>UMHS01033546.1_pt1 | contig 352311 bp, 336 predicted proteins | sample 1965611 | NCBI WGS metagenome assembly UMHS01 (sample SAMEA4836106, study PRJEB28245) | human gut metagenome | biome: gut microbiome; material: fecal sample | place: Denmark | collected 2008
AGCACTGTTAAGAAATCAAAGATTTTAAAAAACATTTCTTAAACTTCTTATACAAGCCTAAAAGTGATAAGACATACAAAAAGGACGGAATTAGATTTTGAACAAGTCCGTAAAAAATGGACAATAGAAAAAGAGCCCTCTTGATGTAGAATATACATCAGGAGGGATTTTTAATGCCAAGAAATTAATGAAAAAATCGTTTTTCTTTAATTCAATTTCTCTGCCATCGGCTATAAGCGTGCCTTTACCTTCGATTACAAAATGCAGTTCATAGCAGTCTTTTGCGTGAACGTGCATCGGTATTTTTTCGCCGAGTTTGCCGCCACCCAAATCTGTTATTGCAAATTGTATTTTGTTCCGAGTGAAATCCATTTAAATCACCTTGCTTATTATAACGTAACACGACATTTACATAAATATAATGTCGTGTTGTTTTTTTATGCCTGTATGTTATAATTTTTACGAGGTGAGTTTATGAACAGATATGTAAAAAAAGCACTTTGTGTGTTATTAACTGTAACTTTTGCTTTTTCGTTGGCATCTTGTTCAGGGGGCAAAGTAAGCGAAGGTGATATTAAATCTCTCTTTAAAGATACTTCTAAAATTTCATTTTCATATAATTATACCGAGCTTAAAGATTCGAGAAAAAATAAAACTAAATCTTGGAGGCAGGGGATGGTATCCGGAAACGGACTTCAAGGGTTTATTACAAGCGGCAGTCCGTACAGCGACACATTTATTTTTCAAAATATGCATTTTATAATGCCTAATGAAAATCAGCGTACTTGTCCTCAAACTTATGATGAACTTGAAACAGTAAAGCAAAGTATTATTAAATGTAAAGATATTACGGATAATGCAAACTATGATGACGTATACCGTTATCACCCGGGCGGCCAATTACGGCTTGATTTTGATAAGAAAAGCACTAAAAAATATATTCGCTATACAGATTATGAAACATCGCAGGTCGGTGTTGATTTTACGGATAAAAACGGCACTTGGAAGCGTACATCATTCACTTCAATGGCAGATGATGTTGTGATTACCAAGCTTAATAAATCATCTTCCGGCAGTAAGCTTAATTTAACTTTATCATTTGATAACCTTTCAACTCTTGCAAATTTCGGCGACAGTGACGAAGCTAATATGAAGTATAAAAAATTAACTGATGATAATGCAAACTACCTTGCGCTTGTTTCACACTATCCTGATTATGAAAAAAGTGAACTTAAAAACGGCGGTTATGCAACAGTAACTTATGTAATTACTTCAGGCGGAAACAAAGAAAAAGTGTTGATAGATAAGAAAACAGACGAAACACAGTTTTTGGGTGAAAATACAGGCATTAAAATAACCGATGCCGACAGTGTTTATCTTCTTACCGTAAGTGACAGAACTTACGATATGGGAAAAATTGAGGATTTTGAAAAGCAAAATGGTTTCAAACTTGTCGAAGATTGTATAGCAAAGCTTGAATGTGTAGCTGCAAAATATGCAGGTAATAATGATTTTGATTATGATAAAGCATTAAATAATCACTTGGAAATTTATCAGCCGCAATTCGACAGCGTTACACTTTCGTTGGGTGATGATAATTTTGAGTCAAATGAAACACTTTTAAAAATACAAAAGGGTAAAAAGAAAATAAATTCCGCTCTTGCACAGCGTACATATTATGCCGGCAGATATGCGTATCTTTGCTGTTCGGGTTATTCCACAAGCCGACTTTACGGTATGTGGACAGGTGAATTTAACACCGGCTGGGGCAGTAAATATACAATGGACGCAAATGTTAATTTGCAAACTTCTTCAATGAATACGAGCAATATGTCACGCAGCCCTATCGGCTATGCATATTTCATTTTGCGGCAACTTCCTGATTGGGAAGAAAATGCATATGCAACACATGGGTTTAAAGACGCTATTCAGGCTCCGGTCAATACCGACGGTGATAAAGCAGTAATTACTGAAACCTGCTATCCTTATCCTTTCAGATATTGGAACGCCGGCACATCTTGGATGATTAACCCGCTTTATGAAACTCTTCTTTCATATGGTAATATCAATATTCCTTTAAGTGATGAATTTGACCTTGAAAATCTTAAATCGGTTCTCTCCGTTACCGAAAAAGACTTAACAGAAAGTCAAATTGAAGAAATTAAAAAGCGTGGATATTTAAGGCTTGAAGAAGATATTTTATATCCGCTTTTGGTGAAAAGTGCAAATTATTGGAGTCAGCTGATGAGCCCTGAATATTATACCGCAAAAGACGGTTCTATTCATTATGAAGAGGGCAAAACATCATTAAATGACGGTGAAACATATTGCATTTTGCCAAGCTATTCGCCTGAAAATAATCCGTCAAATTATAACAGCCCATCTGATGCTAACTGTGCTATTGATATTTCTGCCTGCCGTGATAATCTTAATATGCTTATTAAAGTTATGGGCGATGTTGATAAAAGTGCTGATACTTCTAAATGGCAGGAACTTGAAAAAAATCTTCCGCCGTATCTTTATGATGAAACAGGCGCTCTTAAAGAATGGGCAACAACTTCATTTGATGAAAATAATAAACATCGTCATTTAAGTCATCTTTACGGTGTATGGCCGCTTTTTGAAACGCAGGGAAATGATGAACTGTCAAAAGCCTGCGAGCAGGCAATTGCAAACAGACAGAGTGAAAATGAAGCGTCACACGCACTTGTTCACCGCAGTCTTATTGCTTCAAGGTTAAAGGATTCAGATTCTTTAACAGATGCCCTCGTTAAACTTATGAACCATAAAATCAGGTACGATTCACTAATGACTAACCACGATTATGACCAAGGCAGTTGCTATTGTACTGATTTTGCGATAGGCTATCTCGGAATTATAAATGAAGCTCTTGTTTATTCACATAATAATGATATTGAGTTTCTTCCGGCCCTCCCGAATTCGGGTTTTGAAAACGGAACGCTTAAAGGGATTAAAACCCGTAACCGTGCTACCGTAACTGAATTAAAATGGACAGACGGCGGTAAAACAATAAGCGCAACCGTTACTTCGGATATTGACCAAAAGCTTAATATTAAAGCCGACGGTAAATCACAAACAGTTGAATTTAAAGCAGGGGAAAGTAAAACATTTAGGTTTTAAGTGTTTAAAAGGATATAGCCAAAGCTATATCCTTCAGTTTGTCGAAAAGGGTTCGAGAAATCAACCCTTCCGAATTTTTGTCGATGGTGAAAATTGCGATCCTTATCGCTTAGCTGCTATGTTTGATAGCCTTAAGGGTTATGAAATACAGAAGATTGATAAAGTAGTAGACTTTGCGTTTCAATCGACACCTCATTGTAAGGTTCGCAATTCCTCATACGAAGTTGCTATACAGAGCAAAAATAAAATTCTGAGAGATTTTTGAGAGACGCAAAGTCTGAAAAACGGCTTAAATAGGCGGTTTTGAAAAAAGATTACGAGGCTCAGACTCCGTCATTTTAGGTTCGAATCCTTATTACGAGCGAAGCGAGTAACAAGGTTATCGGGACCCATTCAAAATCTGTGATTTTGTAAATGGGTGATGTTCTTATTACGGGTTTATAATGCAATTAAACCCGTAAAAACGTTCTGTCAAGTCTTTAAGGTGGAGATTTGCAAAGCAAATACTACCGTGACTTGACAGGTTGTTATACCTCTGCCAATACCTCGGAACAATTTGTTCCGAGGCTTTTTTATGCCCGAATACTGCTTTTTACGGCAGCATTCGGGCATTTTCTTTTGCTTCATATTTTACAAAAACAATAATCATTTATTCGCATAAATAATTATTGTTGTATTGTTTAACGAGATTTACAATACAGAAAAAATAAGAAAATAAAATCATAATAAGCGGCGGAAAAACGCCCAAAAACAATGCTGAAATTTTATTAAACCCTGCCATGTAGGCATCTGCTTCCCAATGTATAATATCATAGATAGCGAGTCCGCCAAAAACCGTTATTAACAAAATAAAATAAATTGTCCAAATAACCATCTGAGAAAAATAAAATTTCTTCTTCAAAAGCTTATTATATAATACAGAAAATTCCTCTTTCTGAACTTTTATATTTGAGCTTTGAACAATTACAGGATGCAAACATTTAGCCCCTATATAAAGGAAATTATTATAATAGCTTGTTTTAATGGCAATTTCCAATTTTGCATTACGATGAATATGCAGCATGTATGTTACTTTGAAACAGGCTAAATCATATCTGAAAGCAAACAAATGATTCAATATTCTCTTTTGAAATGATTCGGATAAAAACGAAAATTTCAATTTTCCTAATTGATTTTTCTCAAAAGGAATGCTTTCAAATGTTAAAATATGATTTCCAACTTCTGTTTCAAATACATAATTGATTGCTTTGCCTGTATTTTCAAAGTCCATAGGTTCTTTCCCGTCTAACAGAAGCCGAAAATTATTATACTCGTTAAAGTGCAAGGTCAATGACAATTTGACCTTACCGTATTCCGCATTTACCATCGAAGCTACAATCCATTCTGCACATTATTCGCAATAGTCTTTAAAATACATATGTTTATTTCCGCCGAACGGCACGGCTCAAATTTTATTTTTCTAAATATTTATCAATGAAGCTCTCAACCGTGTTCCAATAAAGCTCCGGCTCAACCGAGGATGAAAGCGCGTGTCCGGCACCATTGACGGTCAGACATTCCTTTTCGCAGGCCGCCGCCGAATACAGCTTATCGAGCATACTGTATGGAACAAGCTCGTCATCGGAGCCGTGAATAAACAGAGTCGGAATACGGCTTTGTTTGACCTTCTCAAGAGCGCTCGCTTGCTTGAAATCATACCCGTCGCGAAGTCTTGACAACACAGATGCGGCGTTGAGTACGGGGAACCACGGGATATGCAGAGCGTTTGCTTCGCATTTGAATTCATCCCATTCCGAGGTGTAGCCGCAATCTGCGATTATAACCTTGACATTTTCGGGCAGCTCTTCACCGGATGCCATAAGCACCGTCGCCGCTCCCATGGATACGCCGTGTAGTATTATTTGTGCATTCGAATCCCAAGAAATAATAAGCTTTATCCATTCGATAACGTCAAATCGCTCCGGCCAGCCCATTCCTATTTTCGTGCCCTCACTGTCGCCGTGTGCACGTGCGTCTGCTGCCAGAACATTATACCCGAGTGAGTAAAATTTGTTTACAAAACCGGCCATATGCTTGGCCTTGCTTGTGTATCCGTGGCAGACAAGTACATATTTTGAACTGTTGTTTTTAAATATCTTACCGTGCAGACGAAGAGAGTCGGACATAATGTAAACATCCTCACCGTGCTCATTGTACCATTTTTTCATTTCGGGCGTACCGGTAAGTCCGCTGTATTTTTCGCTCGCGTCTTCTTCGCTGCCGGATGTGTTCGTGACCTTTTGAACGAGATTGTTGAGCTTACTCATATGTATAGGTGATTTTGTGTTTATCGAGAAATTATAAAATATTTCAGCCGACATTGCGGTCAATGCCGTCAGTCCGCAGAGAGTGCCGAAAACCGCACCTGCATTTTTTCTGTTCATAGAAATTCCTCCGTCATTTTTTTAAAATTATACCATACTCACGAATTTTGTTTCAAGTCTTTTGCTATTTATATATTTTATACGGCGATTAAAACTGTTTTTTGTTAAAAAAGCGAAGAGGCTCAAGCAGACCGTTTTAAGCGTTTTGCTCCGTATCGAAAATATTGTGTGGTATTGATTCCGATTTATCGCTTTGATATAATAAGATAAGAGTAATAGAGGTGGATTATGAAAATAACATACATTAACCACAGCGGATTTTTGGTTGAAACCGAGAACTGCTATTATGTTTTTGATTATTACAAAGGCGAGATGCCGAGGCTTGACAAAAGCAAGGAAGCCATAGTCTTTTGCAGTCATTTTCACCAAGACCATTTCAATCCGAAAATTTTTGAAATTCTTGATGATATGGGTATGAATTATCAGGCTGTTTTGGCGAAAGATATCAGCAAAAAGAAGTATCCTGCCGGTGTGAAAGTTACGACGGCTTATCACGATCAAACCTACACTCTTGACAATGGTACAAAGGTTACTACGCTTCTATCAACCGACAGCGGTGTTGCTTTTATCGTCAAGACAAGCGAGGGCATGATTTACCACGCAGGTGATTTGAACGATTGGCATTGGGAGGGTGAGACGGAAGCCGATAACCGCCAAATGACCTCCATGTACCGTGCCGAGATTGACAAAATTAAGGGCACGCATTTTGATGCCGCATTCGTTCCCCTTGACCCAAGGCAGGAGGAGCATTATGCCGACGGTATGCTTTATTTTTTGAAACATGTCGATTGTGACGCCGTTTTTCCTATGCATTATTGGAACGAGCCGAGCGTGATTGATAGGTTTATCACCGAATATCCGCAGTATAAATCACGAATAAAAAACACAGAATCAGCGAAAGGAGAAGAAATATGAGCTTTAGAATGATTCATGAAAACTATAATGTTTCAGATTTGGATAGGTCGATTAAGTTTTATGGCGACGCGCTTGATTTGCACGAGGTCAGACGAAAAACGACCGACGATTTTATTATCGTTTATTTGAGCAATGATTCAAGCGATTTTGAGCTTGAGCTCACTTGGCTTAAAGAACATCCGCAGCCGTACGATTTGGGTGAATGTGAGTTTCATTTGGCATTTAAGGCAGATGATTTTGATTCGGCGCATAAAAAGCACGAAGAAATGGGCTGTATCTGCTTCGAAAACCCTGAAATGGGTATCTATTTCATTGAGGACCCGGACGGCTATTGGCTCGAAATTTTGCCGTAACACAGAATAAAAGAAAAAGCGTCGGAGAAAGCAAATCTCCGACGCTTTTTGCGAGTATATGTTCAGGTTTTGGCGGGAAACCCGTTGCCCGATTGCTTTTACAATTCTAAAATCGTATATATGAATTTGCCCATTTCGTCTATCACGTCCTCTGCTTGCGGAAAAACTCCGGTCGCGTTTAAATATCCGTGGCCGAGTCCGTTGTAAACGACAAGCTTTGTTTTTACATTTGCGTTTGCAAGCTTATGAGCCCAAGCGACGGCGTCTTTTTTCAGATAGTCAAGCGCGCCTACTGTAATAAATGTCGGAACATTGCCGCTTGCGTCGAAAATGTACGGATTATTGTATTCGTCGGGCGAGAGTATGCCTATCTGCTTAAAATTGCAGTGTGTAAGCATTTGCATTTGTTTTATTACGCCTTTTGAAACGGCCTTTTGTGACGGCTCAAATTTGTAGTCGGAATATCCTTTTTTATAATACTCGTCGGTAAAACCGAACATATTCAAGGTAGGATAAAGCAGAAGCTGCGCTTTGATTTTTCCGGTACCCTTGTATTTGGTAGAGCACGCTTGAGCAATATTTCCTCCGGCACTGTCGCCGCAGACAAAAATTCTATCCTTGTTTATTTTGAATTCGCCACAGTTGCGGCTTATATATTCCAATACGTCAAAGCAATCGCTGTACGGTGCGGGATAGGCGTTTTCGGGCAAAAGTCTGTAATCTATGCCTATTACCTTAACGGCGAATTTATCAACGAGCATTTTTAAGCTTTCGTCATACGGCGCGAGCGTTCCGCCGACAAATGCGCCGCCGTGAATGAAAATCATTGCCGTCCTTGTGCCTTCACATTCCGCATTTTCATATATTCTGATCGGAATATCAAATCCGTCGGAAGCTTTAATGTGCTTGTTTTTGATTGAAACGCCTTTTATATGACAGTTTGCATAAGAAATTCTGTCGCAGCCCTTTCTGAAAAAACCGAGGCTTTTCTCGGTTATTTTTAAATGAATACCTTTTAGAACAAAATCCGGGACAAGCCTTAGTTTCCTTGCCATTCTGCCTATGGGTCCGCCGAGCATGCGCGGATCTATGCCGTATTTTGATACGGCGTCAGGAGCATACTTGGCTGTGTAAGTTAAATTTCCGTCGGCTTCCGCGTAGGCTGTTTTCTTTAATTTGTTCAAGAACTCCTCGCTGTACCATTTTTTATCAAAGCTTTTTTTATTATTATGCATAATACACCTTCTGCCGATGATATGGTATAACTATATCATAATAAGGACAGTTGTCAATAAAACAAGTCAAGTGTATAATTATTAATATATAGATTATGCGAAAGGTTTTTTTATGTCTCATATTATCCCAACTCCGTTATTTGAAAAAACAGATGAAACAAAAAGATTGTTCATAAAATCTTTGTCGCTTGACGAAAGAAATGTCAACGGTTCTGTTAAAGATGATTTTTATGATTTTATACGTAAACTCGAACTGCCGGTCGGAAATGATGTTGTTGTTAGTTTTACGCATGATTTTTCGCTTGAAAATGAAGAATACAGACTTGAAGTAAACGAGAAAATCACCGTGTATTCGAGTGGGGAGGCAGGAAAAGTGTTTGCTCTGCAAACACTCAAGCAACTACTGTTTGAATACGGCCGAACGATTCCGTTTATTGAGATAAAGGATAAGCCTAAGTATAAAATCAGAGGCTTTATGCTTGATGTCGGGAGATATTTCTATCCCGTTGACGATGTCAAGCTGTTTATTAGAAAAATGTCTCTGCACAAGCTTAATTTTCTGCATTTGCATTTGACGGAGGACCAGGGATGGCGAGTTGAGATTTACAAATATCCGTTGCTGACGCAAATCGGGTCTGTAAGGAAAAAGACAAATTTTAATCATAGGCAACATAAGGGCTATTACACAAAAGCTCAGATTAAAAGTATAGTCAAATATGCACATGATTTCGGTATTTCGGTTATGCCTGAATTTGATATTCCGGGGCACAGCAGAAGTGCGCTGGCTTGTTATAATTACCTCGGCTGTTTTGAAAGAAATTTGCCGGTCGCAGACCATTGGGGAGTAAAGCATGATGTTTTGTGTGCAGGGAAAGAAAGCACATATGAATTTGTCGAGGATATAGTGGATGAACTTTGTGAGCTTTTTCCGGATAAGTATTTTCATATAGGCGGCGACGAGGTGCCGAAACACAGATGGCATCTTTGCCCGCATTGTCAGGCAATGATGAAGAAGCTTGGCTTAAATAACGAGGATGAGCTTCAGTGCTGTTTTATGAACAGAATCAATGATTATTGCGCAGGCAAGAATAAGCAGGCGTTTATGTGGAGTTGGGATTTGAAGGATGATAAGCTGCTTTCCGAAAATTTGGGCTTTACGAAATGCGGAGACATAAACACGGGCGGCAGACCGTTTATCGATACAAGTTCAAAAGCATATTATATAGATTTGCCTTACGGCTACATAAGTCTCAAAAATACCGCCAACCATAAATTATACGACGGAAATTGCCTCGGTGCGGAAGCAACGTTATGGACGGAATATGTTCCCGATATGAAAAAAGCGGACAAAATGACTTATCCTAGGCTTGGAGCTATGTGCGAAACTGTTTGGCGCGGAGAAAATTCATATGAGCAGTTTCATAATAAGCTTGATTATTATTACTCATATCTTGATAAAAACAGAATCGGATATTCAAAGCTGTATTTTGCAAATCCGAACAGGGCTCTTGGTTTTTTACAGAGGATTTGGTTTGAAAAACGACAGCTCACATGGGAAGGATTATCAAATATTTTTGACGATTTAAAAGTTAAGTATATTGCAAAAAAGAACAGTAATTTATAATTTTATGCGGATTCAGACGAGTGTGATGCTGATTAAAAAACTGTTCGCTTTTTCGCTTATGTATGAAGACCGTTACATTTATTAAGCCGGAGGAGCGGCTCGACGAGATAACAGCATATCAAATAGGAAAAGCGTATAAGTATACATGGGGTATAGGAAAGGTATAATATGGGGGTTATAGTGTGGAAGTGAAAAAAATTATATTTGTCTGCCACGGTAACATATGTCGTTCTCCTATGGCAGAATTTATATTTAAAAGTATGGCAAATAATCTCGGTGTGTCGGATAAATTTTCGGTATGTTCGAGAGCAACGAGTGATGAGGAAATATGGAATGGCGTAGGACAACCAATATATCCGAAAGCTAAAGAACAGCTTTTATATCACGGAATAGCAATAGGTGATAAAAAGGCGATTCAGCTAAAAAGAAATGATTATTATGAAGCGGATATGTTTATCGGCATGGACAGCGCCAATATACGTAATATGAAAATACTATTCGGCGGCGATGCGGATTACAAAATACACAAATTGCTTGAGTTTACGGGAAGCAATTCCGACGTTGCCGACCCGTGGTATTCGGGCGACTTTGACAAAGCATACAATGACATAGAAAAGGGCTGCAATGCTCTTCTCAATTTCCTCCTCATTGAAAATTCTTGACTTTGATTACAAAAGTTGATACAATACAATAGCTCACTCGGAGGGCTGGTTATCGTATGGAAATAACAAGCCGGATAAGGTGCAGGCTGAAATGCCCGTTCCATATCCGGTCTTTTTTAATATTCAAGGAGTAGGTATGGATCTTTTAAAGGATAATGTCGGTAAGCTTTACCGTAAATTTTTTATAGCTTCATTCGGAAGTGCACTGATAGCGTGCATTTACGGACTTGTGGATATGGCTATGGTAGGACAGTATCACGGACCGGACGGCTCTGCCGCAATGGCGGTAATTGCCCCGATTTGGAATATTATATACAGCTTTGGGCTTTTGTGCGGTATAGGCGGCTCGGTGATTTATGCCGTCGCAAGGGGAGAACGCGATGACGTAAAAGAGGCAAACGGATATTTTACCTCTGCATTTATACTCGGAGTTTTATGGGCGTTGATACTTTGGGTCTTGGTGTGGGTCTGCGAGGAACCGCTTCTCAGGCTTTTCGGCGCAAATGACGCACTTATGCCGCTTTGCAAAGAATATATGGTAGCCCCAAAGCTTACTGTTCCCGTATATGTATTTATAAATCTGCTCTCGTCGTTTCTCCGTAATGACGGTGACCCCGGCAGAGCCACAAAAGCCGTTATTTTCGGTGGTATATTCAATGTGTTCGGAGATTATTTCTTTGTGTTCACATTGGATATGGGAATTAAAGGCGCGGGAATTGCAACGGCAATGGGAGCTTCAATGTCCGTTCTTGTGATGCTTACGCATTTTATCGGCAAAAAGAATACGTTGAAATTCGTAAAGCCTCTAAGAATACTTAACAGCTTTAAAATGATAAGCGTCAACGGATTTTCTTCGTTTATAGTTGACGTGGCAATGGGCATAGCCACAATGCTGTTTAACCGCCGTGTAATGGAGTATCTCGGTACGGACGCACTTGCGGTTTACGGAGTAATAGTTGTTGTAGGCACTCTTGTACAGTGCTGCTCTTACGGTATCGGTCAGGCGGCACAGCCTGTAATTTCGCGTAATTTCGGTGCCGGACTTACAGACAGAATTAAGACAATGCTTAAGTACAATATCATAACTGCTGCCGTTTTCGGAGCAATTTGGACGGTTCTTTCTATGGCTATGCCGCAGGTGTTTATAAAGCTGTTTATGACGCCCACTCCCGAGGTGCTGTCAATAGCTCCCGGAATAATCAGAATTTATGCGATTTCATTTATACTGCTGCCGTTCAATATCTATTCAACGTACTATTTCCAGGCTATTATGAGAGCCAAGATATCACTTATCGCATCCGTTGCAAGAGGTATTGTAATAAGCGGTGCTCTGATACTTTTATTGCCTGTTGCTTTCGGCGGAAATGCAGTTTGGTGGGCAATGCCTATAACAGAAGCCGTTGTATTTGTGTATTCGGCTGTTATGATGAAAAAAGTGAAGCTGTCAAGATAGTATTCTGCTGTCGAGCAAAAAACGAGTCATTGCAAAAGCAGTCAAAAGGGTGTATGCTTATCTTGATTTTTACTGAAAAGAGGAGTTTTCGGTTGACTGTTGACGAAGCACTCTCAAGGCTTCAAAAATCTGCTTTCAGAGCTAAATTCCATCTGTCCGATGAGGATATAAATTATATCGACAAAAAAGGCTTGGATACCGTAAAAAGCCATGCGGAGGATTTTATAAAGAAACGTCTTGCACCGGCGGTTATACCAAACGACGGTAAGCAAACGCCGATGCGCGGTCACCCCGTGTTTAAGGCTCAGCATGCCTGCGCCTGCTGCTGTCGAGGGTGTTTAAATAAGTGGTATCATGTAGAAAAGGGCAGAGAATTGTCTTATGACGAGCAAAGGCGGATAGTTAATCTGTTAATGGCTTGGATAGAAAGAGAATACCGCAGTTATAAAAATAATACATAAAAGCAGTCCCGTGAAGGAGAGTAAACTTCACGGGACTTTTTCTTTATTCAATTATTTGCTTACTAAGTTTTTAATGACCTCAACCATCTTGAGCATAGCATTTACAGGTATTGCTTCATAAATACTGTGGAAGTTCATTCCACCGGTTGAAAGGTTGGGGCAGGGCAGACCCTCAAACGAAAGCCTTGCACCGTCGGTTCCGCCGCGTATCGGTGTAATTTGCGGCTCCACACCGGATTTACGCATTGCTTTTTTTGCTCGTTCTACTATGTCTATATGCTCTTTAATGACATCAAGCATATTGTAATAGCTGTCTTTAATTTCAGCCGAAACCGTGTTTTCTCCGTATTTGCGGTTGAAAAATTCAACAAGTACGGTAATAAATTCCTTGCGCTTTGCAAAGCTTTGCTTGTTGTGATCTCTGATTATCATATGAAGAGTTGCCTTGCTCTCGTTGCCGTTAACCGATGAAACGTGATAAAATCCCTCGCGATTTTCGGTGTGCGCGGGAGCTTCGGCGGCAGGAAGCATATTTATAAATTCCGCAAGATACAAAACAGCGTTTTTCATCTTGTTTTTAGCCGTGCCGGGATGCGTGTTGACTCCGTTGAAGGTTATTTTTGCACCTGCCGCGTTGAAGTTTTCATATTCTATTCCGCCAAGCTCTCCGCCGTCAACGGTATATGCAAAATCCGCGTCAAAGGTTTCAAAATCAAACTTGTCGGCACCTCTGCCTATTTCTTCATCGGGTGTAAAACAAATTGAAATTTTGCCGTGGCAAAGCTCTGCGTCATCGCAAATTTCGCGGCACGCCTCGATTATTTCGGCAACACCGGCCTTGTCATCCGCGCCGAGAAGCGTTGTTCGGTCGGTAACTATAATATCCTCGCCCGAATATTTGGCATCTATCATCGGCGCATTTGTGCCGTCAAATTTTATTATTTTGGCTTTGACGTCTTTTCCGCTGACATCGGGGGATGTGTCCATATGAGAAATTAATCCGATTTTGGGAAGCTTCTCAAATCCTTTTGTCGCAGGTATATGTCCGTAAACATAACCGTATTTATCACGGTAAGCGTCACTTACACCTATGCTTTTCAGCTCTTTTACAAGGTAATCCGCAAGAACTGTTTGTTTTTCCGTTGACGGTATGCTCTCGCTGTTTTCGTTTGAGGTCGTTTCGAATTCGACGTATCTTAAAAATCTGTCAATAACACTCATCTTATTCATTCCTATCTGAAGAAATTATGCCTTTTCGGTACAAAATGATTTTAACATACGGCTATTATCTTTTCAAGCATATAAAAACCGCCCGTATCTTAAACGATACGGGCGATCTTTTTTTGCGCTTAGTGTCTTAAGAGAAATTACTTCTCAAGGGTAGCATACTGGAAGTACCAATAGCCGTACGGGCTGTGCCATACGCCCTTAAGCTCGGGCTTCTGGAGCCAGAAGTCATTGTAATAAGCAACGGGGATGCAGGCGTAATCTTCCATCATGGTCTTTTCAGCCGCGTGGAGAGCCGCAAAGTGAGCTGCGGAGTCTGCAACCTTAGAGTTAGCAATGTCAGCGTCAAAAGCAGAGCTGTTGTATTTACCGTCGTTGTTGCCGTTGGTAGAAACGAAGAGCTCAAGTATATTTGAGGCGTCATTATAGTCCATTACCCAGCCGTTGCGAGCCATATCGTAATTGCCTGCACGACGCTGAGGAGTGAATGAAGACCATTCAACAATGTCAATCTTCATAGTGATACCGAGCTGAGCATAAGCACTCTGGAGATACTCTGCAACAGCCTTGTGGTAACCTGCATCGTTTGTTGAGTAGGTGATGGTCGGGAAGCCCTTACCGTCGGGATATCCTGCCTCTGCGAGAGCCTTTTTAGCCTCCTCGAGATTAGCCTGATAATCCTTGCTGATATAGGTCTCTCCGCCGTTTTCCTTAACTGCGTTATCGAAGAACATACCCTCGTTATCAACAACACCGGGACCTGCAAAGTTATAGGCGGGGGAGTATGTGCCCTGCATTATGGTGTTTGCAATGTAGTCGCGGTCAATTGCAAGGTTAAGAGCCTTGCGGACATTCTTGTTGTTGAAGGGAGCCTTGTTAAGGTTCATGCTGAGATAGTAGGTGCCGAGATTGGTGTCAACATAGAATTCTCCGCCGTCAGCAGCCTTCTTGAGAGTCGGGATTTCCTCGGTGGGAACATCCTTAATGAGCTGAGCCTCGCCGCTGTTGTATGCGGTGAAGGAAGCACTTGAGTTTTCGAGAAGCAAGAATGTGAGCTTGTTGTTAACTATGCGCTTTGAATCCCAACCACCTTTGTAGTTCGGGTTCTTTTTGCATACAATGCGCTCACCGGGAGTCCATTCGGTAATCATGTACGGACCGTTGCAGACATAAGTATCGGGTTTTGTAGCCCAAGAGTCACCGTTAGCTTCAACGGTAGCCTTCTGTACGGGGCTCATAGTGCCGAATGCAACGATTTTGTCAAAGTAAGAGCAGGGGTAAGCAAGCTTGACTGTAAGAGTTTTGCCGTCCTCGCTTGCTACAACGTTAAGCTTGTCGGGATCGGGAGTAGTAGTGGGCTTACCGTCTTCATCCGGATTGCCGATAGCGTCCTGATAGCCCTCAACCATACCGATAACAGTCTCGGCATAGGGAGCGGCAAGCTCTGTGTTTGTAAGGCGCTTAAAGGTATACTCAAAGTCCTTGGCATTAAGCTCGGTGCCGTCAGACCATTTAAGACCGTCACGCATTGTGAAAGTCCAAGTAAGACCGTCATCGCTTACAGTGTACTTTTCAGCCTGACCGGGCTGAACCTTGTTGTCCTCATCAATTATGAGAAGTGTCTCATAGAGCGTGATGAGCATATTGCCGCCGTCAACAGCACGGTTAAGAGCGGGATCGAGCGTTTCGGGGTTAGGTCCTATCTGAACCGTTATACCGGCGTCGTCCTTTTTGCTGTTACCGCATGAACTCAGGAGTGCCATTGCCGACAGACACATGACAACTGCGAGTATCACAGCAATAAGTCTTTTGGTTTTCATTAAATACATCTCCTTCTTATAGCAACTCGCGCTGCTTAAAAATATATCCATTGTGCTCCAGATGCACAATAAACAACTATTTTACCTTGTCAAGGTGATGGCAAGCTGCAAAATGGCCTGCCGAGATTTCGCGAAGCTCCGGGCATTTTTCGGCGCAAAGGCCGTCGGCATACGGGCAGCGGGTCCTGAAACGGCATCCGCTCGGGGGATTCAGCGGACTCGGAACATCGCCCTCAAGAGGAATTCTGTGAGAGGAGCGTGCAATTATCGGGTCCGCCTCAGGTATAGCCGAAATAAGGCTCTTAGTGTATGGATGCGCGCTGTGTGTTATAAGCTCGTAGCTGTCGGCGAGCTCAACGAGCTTGCCGAGATACATTACGCCTATACGGTTTGAAATATGTCTTACGACGCTTAAATCGTGCGCTATGAAAAGGTAGGTGAGACCGAGCTCGTTCTGCAAATCCTCAAACATATTGACGACTTGTGCCTGGATTGAAACGTCAAGAGCCGATACAGGCTCGTCGCATACGATAAATTCCGGATTTACCGCAAGAGCTCTCGCTATGCCTACGCGCTGCCTCTGACCGCCCGAAAACTCGTGCGGATAGCGGTTGGCGTGTTCGCTGTTAAGACCGACGGTCTCAAGAAGCGATATGATTTTGTCGCGTCTTTCCTTTTTGTTGGCGGCAAGATGATGAATATCAATGGCTTCGCCTACAATATCTCCTATCGTCATACGCGGGTCAAGACTTGCATACGGGTCCTGAAATACCATCTGCATCTTTCTTCGGTAGGGGAGCATATTCACCGCGATTTTTTTCTTTTTGTCAAATATGACGTCTCCGTCATATATTATTGTTCCGTCTGTGGGCTCGTAAAGCCTTAAAAGAGTGCGCCCTACTGTGGTTTTACCGCAGCCGGATTCGCCGACGAGCCCGAGAGTTTCGCCTTTTTTTATATAAAACGAAACATCGTCTACCGCCTGAACGTATTTTTTCTTTTTGCCTCTGCCTCCGGCAGGAAAGTACTGCTGCAAGTGCTGTACTTCTATGAGCTTTTTATCGTCACTCACAGTCTTTCTCTCCTTCCTCAAATTCTTCTTTTTGAAGCAGCCAGCAATGGCTGTAATGTGTGTCGCTTAAAACCGTTTTCGGCGGCATTTGCTTTAAGCATATCTTCATGCATTTTGAACATCTCGGTGCAAACGGACACCCTGCCGGCGGGTTGAGAAGATCGACCGGCTGCCCTTCAATCGGTACAAGCCTTTCCTTACTTTCGACATTCAGCTTCGGAATGGATTTTATAAGACCCTTTGTGTATTCGTGCTTCGGCTCATAAAATATCTCGTCTGCCGTGCCGTATTCAACTATATGACCCGCATACATAACTGCAATTTTTTCGCACATACTCGCGACAACGCCAAGGTCGTGAGTTATCATAATTATGCTCATTCCGAGCTTTTTACGCAAATCCTGCATAAGGTCAAGTATCTGCGCCTGAATTGTGACGTCAAGAGCCGTTGTAGGTTCGTCGGCTATTAAAAGCTTCGGCTCGCAGGCAAGAGCTATGGCAATCATAACTCTCTGGCGCATACCGCCCGAAAGCTCGTGCGGATACTGTTTAAGTCGCTTGGTAGGCTCGTTAATGCCTACAAGCTCCAAAAGCTCCTTAGCGCGCTCATATGCCTGTTTTTTGTCTTTATCCGTATGCAGCCTTATAACCTCTGTTATCTGGTTGCCTATTGTGTAAACGGGATTAAGGCTCGTCATAGGGTCCTGAAATATTATGGAAACCTCGTTTCCTCTTATCTTTCTGAAATCCTTATCGGTCATCTTTTCAATTTCGTGACCGTTAAATCTGATTGTTCCGCCTATAAGCTTGCCAGGGTATGCGGTAAGCCCCATTATTGAATATGCTGTGACGGATTTTCCCGAACCAGATTCACCGACTATTCCGAGAACCTCGCCTTCATCCATCGAAAACGAAACGCCGTTAAGTGCTTTGACTTCGCCTGCGGGAGTAAAGAACGACAGCTTCTCGTCTTTTATTTCCAAAAGTTTTTCACTCAAAATATTTACCCTCCTTTAGTTCTTGAGTTTCGGGTCGAACGCGTCGCGCAGCCCGTCTCCGAGAAGGTTAAAGGCAAGTATGATAACGCTTATCAGTAGCGCCGGTAAAAACAGCAGATATGGATAAGTGTTCATACCCTTTACGGCCTCCGTGGCAAGAGAACCGAGCGACGGCATGGGAGCCGTAACGCCGAGTCCGAGGAAACTCAAATAGCTTTCGGTAAATATTGCGGAGGGTATCTGAAGTGTGGTTGTTACTATAAGAGTACCTATGCAGTTCGTCAAAAGGTGCTTTCTGATTATACGCGAATTGCTTGCACCGAGTGCTCTTGCCGCGGTAACGTATTCGGACTCCTTGAGTACAAGTATTTGAGAACGTGTTATTCTTGCCATACCTACCCAGTATATCAAAACGAATACAAGGAATATTGCTATAAGGTTCGGTCCCATTCTCTGCATCCAAGTAAAACCCGGATTAGCAGAGAGCGCTTCGAGTCGCGGCTTTAGGGAGGTTGCAAGCAGAATTATTAAAAGTATATCGGGAATGGTATATAAAATGTCGGTAAAACGCATCATTATATTATCGACCCAACCGCCGGCAAAACCGGCTATTGCACCGAACAGCGAGCCGACTATAAGAACCAGCGCTGCGCACACAAGACCTACCGTAAGGCTTATTCTTGTGCCCATCATAAGGCGAACGGCAAAGTCTCTGCCGAGCTTATCCGTTCCGCAGATGTGAGGAAATACCTTTTGACCCGCGTCTATTTGCGCCTGTTCTGTTTCGCTGTACTGAAACGGGGAGAGGTTCTCGCTGTATTTTATTTGCTGCTCATAGCTGTACGGCCAAAAGCTGGGAAGAATGTAAGCAAAAACCACTATCAGTAAAATAAAGACAAGACTTATCATGGCAACCTTGTTTTTACGCAGACGTCTGAGGCCGTCCTTCCAAAAGTTGACGCTGTCTCGCATTACAACAAGGTTTTCTTTTTCCGTCGTTGTAGCCGGTATAAAATCGTCTGCCTTCAAATGCAGACTCGGAAATTTTTTGTTCATCGGCGATGCCGCTCCTTACTTAAGTTTGATTCTCGGGTCGATTATTTTATACAGTATGTCAACTATGACGTTTGCAACTATGATAAGTGTCGCAAGGACAATTGTTGTTCCCATTATCATGGTGTAGTCGCGGTTGACTATGGCCGAAACAAATTCACGGCCGAGACCGGGTATTGCAAATATCTGTTCTACTATAAACGAACCCGTCATAAGGCTTGCGAGCATTGGTCCGACGTATGTTATTACGGGGAGTATTGCGTTTCTGAGAGCATGCTTGAAGAGTATTTTGAAGTTCGAAAGGCCTTTGGCTTTTGCCGTTCTTATATAATCCTGCCCCATAACGTCCAAAAGACTTGAGCGCATAAGCCGCGTTATATATGCCGTCGGGTAAACCGACAGCGCCGTCACCGGCATTATATATGATGACAGCGTGTTAAGACCTACCGTTGGCAGCAGATTCAGCTTGCTGCCGAATGTATACAGTAAAATTACGCTGATTATAAAGCTCGGTATTGCGATACCGCACGTCGCGAGCACTATAATAAAGTTATCGGCAAATTTACCTCGGTTGTATGCCGAAAGACATCCGAGCGGTATGCCTACAAGAAGAGAGACGAGAACAGCTATTCCGGCGAGCTTTGCCGATACGGGGAATTTAGAAAAAATAATGTCCGATACGGTTCTTCCTCTTTGACGTAAGCTTACGCCCATATCGCCCTTGATAAAATCGGTAATATAGGTTATATATTGCTCGAATAAAGGTTTGTCCAATCCGTATTTTGCCGCGAGAGCTTCCTGTGCAGCCTTGCTTATGGATTTTTCCGCAACGAACGGACCGCCGGGAACAAGGTTCATAAGGAAAAACGTCAGCGTGGCAACAATGAAAATGCTGAGCAAGCCCATTGCTATGCGCTTGATGATGTACTTGGTCAAATGATAGACCCCCTGTTAATTTGTGTATTTTTTTCAAAAGACATAGAAGTCTTTTTATATTATTGTCTCAAATAACCAATTATTGCTAAATCACAGGTATTCTTGACGACATTATTTGTACATTTTAGCACAATGTCTCACTAAAATCAAGATTTTTGCCTTGTATTTATTTAATTATTCCGCAAAACAAAGCATTTTTTCGTGATATGTACCGATATAAGACATTTTGCCCCATAAATAACGATTTAAAAATATTTGTAATTTTTTCTTGACAAAGAAAGAACGGCGTGATAACATTGTGGCAACATCTAAAAAACCTGTGATTAAGAAGAGTAGCTTTACTTAAAGCTTGCAGAGAGCGGTTGTCGGTGGAAATACCGCAGGGGAGAGTACAGCGAATGGACTTATGAGGGCGGCACGAAAGCGTTTGCGAGTAGCGGCCGACGGGTTCCGTACCCGTTATCAGAGCGGCTTATATGTAAGTATAAGAAACGAGCGGTCGGTTTATCCGGCAATTTGGGTGGTACCGCAGGATTCAAAGTCTTGTCCCATATATGGGATAAGGCTTTTTTTATTTGCTTATTAAGGAGAAAAGAATGCAATATTATTTAAGACGATGGCGATTTTTAAATTATAACATTGTACACTGATTTATTTTAAAAATTAAGGAGTCATCATCATGAAAAAAGTAAAAATAACGGTAGCGGTAATTTTAGCGGCAATAACAATATTCTTCGTAGGCTGTACGGCGAAAAAAGACAAGGTTCCGGTAATAGGCATCAGTCAGTACGGTGAGCACGCCTCGCTTGATAATTGCCGCGAGGGCTTCCTTCTCGGTCTTAAGGAGGCCGGACTCACAGAGGGTGAGGATTACACAATAGATTATCAGAATGCTTCGTTTGACAATGCCACCGCAACACAGATTGCCAATAACTTCTCTTCCAAAAACGTCGCGCTTATGTGCGCCATAGCAACCCCCTCGGCAACAGCTTGCTACGCTGCGGCAGAGGATAAGAATATTCCGGTTGTATTCAACGCTATAACAGACCCAGGTGAAGCAGGTCTTACAACAGGCAACATCACGGGTGTTTCGGATAAGCTTCCTGTTGACCCGCAGCTTGAGCTTATAAGAAAACTCCAGCCTGATGCAAAAACAATCGGTATCATCTACACAACAAGCGAACCGAATTCGGTATCGGCAATCGCCGAGTATAAAGAAAAAGCAGGCAACTACGGATTTACTATTGAAGCCATAGGTGTTGCCGATCAGGCGTCCGTTACACAGGCTGCCGATACTCTTATAAACAAGAAGGTTGATTGCATCACAAACCTTACCGACAATAATGTTGTAGGCGTCCTTCCGTCAATACTTGAAAAGACAAACGCCGCAGGTATTCCCGTATACGGCAGCGAAATTGAGCAGGTTAAAAAAGGCTGTGTGGCGTCTGCCGGTATCGATTATGTGGAGCTCGGCAAAATGGCAGGTAAGCTTGCCGCTCAAATTTTAAAGGGAGAAGCTAAGGCTTCCGACCTTCCGTACGAAACAGTGACCGAGTACAGCACATATATAAATTCCGACGCAGCAAGCGCTATGGGAATTACCGTTCCGTCGGATGTAGCCGCAAAGGCAATAGAATGTAAATAAGGTAAATAAGGTAGTGTAAAAGAATGCTGGATCTTATTATAAGCACGTTAACTCAAGGCTTTATATACGCTCTTCTCTCCTTCGGCGTATATATTACATATAAAATATTGGATTTTCCCGATCTCACCGTAGACGGCAGTTTCCCTTTGGGAGCTGCCGTAACGGCTGTTTTACTTGTAAAGGGCGTAAATCCGTTTCTCGCTCTTTTAATATCTTTTCTTGTCGGAGCTCTTGCCGGATTTGTCACGGGATTTATCCACGTCCGTTTGAAGGTACGCGACCTGCTTTCGGGTATTATAACGATGACGGCTTTATTTTCAATAAATCTGCAGATAGCCGGTTCGAATCTTTCAATCGCGCGTGAAAAAGATACTATATTTACATCTCCCGCTACAATGTCGGTTTTCGGGTCGATGTCGCTTATTTTAAGAAAACTTATCGTTTCCGCAATTCTGATGATAGTCTGCAAGGTGCTTCTTGACCTTTACTTTAAGACAAAAAACGGCTTTTTGCTTCGCGCGGTAGGCGATAACAGCGTACTTGTAACCTCTCTCTCAAAGGACAAGGGCACAATAAAAATAATCGGACTTGTAATATCGAACGCTCTTGTGGCTCTTTCGGGTGCCGTCGCCTGTCAGGAGCAGCGCTCGTTTTCCGCGACGATGGGAACCGGTCAGATAGTGTTCGGCCTCGCAGCGGTGATTATAGGAACAACGCTTTTCAGGCGCGTAAGCTTTATAAAGGGCACCACCGCCGTAATATTCGGCAGCGTAATTTACAAAGCTTGCATACAAATTGCAATAAGCCTCGGCTTGCCGGCGAATCTTTTGAAGCTTATAACGGCTGTTTTGTTCCTGGCAATACTTGTTCTCGGCAATCTTCAGAAAGGTTCGGTGAAGAAAAATGTTGGAGCTTAAGCATATTTCAAAAATATATAATCCCGGGCTCGTTACGGAGATGTGCCTTTTCGACGATTTTAATTTTACCGTAAATGACGGGGAATTCGTCTCCGTAATAGGCTCAAACGGCAGCGGAAAAACCTCCATGCTGAATATAATATGCGGAAGTATACCCGTAAACGCAGGCGAAGTTCTTATAAACGGCAAGTGCGTGAATAAGAAGAAAGATTTTGAACGCTATGCCTATATCGGCAGAGTGTACCAAAATCCCTCAATGGGCAATTGCCCGAATATGACGATACTCGAAAATATGTCGCTTGCCGACAATAAAGGAAAGCCCTTCGGTTTGTCATTTGCGCTCAATAAAAAACGTTATGATTTTTACCGCGAACAGCTTTCGTCGCTCGGTCTCGGACTTGAGGATAAATTGCATGTGAAAATGGGTTCGCTGTCGGGCGGCCAACGTCAGGCGGTTTCACTTATTATGGCAACGCTGACACCGATAGACTTCCTTATCCTTGATGAGCACACCGCCGCACTTGACCCCAAGACCGCGGAAATAATTATGGAGCTTACCGATAAAGTGGTTAAGCAGAAAAAACTTACGGCTGTTATGGTAACGCATAATCTTCGCTATGCCGTGGAGTACGGCACGCGCCTTGTTATGATGGACAGGGGCAATATTATACTTGATAAGGTGGGCGAGGATAAAAAGAATACGTCGATAGATGATATTCTCGCAATATTTAATAAGATAAGTATTGAATGCGGAAATTAACATTTTTTATATAAATACGTATATCAAAGCAGCTTTGAATTAGCAGCTTTGAATTTTAAAATCGGCTTCTCAATTAAAAATATATAAAAATGACCGAAAGCAGAGATTATTTTCCGCTTTCGGTCAAAATTTTGGTCGGAGTGAAGGGACTCGAACCCCCGGCATCCTGCTCCCAAAGCAGGCGCGCTACCAACTGCGCTACACCCCGTTATATTTGATTTTTTTACTTTGTTATTTTTGCGAAACACAGCATAACAATCCGCTGCGCTTCCCTCAAAAACATAGTCGCACTGCTCGCTTGGAGCGCATCGCATTGCTCGTTGTTTTTTCACCTCAGAGTTTCGCCTGAATCGTCCGCAGGACGCGGCGAACCTCTTCGCCCAACTGCGCTACACCCCGATATATTTGATTTTTTACTTTGTTATTCTTGCGAAACACAGCATAACAGTCCGCTGTTTGCACGAAAATGTATTGAATTCCGGCTGAATGCTTAGATATTATACATTTTTAACCCCTGTTTGTCAATGACGACTATTGCTATTTTGTTTTAACGGTTGTATTATAAATTCGGTGAATGAAATGAACAAAGAACTTACGCGCGAAATGATCAAATATTTAAACGGAGACGTAAAACGCATTAACCATATGCTTAAGGTGCGTGCTTTTTCCGAACTGATTGCCGACGGAGAAAAAACAGACGGAAAAATAAAGGATATTTTACTTTCTGCTGCCGCGGTGCACGATATCGGAATACATATTTGTGAGAAAAAATACGGCAGTACGGCAGGCACTTATCAGGAAAAGGAGGGACCGAGTGAAGCTCGTAAGCTTATGACCTCTCTCGGCTTTTCTAAGGACGATATTGAACGTGTGTGTTATCTTGTGGCGCATCACCACACATATACCGATGATATGTCACCGGATTACAGAATTTTGATTGAAGCGGATTTTATCGTAAACGCATTTGAGGATTCGCTCGACAAAAAAGCCGTAAGTGCGGCAAGAAAAAATATTTTCAGAACGGAAACAGGCAAAAAGCTGTTGGACGAAATGTATTTGGAGAAGCATTGTGAAGAATAGTATCGGATTTATTTGCCCTGTGTGCAAAAAACCACTTGTAAAAAACGAAAAAAGTTATATTTGCGAAAACGGACATAATTTTGATATTGCAAAGAGTGGTTATGTCAATTTGCTGACGGGCAGCAGTCGAAAAAATCACGGTGATAATCGCCTTATGACGGATTCGCGCAGAGAATTTTTGTCCAAAGGATATTATGAGCCGCTGAGACGTGCTCTGTGCGATACAGTACAGAAGTACGCCGCCCAAAAGGGAAATGTGCTTGACTGCGGCTGCGGCGAGGGGTATTACACAAAGGCTGTTGCCGATGTGTTGCCGCTTTCTTCGGTTTTCGGTACGGATATTTCCAAGGACGAGCTGACCGTTGCCGCAAAACGCGCCAAAAATGTCGATTTTGCGGTGGCGAGTTCTTTTTCTCTTCCCTTTGCGGATTCGAGCATTGATATTTTACTCGAAATTTTTTCGCCGTACTGCGGTGCCGAATTTAAAAGAGTATTGAAAAAAGATGCTGCTTTTATAATGGTGATACCACTTGAAAATCATCTGTGGGAGTTAAAGTGCGCCGCATATGACACACCTTATAAAAATGAGGTTTCGGACACATACCTTGACGGCTTTGATTTTACAGACAGAATAGACGTAAAATACAAATTCGATTTAAATTCAGGCGAGGATATATCTTCTCTTTTTAAAATGACTCCTTACTATTACAAAACCGGAGTTAAAGAACAAAAGAGGGTAGAGGAGCTGGAAAAGCTTTCGGTTAGTGCCGAATTCGGTATACTTGTCTACCGCAAAATATGATGTTGCAGTTTTTTGAAATATAAAGTATAATAATGCTTGTAATAAAAACAGGGGTGTGAATGTCTTGGAAAAAAACAAGGTTAAAGTAACTATTGCCGGAGTTGACTATGCTCTCACGACTGAGGAGACTCCCGAATATACTACTATGCTCGCTGCCGAAATCGACGAAAAGATGAAAGAGCTTCGCGCTGTAAATCCGTTTATTTCAACGAATCAGGCGGCTGTTTTGATAGCACTTGATTATGCCAACAGTGCTAAAAAGGCAGAGCAGAGCGCCGATAATCTCCGTGCCCAGATAAAGGATTATCTTGAGGATGCGTCTCAGTCGAAGTCCGAAAGAGACTTCTATAAGCGCGAGATAGACCGCCTTAAAACAGAGCAAAAAGCCGGAGCGGCGCAGATAAATCTGTTCTCTTCCGAAAAAGAGCCGGATTCCGCTAAATGATAAAGCCCGAGATATTGGCTCCCGCAGGCAGCTTTGAAGCATTAACTGCCGCGGTAAGAAGCGGAGCGGACGCCGTGTATTTCGGCACCGGCAACTTTAACGCGCGCAGAAATGCCTCGAATTTTTCGGGGGACGATTTGCAGCGCGCGGTGGATTTTTGCCACGAAAGAAATGTTAAAGTTCATATAACCTTAAATACTCTTGTTAAAGACAGCGAAATGTCGGAGCTTAAGGAAAGCGTCAGGCGTATCTGCAAAAGCGGTGCAGATGCGCTTATTTTGCAGGACCTCGGCGTTTTGCGCGTCGTAAAGGATATTTGTCCCGATATAGAGCTGCACGCCTCCACCCAAATGTCGGTGGGAACGTTGGACGGCATACGTACTCTTGCCGATTTAGGATTCTCAAGAGCTGTTTTGCCTCGCGAATTATCAAAAGACGAGATTAAATATCTGTGCGAAAACTCGCCGATTGAGCTTGAAATGTTCGTCCACGGGGCGCTTTGTATGTGCGTTTCCGGGCAATGTCTCTTGAGTGCGTTTTTAGGGCCGCGAAGCGGCAACCGCGGTCTGTGCGCTCAGCCCTGCCGGCTTCCTTTTGCGGCGGAAAACGGAACGGGGCATGATTTGAGCTTAAAGGATTTGTCGCTTATCGAGTACGCACCGATATTGTCTAAAATGGGAATATCATCTTTCAAAATAGAGGGCAGAATGAAACGTCCCGAGTATGTCGCAGCCGCAGTTACAGCTCTGAAAAATTCGCTGTCGGGGGAGTATTCAAGCGAGAATGCCGAAGATCTTTGCTCCCTGTTTTCACGCTCCGGATTTACAAAGGGATATTACGAAAATGCTCTGGGCAGAAATATGTTCGGTTTCCGCGAAAAGGAAAATGTAACATCTGCTACTGCCTCGCTTCTCAAAAAATATGAGCGTATTTACGAAAAAGAGCGTGCGGTTTACAGGGCGCATTTTGTTCTCTCTGTGAAATCCGATAAGAAAATCAGCCTTACGGCTTCCGCAAATGATTTAAGCGTTACTGTTTTATCCGAAAGCTTGCCGCAAAAAGCCGTAAACAGACCTTTTACCAAAGAAGAGGCTCTTTTGAGACTTAAAAAATGCGGCGGAACCGTATTTTCATTCGGCGATGCCGACATCTGTATAGACGACGGCTTGAGTGTGTCGGCAGCCGAAATGAATGCGCTCCGCAGGGAGGCTCTGTTTCGCCTTGCCGACAGGCTTAAAGAACGAGCACCGTACCGCATAAACAAAGCTAATATTATTTTTCAAAATCGCAAGCCGACGAATAAAAAGCCGCAGACGTATATTTCGTTCCGCGATACATCCGCCATTCCCCAAAATGTGGAATGTGATAAGCTCTTTATTCCGCTGTCTTCAAAGCCGGAGCTTTTTGAAAAGTATTCCGCAGGTGCAGTTTTGCCGAGGGGTATATTCGGTAATTTTGACGAGATTGTCGAGAGGCTTATAAAAAGCGGCGCAAGGTATGCCCTTTGTAATACGCTCGATTCGGTTGCAGCGGCAAAAAAGGCGGGTGTTCAGATAATAGGCGGACCGTTTTTAAATATTTTTAACTCGGTTTCTCTGTCCGAAATTCAAAAGCTCGGAGCGGCGGAATGTGTGCTCTCATATGAAATGACTTTGAAACAGCTGACTGCGCTTGAGGGAGAATGTCGGCGCGGTGTTTGCGTCTACGGCAGAGTACCGCTTATGCTCACAAGAAATTGTCCGGTAAAAAACGGGAAAGACTGTCGCGAGTGCGGCGGAAAATCCTTTTTACGCGACAGAAAGGGCATTGAATTTCCGGTTCGCTGTACAAACGGATTTTCCGAACTGTTCAATTCAAGACCCATATATATGGCTGACAGAATGAGCGAAGTCAAAAACGCGGATTTTGTGCTTTTGGAGTTTACAACCGAGGATAAAGAACAGATAAGCTCGGTGCTCAAAGCGTATCAAAACGGTTCTTCGCCCGAAATTGAATTTACACGCGGACTTTTGTACCGCGGCGTGGAATAAACGCAAAGAATTTTTATGTGTAAAAATTAAAACGGAGCTGTAAGACTTTGCGTTTTACAGCCCCGTTTATTTTATGCTTTTTTACTTGTACTTTTCGCACAGATATTCCATAGCTTTTTTGTATCCGTCAAATCCGATCCCTATAAAGTGCGCCTCGCACGCCATACCGGCGTATGAAATATGTCTGAATTTCTCGCGTTCGTTAACGTCCGAAATATGTACCTCGCAAGCCGGTATGGAAACGGCCTTCAGCGCGTCGAGTATTGCAACGCTTGTGTGTGTGTATGCCGCCGGATTTATGACTATACCGTCGAATTTACCTAATGCGTCCTGTATTTTGTCTACTATATCGCCCTCGTGGTTCGATTGATAGCATTCAACCTCGGCGTGAAGCTCTGCGCCCCAGACGTTTATCTGATTTATTAGGGTCTCGTAATTTCTGTCGCCGTAAATCGCAGGCTCTCTTATGCCGAGCATATTGATGTTCGGACCGTTAATTACAAGTATTTTCATTTTGCAGCTCCTTTAAAATATTGTTCGCAACATTTTCTATCGTGTCATTTCCGTCCGCCTCAATATCACAGAATTTTCTGTAAAGCGGAAGTCTTTTTTTGAGCATCTCGTTAAGGTCGTTGCTCTGCGACAGCGGCCTGCCGTCTGTCGGCAGATAAGAGGTGCTGCGGTTTAAAAAAATTATCGTCCCGTTTTGTTTCAGAGCGTCGAAGTTATCATCGTTTACAACGACTCCGCCGCCTGTTGAAATTACCTTGCCGCTGAGCTTGCCCGCCGCAAGCACCGCCTCGTGCTCATATTTTCTGAAGAGCTTTTCACCGCCGTTTGCAAATATGTCGGGAATGGGTTTGCCGACGTTCTTTACTATCATTTCATCCGTGTCTATAAAGTCGCGGTTCAAGGCCTCGGCGATTCTTTTTCCGACAGTCGTTTTGCCGGAACCGGGCATACCTATTAAAATAATATTCTTCATCTCAAGTGAGAGCTTATGATATATATCGTCATTTTTACTGTCGGGTATTTTTGTATTCAAAAACAATTCGGCAGCTCTTTTGGCCTGAGCAACAAGCATTGAAAGACCGCTCAGCGCTTTGATATTTTGCTTTTCGGCGTCAAGTATCAGCTTGGTCTTTTGCGGATTATACACTATATCCAGAACACCGGAAAGATTTTTAAATCCGTCAAGTGATAAAGGCGATTTCAGATTGTTCGGATACATTCCCACGGGCGTTGTGTTTACGATTATGTCCGCGTCAAAATGTCTGTCGATATTTTTGTAATTGTTTTCTCCCGAGCGTGAAATATTGACAATTTCGCGCGCTTTTTTATCCTTCAGCACCGCTATCACCGTTAAAGATGCGCCGCCGGAACCCAAAACGAGACATTTTTTGTTTTCTGCCGATATTCCGGAAACATCAATTAAATATGAAAACCCGTCATAATCCGTGTTATATCCCGTGAGCGTGCCGTCCTTTTCGGCAACTATCGTGTTAACGCTCCCTATTTTCTCGGCGGAGGGCGAAAGACGGTCGAGATAGGGGATGACGGCTTTTTTATACGGAATTGTAACATTTATGCCATCCCAATTTCTGTTTTTAAAAAAGTCGTCAAGCTCATTCTTTTGCTTCTCAAACAATCTGTATTCATAATCGCCGAGCAGAGCATGTATCTGCGGCGAAAAGCTGTGACCTAATTTTTCACCCAAAAGTCCGTACATATAAGTCTCCGTTTCAATCAGTATTTAATAAGAAGCGACAGAGTACCCGCCACTATCAGCACAAGTCCCAGAAAAGCTTTTTTTGAAAGCTTTTCTTTTAATATTATGTATGAAAACGCTACGGTTACAACGATGCTCAATTTGTCTATCGGTGCAATGATGCTTGCGGGGCCGTTTTTCAGGGCTCCGTAATAGCAAAGCCATGAGCCGCCTGTGGTGAACCCCGAAAGGACCAAAAACAGCCAGCTCTTTTTATCAATGTTCTTGATTTCGCTCTGCTTCTTTTCCGCAAAGACCAAAATCCATGCCATCAGAAGAACAACCACGGTTCTTATCGCCGTGCCGAGATTTGATTCAACGTCCTCTATGCCGATTTTTCCAAAAATCGATGTTAAGGCCGCAAAAACAGCTGAGAACATGGCATATACAAGCGAAGCTCCACTCCTTTTGTCGGCGGAGGAATTATCTGTTTTTTTCTTTTCTATCATAAGAAATGTTCCTGTGCCGATAAGAACCATACCTATTATTTTAACTGCGGTCAGCTTTTCTCCGAGAAAAATCAGGGCAAGTATCATTGTAAGTACCGTACTTGACTTATCGATTGGAGTTACCTTGTTTACGTCGCCGAGACGCAAAGCCTTAAAATAGCAAAGCCAAGAAGCCCCGGTGGACAGTCCCGATAAAAACAAAAATATAAACGTTTTGACGCTTATATCCTTTATTTCGGATGCTGATCCGACAATAAAAACCATCAGCCACGAAAACAACAGCACAACTATTGTGCGCAGAGCCGTGGCAAGATTTGAGTTGACGTTCCGTAAGCCGATTTTAGCAAGAATTGCCGTTATTCCGGCAAATCCGGCAGATAAAAATGCTAAAACGAGCCACATAAAAACACCTCTTATAAGCAGCTGTATAATTATTTGCCTGATTTTTCATTGTAAAAAAATCGCAGCGTTACGGTTTCGGTGTCATTAACGCTTGTTGCATCGGTTTTATAAGCCTTGTAACTTACAAGACAGCCGCCGTCAGTCCATACAACGTCTATATCTCCGTTCTCGTCTGCCATATCAACGACTTTTTTCCCGTTTCCGCGAGCGGACATAAGAAAAGGGGAGTACCGTCTGTAAACGGTCATATTCCATTCGCCCGAGCCCGGTTCGCTGTCTATTATAATAGTATGGCGCTTGTCATCCGATGTGGCTTTTTTTACGGTATCGGTGTATAATATTCCGTCAATTGTAATACCGACAAGGCAAAGCATTATGCAAATTATTATCGAAAGCACTCTTAAAAAAATCCGTGTTCCTTTGCTTTTAAAACGGCCTCGGTGATTTTTAACAACAAGAAAACATAAGACCGTGAAGCTGACGGCACATACTATAATAAGTATACCGATATAAGAAATAAGCCGCTTAGAGCCTATAAAAAGCGATGCGGAAAAGACCTCAAGAAGCAGGTCCGAGAGCATAAGCAAAAACGACGCCGTTCCGATTCCGAAAAATACTTTTTCCTCCGTTCGCATAAGTGCCTCCTTTGATTTTTATATACATTATATAGTTGTCAGCCTTTGCCGTCAACACAAAATCGGCGGAAACACCGCATCAAATCGGTTTTTTAAAACATTGACGCCGCAAAGTGTGGAATTATTAAAAAAACACCAAAATTACGGAAAAATATTCTCTTTTTATAGTTGACAACCGCAAAAACATATAGTAAAATGTCATTAAATAATGAGTGACAACTCAAATAATTGAAATAAGAGGGATTTAATTATGAAAAAGTTCTTAGCAGTGTTGCTTTCCTTAGTGATGGCATTTTCATTCTGCCTCCCGGCTTTTGCTGAAGACACTACTGCAAGCGGCGGCGGAATCGGCGACATACTCGGCGGTATCACTCTTCCCGATGTTGATATAAGCGGAGCTGCCGATACCATTAAGCAGCTTGTCGGCATCATCATCAACAGCAACGGCAAGATGGATGAGGCTGTTATCGCAGAGATCATTACTCTTCTCGGTAAGATTGGCAGTAGCGGTAAGATTGATATGGAAACATTACTTAAAATACTTAACGCTCTTACAAAGGGCGGCAATTCCGGCGGAAGCACTCCGAACCCCGACGCTCCGGCAGGCGGCTCCGTAAGAAGTGCTCTTGATGCTTTGACAACTGAGCAAAGAGATTATATTGCCGGTGTAATTGAAATGTATCTCACTACCGACTTTGATAACAATGACTATAACGATAAAGACGGCAATCCTGCTTACAACCCGGCAAAGGTTACTGCTCTTATCAATGCTATGAGCAGAATGGATTATGCCGATATCCAGAAGGTTCTTGATGAACTTCATTCTTCCAAGAATGCCAAGGGCGAAGAAATCAATCCCGCTTTGACAGATGAGGCTTATGAGGTTCTTACAGCCGAGGTTGTTCGTCAGGAAGAGGTTTCCAAGAACAATGCTGCAACTGCAGGCCCGACAGAGGCTACCACAAGTGCTATCGACGGCGTTAAGGGCTTCATCGGTAAGGCTTTTGAGACAATTAAGGGTCTCTTCGGCGGCGGAAGCAACGGCGGAGATCCAAACACAACAACCAAGAAGTCAACAACTTCTAAGGGCGGCTCTTCAACCACAAAAGGTAAGATTCCGCAGACCGGCGACGTTGCTCTCTTCTCAGTAGCAGGCGTAGCTGTGGCAGCAGGTATTGCTCTTGTTCTCACAAAGAAGAAAAAAGAGGATAAATAATTAACTCTGTAATTATTACAAGCGGCTTTGTAAAGGCAAAGCCGCTTGATTTTTTTTGTCGGATGTATTAAAATATAAATGTCTCAAGATTTAAAAGCAATATGAAAGGAACGGCACATTTTGTGCTTTTGCTTAATTTATGATACTGACGATCGATATCGGTAATACTAATATTACCTTCGGAGTGTTTGACGGCGATAAGCTGAGCTTTGTTTCGCGACTTGCTACCGAGCGTAACAGAACTGACGATCAGTTTGCCGTTGAATTTCTTGCCGTGTTTAAAATGCATGATTTGGAGCCGGCTGAAATTACCGGAGCTGTTTTAAGCTCTGTTGTTCCTGAGCTTACCGGGAAAATTAAAACAGCGGTTAATAAGGTGTGCGGCATTGAGTCTGTTATAATAGCCCCCGGTGTAAAAACAGGGCTTAATATTTTAATAGATAATCCGGCAGAGCTCGGTGCCGACCTTGTAGCAGGTGCGGTAGGAGCTATGGCGAGATATGAAATGCCCGCATTTGTCATTGACCTCGGCACAGCCACAAAAATATATGCAGTTGATGAGCATGGCGGCTATCACGGCGGCACAATAGCACCGGGTGTTGAAATCTCTATGAAAGCACTTTCGGGGCAGGCTTCTCTCTTACCGTCATTTTCACTTGCTTCTCCGCCGCATGCCTGTGCCACTAATACGATAGAGTGTTTGCAGTCGGGCATCATTTTCGGCACCGCAGATATGATTGACGGTATGCTTGACCGTTTTGCAAAACAGCTCGGTGAGCCGAAAACCATTGTTGCAACAGGTGGGCTTTCCTCCTATGTAATAGGATATTGCCGTCACAATATAATTCATGATGACAATCTTCTTTTATACGGGCTTAAAGCCATTTACGATAAAAACAGTAATTAACCGTAATTAAAAATTAAATATCTTATCCAGTTTTTACATAGTTTATTATTTTGCGTTGCATCCGCTCTGCGGAGCAGCAGCAAGGAGGATTATATATGTCAAAAACCACAAACAAGGCAAGGATGCAAAAAACCGTTCGCTTAGTCGAGCTGGCTCTCCTTACCGCAATCATCGCCGTTATGACCTTCACGCCGATAGGCTATCTGAAGCTCGGGCCGCTTGAACTGACACTTATTATGGTACCTGTTATCATAGGCGCAGTTACTTTAGGGCCTGCCGCAGGAGCCTTTTTGGGGCTCGTTTTCGGTGCATCGAGCTTTATTCAATGCTTTTCTCTGAGCGCATTCGGCGCGATACTTATTTCTATAAGCGTATTTAAAACGCTTGTTGTTTGCGTAGTTCCTCGCGTGCTTGCAGGTTGGCTTACAGGTCTCATTTTTAACGCCGTGACAAAAAAGACAAAAAAAGACGGTGCCAATTACCTTGTCGCGAGTATCTGCGGCTCGGCTTTTAATACTATCTTTTTCCTTGGATTTTTAGCTTTGTTGTTTATAAATACAACCTTTACGCCCGAGCAGTCAGCCGCTCTCGGCGGAGCTGAAAATATTCTTACCACCGTTATAGGTATAGCGGCGGGAATCAACGCTCCCATTGAGCTTGTTGTGTGCGCCGTTCTCGGTTCTGCGATAGGTAAAGGCCTGTCTGTCGGACTCAAAAAAATCTAAGCAAAAATAAAGCGCTTTTAAGGATAACCCTTAAAGGCGCTTTTTCTCTCTTATAGATTATATTCTTGCTACGCCGGATTTTACGGCTGCGCCATAAACCGCTTTCGCAACGGTTTTCCCTATTCTGTCATCAAATGCTTTCGGTAAAATGTACTCGGCGGAAAGCTCATCATCAGAGACAAGCGAAGCTATCGCTCTTGCTGCGGCTACCTTCATTTCCTCGTTTATTTCGGAAGCTCGGCAGTCAAGTGCTCCGCGGAAGATTCCGGGGAACGCAAGTACATTGTTGATTTGGTTGGGATAATCGCTTCTGCCCGTGCCGACAACGGCGGCACCTGCGGCTTTTGCCTTATCGGGCAGTATTTCCGGAACGGGATTTGCCATGGGGAGTACGATGGGATTTTCAGCCATGGAGGCGACCATTTCTTCTGTTACGATTCCGGGAGCCGAAACGCCTATGAATATGTCTGCGCCCTTGAATGCGTCGGCAAGAGAACCGCTCTTGTGCTCCTTGTTTGTGATTTTCGCGATTTCCCTCTGTGCGGGATTCAGCTTTTCATCGCCGTCACAAATAATGCCGCGACTGTTGCACATAATTACATTTTTAATTCCCTGACTTATGAGCAGCTTTGCAATGGCTATGCCTGCCGCGCCTGCACCGGAAAAGACAGCCGTACAGTCCTTGAGCTCTTTTTTAACGACTCTGAGCGCATTTATTATTGCTGCGGCAACAACTACCGCTGTGCCGTGCTGATCGTCATGGAAAATCGGAATATCTGTTTTTTCCTTGAGTTTGCGTTCTATTTCAAAGCATCTCGGAGCAGCAATGTCCTCAAGATTTATTCCGCCGAAGCTGCCTGCGAGGAGAGAAATGCAGTTTACAATCTCGTCAACATCCTTTGAACGCACACAGAGCGGTATGGCGTCAACATCTCCGAATTCTTTAAAGAGAACGCATTTGCCCTCCATTACGGGCATACCGGCTTCGGGTCCTATGTCTCCGAGTCCGAGAACCGCCGTTCCGTCCGTTACAACGGCCACGGTATTCCAACGTCTTGTGAGCTCATAAGACTTGCTTATGTCCTTTTGTATTTCAAGGCACGGCTGTGCTACACCGGGTGTGTAGGCGAGCGATAGCGCGTCCTTACTGTCTGCTTTGGCGCGTGTTTTGATTTCTATTTTTCCGTGCCATTCATAATGTTTTTTGAGAGATTCCTTAGCGTAATCCATTTTTTTCAGGCCTTTCCGGCTACAGCTTTAATTAAGGCGGATGTCTTTATGTAGCCTGATAAGACATTCGCGGCAGAATTATTCGGACTTTTTACGGCAAGTTAATACAACGGCGGCGATGCATATAAAAGCACCGGCAAGAACGCAGATGAAATAGGCGGTAAAGAATTCCCTGTTAAAGAAGAATCCTAAAAGTGCCGTAAATATTGCAACAAAAATCAAATATATGCCGAATATTCTGCACAGCTTTTTTGTATCGAAATTATTCCTCAGCTCATTGTCGGGCGAGGCGCTTCCGACGACAAAATTCTCCGCTTTGCCGCTCACCATCGGAATTCCAAGTCCCAAAAAGAGCAAACCTATTGCTATTGAAATTACCTTCATTACCCATCAACCTCTACTTTTGTATACGCATTAAAAATATATTTTAACATTTTTGCTTTTTGTTGTAAATGTGCAATCTAAATAAAAACCATGGAATTTGGGTTGAGTATATTCATCTTGCAGCACAGTAGTGGCATTTTATCTCGGATTCTGATATTTTAAGCAAGTGAAAGCCCGGCACAAAGCATCGGCCGAAAAAACGATTGTAAAATCGTACAAAAACCGCCGCGCCGAACCGCTTAATTTGTTTATGGCTATAAATGTTAAAATAATAACAATTTACCATTGACAAACATTTAACAATAAGCTATGATTTTATCAGTAAGTAATTACTGATAGTGAGGTCAAAGATATGCGAGAGCAGGCTTTGCCTGTCCGTGAAATATCAAGGCAGGCACTTTATAGATTACCTTTTTATTTGTCATATCTCAAAAAGGCGGAGGCTGACGGGGTATTGTATATATCCGCGCCGAAGGTGGCGGCAGACCTTGACCTTAATGAGGTTCAAGTAAGAAAGGACATTGCAAAGGTAAGCTCCTGTGCGGGGAAGCCTAAAATCGGTTATGAGACCGCGAAGCTTATAAAGGATTTGGAAAAATTCCTCGGCTACGACAACACAACCGATGCCGTTGTAGTAGGAGTCGGAAGTCTCGGCAGCTCGCTTTTACATTACGACGGATTTTCCGAATGCGGGTTTCGTATAGTTGCGGGATTTGACGCGGTAAACTATGACGAAGAGCCGTTCAAAAAGGAAAAGCCCGTCTTTCCCATGCGAAAGCTCGGCGAGCTTTGCGAAAGACTCAAGGTGCATATGGCGGTTATAGCTGTGCCGGCGGACAGTGCTCAGGATGTTTGCGACGAGCTTGTCAAAAGCGGAATACTTGCAATTCTTAATTTCACTCCGGTTCATCTTACGGCAGGTCCGGGCATACTTATACAGAATATGAATATTGCTTCGGCTTTGGCGGTTCTTTCCTCTCATATCAGAAAAGAACTTTTGTAAATTTTGTAATATCTGAAAAGGAGATTATATACCTATGGAAACTCAAAACAAGCATGAGATTGTCGATTCGGTAGAAAAACTCGAAGCCCTTCTCGCAAGAGTCAGAGAGGCAGAAAAGATTTTTGCGACTTATTCTCAGGAGCAGGTCGATAAGATTTTTAAAGCGGCGGCTATCGCAGCAAACAAAGCGAGAATCCCGCTTGCCAAAATGGCTGTTGAAGAGACGGGAATGGGCGTAGTCGAAGATAAGATAATCAAAAACCACTATGCCGCAGAATATATCTACAATGCATATAAAAATACAAAGACATGCGGTGTAATAGAGGAAGACAGCGCGTTTGGTATGAAAAAGGTTGCAGAGCCGATAGGCGTTGTTGCGGCGGTTATCCCCACCACCAACCCTACATCTACCGCAATTTTCAAGACCTTGATTTGTCTTAAAACCAGAAACGGCATTATTATAAGCCCACACCCGAGAGCGAAAAAGTCCACAATAGAGGCTGCAAAAATCGTTCTTGAAGCGGCAGTTAAAGCCGGTGCTCCGGAGGGCATAATAGGCTGGATAGATGTTCCGTCGCTTGATATGACAAATCTTCTTATGCAGGAGGCCGATATAATACTTGCTACGGGCGGCCCCGGAATGGTTAAAGCCGCATATTCGTCGGGCAAACCGGCTCTCGGCGTCGGTCCGGGCAATACCCCCGCAATTATTGATGATACCGCCGACATAGTTTTGGCTGTAAACTCCATAATCCATTCGAAAACCTTTGACAACGGTATGATTTGTGCTTCCGAGCAGTCGTGCATCGTACACGAAAAAATATATAAAAAGGTTAAGGACGAATTTTTATATCGCGGTTGCTATTTCCTTAAAAAGGATGAGCTTGATAAGGTAAGAAAGACAATTATCATAAACGGCGCGCTTAACGCAAAGATAGTCGGTCAGCCGGCATATAAGATAGCTGCACTCGCAGGCGTTACAATTCCCGAAACAACAAAGGTTTTGATAGGTGAGGTCGAGAGTGTTGACATTTCCGAGGAATTTGCTCACGAAAAGCTCTCTCCCGTGCTTGCCATGTATAAGGCTAAGGACTTTGAGGACGCACTTTCAAAGGCTGAGCATCTTATAGCCGACGGCGGCTACGGTCACACCTCATCCGTATATCTTAATGCTGTTACCGAAAAGGATAAGCTTGCCGAATTCTCCGAGAGGATGAAAACCTGTCGTATACTTGTTAATACACCTTCTTCACAGGGCGGTATCGGTGACCTTTACAACTTCAAGCTTGCTCCGTCGCTTACACTCGGCTGCGGTTCTTGGGGCGGCAACTCGGTTTCCGAGAATGTCGGCGTAAAGCATCTCATCAATATCAAAACTGTTGCAGAAAGAAGGGAAAATATGCTTTGGTTCCGCGCTCCGCAGAAAGTATATTTCAAAAAAGGCTGCCTTCCCGTTGCTCTCAATGAGCTTCGTGACGTTATGGGTAAGAAAAAGGCGTTTATAGTAACTGACTCGTTCCTTTATAATAACGGTTATACAAAGCCTGTTGAGGATAAGCTTGACGAGCTTGGTATTCAGCACACTTGCTTCTCGGAGGTTGCTCCCGACCCGACTCTCCAGTGCGCTCGCAAGGGTACAGATATGATGCGTCATTTTGAGCCCGATACAATTATCGCAATCGGCGGCGGTTCCGCAATGGATGCAGCAAAAATTATGTGGGTAATGTATGAGCATCCGGATGTTGACTTCTCTGATATGGCTATGGACTTTATGGATATCCGCAAGAGAGTTTATACATTCCCGAAGATGGGTGAGAAAGCATATTTCATAGCTGTACCCACCTCGGCAGGTACAGGCTCGGAGGTTACTCCTTTTGCGATAATCACAGATGCCGACACCGGCGTTAAATGGCCGCTTGCAGACTATGAGCTTATGCCCAATATGGCAATAGTCGATGCCGATATGATGATGAATGCTCCGAAAGGTCTGACTTCGGCTTCAGGTATCGACGCCGTTACACACTGCCTTGAAGCTTATGCTTCGGTAATGGCTACCGATTACACCGACGGTATTGCAATTCGCGCTCTTCAGATGATATTTGAATATCTTCCGAGAGCATATGATAACGGCCCCAATGACCCTGTAGCACGTGAAAAGATGGGCAATGCCGCTACTATGGCAGGTATGGCTTTTGCCAATGCCTTCCTCGGCGTATGCCACTCCATGGCACATAAGCTCGGTGCATTCCACCATCTTCCTCACGGTATAGCCAACGCTCTTTTAATAGATTATGTTCTTCGCTTCAATGCCGCCGAGGTTCCTACGAAGATGGGTACCTTCCCGCAGTATGATCATCCGCACACACTTGAAAGATATTGTGAGGTTGCCGACGCTCTCGGTGTAAAGGGCAAGAATAACGAAGAGAAACTTGACAATCTTATTAAGAAAATAGACGAACTCAAGGACCGCATAGGAATTAAGAAGAGCATCAAGGAATACGGCGTTGATGAAAAATACTTCCTTGACACACTTGACCAAATGGTTGAACAGGCATTTAACGATCAGTGCACAGGTGCTAACCCCAGATATCCGCTTATGAGCGAAATCAAAGAGATGTACCTTAAAGCATATTACGGTAAATAAGGGAGGATTATTTTATGGAACTCAAAAAAGTTATTGCAGTCAGAACGGCAAAAACAGTTTACAGAGACGGTGACAAAGCCATTAAGGTTTTCGGTGACGAATACAAAAAATCCGATATTTTAAACGAGGCCTTGAATCAGGCGCGTGTTGAAGAAACCGGCATTCCTATGCCGAAGCTCATAGAGGTTTGCAAGCTTGACGGCAAATGGGCAATTGTTTCAGATTATATCGAAGGCAAAACTCTTCAGCAGCTTATGGACGAAAATCCTGCTAAGACAGAGGAATATCTTGACCTCTTTGTTGATATTCAAATGAGCATTTTGGCTAAGACCTGCCCTATGCTCAACAAGCTCAAGGATAAAATGCAGGGTAAAATATCTCAGACCGACCTTGACGCAACAACACGTTATGACCTTCACACACGTCTTGCCGGTATGCATACCCATAACAAGGTTTGCCACGGTGATTTCAGACCGAGTAACATTATTATCGGCAATGACGGCGTGAATTACGTAATCGACTGGGCGCACGTAACACAGGGTAACGGAGCGGCCGATGCCGCAAGAACGTATCTTCTTTTCTGCCTCAGAGGCGATCAGAAGCTTGCCGATAAGTATCTCGATTTGTTCTGCAAAAAGACCGATACCGCAAAGCAGTATGTTCAGAAATGGCTTCCTATCGTAGCGGCTTCGCAGAGTGTTAAGGGGAACCCCGAAGAGAGGGATTTCCTCTTGAGATGGGCAGATGTAGTAGATTACGAATGATTATTTTCGGCGATTTTTCGCGATAAATTCACTTTGCTCGCCCTCTTGCGTACCTTAGTACGCGTCGGGGCACGCAAAGCAAATTTCTCATCGAATCTCGCCGAAAATAATACTTTAATGTTCGATTTTTCGCGATAAATTCATTTTGCTCACCCTCTTGCGTACCTTAGTACGCGTCGGGGCACGCAAAGCAAATTTCTCATCGAATCTCGCCGAAAATAATACTTTAAGGTTTGATTTTTCGCGATAAATTCACTTTGCTCACTCTCTTGCGTACCTTAGTACGCGTCGGGGCACGCAAAGCAAATTTCTCATCGAATCTCGCTAAAGTTGTGCTTAAAACAAAACAATAACTACAAACAGGTACGGTTTGAATACTTCTTTCCGTACCTGTTTGCGAAATAAGAATTTTCCGAAAAAACCTATATACTTTTTATTTAAGTTTTGGTAAAATGAATTAAAGTAAAATTCATATGCAAAGTTTTACGGGAAAGGGATTGTAATAATATGAAAGTAGTAGTTTGCATCGGCAGCTCCTGCCACCTTAAGGGTTCGCGTGAAGTCGTTGAAAAGCTTCAGAACCTCATAAACGACAATGACCTGAAAGACAAAGTCACTCTCAGCGGAAAGTTTTGTATGGGTAACTGCCAAAACGGCGTCAGCGTTACCGTAGACGGGGAGCTGTTCTCCGTTTCTCCCGATACCGTTGAGGAATTCTTTAAAACCAACGTGCTTGACAAACTGTCATAAAAATCTTGCGTCGCAAGGAAAAAGGTGTATAATATGGCGGGGTACATAAAGCTTAAAAAATCAAACTGTAAAAACTGCTATAAATGTATCAGGAATTGTCCTGTCAAATCTATCAGTTTTTCGGCCAATCAGGCGCAGATCGTTGAGGACGAGTGTATTCTCTGCGGTATGTGCTTTGTTGCGTGTCCGCAAAATGCCAAAATCATACGCGACGACGTCTATAAGGCAAAGGAATTGTTGTCCGGTGACAGCGAGGTCTATGTTAGCCTTGCGCCGTCGTTTATTGCCAATTACGATGTGTCGTTTACCGCGATGAAAAAAGCACTTATGTCGCTAGGCTTTGCCGGTGTTGAAGAAACGGCGGTCGGAGCCGCAATAGTAAAGGACGAGTACGACAGAATAGTTGACGGTGAAAAGCAGGATGTTGTTATTTCGACCTGCTGCCATACCGTAAATCTCTTGGTACAAAAGCATTTCCCCGATGTAATACCCTATCTTGCCAAAGTGGTATCCCCAATGCAGGCGCATTGTACGAAACTTAAAAAAGAGCATCCGGGGGCTAAAACAGTATTTATAGGTCCGTGCATATCAAAAAAGGCAGAGGCCGAGGAGTATCCCGGCACGGTTGACTGTGTGCTGACATTTGAAGAGCTTTCCGATTGGCTTGCCGAAACCGATACTGTTTTGGCGCAGGAGCCTGATGATGACGGAGTTGAAAAGGGGAAAACGAGGTTTTTCCCGACCTCCGGCGGAATTCTCAAAACAATGCTTTGTGATAACGACGATTACACGTATATGTCGATTGACGGTATGTCGTCTTGCATCCATGCCGTAAAGGATATTGAAAAAGGTAATATACACCATTGCTTTATAGAGATGTCTGCGTGTCCGGGGAGCTGTATAGGCGGTCCGGCTATGGAGAAAAATCACCGCGCTCCGGTGCGTGATTATATAACCGTGCGTCGTTTTGCCGAAGACGCGGGCGACAATGATTTTAAATATGACGCCTTGAGCGAAAACGAGCTTTCAAAAAATCTTATTTATCTTGCTTCACCGCGCAATATGGCAGGCAGCAGAGCGATAGAGGAGATACTTCGCAAAATGGGTAAGCAAAAGCCGGAGGATGAGCTTAACTGCGGTTCGTGCGGCTATAATACCTGTCGTGAAAAGGCTCAGGCGGTTTTTGAGGGCAAGGCAAATCTCGAGATGTGCCTTCCTTTCCTTAAGGATAAAGCAGAAAAATTTTCCGACAATATACTCAACAATACTCCCAACGGCATACTCATTTTAAATGAGGATATGGTGGTTCAGCAGATAAATGCCGCGGCAAGGGAGATTATGAACATTCGTTATGCTTCGGATGTTGTGGGTGAGCCGGTTGTGCGTATTTTGGAGCCTTTTGATTTTATAGATGTTCTTTCAAACGGCAGGGATATTCACGAAAAACGCGTATACCTCGCCGAATATAAAAAATACATTGAAGAAACAATAGTATACGACCATGTCTACCATATACTTATGTGCATTATGCGCGACGTTACCGCCGAGGAGACAGAAAAAGAGAAAAAGGCGGAGCTTAGCCGTCAAACGATAGAAATAACGGATAAGGTCGTCGAAAAGCAAATGCGCATAGTTCAGGAGATAGCTTCTCTGCTTGGCGAGACTACCGCCGAGACAAAGATAGCCCTCACTAAGCTTAAGGAGTCGTTGAAGGATGAATAATCTTTGCACGGACATAGGCCATATGAGTCTTACCAAGTACGGCGAAGAGCTGTGCGGCGATATGGTGGAGGTTATAGAGCATGGCGATGACGATTATGTTGTTGTGCTTGCGGACGGGCTCGGCTCCGGTGTAAAAGCAAATATTCTCTCTACTTTGACTTCGAAAATAATATCCACCATGATTGCAAATAATATGCCGCTTGAAATGTGTGTTGATACAATAGCGAAAACACTGCCTATATGTTCGGTACGTCAGGTGGCATACAGCACTTTTACAATAGTGCGTGTAATAGACAACAAAGAGGCAGAAATAGCCCAATACGACAATCCGCATGTCATTCTGCTGCGCGACGGAAAAAATCTTGTGTATCCCGAGAGCGCAGTGGAAATCGACGGTAAGATGATATATAAATCGAAAATATCGTTAAAGCTTAACGATACGCTCATTTTTACGAGTGACGGAGCGGTTTATGCCGGTATTGGTGAAAATATGAATTTCGGTTGGCAGCGCGACCAGATAATCGAGTTTATGGAGGAATATTATCGCCCCGATTTTACGGCAAAAACGCTTTCATCATTACTGCTTGACCAGTGTGATAAACTATATGGCGGAAGGCCCGGTGACGATACAACCGTTTGCGTTGTCAAAATCCGCGAGAGAAAATCCGTGAATCTTCTCATGGGACCGCCGAGGAACCCCGCAGATGTCAATAAAATGATGTCGTTGTTTTTCGGCAAGACTGGCAAGCATATTGTATGCGGCGGAACAACTTCAACTCTTGCGGCGGATTTTTTGGGCAAAGAGGTTAAGACGGATTTAAAATATCTCGACCCCGAAATACCGCCCATCGCCGAAATTGACGGCGTCGATTTGACAACCGAGGGTGTAATTACAATGAGCCGAGTGCTTGAATACGCCAAGAGTTATCTAAATGACGATGATATTTACGCCGACTGGAGCGTCCGTGCGGACGGTGCGTCGCAGATAGCGCGCATACTTTTCCAGGAGGCGACTGATATAAATTTCTTTGTCGGAACTGCAATAAATCCGGCACATCAAAATCCAAATCTTCCCATAAACTTTAACATCAAGATGCAGCTTGTTACAGAGCTTTCGGAGTATCTGAAAAAAATGGGTAAACGAATCAAAGTAAGCTATTTTTAACAAAGGGTGAATTGAATGAGAAAATTTGATACGAAGGTACAGCTTTTAAAATACAAGGTCCTTCGTGAGGTCGCAAGAATAGCCTTTGACGAGGGAGAGTTTTCCCTTGCCAACAATTTCAATGATATTGCAAAGACCGTAACGAGTGACAAGGCAACTATGCGCTGCTGTATATACAAGGAGCGTGCAATAGTTGCCGAGCGCATAAAGCTCGCCTGCGGAGGCAACAGAGCAAATCCGAACATAATAGAGGTTATAGATATAGCCTGCGACGAATGTCCTGCCAGCGGTTATCAGGTATCACACGACTGCCGTGGCTGTATCGCACACCGCTGTGAGAGTGCCTGCCGCAAGGGAGCCATTTCCTTTGACGAAAATCAGAAAGCGCATATTGACAAAACAAAGTGCGTAAACTGTGGTCAGTGTGCCAAGGTTTGTCCGTACAGCGCAATTTCAAACTATACAAGACCGTGTGAAAAGGCGTGCAAAATAAAGGCTATTTCTATGGCAGACAGCGAAGAAAATCCCGCTCAGATTGATAACAATAAATGTATAAACTGCGGCGCCTGCTCTTATGCATGCCCGTTCGGCGCAATTATGGACAAGTCGTTTATACTTGATGCGATCAGGATTTTAAAAGACAGTAATAAAGGCGACGGTTTTAATGTGTATGCAGTAGTGGCTCCGTCGATAGCGAGTCAGTTTGTGTATGCGAAGCTCGGTCAGGTTGTGACCGCGATTAAAAAGCTCGGCTTTTACAGCGTGGTTGAAGCTGCTCTCGGTGCCGATATTGTAGCATACAGCGAATCAAAAGAGCTTGCCGAAAAAGGTTTCCTCACAAGCTCTTGCTGTCCGGCGTTTGTTGACTATGTAAAGAAGTTCTATCCGAAGCTTACCGAGAACATTTCGCACAATCTGTCTCCCATGGCGGCGATTGCAAAATATATAAAAGAGACCGACGAGACCGCAAAGGTTATATTTATAGGCCCTTGTACGGCAAAAAAAGCCGAGGCGAAGCAGGAAAGAGTCGCACAGTATGTCGACTGCGTTCTCACCTTTGAGGAGCTTCAGGCTCTCATAGATTCGCGTAATATCGAGCTTACCGAGCTTCCTGAGGATGTTCTTGACAATGCTTCCTATTACGGCAGAATATTTGCACGAAGCGGCGGCGTTTCGGAGGCTGTCGGTCAGGCAATTAAGGAGCAGAATATAGATTTCACCGTTGATCCGCTTCCGTGCGACGGCATAGAAGAATGCAAAACGGCTCTTTTGAAGGCTTCAAGAGGAATCCTTAAAAATAACTTTATCGAGGGTATGGCGTGTGTCGGAGGATGTATCGGCGGCGCAGGCTGTCTCACCCATGAGGCAAAAGATAAAAACGAGATAGACAAATACGGTAAAGAAGCTCTTGAGAAGAGCATAGGCGACGCATTGAGTCAGCTTTAAACATCGAGCTTCGGGAACGCAGGGAAAATTCCCTGCGTTCCTTTTTTTGTATAAATATGATTTTTCTTCCAATAATTACCTTACGAAAGGATGAAGAACATATGAAATCAAAAACAGAAAAGCTTATTCGAAGATTTGAAATATCGTTAGCCGCAGCATTTGTCATAACATCGATTTTCAGCTTTGTGTCATTTGCCGCGTCGTGCAGCGACGTAAGACGCGACGTTTTGCGTATGCATGTAATAGCTAATTCCGACAGCGACGAGGACCAAATACTGAAGCTTAAGGTGCGCGATGCCGTGCTCAATGAAGGGGAGGAGATATTTGACGGTTCTTTGACAAGTGCGAATGCCGAAAAGCTGCTTATTCCGCAAAAGGAGCGGCTTGAAGAGACGGCGCGCGAGGTAATACGTAAAAACGGCTTCGATTATGATGTAAGGCTCGAAATAGGCAAGGACTTTTTTTCGACGCGAACTTATGATGATCGTATAACTTTGCCTGCCGGTGAATATGAGGCCGTGCGCGTCATAATAGGAGAGGGGAAAGGCAAAAATTGGTGGTGCGTTATGTTTCCGCCTATGTGTCTGCCCGCAGCCGAGTCATCAGATGATGCGGAGCTTCAAGACATTTTGTCAGAGGATGAGCTTAAAGTTGTAGAAAGTAACCCAAAATTTGAACCTCGGTTTAAAATTATAGAGATTTATGAGAAATTAACGCAGAAATTGAAATAAGGCTTTTAATATCCTTTTATTTTTGTTATAATTACCACAATGGTAATTCCTGAGATAAAAGGATATTATTTATTGCGAAAGGGTTATTGGAAATGCTTAAATACAATATTATTCCCAAGCCGAATAACTATACTTCAAAGGACGGTACATATGTAATTTCTTCAAATACCGAGGTCCTTTGCTCACCCGAGTTTGTTTCTGCGGGTAGATATTTGACCGATTATCTCAGAACAAAGCCCGTAAAAGGCGAGGGTGCAATTAAATTTCAAAAGGTAGCCGGAATGGAAAACGAGGCTTACTCTATTTCGGTTTCCACAGACGGTATAATGATAAAGGCTTCATCTTCTTCCGGTGCGTTTTACGGGGCTGTCACGCTGAAAACCATAATAATGCAGGCCGAAAAAACAGACGGCAGGGCAGTTATAAACGGACTTTACATAAGCGACAAGCCTGCATTTAAATATCGCGGATTTATGCTTGACGAGTGCCGCCACTTCTTCGGCACGGAAGCCGTGAAAAAATTGCTTGACAATATGGCAATGCTGAAATTAAATAAGTTCCATTGGCATCTTTCCGATGATCAGGGTTTCAGAATAGAGAGTAAATTATTCCCGAAGCTCAACGAAATAGGCTCAAAGCGTGAATATGCCGGGCTTGAGGGACTCGGCTTAAAGCACCGCGGCGGAGAATATTTTTATTACTATAAGCAGGATGAAATAAAGAATATTGTGGCGTACGCCGCAAAGCTTAATATAGAGGTTATTCCCGAAATCGATTTGCCGGGTCATGCTTCGGCTCTGCTTGCCGCATATCCGGAATTTGCCTGTAAGCCGCGTGAATTCAAGCCTACTTGCGAAAACGGTATATTTGACGCTGCGATTTGCCCGGGAAACGAAGATGCGTATGATTTCATTGACAAGCTGTTTTCCGAGATTTGTCCGCTCTTTACAAGCACACATTTCCATATAGGCGGAGACGAGGCCTCAAAGGGGCACAAGATATGGGATGATTGTCCTAAGTGCCGTGCGGCAAAAGAGAAAAACGGTCTTAAAAACTCAAAGGAGCTTCAGGGCTACTATATGACTCGCATAGGCGAGATTCTTAAAAAATACGGCAAAACACCCATTGCCTGGAACGATTGCATCAATGACAGCTTTTCTCCTGATATTACGTGTCAGTATTGGCTGCCGTCAAATTCGGGCGAGGTCAAAAGGCAGTCATATAAGCGTGATATTATTCTTTCTCCCACGGCGTACTTTTACTTTGACTGCAAATATTCTGTTATATCGCTTAAAAAAGTGTATAAATATAATACCGTTAAATCCGGGTTCGGAAAATCCGGGCAGCGCGTAATAGGCATAGAAGCCGAAATGTGGACTGAATGGGTAGATTCGGAGCGTGCATTGGAGTTTTCCGTCTATCCGCGTATTTTGGCACTATCCGAGGTTGCGTGGACAAATCTTGAAAACAGAAGATACAAGGACTTTTTAAGAAGACTTGAGTGGTATAAAACTTATCTTCGCAAAAAAGGCGTAAACTATTCAAGGGTAACCGGTAAAAGCGGCATTTCCGTGAGCAAAACAATATATCACATGGGTGAAGACGGCAAGGAATTCAAGCTCAGCGAAAAACGCAGAGAAGCGGAAAACTGAGTATTTTAAAGGGGAAAAAATTTGAGTATTACTAATTATCTGACCTTTGCAGGCGGTCTCGGCTTGCTTTTGTACGGTATTAAGCTGATGGGCGAGGGACTTGAGCTTGCAGCCGGGTCGCGTCTTAAGCATTTACTTGAAAAAATGACAAAAAACCGCTTTCTTGCGGTACTTGTCGGCTTTCTCATAACAACGCTTATACAAAGCTCCTCGGCAACCACGGTTATGGTTGTGGGCTTTGTTAATACGGGTCTTATGAATTTAACGCAGGCGATAGGCGTTATTATGGGTGCAAATATCGGTACCACAACCACAAGCGTTCTTGTTTCGCTGAATCTTACCGGGATAGCTCCGATAGCTATATTTATAGGCGCATTTATGATTCTTTTTGCCAAAAAGAATTCGCTGAAATATGTCGGGCAGGCACTCGCCGGTTTCGGCATGCTGTTTATGGGTATGGAGCTTATGCAAAACGCCATGGATCCGCTTAAGGATTCCGAGGTTTTCCGCAATTGGATTATAAATGCGGACAATCCTCTTGTAGGCATACTCATAGGCGCCGGAGTTACGGGCGTTATACAGAGCTCCGCGGCAAGCGTAGGCATACTTCAGGCTCTCGCATCGCAGGGGCTTGTGCCGCTTTCGTTTGCGGTATATATTATTTTCGGCCAGAATATAGGTACCTGTGTTACCGCGCTTCTTTCGACAATCGGTACAAAGACAAATTCAAAACGTACCGCGGTTATGCACATTCTCTTTAATGTAATCGGCACGGTTGTTTTTGTTGTCATATCTACGTTCCTTCCGTTTACAAAGTGGATACAGGCTATGAGTGACAACGTGATGATGCAGATATCGCTCGTTCATATCATATTTAACGTAGTGAGCACCATAATAATGTTCCCGTTTGCCGGCGCCCTTGTAAAGCTTTCCTGCATTCTTGTCCCCGACAAAAAGGGTAAAGAGGATGACGGAATGCACCTTCAGTTTATTGACGAGAGAATGCTCAACACCCCTCCGCTTGCCGTAGTGCAGGTGGGAAAAGAGGTCCTTCGTATGGCTGCTTTGGCAAGACGCAATTTCGATATTGCGTCAAGCGACCTTATAAACAAGGAAATTAAGCATTTTGACGAAGTAAATCACACCGAAAAGATTATCAATTATCTCAATCACAATATAACGCCCGTGCTGGTCAAGATAAACTCTCTTGATTTAAGCTATAAGGACGCTAAATATATCGGTCGACTGTTCCATGTTATAAACGACATAGAGCGCATAGGCGACCACGCGACAAACCTTGAGGAAGCCGCCTTGTCGCGTGTAAATGAAAATATAGAGCTTTCAGAGGAGGGTGAAAAAGAGTTAAAAACTATGCATAGTACCGTCATTTCGCTGATTGACGGCTCGGTAGATGCTTTTTCGGAGCAAAATCTGAGTGTACAAACGGCGGAAAGACTCAATTCCCTTGAGGCGCAGGTTGATAAAATGCAGGAGACTTTTGAGCAAGCTCATATTGACAGGCTCAACAGTCACGAATGTACAACCCGTGCGGGAATGCTGTTTATAAACACAATAACAGACTTTGAACGTGTGGCAGACCATGCAATTAACATAGCCTGGAGCGTTCAGAGCAAACCTAAAACAAAAATACCGGAAGTTTTACCGGTGACAGATACAGAAAATTAAGGAGTATATCTAATGTCAGATTATATTTTAAGCTGCTGCTCCACGGCAGATCTTTCACAGGAGCATTTTGATAAAATCGGAGTGCATTATGTTTGCTTTCACTTCAATATGGACGGTAAGGAGTATCCCGATGACCTCGGTAAATCAATGCCGTTTGCCGAGTTCTACAAGAGAATAGCCGACGGAGCCGAGCCTACCACTTCCCAGGTCAACGTCGGTCAGTTTAAGGAGTATTTTTCAGAGTTCTTAAAGGACGGCAAGGATATTCTTCACGTCTCTCTTTCAACCGGACTTTCGGGCGTATATAATTCCGCCTGCATTGCGCGTGACGAGCTTCTCGAAGAGTACCCCGACAGAAAAATATATATAGTAGACTCTCTCGGTGCTTCCTCCGGCTACGGTCTTTTAATGGACACTTTGGCAGAGCTTAAAAACAGCGGCAAGAGCATAGAAGAGGTTCGTGATTTTGCCGAGGAGCGTAAGCTCAATGTTCATCATTGGTTCTTTTCTACCGACCTTACAAGTTATTATCGCGGCGGCAGAATAACAAAGACCGCGCAGATTTTCGGCACAATGCTCAACATATGTCCTCTCCTCAATATGGATAATAACGGCAAGCTTATACCGAGAACAAAGTATCGCGGTAAGAAAAAGGTTATTGAAGAGATAGTTAACCGTATGGTCGAGCACGCAGACGGCGGTCTTGATTACAGCGGCAAGTGCTACATTTCCGAATCCGCCTGCTATGATGACGCAAGAGCCGTTGCCGACCTTGTTGAGTCAAAATTCAAAAAGCTCAACGGCAAGGTCGAAATCAACAGCGTTGGCACCGTTATCGGCTCACATACGGGCCCCGGTACCGTTGCGCTCTTCTTCTTCGGCGACAAGAGAGTAGACTGATATAATTTAACCGCTCATTTCGGCGCAGTATAGGGTAGTATTGTCTTATACCGCGCCGATTTTTGTTTTATATCGACAAGTTGCCATATTCGTGTTAAAATACATATGAAGGTGAAACTATGCAAAAGATACTTATAATTGAAGACGATAAGGTCATAGCGAGAACCCTTAAAGAGCATCTTTGCAAATGGGATTATGATGCGGATTTTGTTGTTGACTTTAAAAATATAACCGAACAGGTAGTGTCGTTTGCGCCGCAGCTTATACTCCTTGATATATCTCTGCCGTATTTTAACGGATTTTATTGGTGCGGCGAAATACGCAAGTTTTCAAATGTGCCTATAATATTTATTTCCTCGGCAAGCGACAAAATGAATATAGTTATGGCTGTTAATATGGGCGGTGACGATTTTATATCCAAACCGTTCGATTTGAGCGTTCTCACTGCAAAGGTGCAGGCGGTAATGCGCCGCACGTATTCTTTTTCGGGGACAACGTCGGTTATCGAACACGGCGGTGCAATACTCAACCTCAATGACGCGACGATAGATTTTAACGGCAAAAAAACCGAGCTTACGAAAAATGAGTTTAAAATTTTGCAGCTGCTTATGGAGAATTCGGGCAAGGTTGTCCCGCGCGATATGATTATGGATAAGCTTTGGGAAAGCGACAGCTTTATTGACGACAACACACTCACGGTAAATATGACGAGGCTTCGCAAAAAGCTTGAAGATGCCGGGCTTTGCGACTTTATAGTTACCAAAAAGGGTCTCGGTTATATAGTCAGGTAGGTTTTATGAAAGATTGGTTTAAAGCACTTTTCGGATATACGGCGGGCAATATCTTGTCCGTATTATCGTTTGTATTTGCAGCGGCGGTATTTTATACGGTGTTCTGGCTTTACGGAGTGGAAACGGAGCCGGTGCTGTATGCGACGCTCATCTCCGCCGTAATTCTATTGATTGTATTTGTTCTGCGTTTTTCCTCGGTATACAAAAAGCATAAGAGACTTGAAAAAATTAAAAACGACGCAGAGTATGCCGTTCTTAAATTGCCGGATTATAATGACCCAATAAAAAAGGACCTTGCCGATATTGCCGAAAAGATGTCCGCACTAAAAACAGATGCCGAAACACGTATGAATCGCAAATACAGCGATTCGGCGGACTATTTTACTCTCTGGGCGCATCAGATAAAAACTCCCATAGCCGCCATGAGGTTGCTGCTGCAAACAGACTGTTCTCCGGAAAACGACGAGCTTGAAGAGCAGCTTTTTAAAATAGAGCAATATGTTGAAATGGTGCTTCAGTACATCCGTTCCGACAGCATCTCTTCCGACCTCGAAATCAAAAGCTATGATTTAGGCGGAATAGTCAGAGCGGCGGTTAAAAAATACAGAAAGCAATTTCTGCGTAAAAAGACAAAGGTTATTGTGGGCGACATCAATTGCCGTGTGCTTACCGATGAAAAATGGTTGTCGTTTGTAATCGAACAACTTATTTCGAATGCGTTGAAATATACGTCCGAGGGTGAAATCAATATTTATTTGGATGAAAATACTGCGAAAACGCTTGTCATTTCCGATAACGGTATCGGAATAAGGCCTGAGGACTTACCGCGTATTTTTGAAAAGGGCTTTACGGGCTTCAACGGCAGAGAGGATAAAAAATCTACGGGAATAGGACTTTTTCTCTGCAAAAAGATACTTACAAAGCTCTCCCATACAATTACGGTGACCTCCGAGGTGGGAAAGGGGACTACGGTCAAACTTTGTCTTGACACCGTCAGCCTCGGAGTGGAATAACGCTACCTTACATAAATGTAAGTTTAAAAGGGGAATTGTAAGCCTTTTCGATGGCTTGCGATTCTCCGTTTTGATATACTGAACGTGCAATAAACAAAGGGATACATTCGGTACGTAAAATCACACCGAAAAAGAAAAGCTATTCGGTTATGATTTTGAGACAGACAAAATTCCCGTCACGCCTTGTACGGCTACAGCAAGGGTTAACCGTGTTTGTTTATGTAATATTTGTAGCAGAAAGGCTACGGTAATTATTATGCCGCTTTTAGAAGTAAACAATTTGAAAAAGGTTTATACGACCCGTTTCGGCGGAGCGCACGTTCAAGCTCTTTCCAATGTCCGTTTCTCCGTGGAAAAGGGCGAGTATGTTGCAATAATGGGAGAGTCGGGTTCCGGTAAGACAACCTTGCTTAATATTTTGGCGTCGCTTGATAAGCCTACGAGCGGAGAGGTGCTGTTGAACGGCAGAAGTCTATCAGCAATAGGAGAGAGAGAAATTTCGGCGTTTAGGCGCGATAATCTCGGATTTGTATTTCAGGATTTTAATCTTTTGGACACATTCTCTTTAAAGGACAATATCTTCCTGCCTCTTGTGCTTTCAGGCAAGCCGTACGATGAAATGGCAAAGAGGTTGAGACCCCTTGCCGAAAAGTTAGGAATTACCGATATACTCTCAAAGTTTCCATATGAGGTTTCGGGCGGACAAAAACAGCGTGCCGCCGTCGCAAGAGCTCTCATAACAAATCCGCAGATTGTATTGGCTGATGAGCCCACCGGTGCGCTTGACTCAAAGGCTTCCGATGCTCTTTTAAAGCTGTTCGGCGATTTTAACGAGGAGGGTCAGACCATTTTGATGGTTACTCACTCCACAAAGGCGGCGTCCTGCGCCAACAGGATTATGTTCATAAAGGACGGCGAGGTGTTCAATCAGATTTATCGCGGAAGTATGGATAACGACGAGATGTTCCAGAAGATTTCGGACACTCTGACCGCAATGGCAACGAGAGGTGAGAGCAATGAATAATTTTTTCTATTCAAAGCTTGCCGTTCAAAATCTTAAAAATAATCGTAAAACATATGTGCCGTATATTTTGACGTGTATATTTACAACGGCTATGTTTTTTGTGGTCGGTACAATAGCAAACATAAAATGGGCAGATAGCGACGCTCTGCATTCCCTCTTGACGTTTGCCCTTGCAACAGTCGGTATTTTCTCTGCTATATTTTTATTTTACACAAACAGCTTCCTTATTAAACAACGTAAAAAGGAATTCGGATTATACAACATTCTCGGTATGGAAAAACGCCATATAGCGAAAATACTCTTTATTGAAACTGCCTATACCTATATTTTCGGAACTGCGGCAGGCATCGCCATAGGTGCGCTTTTTTCAAAGCTGACCTTTTTGCTGCTGCTTAAAATACTGAAATTCGGCGGAAACATTGATTTCAGATTTTATCAGTCAACAGTTGACATTACTGCTTTGGTATTCGGCGCAATAGCTCTTTTGAATCTTGCACATAATCTTTTATGCATCAGCCTATCAAATCCCGTTGAACTTTTAAAAGGTGGAAATAAGGGCGAAAAAGAGCCGAAGGCAAAGGTGCTTACGGCTGTTTTAGGTGCAGCCTTTCTAGCTTCTGGCTATACCATAGCTCTCGTTGTAAAATCACCGATAACGGCGATGGGCGCGTTCTTTGCGGCGGTTTTGCTCGTAATAGTCGGAACCTTTATGCTTTTCTCCTCGGGCAGTATATGGATATTAAAAGCTCTCAGAAAAAATAAAAAATATTACTATAAAGCAAAGCATTTTACTTCTGTTTCAAGTATGATATACCGTATGAAGCAAAATGCGGCAGGACTTGCGAGCATCTGCATTCTTTCCACCGCGGTGCTTGTCACCGTGTCCACTACGGTATCGCTATATGCCGGTACGGAGGACATTATGCGCACGCGGTATCCTCGCAATATTTATATCGACGTGCAAAATGCAACAACGGAAAATTGCAAAGATTATGCCGATGTTATGACGACGCAGGCTCGAAAATACGGTATAGAAAGTAAGAACGAGCTTTATTACCGCTATCTCTCATTTTCGTCTTACGCTAACGACAGCGGCTATACGGCTACCGTAACCCCCGACTATAACGACGGACTCGGAGTAGACATTGTGACGCTGATACCGGTATCGGAATACAACAGGATAACAGGAAAAAACGAAACGCTCCAAAGCGATGAGGTGCTGTCTTGTACGCCGCGCGGCAAGGCTTTTTCGGGTACGGTTAAATTCGGCGACGACGCATATAAAATAAAGCATACCGTGGACGTTTTCCCTACTATTGACTCTTATTCGGCGTTTACCTCAAATTACAGCTACTATATTGTTTCCGATGAGAAAGCCGCCATGTCGATATATAATTCCATGGGTTACAAAAGCGAGGGTGCAGACGCCTCTCACACCGACATGAGCTTCGCCTACGGCTTTGATACCGATGCGCCGAAAGACGTGCAAAAGGGGTATATGAAGGACATATCGCTTCTTTTTTGCGATATAAGCGAGACCTCCGCAGTCGATTTAAATTGTGCCGAAACCTCTCGCGACAGTATGATGTCTCTGTACGGCGGTCTGTTTTTTATAGGCATAACCTTGGGACTTCTCTTCCTTGTTGCAACGGTCTTGATAATTTATTATAAACAGATTTCCGAGGGCTATGACGATAAGCAGCGTTATGTAATAATGCAAAATGTCGGAATGAGCAAAAAAGAGGTCAAAAAGAGTATCCATTCCCAAGTGCTCACCGTATTTTTCCTGCCGCTCGTTACAGCCGTAATTCATATCTGCTTCGGATTTAAAGTAATTACAAAGCTGTTAAAGCTGCTGAACCTCAGCAATGTTACGCTGTTCTTCTGGTGCACCGTCGCAACAATATCCGTATTTGCAATTATTTACGTTTTGGTGTATGCTGTAACGGCAAGAACATATTACAGAATAGTTGAGGATAAAAACCAATGACTTCGGAGCACCTTTTGCATACTATACCGCCGATTTATGACCGCAATTCCAAAATATTGATTCTCGGTTCATTTCCGTCGGTTAAATCAAGGGAAGTATCCTTTTACTACGGGCATCCCCAAAATCGTTTTTGGCGTGTGCTCGCCGCCGTACTCGGCTGTGCGGTGCCATCGTCTAATGAAGAAAAAACAGCTCTTTTGCATAGCCATAATATCGCGCTTTGGGACATTATAAAAAGTTGCGATATAGTGGGATCTTCCGACAGCTCTATTAAAAATGTTGTACCGAATGATATAGGGACGATTTTATCCTCATGCGGTATAAGACAAATCTACTCAAACGGCAAGACAAGCGAAAAATTGTTTAATAAGTATATTAAAGATACCGTCGGCAGAGATACCGTGGCTTTGCCGTCAACAAGTCCCGCCAATGCGTCATATAATCTCGAACGGTTAACAGACAGTTGGTCGGTGATAAAAAACAACATTCGATAAAAGAGAAAAGAATCGAGCAGATATACGCTGCTCGATTCTTTTTTTGAAACAAATTCTGCTTTCAGTCGTCATCGCCGCCGAACATCTCGTCGTAATCCGCCGTCTCGTCAATCTAACTCGGGTCATAACTGTGGTAGCTTTGATACGATGTCATTTCCGAGCCGCATGCGGACACTCTGTATAGGGCTTGTCGCTTTTGTTGCCGCAATTCGAGCATTCGTATTCGCTCGCTCTGAAAAGATGAGAACACTTTGTCAAATGGGCCATGGATAACCACTCATTTTTATATTTCTTCCACCGTAGCCACGATGCTTTGGGTTTGAGTGCCTCCGCCGATAAAAAGTCCGCGGTTGATGCCGCAGTCCGCAAAGTCTCTGCCGTGGCTTAGCGCAAGGTACGTTTCATCGCACATTCTGTGATTTGTCGGGTCAATTCCGACCCATATGCCGTCGTCGTAAAACTCTGCCCAGGCGTGCGTTTCACCGGTTCCTTTTTGTATGCCTGCAACATATCTTGCCGGAACGCCCGAAAGTCTTGCCGCCGATAAAAATATATGCGCGTAGTCCTGACAAACGCCGCACCCGAGGTGCAGTGCCTCTTCCGCTGTGGTATTTATATTTGTTACGCCGCTTTTATAGCTGAATACTTCGCCGATTCTTTTTGAAACCGCCTGTGCGGTCTCAAGCGCGGTAAGGTTTGCCATATCACCGAGCCCCGACACGAGTTCAATGATTTTTTCTCCGGGTACTGTGTGCTGCGACGGATATTTATAAATGCAGTTAAGCTCTTCCTTTTCGCGCTTTGAAAAGTCTAAACTCGCTTTTCCCTCAACTATTGCAACGAATTTTGAGTGAGGCTCGATAATTCTGTCGGTGAGGACTCTGTTGCCGAAGCCGTCGGCCGTTTCGGTAAGCATGTTATGCGGCTCTATGTCCACATTTATGAGTTCTATCCTCTGCGACGGCGTATCAAACGGCAAGCATCTCAAAGAAAAGCAGTGCCTTATCACAGGGGACGAAAAATCAATTTTCATACTGTAAAAAAATTTGATGTGCTTCACGTTTATCTTCCTTTTTTGATCAATACTGCGGTGCCGTAATAAATACCTTAGACAACTCGTCACGCACGGTATATAGGTCGTAGTCGCTGTACTCATCTTTTTCGAGAATGATGTTCATAAGGGTGTTGATAGCGTCTATGTTACAGTCTACGCCGACTTTGTAAAGACGGTTTAAAAGTATACTGAATTCCTTTTTGATGAGAGTCGGAGAAAAGGAAAAACGGGTATAGAGGTCAAGTCTTTCAACGCTTCTGCCGAACTTCAGTATATTTCTCGTTGTCTCCGATTCAACAAAGTCGTCGGCGCTGCCCCAAAAGGCAAATATGCAGTCAAATACCTCCTGCAATTTGAGCATCGGTGCGCTGCTCTCTCTGCCTTGCTCCATATAATTTACCGCCATTTGAATATATGACAGCGTTTCGGAGCTTATCTCGTTACGCATAACAACGGCGTTATCATAGGCGCAGAGTAAATTACTCATAACAGAATTCGGGTCGTTTTCATCAAAAAGATATTTCGTTATAAATTCCTGCTTGTATGAATATGTGTTTTCTATACCGAGCTTGTTGCAAAAATCAATATAGGCGTTTTCGTCTTTGTCTATCATTTTATCGTAATATTCCGAAAAAACGCGAAGAGTGGTAAAGACGCGCTCTACATATCTGCCGAGCCAAAAGAGATTGTCAGTGGATTTTATCGAGATAATACCCATGTGTCTTTAAATCCTCCTCCCTGAGATGAGTTCACAACAAAAGAATCCGGATCTTGAGAATAGCGTGTAAGACCGCTGTGCCAAACTTTTATTTCGTCGCCGTAGAGCACAAACGCGCGAAGATCCGCTTTCCTTTCGACTTGCCTGCCGTTTTCAAAAACCTTGAGCCCTTTAAAGTCTATTACCTCCTGCGCTATAAATCGGCGCGGCGACGTTTTAACGGCTTCTTTTATGGCAGAGAGTTCGTTTTTAGACAGAGTATTTCCGAATATGACTCCGTAGCCTCCGGACTCCGATACATCTTTTATAACCAGCGATGGCAGATTTTCGATTATATAATCGAGATCTTTTTTTATTATCGGCAGATAGGTAACGGCATTGTTTAGTATCGGTTCTTCGCCGAGATAATATTTTATCATTTGCGGGACGAAATAATATACGCCCTTGTCATCCGCTATGCCGTTTCCGGGCGCATTTACAATCGCAACATTTCCGGCTCTGTAAGAATCTATGATATGCGGTACTCCGAGAAGAGAGCCTGCGTAAAATGTCATAGGGTCAATGTATTCATCTGAAATTCGGCGGTAAACCGTGCCTACGCGCTGTCGCTTACCGGAATATTCACTGTAATAAAGTACGTTGCCTTCAACAAAAAGGTCCTGCGGCATAGCAAATACAGCCTTTGTGCGCTCCGCAAGGTACGAATGCTCAAAGAAAGCTGAGTTGTATCGGCCGGGGGTCAAAATCACGTTGATTCCGCCGGTGTTTACATCATCGAGAACACGGCGCAAAAGCCCGCCGTAGTCGCGGTTGTCGTCTACCGAATTGTTTTGGAACGTGTCGGGACTTGCTCTGCGGCAAAGCTCGCGCGCTATCATCGGATATGACGCGCCGGAGGGTATGCGTAAATTGTCCTCAAGTACATACCAGCACATATCCTTGCCTTGTACCAAATCTATACCCGAAATGTGATTATATATCTTTTTAGGCGGAGTCAGCTTGTCGCACGGTGCGGAAAAGCCCGGCGAAGTATATATGAATTCTTCGGGAATTATTTTATCGCGTATGATTTTTTTGTCGGAATAAATATCGTTTAAAAACAAATTAAGAGCGTAAACGCGCTGTTTCAAGCCTTTTTCAAGAAATTCAAATTCGTTTTTCGGTATTATGCGCGGTATGGTGTCAAAGGGGAAAAGCCGTTCATTGAATTTGTTGTTTTTATAAAGTCCGAATTTTACGCCGTAACGTGACATAAGACGGTTAATTTCTTCCTGATGATCTATAAGTCCGTACAAGTTCTCACCTCACTTGATGTATGTTTTGTACAAAAACAAAACCGGATAAAAGTCTGTTTTTATAATTATATAATAAATCTACGGATTTGCAATATGTAAAAGCGTCAAAAACATATAAAATTATGCGTTTTTACACAAGTTTCGGCGGCGAACTTCGAAAGGTCAACTATTTTAAAAAAAGAAAAATTAACTCTTGACAATTGTGCCGTTTATATATATAATAGTCAAGCAGTTTAGATGCGGACCATTAGCTCAGTTGGTTAGAGCATCCGGCTCATAACCGGGCGGTCCGGGGTTCGAGTCCCTGATGGTCCACCAAAGGAGTATAATCCGAACTCTTTGTTCTTTTTTAAGAGCTTGTTTGGATATACAATAAAGTACCGAGTAGAGTAATCTACCCGGTACTTTATTTTTTATTAGGCTTTTATCTCACAGAAGCTCAAACATATAAATTCTTTTGCGTCTTTGATTTTACCCCACTTCGCGCCGGAGCGTAAATATGTTTTTTCAATTTCTAATTCTGCCCCGGTTTCAACTGTTCTTACGATAGGAGAGGCATACATGGGTCGAACACGTACATTTACGTTTTCGGTAGTCACATATATAGTGCTTGTCTTTTCTGCCATACTATACACCCCTTACACTCTCTTAAGATATTTACCCGCGCACATCCAGTTGCCGCTTTCGAGCTGACACCAATTGCCCTGTCGAGCGACAACGTAGAAGATTTCACCCCTTGAAAACTGACCGACTCGGCGATACCTTACAGAAGGTCCTTTTCTGACATATAACATTTTGCACGTCATAGTGTAAGCTGTGCCTCTGTGTGACGGAGCAGGTGACACAGACGCATTGTTCACATATGTTCCCTTGGTGTTCTGCACACCGCAAAACTCGGCAGGATTGATACGGGTAACTGTGCCTTGGCCGGTGCGAACCTCGTAATGAGTATGTGCGCCAAAGCTGTTGCCGGTATTACCCATTATGCCGACTACATCACCGGCAGATACCCTCTGGCCCTTACGCATAGAGATAGACGCAAGGTGCGCGTAAAAGTGCCGCTTGCCGGTTGAATCGGTTATAACAACAAGGTTGCCGTAGCTCTGTGTGCCTGTTTTGGTTTTGCCGTCCCAGACGGAAACCATTGATACTGCGCCGCCCTCTACCGCGTGGACAGTTCTATCATCGTCTCCGACTATGTCAATGCCGCCGTGTCCTCGCTTGGTGTTGACATTATATGAGTAAGGTTGAGTTACTCTATTACGTCCAGAGAAAAGCATTCCTGCCGCATATCCGCCTGTTTCTTCATTCTGTCTAACATCGTCTTCCGTGCCATATGTAAGCGCTCTCTTCGAGTCCGACAATCCCTCAGTTGTCGGGTCAACGAGTATTCCGAGCGCAGACAAGAAGTTGACGACGAGCATTAGGATACCCGTCAATGTATCCTCGCTCACCTTAGGTACGACATCGAACATTCCGAGTATCTGATACACGGTTGCTAAAATGAGTGTTGCCAACGATACAACGAAGGTCTTGTTTTTGAACCTCTGCTTTAAATTGATTTTCATAATTTTATACTCCTTTGTGATATTTTTCCAAATCATCAATTCGATGATTTATGACCTTAATGTCGCGCTCGATTACTGGAATACGCTGCGCGAAGTTATTGTGAAGTCTTACCTCACGTGTAAGTTCTTCAATTTTGGTATCTGTCACGGCCTGATTACGTTCAAGCTGTGCAGTCATTCTGCGAGAGGTGCTTATTGATGTTATAATCACGCCTAAGAGGGCAAGTCCGCCCGATATAAGCGCGACAGCTACCGCGTCACTCATTTGCTCCCTCGCTTTCGTCTGTAAGAACGGACTTAGCCGCCGAGCGCACCTGTGCGAGTGATGTCGCCGTGCTTAAACCCTCGGCAAGAGATGTTAAACCGTCCTTGTTTACTGTTTCTTCCTGCTCTGTGACCGCCATTACAGCGGCTTCTTCTTCCTCGGTCATATCTCTGTATATGCCGTTGTCATATATTCGCATAATTCAGCCCTCCTCAATAATCAATGCCGAGAAGAATAAATCGACTTCCCGATTTCATTTTTTGAGTTCCACTGTGGACACCGAATATAATCTCGCTCATCGGATGCGGATAATTTGGTTGCCTTTTTTGAAACGAGATATCTGAATTTACAGCAACATTGTTTCCGCTCAAGCCTTGAGCAAGTCCATTTGAGAATTGTTGAAGTAATGTGGCCGAATATGTGCTTTTAATGCCGCTGTTTTCTGAGGTGCGCAAGAAATTTTCCGCTTCGAGCCAAAAAGCGCATTCTTTGTCAGCTTTAAGAGTGAATCCCTTATACATCAAATATTGATATCCGCCGTTTGTTCGTAGCGACAAAGCTGTGTTGTTCAAAGCATTATCGAATTTTCCTATAAACAAGAAAAACAGTTTACGCAAATCAAACGTATTGCCGTTGCTGTCTTGCGATATTGAATATGTACCGATGTCTTCAGTTATAGTCACATCGCTTATAACTCTGTACTTTGCCAAGCCGTCGGTATAAGCCTTAACAATCTTGTTCTGCACAGGGTTTTCACTTGTGTCTGACATTTCGGTGTCAACGGTCATTCGAATGTCGCTGATTCGAGCTTTTTTCGTGATACCGAGCTGCACCACCGGAAAAGTTTCTTCTCCCGTTAATGGGGTAGCACTATTGGGGAGTTCCGAAATCTTAGCCATTTTTATCGTCTCCTTTTAATTTTTCTATTTCTCTCTTTAAATTTGCGACTTCATCCGACAGTTCCTGTACGGCTTTAGCGCAGAGCGAAATATAAGAGTATAAGTTAATAGACTTCCTGTCAGCACCTAAAATCTCGTTCGGTGCTTCGTCAGCCATAATACCCAACGGAATGTGAGTGTCATTATCTTTCATCGAGTAGGTATAGAAGTGTAATCGGTTAATCTTGGCAATAGCACTTATCTCATCAACGGAACGTATATCTTTCTTTTTGTCTCGGTCTGATGTGGTCTGCCACGCCGCAGCCGTGCAAGTTCCGCCTATTATAAGGTTGCCCGAGATATAGCCGCCATCTGCGGTAATCTGCTTAGCGTTAATAATCGGAGCTTCATCTTCCCCGGCGCAAAACTGATGCCATATGCCCCACGTATAAACCCCGCCGTCATAAGAAGCACTGCGCATAAACACGCGCCCTGTGTTCGTAATCTGCGGAAAATACGTTTGCACCAACCATTTTGTGTGGCCTATTTCTTCGACTCGGATAATCCCTGCTGTATTATATTTAGTGCCGTCATTCAGCTCCGGTAAGTTAGAGATACTGCCTGCAACAACGTTGCTCTCCATATGATAATAACCGGGCACGATGAGTTCATCAGCATTTTCTCCGTATGTGAGAATAGTGGGCGCAGTCATTATGGGGTTTCCTTTGGTGCTGCCATCTCCAAAAACAAACCCGTTAGGGGCTTCAAACGTGATTGGACGATATTTATCAGCGTCGGGATGAGCGTTGTAGCTCCCCGACGAATTATCTACCGGGCTGTTAATACCTATGTACCCAAGGTTCGTTACGCTTCCGTTTTCATCAAAACTCTCGAACGTTGCACCTAATACACTACCTCTTTGTCCGCTATCGCTAAATTGGATAGGGTTAAGAGACATCCTCAACGCTACATCCTTTTTCCCTGTCTCTTCATCAGGTGTAGGGTTGTACTTTTCGACTGTCACGCCACCATTGTGTTGGAGTATCTGATTACCATCCGTGTATAGTACATCTCGCTTACCGCTGTCAGTTACTTTGATTTTACCGTCGGATACGTTAAGACCCTTACTGTCTATCAATACACCGTTACGCGAGACCTCAGAGGGAGCACACGTCCAATTGTTAAGCGTTAACCCCTCCTCGAAAAGTATGCCGTCCAAATCGAAATAAGCTATACTATCGTCAGTAGAGGTAATACTGTCACAATGTGCGGCTATTAACAGATTACAGTAAGCCGTGCTATTCGGAGGGGTAATTGTGGTGTGTACTCTCTGCCACAAGGTGTTATTGCTATCCGTATAAGTCACGGGGTATACAGACGTGCTCAGCACCTGCTTTTGCTCATTTAGCCATTGCAGTTTAACAAGAATTTGTCCGGTAGCCGTGGCTGAGGACGATATAGTACCCGTTTTGTGAGTCTTGATACGATAATAAAACGATAGACAATGCGTAGTAACGTTTATCGGAAAAGGACTACGGGTTGAATATCCGAACGCGCTGTCACTCACAGCACTTAACTCATTCTTTCTGCCTATAAAGGTATCAATGTGGGCTTTGCCGTTGTCAAACCCGGCACCCTCGCGAGGAGCTTCCCCCGAATGTCCGTCTACTCCGGCGAACGGGACAGGGTCGTAGTTATCACCTAATCCACACTTTGCAAAGTTCCAATATGCGTTATGCTCATAGTCAACAGCTTCTCCCGACTCGTTAAAAGTAACATCGTAGTACAATGCATTAGCCTCAAAAGACGAGTCTAAAACAAGGTTAGTTCCGCGTTCCGGCTGACCTATAGACATCTTGTCTGTAGTAATACTCTCCGCTCTTATCCACTCAGCTTGAATACCTATTGTATCTAACAGAGAGAATAGAGCGTTACCGTACTTGTCTGTCCCGGAGTTCCATACAGGCGAACCGTTGTTCCATCCGCTATACGTTGTGAAAGAGCCTGCTGCGTTCCTCATACATATGTACTGTGACTCTTCAAGAGTTTTTGCGTCGTGCCAATAGTATGTTATTGCACCTGTATCGTCTGTCACTTCCGTGTGAAACAATCCTAACGACATTGCGGCCGCGTTGTTGAGGTAATCCGTAGCTTTCTCCTGTGTAGAGAGGTCATAAGCGGTTTTATCTATCTGTTTTTGCTGTTTCTTGACTATTAGTTTCTGTTGAGACGTAAGGCTGCCTTGGGCGGCGTAACCACCACGTGCCTGTGTTTCCCCTTTTGCTGATATATCGGTAGCACCGTTCAGCGTATAATTAACATTAGTTAATATAGTAGTTACGCTCTTGCTCTCGCTGTAATCCTCGGTCGTTAGCTTAACTCCGTCCTCGGTCGTCAGAACCGCGTCAGACTCTGTGTCTATGGTGTCTCCGTCCGGTACTTTGGTTTGGAAAGCAACGACGTCCATAGGGTACAAATATGGAGCGGATTTTATTTTGGCTGAAAAAGGGCGATAGGTAAGACCTACTCGCTGTGACAGACCGCTTGCGACCGACTCACCGTTCGAGATGAGACTGTTATCGGATATAGCTATGGCGTAATCATCTGTAAAAGGTGACGTTTTGTATATTTCGTTGTCGGTCACGTCAACTTCAATGCCCGACAGAGTTATATCATTCTCTGCTACGTCACTACTGTAACGTATAGAGGGGGTTATAGTTATGTCGGATTGATTGTTGTACCACTCAAGCCGGAGCTTACCGTCCCAGTCCATATAACCGCAAGTACCTGTAATCTCGCATATCCACTTTAAAATCTGTCGATATGTCAAGTTCTCATCAGTAGGCTTCTCTGTAACTATATAATCGGAGTTTAGCAGAGTGCTCGGAGTAGTAGCTAAAGATACCGCGCATTTGTTGCACAATCTGACGAGAAGCTCCGCTATGGTAGGAGCATTGTAGAACAGCTCCGCTAAATCTGCGTCAGATACGGTTCGGTCAAAGTGCGCCATTCTGTCAAGGCTCGTTATGGATATGGTGTTCAAGGCTCGGGGAGGTGCGTCCACTATGAACACACCTAAAGGCACATAGTGCATATCCGTTGTGCTATCGTCCCAATCCTTAATTCCAATCTTGACAACAAGCTCCGCTCCCTCAAAGACCACGTTGTCAAATCGACCGTCTTTGTTTTCAAGTGTAATGTCGCACTCTGCCGAGACTACAGAGCCTATTTCGATTTTATCTCCTGTAGCCGAATACCTATCTACTGAAAACCCGCCGTTCGTGATGTCAGAGGACGAGAGGGTAAAAGATTCACCGCTGATTGGCTTTACTTGTATATCGACAGTCTGCTTTTTACCGCTGTTGAAAAGTTGAATAACCTCTTGCGAAACCTTATACATCCTCTCTCATCCCTTCCTCGCAACTAAATTAAAAGATACGTTCTGCCAAAGCCCCAAACGGGTGTTATATAGCGGCGCGGTACGGTCTCCGACGTAAAACACTTTAGTTATGTAGTCGCCCGCCATTGCGTCCAGATAGCATACGGTAATGTATTCGGGGTTAAACATCTTAAGAATAGCAGATACTTCTTGTGTCGATATGTTATTCCACGACAGCTCTATTCCTACAGTTTGTCCTATACGATTCTTGTGCATTACCGTATCTTCTGTTCGCCCTGCGTCGGAAGCTGACACGTCAGCCAGCTTCCACTGATAAGAGGAGGGACAACGACAAGTTTTGCCGTCTACACTTTTAATAGGGTTAAATTCCATACGTTGTACCTCCTTATCCTACAGGGACGGTAACTTTACCGTCTCGACGGTTCTTACGGTTCAGACCGTCAACAACATCGCCTGCTGTAATAACAGCTCTTACGGTTTGGTCTTTCTCAAGTAAACGTCTAAGCAAGTTGTTCTGTTCACGAAGAAGCGCGTTTTGTTCGCTGTTAGCGTCCGAAACGCCTTGTGCGATACCGCTGACAATCTGTTCATTGTTTGCGACGGATGTCTTATTGCCTATTGTACCGACCATTTCCGGCCCGGCTTCACGAGCTATGAACATCTGACCGTTATCAACAAAACCACCTTTTGCATACGCTTTAAGGGAAAGACTGACATATCCGCTTGCAGATACATCAACGTTACCGTGGAGTGTTGGGAAAGACGCGCCCTTGAAGCCGCTTGATATACCTCTGGCGAACTCCCTGCCGTAATCTTTACCGAGAGACGAAGCATCACGTGACGAAACATTATCGCTCAAGAGGCGTCTCATCGTATTACTAAGAGAACTCATTTCGCCCTTAATACCGTCCACAAGACCTGTCACAAGCTTTTTACCGACTTCTTTAAGGTTCGCATACACACCTTGTGCCAACTGTATGTTTGAATTTTGACCTGTTAACGCTTCAAGTCTTGAGAACAAGTTGTTATAAGCAGTAAGAAGAGCTATAGCTGTGGTTAATTCGGGATTAGCAAGTTGAAGCTTTTTGTTCAAATTAGATGCCTGTGTATACTGCTTGTCGGCGTTATCAGCAAACCTCTGTATAGGGTCACCCGTGAATAAGTTGACAATGTTACCCACAACATTGCTAAGTCCTGCTATGGCACTATCGGCAGCATAAGATGCAGCCATTGACGCAAACTGACCCATAAAGTCTTTAAAATTGCTCATATCGGTAGTAAGACTCGGCAATACGCTGTTAACTCGCTCAAATGCAGGGTACAGTTCAACGCTTATTTGGTCTGCAACAACAACCAAACTGGCAATGAAATCAACAAATGCGGCAGCGAGTAACACCAACATAGCGGTGCCAAGACCTACCGCGACGGGAAGCGCGCCTGCTGAGGCTACCGTTATTGCTCCGAGAGCTGCCGTTGCAACACCTACGGCCAACAATAAAAGAGTACCTCTCTCAAGAGCCGTTGTAACCGTTTCGCCGTTGTCAAGTACGGGCTGCCACACTATCCCTATTTGGTTGAGGCCATAACCTACCGCCCAAATAGCGGCGACAAATAACAAAACAGCGGCGTCGAGTTCCAAAAGAGCTAACAGTCCTACGCCTAAAGTAGCCACTCCTCCGAGCCCAGTATTTCCGAGAGCTGCTACTGCAACTCCTACTGCTAACAATAGAATCGTGCCGAGCTCTAACGCAGTTATGACCGTAGAACCGTTGTCAAGTACGGGCTGCCACGCCTCACCGACTTGCTGTAGCATAAGCCCTAAGCCCCATATAGCACCGACAATTAGCCCTGCTGCTACTGCTACTTCGGCTATTACTACCAAACCCAAGCCGAGGTTCTTAACAAGGGTAGTCAGCTTAGAGGTCAACGCGGACGTTGAAGTGCTAACAGACTCGGTAGCAGATTTAACTTCATCAAGTTTCTCTGTTGTTTTAGTTAAGTCGGTTGCATCTTTCGCCTTATTGAACGCGCCAAGAGCGGTTGCTAAACCTGCTAACACATATACAGCGTTTGTTGCGAGAGAAACCTTATCTACGCCGCTCCAATCGCCGGACTTAATTGCCTCCCAATTCTCACTTAACTCTGAGATAATGCCGGTAAGACCTACGAGAGCACCACTTGCTCCTGCCAAAGCCATATTTTTAGTTGCGGCTCCTATAGCGATACCGACATCACCTAAGCCGCGTATAGCAGTACACGCGCTGTCAATGTCGTTTTCGGTATCTTCATCGGATAAACCTTTTACACCGTTAATAATTTCGGTTATACCTTGAATCGCTTTAAGCGGAGCGGCTATCTCAGTTTTACCGAGCACTATAAGCACATCACCTATGGAACCTGCAAACTCGCCGAGCACACCTGATACATTAGACCAGTTAGCCCCGTTATCCTCTATGTCCTTGATGTACTGTCTCAACTTATCCAAGTCAGAAAAGAAAGCTGCTGCTCCGAAAATTGACCAATTCAAGGAAAGACTTTTGACACCGCCTAAAGCTTTCTGGAGCCAACTGATACCGTCTATTAGTTTTTTGGATATTGCCATAGCAGCAAAACCGGCACTTATCGCCGTTACATAAGACAATATTTCCTTGAGCTTTTTCTTTTTGTCATCAAGGTCGGTACTGTCAAGACCTGATAAAAAGTCGTAGTCGTATTTCCCTAAATCAAGCCCGAAATCGGAGGCGTAACCGTTACCTGTTCCGGTTGTGCCTGCCGTGGGAGAAGATGCCGAATTATCGGTGAGAGCGTTAATCTCATCAATGCCTAATATGGTCTTTTTTAACTCTTTAGCCCTTTCGGTCGCTTTTCCTAAACTGTCAGAAACTTTATCAAAAGGTTTGGGGTCTATCGTTGTGTTTGAAACATCATCGAGCTCCGCTTTAGGTACGTCATACCCTTTAGCAGTAGCAAAAGCCTCCGCCACCTCTCTAATAATTTGAACAAGAGCCTGAAACCAAGGAATAACCTCAACGGCAACCAAACTCACAACTTGTCCCATTGCTCGTTTCGCCTGCGTCCACTGAGCGTTTAAGATCCTCAGTGCGTTAGCAGGGGTGGCTATGGTTCTTGCCATATCTCCTTGAGCTTTTGACGTTTGCTCCATAATCGTTATATATCTTAGCGTTGCCTTTTGAGCTTCGGTCATCTTTGACGTAGCGAGGTCTATGCCGTGAGCAAGAGCCGTTTCTTTTAACTGAGCAACAGATACGTTAATACCCCATACTTTAAGCCCCTTAATCTGTCCTGACATACCACTCTGGAGTTTCTGAAAGGCGGTCTCTGCATCGACATTCCAAAGAGACGATAAGTCGAACGCTAACTGTGTTAAATTTTTGCTCATCCTTTCGGAAGCATCGGAAGCAAGACCGTACCCGTCGGCTAATTGGTAAAACGCGCCTTGATATGTCATCCATTCCTTTACATCGATACCCATAATATCCGACACACTTTTTGCGTATTTTTCAATGGCATCAGAGCAACCGTTCATAGCAACCCTGAAAAGGTTGAGCGCTTCGACGTAATCGTTATTCTCATTAAACCAACCGCCAAACACTTTTACTATTTTGCGAAAAGACGCTGTTGTACTATGCAACTTACCTTTAAGATTTGAGAAACTCGAACTTATTGTGTTTGTAGAGGTTGAGCAAGTCTTAGACACGCCTTGAAATTTTGAAAGAGTCTTCTGTAAATCGGTTAAACCGTTGGTGGCTGTTTTTGTGTCAGCCTCCACTTTAATAGTTAGAGTATCAATAACATTATCATTCACTGTTTTCAACCTCCCTTCTTTGAGCGTTTAAAGAAGCATTAAACATACTTGCAAAAGCGGCTGTTTTTGCTTTCATCTTTTCGTACTCTGCTTTTTCCTTTTCTACACGTCTACGCTCGGCTTCCTCTTTGGTTATTGCATACGGCTGTGTAGGGTAGGGGAGAGGCTTTGTACCTTTTTTTGCAAAAGCATTAAGTATGGGCGATACGTCACAAAAAGCTTCGTATATGTACATACCTTGTAGCCATAACTGCTCGTTGTTCCTATCTCTCTGTAGTTTAAAGGCTTCACGATAATATTTAACCAAGCAGCAATCTTCATTCCAGTACTGGTCATAGGTCATCCCTATTGACAGATAGAACGGTAAGTAAAGATAAAACTGCTCCGTATATGAAACAAGGGGAGCAGAGTCGTTTTCAGACTCGCCCCCCTTATTGGGAGACGGGCTACTTACCAGCTCGGCTCCCAGTTCAAGTTTCCCTCGGAGTCTTCCGTATCGCCTAACATAGCAATGATAGGCTCGTTGTACATTTCAGCGAGTTTATTGATAAGCTCGTCCTTGTTTGTCAACTTCGTGAATATCTCATTGATGACTTCGGGTTTTACGAATTTGTGGTGCGCGAGAAACGCTCCCGCGAACAATGCAGGAAGAGTGGTTACGGGTTTATCCTGAATATCAGATATTTTGAAACCTCTCCTCTCCATCAGCTCAATGGATTTGCGAGTATATTCCAACGTATACTCCTTGTCGTTGTATTTAATACATAACTGTTTTGCCATTGTGTCTCCTCCTCACATCAACCTGCTGCGTTAGGACTTATTACAGTTGACGGAGCTATAGAAACCGTCATACTTACGACTTCGTTAGTACCGCCACCGGTGATATATACAGACAAATCACCTTTGAAATCGTACTTACCGTCTGAGCCGGTGGGGGTGGCTTTGCCTGCCGTTTCTGTTCCGCCAAACCACACGGAGTAGTCAGTCTCAATACCGCTCAACTTAGAGAGTTTGTCGTAATCTTCCTTAGTGTAATTAGCGGTAAATTCAAGCGCATCCTGCGACTGAATACCCTTAATGTATGTCTGTGCAGGGTCGGAACAGGTCGTTGTTTCGAGCATTTCCGGAGCACCGCCGAGGTCGGGGAACTCTTTAATATCAATAAGTTTTTCGTATGTATCTCCGGTAGTTCCTTTCTTCATAAGGAAAACCTTATACGTTGAGATAGCCATTTATTTTACCTCCTGTAAATTATGTCAGTCCTTGACACCACCGCGGTGTATCGTGCAAAAATACGGTATTTGGTGGCGTCGTCTAAATTGATTGGGGTTTTCGTATTTCGGGTAAACCCTAACCCGAGCATTACTTTATCTACAGCGGCTATAATAGCTTTGCACTCGCTTTTTCTTCTCGCCGCTTTATTGGAATAAGCGTTAACTTCAAACACTACAACAGCGTGGTTTTCATTGCTGTCTGTATCTCTTGTAGAAACATACGAATAGTTGTCTGTCTCTTCAATACACACAAACGGAAATTTAGAGGGGCTGTAATTTGTAACACTTTCCACAGAGATGTTCGGAAACTGTTCTGTCAACGCGGTTTTAACATTTGTGAAAACTTCATTCTCGATGTCTATCACTTTCCGAACACCTCCCGTGCTTTGTTTACAATTTGATTACGCATTTCTTTAGCGGAGTCGTACATTGCACGAGCAGGGGGATTGCCGTGAGTAAGAACTAACGTCCCTTTGTCTGTGTCTTTCCTCTCACGCCCGTTTGTGCCGGGAGAGCCATAATATCCCCACGTATCGCTGGAGCCTTTACCTTGCCCGTATTCTCCTCTGACAGCGCCGAGCTCGGCAGCTTTCGGGTGCTGCTCTGCGTAATGTACGCCCGTACCAAACTCTATAAAAGTAATGGTTTTGCCGGTCGCCGTCAGAAACAGCTTGTTATCTCCGACCCACTCAGGCTGGCGATTAACAACCACATCGTTATCACCGTCGTACTGTGCTGTTTGGAATTTGACGCTCGCAACGTCAACGCCTATCTTGAAAAGCTCGTTTAAAAGGCGATGTTGCTTTTCTTCGAGAGATTTTTGATAGGCTTTTAGCTTGTTTATTAAACTGTCAGCCCCTATTACCTTAATAACCATTACGACACGTCCACCTTGCTAATAGCTATAGACATACTGTTTAAAGAAGTAGCTACTTTTTTAACGATGTAATCGTAATTTCCGGGAGTTTTAGCGTCTTCTGTTAACAGCACTTTACCGTTCTCGCTGTCTATTAGCTTGTCTCTTTCGGTTTTGAGTGCTCTATTCTCAAAATCGGGTAAAACATCAACCCATAAGATGGAATTTTCATTGATAGGTAATCGCTTTGTTGTAACAATGACACGGTCATACGTTATAGATGTGCCAAATTGTTCGATCTGTGTTTCACCCTGCGCGGCGGAAATGTTCGCTTTGGCGCGTAGCGGAGGGGTATATATGATTTCATATTCTCCCGTCTCATATCCGCTGTCGTCCACCACCGGCTTTTTACCTGCGTAATTGGAATAGTAAAATGTCCGTTTGTTTCTTTGAAGTGATTTCATACGCCATCACCGCCGAAACTAAAAGGCTTTGCGACAGGCATAACACCGTCTAACATACTGCTCGGTACGCTCGCACTTTCATATGATCGAGAGATACCGTTTTCGCTATGAGCTGTCTCGCCCTCTGCACCACGTTTGTTAATGAGATAACACGCTATTTCCACTTGTAATGCCTGATATTTCTCGGGCACTTCTGTTTTATCGGTATGAAACGGATAGCGTTTCTCCATAATTTTGCGCCCGGCTAAATACAGATAGGCAGACAAAGTCTCGTCAGACACATCCTCTTCGTCTGTATCTATCATTGCTTTTAACAGCGAGAGTTTCTGTTCTTCGGTCATTTGTCTGCCTCCTTTGATTATTAACCGCCAACAGCGGAAGTAGTGGTGTTAATAGAACCACCGGCAACATAAACGCTACGGCTGTATTTCGGTGCCTCAAACGTGGTAGAAATACCCGTAAATTTACCGTGATACCACTCCGGGCCGTGGTCAAGACCCATCTGACCGAATATCTGATATTTCTCACCTGCACCAACCTTTGAGAGAGGTTCAAGGAAGAAATTGCCCTTATCCGGAACAGGCTGTCCGACAGGTGCTATTACATCAAGGTCAAGAAGAAGAGCAGTACCTGCCGGTAAACACTCACCGAGGTAGAGATACACAACGCCGATGGGTGTTAAAACGCTTGAAAGAGATATACCGTTAACTTCACGCGCCGCAGGAACGACAGTAAGTCCGTTCTGTACCGCGTCAGCGTTAATCTGGAACATCGTTACAGCGTCACACCAGAGACAAAGTCCGGTAGTAGGAGCATTGCTCTCGTATACTTTCTTAACCATATCAGCAACATCCCACAGACCGAGTGGCTTTTTGGCCATTGCCTTAACGTTAGTGGTTATAGCGGTAACGAGACCTCTTGTCTTATTAAATGTCGCGTCGGATGTGGCCTTGCTGTATGCACCGTTGACGAATGTATACTCAAGGTCGCATGCTATTTTCTGCATCTTTGCAGCTACCTGAAAGTCAAGCTCGTTAATGGGGTTTGCAACCTGATTAGCGATGTTAGCACCTGCAAGAGTTCCCATATTGGACTGCTTAGCGTAAGATATGCCTACCGTCTCCTGAAAAATCTGTGTGACGTTAGTCATCTGTGTACGTGTTACGACGCTTGCATCGGGAGCAGTAAGCGACGCGGTTTCGCTTATTTCCGGCTGTGTGCCGCCCGCAGTTTCGTAGTTCTGACCTACAACAAACTCGGTGCTGTTGGTAGTTTTCATCTTTCCGCCGATAAGCGATGACAAAGGTGTTCTTGTATTACCTTTGTTGAATAACATTCCGGAGTAATTCAACACCCCGAAACTTGTAGCAATAGTGTCTGCCATTTTTAACGTTCTCCTTTAATTAGTTTTTTCTTGTTCCCGGAGACGCATATAATAAGCAACCGCCCCGAAATCCCCACGAGACTGAGCATCTTCAATCATTGCGGTGTAATCCTTTTTCTGTTCTCCGCTCTGTCCGGGAGGGGGTGTAGGGGTTTCTTTCATTAGCGAAGCTTTATATGCTTTATCGTGCGTTTCAAGGAACTTTTTTTGATTTGCAAAAACCTTGTCAGTCTCACCGTTGGCGAGAGCCTGAGCGGTCTCCTTAGCTAACGCTTCTTCATACCCTAAAGCGAGGAAGCGGGCGGTATGCCCTGTCACAAGCTTTTCTTTCTCCATTTCCTCCACTTTCGAGCGCAACGTTGTTAATTCGTCCTCTCGTTCCTGTTTGCTTCTTTCATCGTCTGAGAGCTGAGTCTGATACTTTTTCTTCCAGCTTGCAGCTTCTGAATTGGCTTTGCTGACAGCATTCTTGTATCTCTCGAGCTCTGAATTGCTATCAGGAAGCTCATAGTTTTCCAAGGCTGACAACTTTTGTTCCACAGTCATACTCTCGTAGCCTTCAATGTTTCCTGTTTCGATTTTTGGCATTTTAATCCTCCTGCGTTTTTGTAATGCTTCACTGCATTTCTAAATTCCGTTTTTGAGTTGGGTTTTCTCCCAATTGCGTTTTTACAAGTTCCCTCTTGTGAAATAAAAAAAGGACTATGAGAATATCTCATAGTCCCTGTTGACTGTTCCTACGCAACCGTTTATGCGTATCTACAATATTGACTTGTGTTTGGCTTTACGTTGTATCTCCACGATGACAATGTAACCTTTTTCTTTTTTTAACTCTACAGTATTACCTTTTTTTAATATTTTTTCAATTTCTTCGGTAGCTTTCTGGGGTAACTCCATATCAAACCTCCTCGTACTCACAACGACAATTTAAATGCGGTTTAGGGGGCACTTGCTCAATATCATAAATATGCCCATTGCGATGTTTACAAATGGTACAAGTCTTATTGTCCTTTTCGGCTTTCCATCTGACTGCGTCTATACCCATATCTCGATAAGCCGTCAAAACCACCTGATCCGTAACTCTAACAGCATACGCCGTCAGCATAAAAGACAAATAACGTAAAGCAGCGTCTATTTCCTCATTCTTTTTAGGGCTGGCTATCAGAGCCTCAGCTAATCGGTCTCTTTTTCTCTCAAATTCATTAGCATAAACATATTTACTTACTTCGTCATATTCAAGAAGAAAACTCTCAAGCCACGCGTAGTTATACGGGCAGGTTCTTTTGGTTACCTTTTTGTACACCGCCTGCATTAGTTGTAAAAACATCTGTCTTACATAAAGGTCTATCTTAGAATAAACAGCTTTAGTAGCAGACATCACATTTAACTCATCATAAGAGAGCAAGCTTTTAAGCTTTGAGAAATCGCGTATCAACTCTTTCCGAATGTTTTCGATAACTATATCGGTCAGTTCGTACATACTTCATACCTCGCGTTAAGTGGCTGATGTATCGTCGGGCGATTGATTGCTCTGCTCAGTAACAGCAGCAGACTTAGCCTTTGCCGTTTCATACTCCGCAGCTTTTTCAAGCTCTTGTAATTGTTTAGCTTTGTTTGCCTCGGCGTACTCGGCACTTATCGTGTATGCAAGGTCGGGGTCAATAAACATACCGCTATGCTCAAAAGCCAATTTCGGGTGAATCTTATCATTGGCAAGCATAGTAGTTAATACCTGCGACTTCTCCTGTATGTTCTCATAATTACGCCTTGTAAATCGTATTTGAATGGAATACAATTTCAAATTCATATCACGAGTGGTGTTTGATATACGAATAGCGAGGCGCAAGAACCGCTTTTCGGACATCGTGAACATCAGCTCTGTATCTTTAGCTCTTGCTTCGGCAGCCTGCCAACCGTCGCGCATTATAACCGCTGAGCCGGTATCGCTTGTTGAGCTGCCACCGTTGCGATTAGGCATACCACATATTGTAAGTACGGTTTGGTACATATAATCTACAAGAGTCTGTGTCTGCGTTTGGTTAAGCTCTTGTGTAAGATAATAAGCGTCACCATCAGGAGGGCAGGCGAGCCCGCCGTTCTCGCGCAGCTCTTTAAACTCAGGAGCCTCAAGGTCAATACCTTTTAACACCAGTAACGCCTGTATAAACTGTTCAACACCGTCAATACGGTTTGAAGCTATAACATTCATTGCGTCCAGTAGGGGAAGTACAATTTCAAAAGCGCCGAGTCTAAAAGAATTAGCAGGGTATTCTATAATCGGAATATCACCGAGAGTGTGATTCTCCGCCCTCGTTATCGTTTTATAATTATTACTGCTGTTCTGACTGAATACTCCGGGCTGTGATACCTCGAAATACTGATTTTTGGTATAAATCGAAAATACAATGCTTCCGTTTTTCTTGATAACATACTTAACACCCATCATCGGCTTGTTACCTAAACCGCTGTGATATACAACAAAAGCATTGCGTGGGTCGAGCGTATAAATTTCAAAGGGTGATTCGTCCGCTTCGTCTTTGGGGTCAGGCAAAATCATACGGTAAGATGTCCCGCATATTGTAAACCAGTCCGCGAGCTCTTTATCCTTAGCCGCCTTGTCTTCTGCAAAAACAAAGTCATTCAGAGTGTTAAGCTCATCGGCGTTTACTCGTCCACGGCCTACATACTGAACGGGTTCTCCCATAAGATAACCCACTTTAAAAGACACAATCTCATTTGCTCTGTTTTCTACTATACGGTTACATATCTCCGGACGAACATCTTTCTGTCTCTTGAGGATAGGCTGGTCGCCACGATAATACTTATACAGATAATCTATTTCGGAGCGGTTTACAGAATGAATGAGCATAGCGTCATTCAGAACCTCCAAAACATTATCTTGCGTTATTTCGTCTTCGTCTGTATATATGACTTTTCGACCAAGTAAAGTATCCGTTTCGTGCACCACCTTATACCTCTTTGTGTAAATTATACATTAAATTTTTAAAATTTCAGGAAATATTACAAAATATTACGCCAAGGCTAAAACAGGCGCTTAAACACTTGTGTGCGCATCGTAGAACCTCGTACCATATCCATAGCCATAGCAAGACTTTCAGGCGCGTCGTCGTTCTTGTTTTTTGCGAACATTTTGTAAGAGAAAACGTTCTGCATAAACAAACTGTACGCCTTACTGCGTTTGCCGGACTCTCTAAAAATCATATTCTCACGTATATCGGGAGCTTTATCAAATATACGTTGGTACTTAGCCTTATCGGACGGAGCGGCTTTAGTCGTAAGGTTTATTCTGCGGTTTTGCTTTTTAAGCTCATCTTGCACACCGTCCTTATAAGCCTCGGTAGATTTGTTCGCCTCAATCTGCATCGCCACTACGTTGTATTTGATAACAGCCTGCGCCAGCAATGGCTGTGTTATTCTCTTATCTCCGCTATCATAGACAACATCGTGTACATAAATGTCGTCCCCATATTGAAAGCACACGGGGGAAGCTACAAAGTCACCGCCACCGAAGGCAGGGTCTACGGCCATAAACACCCTATCAGGTTCTTCGTCAGGTAAAACACCGTTGTAGTAACGAAATTCTCCCGGCGAAAATAACGCGCCGTCTCGCTCTATAGGTTCTCCCATATACTGAGCCTGCCACGATGCCATATCGTTATTACGCTCGAATGAAGCGCGACGCATACGATAATACTCAGTAGAGAAACCTACGGAATAATCATAGTCGAACTGACTCTCATCATCTTCATCAAGAGCCGAGAGGTTGATTATCTCATAACGACGATTCTTAAACCGTTCGTCATTTTCTAAAAGTTCCATTCGCAGACCGGCAGGGTCAACCATAGACCACCGTGTACCGCACCAAAGAATTTTGGCTTTTTCTTTTGCACGGGGCAACAGGTTATTATCCACCTTGCTCCACGCAGAAACAAGGCGGTCTTTATTAAGTGCTTCCTCAATACCGCCGATAAGGTCATCGGAAATTTCAAAACCGTTGCAGTCACAAGCACCGTTCAATGTTCCGTATAGCGACCGGCAAGTCAGCGAGGGGTACCGTTTTCTTCGGTCAATGTTAATTGTCTCATCCTGCGAATTGGTCTGAACGACCTTAGCATTCGGAAAAACATCGTGCCACAGATAGGTTACAGGGTCATTTATGATTTCCAAAACGCCGTTGTAGAATGCTTTGGTAATGGTATCGGAATATGCCGAATACAGGTTAGACGCTTCGCTCTTTCTGCCGATAAGCCAAGTAACAAAGAACATCAAAATGGTTGTCTTGCCAACACGAGGGGGCATAGATATAAATAATTCGTCCAACTCGTCATTGGTAAGTTTTTGCAAAGCATCGACTACCCGTTTGAGAACTCTACGCCGTGGCTGATAAAACCGTTCCTTCGGCTTACGATTTATTTCAAGATAGAGAAGATAAGAGTCAAAAAAGTGTGGTGCATCAAAGAGCAATGTCTTTTTGTACAGTTCAAAGAAACCCTCAACATTTTTTCTGTACTTTATTGCTATCGAGATTCTCTTCCTCAATGCCTCATTGGTTGAATGTGCAAGTGCAAAATCCTCCTGCTCAATGTTTCGGCAAAGTGAGAACAAATCCTCATAGGCGGTGATGTCCGTAGGTGCCTTTTTTATTTTCTGAAAAATTTTCGCAATCAGTAACTTATTCATAATTATTCATCACACCCTAACTGCTGAAATACCTTTTTAATCTTCGGATATTGAATAGCAATCCAGTCAACCATTTCTTCATTTTTTGCCCAGCAGTCAACCCCATTACTGCTTGAAGTTAATCCACTCTCGTTAAGAAAGGCGTGTATAATTTCGTGACGAAGTGTTAGCCGCTCTTGCGCTTTTAGGTCTTCTTCTCGTTCATTTGACCAACCGTCACAAGTAAGCAAATCACCCACCACGATTTTTCGCTCTATATGAGAACAATATCCGAATAAACCTTTAAGAGCGACATCTTCTTGATACGAGACACCCGTATGTACGCTGTACGTTGTTCCTAAAATACTTACTTTTCGCATTATTACCTCCAAAAAATAAAGGGACTACCTCAAATGAGATAGTCCCTGTTGACTGTTTACGCACACCCGTTTGTGTACGCCTTATTCAATTAGCTACATTTAATGAACTTACAATTGTTCAATATGAGATCTCCATAGCTACCACCATCAACCTCGCCAATCACGGTGATTTTGTCACCCTCGTTAAACATTTTTTTCAATTCAGCCGCTTTTATATTGTCTTTTATGTTAGGGGCAGTTAGCTTACACTTTGCCAAATACTCACCTGTCACTTCGCTTTTTATCACTAAACCGGAATAAGGGCCTTCCAAGTCATCGCTGCTGTACCCGACAACACACGTAAAGCTAACAATTTTTCCCTCATATTTCCTACCCTGAGAGGACGCTGTAGAATGGGAAGTAAGCTCTGACACGTCCCCGAAAGTATAATCTATATCACCCTGCTCGATGCGAGACTCAATCGTCTGCCTATGTTCTTTAACCGACTTTTCCTGTGGAATAGTAAGTATCGGTATAACGACAAACACGCCGACAAACGCCAAAATAGTACCTATTATTTTATAATACCAACCATCGAAAATAAAATAAACAGGTCTGCTCATTGCTATACCTCCTTTGTGAGAATGGGTTCGTGAACTCCTTTTACCCTATTATACCAAGTGCTTTTACTTATGCCAAGTGCATTACACGCATCTATTACAGAAATATGACCCTCTTTTTGTTTTTGCAAATACATTTCAAAATCGGGTACTTCAATGACTTTTCTTCCGTCCGTTCTTTTACCGTGAGCCTTTGCTATCGCCTTGCCGGTCGCAAGTCGTTCAATAATTTGATCGTGTTCAAATTCAGCAAAAGCAAGAAGCATTGTTACCATTAGTCTGCCCATAGGTGTATCATCAGCACGCCCCATATTCAGAATTTCGATTATTATACCCTTTTCGTGTAACTGCTTAATTAAAGCAACTCCTTCAGTAGCACTGCGAGAGAATCTATCCAATTTGGTAACCATTAGCGTATCGCCTTTTTGTATTTTGCTGATTATTTTTGCAAGCTCAGGACGGTCGGTCGTTATTCCTGTGTATGCTTCTGAATAAATTTCCGAGCACCCTCGGTCAGCTAAGGCTTTGTGTTGAGCTTCAAGACTATTGCCGTCTCTCGCTTGACCTATTGAACTAACTCGTGCATAACCGTAAATCAATCTATTCACCTCTCGTTAGGAACAACACGATAACCGATTTTGTTATACCACTTTTGATATTTGTCTAAGTATCTATGAAATCTTGGCATATCGTCTTTCCAAATAGATTTAAGTTTTGTCCGAAATTCCCTACAAGAAAGTTCGCTCTGTTGCAAGAACAATAATCTTGTATCTTCATCTCGGCTCTCTCTTGCTTCTTTTAAAAGCAATGATTTAATTGCAGTCTTATCTATCTTACTCAAGAAGTCCTTATTACGTCTCTGCTTTTCGGTAATCACATTAACAAGTTCATCGTCCGAGATAAAAGAATAATAACCTTGTTTGCGGATAGAAGGTAACACTTCGTGAGTTACCCAACGGCGAAACGGTTTTGCCTTATTAGAACGAGAACGAATGATAACTGTATATAACCCGGATTCGGTTATAAACCAAGTATCGCCCTCCAACCTGCGTAAGTTGAATTTACGCACCTCGTCATCGTCAAGACTTTTTGCAACCATTCTCGGATTTGATAAATCAAAGATTTTGCACACATCAATCAGAGCAAACCAAATTGTAACCCCGTCCGTGATAGTTCTTACGGGTGCGGCCTCATATTTAAACGCAAGTTGCAATTCGTTCATTTTATATCCTCCTTGATAATATTGGGTAGTTGAGGTAGTCAATATCGGCTTTTCTCCAAGACTCTTGTTATATATGCGCATATATAAGAGAAGTTATATGGAAAAGTCTGAAATAAACTACCTAAACTACCCTTATTCAACTTCGTAACCGCCCTTCGGTGTTGAAGTTTCCCTCGGGACGAGCATTATCTTGTAGTCAAGAATTCGTAACATTTCAGAAAGCTTAACAATACTGATATTGCTTTGTCCTAAGCGTTCGCTAATAACGTTTGGCTTGCGATTTAGTCGGTCTGCCATTTTGTTTACTCCAATGTTTTGTTCTTTCATAATTTCACGGACTGCTTCAACTGTTTTCATAAGCAACCTCCTTTATGGGTAGCATAACACAGATATTTCTGCTTGTCAAGATATATCTGAAATATTTTTGCCTTTTTATTTTCTCTCGGTGGAAAAACCACTCACCCACGCCCGCTCCGCCCTCTATAATCCCCCACGGGTACTAAATGCGCCTAACGTGGCCTATATGCTATATTAGGAACGTGCAAAAACTCAAGAGAAAATAAACACAAAAAATAAATCAGAAATAACAGAATTATTTTTATAAAACCTCTTGACAATTCAGTAATAACTGATATAATATAAACATACTCAGTAATAACTGAATAAGAAAGGGCGCACCGCATAGCCAGCCAAAGCAAAAGCGGAACACCCACACACAACACACCCACGCCGGGCGGCTGCTCCTCTATTGTAACACAACCCCGGCACAATTACAAGGAGGATATAAAACAATGAAAAGAACATTTGATTTCGGCTGTATTGATTTTGAAAACAGAGGAAAAGCAAAAAACCGTGTAACGGTTGAAATGGAATATAAACAGGACGGAGACAAGAAAGTGTTTTCTGTTTCCGCGGATGTTTGGAACACTCGACACAGTGACATTGTGTGCGGCGGTCAATGTTTGGACACAATCGCCCCATATATTAATAATCCGGTATTTTCTGAAATTCTCCGATTGTGGAAACTTTACCACTTAAACGACCTACACCCAGAGTGTGAACATCAACACGCAGCCGGATGGGATAAATTAGCAAGTAAAAAAGTTACTTTGCACCATTGGAGAATGACAAGAGAAGCTATGAGCAAACAGGACAAAGCGAAAAAAGCCGCCTTGTCTGCTCTTACAGCCGGGGAAACATTCACACCAACAACAAAACAAGCCTTTTTTGCTGGGTTGTCTTATTCTCTTACAACATGGACAGAAACACCGCCGGAAGAATTGGCGAAATATTACGAACCGAAAAAGCCGCTTTATGCTGGAGACGGTGGACACACTGAAACAAAGGCTTTAGGATGGTTGAAAGAAAGCGAACACCCCGACGGGTTATTAGCCAAGGCTTGCCCGGTATGCGGTTATAAATACGGCACAAGCTGGGTATATTTCCCGATTCCGGCAGAAGATGAGAAAATCATATATAACTTATTAGAAACGGGGACACTATAAAATGAGAAAATACACGTTAAGAGAATTAAAAAACCTTGTCCGCTGCGGTATGGCGCACGATTTGACGAACGCGCCCGCCGCCGAAGTTAAAGAACAATGGAAACATTGCGAAAAAGTCGGTTACAGCTCGGGCATATATGGCATTAACGGCGGGTTAATTCAGAACACGGAAACGGGCGAATATTACGCAATCACCGCCCGCAATTCAAACCTATTTTTTATATTTTGAAAAAGGGGGCGCGCAAATGATTTTAATTTTGTTTTTAATTTTACCGTTCGCCATTGTAGCGAGCGCAGCGGGGTTAAAGCTGTAAAGCTTGACCCCGCAAAATTGATATGATATACTCGGGATACACGAATACAGAAAAGGAGCAATGAGCAATGAAAAATATAACTGCAACAATAACAACGTCATATGACATCAAAAACCCGGACCAAGCGCCGCAAATAGAAGAGCTCGGTTATAATCCCGAAATGGCTAAAAGCTACGCCTTGCAAGCGCTCAAGTATGAATGTTTTACTGACTTTACAAGCCCGTATGCTTGCGAAGCGGGACACGCTGCGGAATGTTTCAAAGCCGAGGGTGTAGAGTTGGAAAAAGAGGAAAACGAAAACGACATAGCGGAAAAATTAGGCTGGGAGTATGCCGTAATACTTAAATACAAAGGGAAAAAATACGCATTCGCCCCGGATTTTGACGAATGGCGCGAGGGCGTATGGATAACATCAGACGAAATTAAAAAAGCCGGAAAATTCCCCGACTAAATAACAAGACATAAAAAAAGAACCTCCGGGGCACGTTCTCGGGGTTCTTTTTTTGCTGCTTTTTTTGTTAGCGTCCTCTGTAACGCTCTACAATCAATTTTTATTTATCGGCAATGTAGTTTCATTATATAGGGCGTAAAAGCGCGTTAGAGAGCCACAGAGAGAGCGAAAGGACACAACAAACAAAACGTCAACAACCCATAAATAACAAGAGGGTAGAAGAACGGATACAAAAAAAGGAAAACCGCCACCTAAAAGGTAGCGGTCAAATTTTTGCTTCGGTCAAATTTTTGCTTCGGTCAAATTTTTCAGTTTTCGACTACGCTGTCTATATATTGCTCTTCAAGCTCCTTTGTGTCCTTTGTGTCGCCGAGCGGATTATTGGGAGTGAGTACAACTTCCTGTTTGTCGGCATAGCCGAAATTGTTCTTCATCAGGAAGATACCGGACACGGGGTTAATCTTGCCGTTCTGCATATAATCGACCATTTGAAGATCGAGTAATTGCATTGCTTTTTTAATCGTATCGGCTATGTCGGGATTTTTACCTTTTCGCCCTACCCTGATTTCCCACAGATACTCCTTTGTGATGTCCATAGCAAGAGCCAATCCTGCAACGGAGGGTTTCATATCGTCCTCTGCGCAGATTGTAAAATAATCTGTTATCCTTTGTGTTACATCCTCAACACTTTTGAGATTACACTTCGGAAGATTATACAATCGAAGCGAATGCTGAATGTATTTCCGATTGTCTCCCGGCTCAGTATGAACGCTATGTTTTTCCGACAAGTCAGGACGTTTCCGTTTTGTGACCTGTTTACCAACTTCCGTTAATTCTTTATTATTCATAAAAATACTCCTTTCGTTTCTGTAAACGTATTGTCTTACAGGTTTTATAACTTCTCTATATATACACACGTACTATAAAAAGTTATAGACATAGTAAGACAATACATATACTTTCATACTTCATCAAAGAGAAAACTATCGTCTTCACCGTCTAAAAGCACTTCCTCGCCGTCATTTATCGGCTCAATAACTATCTGATAATCCATTTTATCAAGCCATTTTATAAAAGTGCTTAATCTCATACTCATTCCGTTATCCCGTAATAAGGTAGTATGAAGAGATTGCTTGCTAACTTCAATCTGTTGTGCAAGAGCGGTTTGTGTAATTCCTCGCTCTTTGCAATACAGACTAATCAAGTCTTTTACAGTCATTTTATACTCCTTTCAGCCCTATGCCCCTACACATAAGTACTTCATTCTCACGAACAAATCCTTTATGCCATTCGGGATGAGTTTCCAAATTTGCATTAAACTTTTTCGCACTCATTATAAAGTAACCGTTACTCCTGCACCATATCTTATAAGCGTCATAAAGAGCCTTTGCTTTTGTGCCGCCGTCCTCAACTTTTGTACATTTTTCTTCAAGAAATTGCAATACAAGGTCGTTATCTTTCTCATACTGTTTAATTACTCTTTTCATACTTTCACACATTTTCAACCCGAAACGCTTATAGCGAAAGTAGCCGATGAGCAACCAAGTAAAAATACCTATCATTGCTTCGGGCGTACGAAACGTTTCTTTCAGGTTTTCGTCTCTTTCTTCCTCTGAAAAATGCCGATTGAACTCAATTACTCTGACACGATCAGAAGCAAACAGGGATTTATCTTGCACAGACGGGAGGTCATTACAGGAAAGCCACATTGTAAATTGTGGGAGATATGTCATTTGTGCTTCGTACAGATTACGAGCAGAGATTTCCTCGCCGCCCGTCAACTGCTTTATAGTTTCCTCGTCCAATCTGCCGTACTGGTTGCTCTCGGCCATTGTAACAAAGCGTTTGCCTTTTAGTCCGGCAATCGTGGGAGAAGCAGCTTCGGCGTTTTTTGCACGGTCGCTTTTACAAATAATGGATACCGGACTGACGGCGGCATAATCACCAAGCAAATGATGAACTGTACCGAGCAAAGTTGATTTTCCGTTACGGGTAGTTTTGCCATGTAGGATAAACATACACTCTTCTTTGGAAGTGCCGAGCATTGAATAACCTAACGCTCTTTGTAGGTAGTCGGCTTTCTCTTTGTCGTTGCTCGTTACCTCGTCAATAAAATGCTCCCAACGGTCACACCGTACATCTTCCTGCATTGTATACTCAAAGTTTGTTTGCATTGTGAGGAAGTCCCGCCAATCGTGTTCACGAAAGCACATATTTTCAAGGTCATAAGTACCGTTAAGACAGTTGATAAGATTAGGGTTTGCATCAAATTCCGCTGCCTTTACGGGGTATACGCTTGCAGCATCTTTCATAAGCCTGTCACGGAAACGTCGGTCTCCCATTTTATTGATAAAAGTAAAATAAGACTTCCGCTTGTCCTCGTCCGTAATTTCTCCGCAGTAAAGCACCATTAGGCGGCTGAACTCCTTAATCTTCTCAGCCACGAGCAGAGAGCCAACATCTTTTTTCCATACACCACTATCATAGGTGTACCACGACTTCGCTTCCGGGCAATAACGGGTATCATTCTTATAGCACTCCGAGAAGAGTTCTGCCATACCGCTTTCGTCCCAAGAGTAACCCGTGTTATCGGGTTGATAGGACTCCGGCTGAATGCGTTTTATGTAAAACATCTTATCGGAGAGTTCTTCTGACATAATATACCGTCCGTTGCTCAACTGAAATAACTCTTTGTCCTCGCATCCGACTTCATTGCTCATATCATCACTCCTTTTTGTTTCAAATTCAGTACCGTCATTAGCAATGTAAAGTGTTTTCTTTATCATGACTTTTTACCCATTTATGGTACCTCCGGTAATCAATTCCGAATACGGCAAACTCAGAATCCATTCAATAAAACCAAAAGACCATTCATCCAACTTATGATTTTTGCGAGATTTATAAATATTAGCTATGACTTCATAATTCAACATGACTGTTCGGCGTTGATTATAAGAGCTCGGCAGAAGTTGAATCATTTGCCACCAATATTTTTTGTCTTGAGTTTCAAGATAAAGTTTACGAAACGTATTTAGGTTATTTACAGTAGCTTCCATCATACTTTTTGCTGAATAAACACGGCATGGGATAGCTTCGTCAGAAATAAGATGTTCGCAACTAAAATCTTCAAGCGTAAATTCCTTATCTGCGATTTTGTGCATGGTACTACAAGAGTTTGCAACTGTACCAACCTTATATGTGTCAAATTCTTTCCACCAATATAAAGGTGCAGTAATATCCACATATACAGTAATCATCCGCATAAACTTACGATGGTCTGTGCCAGCGTTGCGAAGAGCCGTCATGAGCTTCTGGTCATTAGGACCGATTGCTAATTCGTAATAATCATCAGTGTCTTCGTCTACAAAAATATAATTATCTCTAGGCCAATCTGGGCTCCAACCACTATCACTCTTCTCCCAAGAGTTCATAGGATTGCGCATGCCTCTGATAGCAGACTCCCAACCAAGAACTTCTGTATTTTCAAATTTAATCATTTTTATTCTCCTTATTAACAATTTTTACTTTATATCCCAGTTCTTTTTCGACCTCGGTAAGACTCATTTCTTTAATGGTATAATCTGTAACGATATCAAAGTAAACGCCTGCTAATTTAGCTTCTCCCGGTTCAATTTCAGGAGTGTAAACGCCTTCATGTAAAGGAATTCTCTCCTCACCTTTTATATAATGAGACGCATTTAAAGTCTTATTACATAACGAATTATAATCCCAGTTAATAGGTGGAATACGTTCTTGGACAAATGGTACTGATGCTTTTGGTATTATAAATCTGTGTTTATTACCATTTTCATCGTCATATTTATAAATCAGTTTAAGATACCAGTAACCGTTTTCTCTAAAGGGAATAATATTAGAAAGTTCAACATCATTTGTTCTCATTCCTCTGAAACCTCTTTCTCTATGTTTTCAAGTTTTTCTATAACTCTATTAAATATATGAAGAACATCAAAATAATCTTGTTCAGAAAAAGCATTTAACAAACTCGAATTCATTAACTTCATCAAATCTCTTTTCTGTATTACAGAAATAACCTCATAATTCGGCGTTATGTATTCGCTCATTCTTTATCTTTCCTTTCCCCATAACTGCAAAAATCATATTCTTGCATAGGAAATACAGTAAATAATCTTGCACAGACATTCCCTAATAATGCATTGTCAACTGAATAATACTTGCAGTCCTTACAGTGAACAACTGTCCTATTTACTCCAGTTTTATCTTCAAAATGTTCACATCTATCTGTTACATCACTATCTGGTGTAAGTCTTGAGGTGTGATAAGTGTCACAATTCTCTAAGCACTTGGTATAATTTACACAATCTCTACAAGTCTTCATTTGCTGTCTCCTTAAAGTTTATTGTTTGCCTCCATGTCTTTTTTATATTCGGGGGCACCGTCAGCGTAACAACATATAAAATGTCGTGAAGATACGGAAAACCCGCTTCGTGTTACTTCCTCCTCAGCCCAATAACTTGAAATTTCTCTTTCGCCGATTTCAGTATGTTTTTTCGGGTCAAACCTTTTGCAAAGCACTTTTCCATTATAACTACTCAACACCTTCAAATCACTTTCACAGCCGTACTCATAAAACTCTTTTACAGTCATTGTTTATCTACCTCTTCCTTGAATTTACGGTATATTTTAGAGCATTTTGGGCATAGATGCTCTCTGCCTAATAGAGTCCAGTCTTTTGGTAAAGTTTTAAAATAAAATCCAAAGCCAAACTCCGTTTCTTCACGAGCTATAACACCACAATGGTCACAGATATAAATGATTTCACGTTTCTTCATTTGTTTTCTTCCTTAAAGTCCATATTTCGCCTTGCTTATCAATAACATCGTATTTATCATAAACCTCATTGATTGATACATAATCCTCAATGGTGCATTGTATAGCATCTACTTTTGAAAAACGAATATCTGCTATAAGAAGTATAAGTGTAATGCCAAATATTGCGTACCACACACCCCGTACATCTTTCTTATCAAACTTATCATATTTAATATAAATTATAATGTATGCAACAGTTAAGCCAATAAACACACCTAACCACGGAATAGGATTAAAATCACTAACAGTAACGTTATTTAATATAGTAATACCGTCAATCATTCTCAATTACCTCCTATACTTTGTGACCGAGTTCACTATCGTTTGTATTTCTCCGACAGGCAACGGGGGCTTGCAAGCCGCTTGATTGGCTTTGAGGAGTTCTTTATATATCTCTTGCTTTTTGTAACCTTGATTGTGTAACTGCCCTGCGAGAGAGGTTAAACTAAGGTTTCTCATACCCTGCGGTATGGGTGGGTATGTGGGTTGAATAGAGATCTTACCTTTCTCCGGCTTTGAGTAGTACGGAGAGTAAATGCGATTTGTTAAGCCGGTACCTGTGTTTTCTTTTTCCGCTTCGGGAAAATACTTCTTTACGATATAATCAATCGCTTCTTGATTCTCGATTATGTGGTCGTAAATCAGCTTTTCACCCGTAACGATGAAGAAGCGGCTACTGCGATAAATCTCTACTCCCGCACGATTGTTTTTTCCCTTGAAGGGCAGTTCTCCTTTGAGGTATATATGAATACCTCTGCCACTTCGGGACTGCTCTGTATAGGAGCGGCAAGCCCTCATAATGTCAATACTGACCTCTGAGAGAAAACCGTCATTGTCATAACCGCGATCCACATCAATTCCGATAATACCGTTATTATTAAAGACAAAACCGAGATAATCATACGCGCCTTGCTCTACGGCGGCTTTTGCTTCTTTATAGGTAGACCAAGTATCAGGGCTAACGGAAGATGCGCCCTTTTTGATTTTGGCTTGCATCGGTATTTTTGAATTTTTCCAAGCACAAACCCATTGAGGAAGTTCTGTTAATTCAGTAGGGATAGTATCGTATCGCATAGCTATTCCTTTCTACCTTTCGATAATGTGCGCCGCAATCATATCGGCGTGGTGTGTCCAGAGGACATTAGGGTATTTGTGAATTGCTCGTGTGTAGTTGTTCCATTCCTCTTTATCCGTGAATGCTCCCATATGATAACGAATACACATAACTTCTTCTTCCGTGAGAGAGGTAAGGGAAGCAAGGATCATAACCGATTTATCTCCGTGACCTTTGAGCAGAGTTTCAGTATTGTATTCATATTTTCCGTGGGCATCTCGCATATAGTTATCAGTCTTACAAATATCGTGAAACATTCCTATAATATACGGACTTTCGGGGCGTTCCCATTGCAAATTATTGGCTTCGGTTAATCTTACAAGAGCTTTAGCGACATTGTAGGAATGGTCGAACAGGCCTCCGGGGTAATTGCCGTGATATTTTGTTGAAGCAGCCTGTGAGAAAAATTCGTTTTCGATACACCATTGATATAGCGTAATAAAATCTACCTTTAACAAATTGGGTTCTAAAAATGATGAAAAAAGTTCGATTCGTTCTTCGTAAGTTCTTCTCATTTTTGTTCTCCTTTCTTGATAAGTTCACAAATGAAAGCCATATTGCAAGCGCAATGTTTATAGTGTGGTATGCCGCTTTCTTCGTCTATTGAGTTGTTATCTTCTACGAATGACACCCAATGACGGTAGAAAGCATCTATATAGCGTTGGAGTTCTACCTTTCTCCAATTTTCGGGGTCGTGATATTTTTTACACCCGTATTCCCGTACAACCGCAATATCACGGAGAATTTGTCCGGGAACAAGTGAGAGCTTAAGTTTGCCCCTATCGTCTTTTGCAGAATTCAATCCATTCACCTCCATAGTGGGTAAAGCGAGGGCGGCTCGGTGACCGCCACTCGCTTACCGATTACTTATCCGAGCAATGCATCAAGGTCAATTTCCTTAGACTTTACTTCTGTTTTCTTTGCAGAAGGGGTCGATGCCGCTTTCTTCGCAGGAGCGGGGGGCGTGATAACTTCCTCCTCATCGTATCCCTCTGCGGGGCGTTTGTCGGCAAGGCGGACGAATGTAACCGTCTTATTCGGATTTTTGTTTGAGGGCTGAATGTCGTGTTCGACATCACACTCAATGAAATATCCTACAAGTTCTTCAGGGTCAATGTCCTGTGCGGTATAATCATTCAGAGCCGTTCTTGCGAAATACGAAAAGGCGTTCAATGCTCCCTCGTTGGAAGAGCCGTCTTGCTTGATGAGGGAGAAGCGTTCGGTATGAACTTGTCCCTTTGCCGTTTTCATTTTGATTTCGAGTTTCCCGTATGCTTCTTTGTAGTTGACCTCTACGATCTTGAAGATATGAGTTCCTTCGGGGATGACTGTATATCCCTCACTCAATGCGATTTTTCCCATTATCTTTTACCTCCGTTATTCTTTTTGATTGTGTAATAAATTGCCACTTCAAAGATGATTATGACCTCTGTGAAGAGCGTGGCGAGAACTCCCGCCGCAAATGGATTGATATACATTGTCATTCCTCCTCAACGGGCTTATTTGTAAGCCTATAAGTTACTACGGACTTCGTGCTATACTTATCGAGCAGCCCGTCCGCTTTCAGGGCATCTTTGTCAATGTCCTTTCTCTCAGTACGAGAAACTGCCCATACATAACGCTTGCTTTTCAAAGCCACGCTCTTATCGCCATCTCGAAACGACTTCATAGCCTGTTCTTTGATAATGTCTTTGAGTGTTTTAAGCCGCTTTTCTTTGTCGGCAACCGTGGCAGATACCCGCTCAATTTCCTCCTGCAAGGCTTCTGCTTCTTCCATTACACTCTCTATATCTGTTTCCGGGTTAAGGGTGTTGGTGCGGAGGACTTTTAGGATGTCTGCATCCTTCTTCTCGTCAAAGGTGGGGGAAACACCGCCCTCAACGCAAGACTTCCACCACTTTTCGGCTTTTTTAATGAGCTTGTCGAAGTCGGGGTATCTCTCGCTGACCTTGAACGGGATTACGATAGTGTTCTTCGAGGACGGAACAAAGGCTTCGGGGGCTTTATAGTCCTTATCTTCAAGAAATGATGCGACCATCATTACAGAGTCAACGCCGAGCAGATAGGCGTAAAGCGCGGCCTGTAAAGCGTAGTATTCGGGAATATCGTTCTCCCAATCCTCAGAGCGTTTGGTTGTTTTCATTTCAAGCACGGTAGTAGGCTTCTCACTTTCATCATAGAGCAGATAGTCCCACATACCGCCGAAGATAGGCTCGTTCTTGAAGAAGTCACCGAAGGTGCGTTTAAAGTAGTTCTCACCGAAAATATCAGTTGGAGTTTTTAACCCGGTCATAAAATATGCACGGCGCATATACTCTGCCTGTTTTGGCTCAATGGTCTTACCAGCAATTGTGTAAATAGTGTCCTCGAAAGGCTCTTCATAGGTACGGGTGATTTCGCACCAAGTCTTGAACGGGGTGTTCCATGTGTTCTTGCCCATAATAGCAGCAAAGCGAGTACCTGTAATCTTCTTCGGCTTTTTTGGGGGTACGATTTTTAATTGTTTTGTATCAAGCCATTCCATAATTATTCCTTCTCAACACCATAGTTCTCGATCATTTCATTTACTGTAAGAATCAACTGCTCACAAGCGGCTTTCTTAATCGAGGTGAATTTCTCAGTCTTAATAGCGATTTTCTGAATGAACTCTTCTTTTGAGGGGTCGATTTCTTTCAGTTTTTTCAATGCCGCTTTCAATGCCGATTTTTGCAAGTCATCCGCTTCGCCGTCAGAGTTCGTAAGAGCCTTTTTGATTACCTGTCGCTGCTCAGTTGTAGCGGGTTTCTTTTTAGGTGCGGGTGTATCTTCTGTTTCTGCGGTGCTACTTTCGCCGTCAAAACTGTCGGCTTCTACGAGGTCGAGGACAATCATATACAGATAACGGCGATAGTAAGTTACTGCCGCTCCAACACCCTGTACCTCGTTCATACGGAATTTTGCCGGTTCTGCAATAAACTGCAACGGGATTGAGAAATTGATACGCTCGTCCGGCTTTTCGATATTGATTACGACTGCTTCGGCGTTGCCGTTTTCAAAAGTAGGCATAAGGAGCAGATTGTATTTTGCGAAAATCGGGGCGGCAATAGGAACAATGTCACTCAGCTCGAAATACATAAATTCGGCATGAAGATTTCTCCCTGTTTTCTTTGCTCCTGCGGCGTAAAATTCGTTACGCACGGCGAGAAGTTTTGACCACACATTCATTCCAGTTGTGTCAATGGCGGTCTGTTCGTTTGTTGCGGGTTTCTTTGTAGGCATAATGAAAATCTCCTTTACAATTTAATTAAACCATTTGATAATAGGGGCTTCTGTATTGCCCTTTTCCCATATAAACCAAGCGTATGTAACTGCGTTTGACTTTGAGTATTTGTCGAAGTCTCCGTTCATAGCACAGCGCAATCGGCTTGAAGATACATAGACCTTTCGGGGAGGGGCTTTCTCAAAGAATGCTCTTCTTGCTTTGCCTTCGAGAAATTGTAGTTTAAGGAACATTGCGACTTTGTGACCATCTGTGACAACTTCGAGAGCCTTTTCAACGAACTCTAAGGCGTATCTGTACGGAGGGTTTGTGATTATATCCCCGTCATACGAACTGTCCCATTGCAGGAAGTCTATACCGCCTAAACCATAGCCTCGGTCTATCAGGTCTGTCGAAAAAACCTTGTGTCCGTGATTTTTTAACACCTTTGATAAGTGTCCCTCTCCGCAAGCACATTCCCAAATGTTCTCGGAGAACTCTTCTTCCTTCAAAAGAAGTTCAAGGGCTTTTGGCTCTGTCGCATAATAATCATTCGTTTCTCGTTCTTCCAATGCATAATTTCTTGCACCGAGGGTGGCATGAGCGGAACGGCTATTTCCCGTCCAATCTTTCATCAACTCACCTCCTCTAAGATTTTAAGTGCCTTTTTCGCAAGAGTGTTTATCTTACGAGTGTTCTTTTTCGGAGGTTTAATGCCGAGAAAGTCATTAACTCTCTTCTTCGCCATTTTGATGTAGAATGTCCTGTCCACATCGTCTATGGTTAAGTGGTTGTTATTGTCTATAATGCAATGGTCTGGGAGCATTTCAATTCTTGCCGTAGCATCTGTCTCCGATTTTACCTTGAACAATTTTCCGTATCGCTCGTCTGCCGTGGCATAAACTCGGTTGACACGCTGAACAGGTATTTGCTCACCATCGACAAGATGATAGGCTTCACGGTATTTCGCTCCTGCTTTTGCGATAAGCTGAAAATCAAAAATATCCGTACTACTGTTGATTGTGTCCTCGACAGGCGTACCGTGAACGAAATACTCAATGAGAGCTTTCTTGACGATAATCATGTTGTTGTTTATCGCCCACGCACCCTTGACGGACACACCGTAGTTTAGATAACCGCCGACTGTCTTGACCTCACCATCAGTCTTAATCATCAAGAGGTTGTTAACATCTTTAATCCAAACCTTTTGTACATCATCGACCTCAAGCTCGAATTTCGTTTCGGCTTCCCAAGCGTGAGCAATTTCGTCCACGAGAGCCAGTTCCGATTTGTCGATGGAATACATCAGACCATCAGTATTGAGGTTCAAGAGCCTAATCGTCTTACAAGCGTTTAACAAACGCATGGTGAGTACGGTGAGAAACAACTGCCCCGATATTCGCAGAGAGCGGGTCGGGAGAGGGTCATATAGGTCGTTGTAGCGGTTTTCCTGTGCGCCGGACACGGTGTTGAGTGGCAGTTTTAAGTCCTTTGCGGTCTGCTTATCGCCGTTGTGCTTTGCCTGTATGCGGTCACGCTTGATAGCGTAGAACAGTTCAGGGTCGGGGACATTGCGGGACAGGTAGTTGTAAACCTCAATCAGAGAGGGGTACAGGCTTGATACATCTCTGTTCTGAATGACCCTATCCTCTGTTGCTTCCTCGTAATAACCTGTTAGACTGCCGTGAACGCCTCCCCATGCATACTTGCAGGGCATACCACCAATTTCAATCTTGAACGAGGTCTTAAACAGTACCTCATCGGGAATGGACTTATCGTGAATAGTCTCGAAAAAGTCCAGTATCGGCTTGGGGATAACAGCGGTATCAAGGTTTGCCGGATAGACATACTCCCGTCCATCGTTCCACTCTTTACGCTCTGCCCGTAACATCATTGCCGTCAGTTTAGCATTGGTGGCAGCAAGGGATTTGACCTCATCGATTCCCGCCCGTTTACCGAGGTTCTTTTTGGTCTTGAGGTAGTCCGCTCTGAGCTTCATTAGCTCGTGGGTAGCATCAACATCGTGCTTACAATAGTGGACAGTCTGTTGTAGTTCGTCCTCTGTAAGCGGTCTGTCGAGGTCGAACGATACTTCCGTTTCTTGAATATCCATTCCCATATGTCCTTCAATGGCTTTCAGAGACAGCCCTTTCTGAACATCGTCTCGAATATCTACATTATTAAACTTGAAGTAGCCCTCTTTTAGCGGAGCATACTCCCAACCTCTTCCACCACCAATGAGATAATCGTTTAGTTGCTTGATTTCGGGTGGGGAGAAATCGTATGCAATTGCTTTAATAATGAAAGAATCGAAATGCTTACTGTTAAAGCCTACATAGATATTATCTTCGTCAATGGCTTCTCTCACGGCATCGTTGTCATTGTGTATGACAGTGAATATTCCCGTAGAAATGTCTTTGAACACCACGATCCAGTCATAGGCGAATATTTCACAGTCGTACACTATGATGGTCATACTTTGTCACCTCCAATAGGGAGTCAAGCAACCTCAATGATAAAACGGATACAACATTCTCCATAACATAGAGAACACAGGGAAGAGCCATTCCGTTGCCCCACATTTTGTACTCTGCGCTATCCGAGTGAGGAACATCCTCGCACCACCAATCGGGCATACCTTGCAGTCTGCCACATTCGGTAGGAGTCAGGCGGCGTAAATCGACTTCGACTTTTCCAAGACAAACTATGGAACAAACCGCACCCGGCCCCTTTGCTACAAGCGTTTGGGCTATACCGCTATCATCAATCCCAATGTCATATTGAGCATTGATACCTTGATTAAATGAAGAACGGTCGAGCGCATAACAGATAACAGGTTGATTGTTTCCGCTCGTCCCTGCCGCAGCTGTAATTGTCGGGCAAAGGTCGTGACCTATTTCCGCGCCACCTTGTTGTGTAGCCATAACGATTATCTCGTTTGCACGAGCTTCGCCAATGTCATCAACATTAAGGCAGTTTACAATATTTCCTGAATGTGCCTGATTGTACAAATCTGCGTCCGTGATAACGAGAAATTGGTCGTTGTTGCAAGAAATAGTACCGGATTTATTCTCTTGAATGAGAACCCCTTTACCGCCGCCCTCGCAACCGCAACGCTCTCTTACGAGTAGGGTGGTATAGTCTGTTATTCGGTTGTTGTGGTCTCCTGTGATTGTGGGACAAGTTCTACCGTCACCATTTCCACGGGCATCCCACACTTTTGCATCAGAGCCGCAAGCAAGAGAATGTGTAATTCCTTTCCACGCCTTCCTGCTCTCCGCAAAACTCCTTGACAAGCCCTCTCGCTCAAAGAGTATTTCTCCGGCACATTGTCCTCTAAAATCTGCCACAAGGAAGATTCTTCTACGGCGTTGGGGTACGCCCCAAAACTGTGCATCGAGGACTCGCCAAGCGATTGAAAACCCGTCTCCCACGATAAGTCCTGCATCGTTCCATGCGTTCCTGCCCCCACGTTTTGGAGGTTTAGGAATAAGGGTGTCACTTCTTTTAATTTTGCAGAGTTCTTCGAGGACTGTCCTGAAATCCTCTCCCTTATTGGAACTAAACACACCGGGAACATTTTCCCATATTGCGATTGAGGGGTATCTTCCATTGGTCTTACACCTCATTTCTTTAATGATTCTTACCGCTTCCATGAATAAACCTGAACGTTCTCCGTCAAGCCCTGCTCTCTTTCCTGCGACCGAGAGGTCTTGACATGGTGAGCCGAAAGTCACGATGTCAACAGGCTTGATTTCGGCACCGTCCACTTTGGTTATATCTCCGAGATGTTTCATTTCGGGGAAGCGTTTCTTTGTTACTTCAATGGGGAACGACTCGATTTCACTTGCCCATACTGCCTTGACACCGCATTGTTGAGCAGCGAACGGAAATGTTCCCGCACCGTCAAATAAACTACCGAGGGTCAGCATTTTACACCTCCTTAACGAAGTAGCAGCCGCTCTTCCGATAGGTTGCACACCTCTTTTTGAACGCTTTGATAAGATACCCTGCATCATCCACAAAGTCATAGCAGACGGGAGGTTGTTTATTCTCGTAAGTTCGGGCAATGCGCCCAATACTCTGTGTCACTACCGCATAATCTTTCTGAGGGGTTGTGAGGTAGAGTCGTTCAAGACAAGGAATGTCGAGACCTTCTTTTGCCAAAGAATAGGTGGCGAAAAGATATTTTTTCTTTCCTGTCCGCATATCCTCAATGGCTTTTTTTCGTTCCACTTTTCCTGTTTTCGAGGTCATCTTTCCGCTTATCATTACGGCTTTTTCCCGCATTGAATAAGGGAGAGTAGCCATAAGCAATTCGAGATGTTTGAGCCTGTCCGATAGGATAAGGGACGGGTGTTCTGCATTGGCTACTATTTCGGCACTAATGTAATGATTTCGGACGGAGTTCTCACAGAGGTATGTAATGAGTTTTGCATAATTAAGAGTACCGTCTGTATTCAAACATTCACGAGAGAGTTTTATTCCCGTGTGGCACTCTTTGATACCGACTTTCATCACTCTATCGGCAACGGCTTTCTCCGGCACGGTGTAGACCACTTTCCCGAGAAGAGCGTAGGTCGCTTTGATTGTTCCGTCCGAGCGGTGTACCGTGGCTGACAAGCCAAACTTGTACCTTGCGGCAAGATTATTGAGAACTTTATAAAATTGTGTCATGGCGGTAGGTGTTCCCGAACAACGGTGACACTCGTCCACGATAACTACATCCCAAATATCCCGATACCTCTCCAAGTCCAAGACGCACATTGTTTGTACGGTTGCAAAAGTGACTCCGCTGCCAATATTGACTTTGCCCTCGGTTATTGTCCCTATGAGGTCGGAACTCATATACAGTTCGGCTCGTTCCTTGCTCTGGGTGAGTAAGTCCTTGGTGTGAGTGAGCCAAAGAGTTTTAAGTCCGAGGTCTGCCATAAGAGCGATGCCCATTTGGGTCTTGCCGCTTCCGGCAGGGCTTTGTAATATACCGTACTTCTGATTCTCAACCTCGTTGACGGCTTTTCGCTGATAATCGTCGAGCGGCACAGAGCAGTCGAACTTGACCGTTTTTCGCTCCGTAAACGCACGATAAGCCTTTGCCGAGGAAATCATAGGGAGAATGTCTCTTAACACACCATAGGGCAAAATAAGGGCTTCTCCGTGGGTCTCATAGAGGTAGAGTTCTTTCGGTGTATTACCGAGCCAAAAGTGCATCCGAAGTTTCTTTGCATATTCCGGGTTACTTATAACTAAGTTTTTGTTGCACCATTGCACCAACTCTGAGGAAGGATGCTCGACTGTAATGGTGCTACCGACAGTTATCTGCATAACTTTATCCATTTGTCGAGGGGCTTTCCGCACTCGAAAATATCTTTCGGTGACATTCCCGATTGATGATTTCGTAAGGCTTTTACGGTAAAGTGAGGTATTATATAAATCTGACTCTCAACCTTAACCGCAAACCATCCCTCGCCGTTACCACACATTTTCCATAATTCCATAGAGAGGTCTTGATTTTCCTCCATACGAGAGAGGTCAAAACCTTTTCTTGTAGAGCATACTTTACAGTCGATTAAGTATGCCTTTTTATTTTTTACGGCGATTATATCCGCGGGTTGACCGTCTTGATTTTGGGTGAAGTTGTGAACCCAAAACCCGTATTCCGCAAGAACCTCACAGAGTTCTTTTTCAAAATCATTGCCTATTTTCTTGTTACTCATTTACTTGCCTTTCTTGGGAAGAAGCTTTTCATAACATCTCTTATGAATAAACACAGTTGCATAGCATCGGCGTTTGGTAAAATGGTATAATTCGTTTCCGATAGGTTTTCCATATTCGACGCATTTAGCTTCTCTTATAGATTTAGTAGTCATCTTCGTCATCTTCGTCAACTCCTATGAGGCTCGCCTGACGGCGCAATTTCAGATTCTCGGATGAGAAAAGACAAACCGGGGCGACTCCATGAGTATTGTGGGCACAGCTGCAAGCGAAGCGGCCTGATGGAATGATCACACGAACGTCTTCACTGATTTCGCCGTAGATGGAGCTACTCCATGGAGTAAGCGTCCATATCCATCCGATGTAGCGTGGTATAAGGTCTCTGTATTTTCTGTACTGATCACAAGACAGTATTGTTACATAGTCCTTACAAGTGCCGTACTTTCTGTCGCCATTGTCTGCAACCAAGTCAGATGTCTGCTTGACAAGATGGTTCTTGTTGAGTTTATCGAGGAACTTATCGTTTAACACTCTGCATAAGGATGACTCCTTCCAGTTGTTATGATTACCAAAATCAAACGGACGCTCCAGCCATACTTTTGCAGTGATTGCAAGGTAATTCTCGTCGATAATATCAAGGCAGATAAATTCGATTCCGTTATAAATGAAGTGCTCACCCGGATTAAGGGTTTCATTGCTAAATTTAGACATTTGAATTTCCTCCTATATTTTTCGGATTCCGTAATAGCAATGTGCGTCAATTCCTTTTTGAGATAATTCGAACACCTTTGCCTTTACGAAGGAAGTAGCCTCCTCTAATGTAGAGGTATAAGTAATTGTTGTGCCTTTGTTCATACCATAGGCGTAATATACTTCGTACATTGTTGTACCCTCCATTGTGTTAACGCGTGAAAAACCAAAGAAAAAACAAGATTATACGGTTTGCCAAGAACAGGCTCAAGAAGTACATCCCGCACACAATTCCGATAAAGACAACGCAACCAATGATGAATTTAAATCCTGTCTTCATTGTCGATTACCTCTTCTTTCAATTCGGACAAGGCAGACCGCGTGTCTCTGAGGGTTGGCACAACGATAAATCCGCACATAAAAATGACTAAAGTTACTAAAGTTTCAATAACAAACATTTTGTCACATCCTCCTCACTTTTCTGTCTGCAATCTTCTTGTCAACTTCATAATCGAGCTGAGTCTTAAAAAAAGGGCAGTCGCGTGTTCTGCATATCATTTCTGTTAATATTTGGCAACCTATACCTGAGTACGCGAAGCACTCTTTCTGCTCATTACCTGCCAGTAGCTCGTGGTATGAGCATTGTAAGACTTTTGCGATTTGTTTAATTAAAGATAAATGAACTATTCTATAGTCATTCTCAATATTAGTCATTGTGGCTTGCGAGATACCTACCGCGCGAGCTACGTCTTTTTGGGACAGATTTAATGCCTTTCGCTTCTCTTTGATGTTATCTCCAATGCTCATCTTTGTACCTCCTTTGATGTCTTCCAATGATACGGAGTGCCGTACTCTTTTAAATACCACTCCTCAAATTCCTTACGATGCCTCGGGTCTTCATAGTACCTATAAACCGTTCTGTAAAGAATGCGAGCTAAGCGGTTCAACTTTTCTTTTTGCATATTTTCGTCCATAGGCTACTATGCTTCTTGTCTACTGCACATAAGAAGTCATCATAAGCGGTTATTATTCTGTCGCTCTCCACAAGAATTTCATCAACCTTGGGCCCGGAGCGTGTACCCGCTAAGATAGAGCACAGCTCACTTTTATCGGTCGTTAAGCCCGCATTCTGTAGCTGCTGTATCAGCCATACCTGGGTAAGGCAATGAGCGGTGAGGCGGTCTTTAACGTGAACGCGTAAGCGTTCCCTTTCTTCTTCGGGTAGCTCGTAATGAGAGATAGGCGCAGCCCAATAATGCCGCTTATAGTCAGTAGGTTTTGAAGCCATATAATCCCTCCCTTCGTGTCAATTTAAAACAAAAGTTACAAATTTGTAAAAACACTTGATTTTAGGGCGCTCCAATGCTACAATTGAAATGCGATTGACAACATAGCATTGGAGAAAGGGGAGGCTTTACGGTCTCCTCCGGTATTCGTGTGTCTTGTCGTTGTTACTTTTGTTGTTTTTATTATATCTAAGTAAACTAAGAATGTCAAGCATAAAATCAAAGAAAACTTAGATTTTTGTGTTATGATTCACGGAGGTTAGGGAAAATGACTTTTTATGAACGTTTTGAGGCATTGTGCAATGTGAGAGGATTACGTCCACAATCCGATGAGATTATTAATGTCGCTGGCGTATCTTCTCCTGCTATTACAGGGTGGAAAAAAGGGTCTGCTCCCAAGGCGGATGTTTTAATCCGTCTTTCTAAATATTTCAACGTTTCCGTTGATTATCTTCTTGGAAACGAAGAAAGAAACGCTACCGCCGATCTCGATAGTGACCTCACAGAACAAGAAAAAACCCTCCTCGCTGTCTACAGGGCTTCAAGCGAAGAGGTTAAGTTAAGGATTATTCAAGCTGTTATGAACGTCAAGGACGAGTCCGAGAAAACTCACAGAGTGTATCGTGCTGCAAGGTCGTCCGATAACGCAGAGCCGGCAATAGTAACACGTTCACAAGAGGATATAGACAGATTACGAAATGCAAAAGCAGTAACGCGTGACGAAGATTTATGATGAAAGGAATATTACACCTGTTCGTGGCTAAACTACGACGGGGTGATAACGTTGTCTTTTTATGGGCGTTATGGGGACATACGGAACGCGACGTGGCAAGTGTTAATTGATTTCAATATCACGAGCATTCCTGTGAGCGTTACAGCTATAGCACGAGCGGCTGACATTTTGGTTGTTAAAAATTCAGAGGTAAACGAACTGAAAAGTAATGAAGTAGGAGTCAGTATCAGTAATCGGGGCGAGTGGTATATTGTATACGATGATTCAATGGCACGGGGATGTATACGGTTTACGATAGCCCACGAGTTAGGGCATATATTCTTAGGACACGTTCTAACAGTAGGGTATCACGCGAGAACGGTTAATGCGAGCAAACCCGAGGTTGAACAGGAAGCGGATATTTTTGCAAGCAGACTGTTGATGCCTGCCTGCGTCATATGGGGTTTAAATATACACACCGCAAAAGACATACAAGATGTATTTGATGTAAGTTACACATCCGCCAGAATACGCGCCGAACGAATGCAAATATTGTATGAAAGAAATAGCTTTTTGACGAGCCCGTTGGAAAAACGGGTATATGATAGGTTTGAACCATATATAAAAGCAAACAGGAGGATATAAGGCAATGAATGTTGTTCTATATATGAGATACAGTAGCGATAGACAAACGGAGCAGTCTATAGAAGGCCAAAAGAGGGTCTGTATGGACTTCTGCGAGCGACAAGGATATAACGTAGTGGGAGAATATATAGACCGCGCAACGTCTGCGTATAAGGAAACAGCGAAACGTACTAACTTCTGCCGGATGATACGGGATAGTAGTAACGGGTTATGGCAGGGGGTTGTTGTCTATAAGCTTGACAGATTTGCCCGCAATCGCTATGACTCCGCTACCTATAAAGTGCGCCTGAAAAAGAACGGAGTCAAAGTTATATCCGCAACAGAAAACATATCCGACAGCCCTGAGGGCGTTATACTTGAGTCAGTCCTTGAGGGAATGGCCGAGTTCTATTCTAAGGAGCTCTCGCAAAAAGTGAGCCGAGGTCTGAATGAGTCGGCGCATAAGTGCAACAGCACCGGTGGTGCTATCCCTTTGGGGTACAAGACGGTCAACAAAAAGCTTACTGTTGACGAACCAAACGCGCAAATAGTCAAAGAGGCGTTTGACTTATACGCAGGAGGGGCGACTATCTCCGAGATATGCGAAAAATTCAACAGTCAAGGTTATCGCACCAAAAAGGGAACTGAGTTTAATAAAAATTCGTTTAAATCTATGTTTAGAAACGAGAAGTATATAGGGACATATACATATAAGGATATTCGTATAGAGGGGGGTATTCCTGCTATTATAGATAAAGAAACATTTGAGACTGTGCAAAAAAGGCTCTCTGCGAACGCACAAGCCCCTGCACGTGGCAAGGCAAGGGTGAATTACCTATTATCTCAAAAGCTGTTCTGTGGGCATTGTGGGGCTAATATGACGGGCGATAGCGGAAGAAGTAAAACAGGGGAGACCTATTATTACTACTCGTGCAGCACTCGAAAGCGTTTTCACTCTTGCAAGAAAAGAACAATACGCAAAGACCTTATAGAGCGTATAGTAGCTGAGAACGCTATGCGGTTAATCACCCCTGAAATGATTAACACTATCGCAGATATGGCTATCAAGTGTAATAGAGAGGATATAGAGAGTGACGCTATAATCCCAGCTTTGACGGCTGACTTAAAGGAGATAAATACAAGCATAAAAAATCTGCTTAAAATGGTAGAGCGTGGCGTTGAATCGGAGACTCTCGACTTGCGGCTCAAAGAGTTAGAAAAAAGAAAAAAGGACACCGAGTCAAGACTCGATGCCGCTAAGAGTGAATATCTCACATTGGATAAGACCGTCATTGTGGGTTGGTTATCTCAGTTCTTGAGTGGTGACATAGAAGACGAGGACTTTCGCAGACATTTGATTGATACGCTAATCAATTCTGTCACGGTATGGGACGAGCCTGACGGAGGATATAAGATAACAACCGTTTATAACCTAAAAGGGAACACTCAAACATATAGGGTTAATGCCGACGGTAGTTCGGATATGAAACGTAATTCTCCACCAAAGAAACGACAATTTTCGTGAGAAGATTGTCGTTTCTTTTTGTTTTGTATGTTTATCTTTTCGCTTTTCTCTTTTTGATTTGAAAGATAACGGACAAGAGAAAAATTATGCGGAAACCGGTCTTTGTCATCGATAATGCATCATCCGATTGCAGCTTTTGCCGAGCAATAGCACCGACGCCGATTGTTATCGTTTTTTCTGTTGTGTATTAGATTTAAAAAGAAGCTTCATAAAAACATTTCGAAATAATTATTGTTGACAAAATGATGCAATATATGTATAATATCAAAGTGATTTCCGTAAGGAAGAATTTAATATAGGGGTATAGCTCAGTTGGTAGAGCAGCGGTCTCCAAAACCGCGTGCCGAGGGTTCAAGTCCTTCTGCCCCTGCCAAATCGAAAACGGTTACCGAAAGGTGACCGTTTTTGTTTTGGCATTGAGTAAAATGATTTAGACTCCGAGGCACGCGGAGCGTGTTGAGGGGTGCGGGTCTCCGGTGGAGACCTCTGCACGAAGTGCAGAAGCACCGACCGAGCCGGCAGGCGAGACCAAGTCCTTCTGCCCCTGCCAAAACAAAAAGACACCTGCGGGTGTCTTTTTTGTTTTGCTGTTAAAGCAGAAAGACTTGAACCACGAAATTCAAAAGTGCTTGCACTTTTGACAGTAAACAGTCCGGTGGACTGTTTACGCATTGAGTTGATTATAAAACCCCTGCCAAAAAAAGCACCGAATTTTCGGTGCTTTTTTCCTTTATTTACGCTGTTTTACTGCGATTTTACTTGCTTTTTCCATATAGATAAAATTACGGCGCACGGTCTTTTCCGTACGCCGTCTTTTCATTTTCACACCGTTTTTTGTTCACTATGTGCCACACAATCCACGCAATCCGTTTGGTACATCATCAAAAAAGCATCAATCACAAGTCAAATTCGTTAGTGATTATTTTTTCTTTTTTATCTAATTTTTCATTCTTTGTGTGAATTCATATATGCAGATTTAACGCTGTTTGGTAATTCATCAGGAATCATACTTTTTATCCTATCTTCGCTTCCGTCTTTGATAGCCTCACTGTAATACCAACATTTGAAATTTAACATATCAAGCGTTTTATTCAACTTGGTAATCTCAGCTTCTACTTGCTTTTTTTGGCTTTCAAACAACTCTTTCCTTTTGGTATATGTTGAACTTCCTTCCAAACACCAAGACATAAATTGCTTAATGTCTTTTATTTGTAAACCTGTTTTTTTCAAGCATTCAATTACACGCAATGCCTCAATTTCATTTTCGCTAAATTGTCTAATTCCCGATGTGCGATTTAATTCAGGAAACAGCCCTTCTTTATCATAGTAACGCAAAGTTGATACCGGTAAATCAAACATTTCAGATACTTGACCGATTGTATACATATTTTTCCCTCCCAAAAAATAAAAAACTCTTGACTTAAAGTTAGGTTTAGGTGCTATTATCAATATAACAGAGATTAAAAAAATATTCAATAGCGAATTTTAATTTTTAGGAGGTTGAAATATATGGCAGTAAAGCAAACAGCCGGTAGAAAAGAATTAGGAGAATTTGCTCCGAAATTTGCCGAATTAAATGATGATGTATTATTTGGTGAGGTTTGGAACAGAGAAGACAAGTTATCGCTCAGAGACCGTTCACTTGTTACAGTTACTTCTTTAATGTCGCAAGGTTTAATCGATTCCGCTTTTCGTTACCATTTGGAAAGTGCTAAGAAAAACGGAATCACAAAAGAAGAAATCACGGAGATTTTAACGCATAATGCTTTTTATGCAGGATGGCCAAAAGCTTGGGCTGCATTTCGTATGGCAAAAGAAGTGTGGAATGATAAGAACGAGGAAACTGAAGATAATACGATTGAAAAACATATTTCATCAATGATATTTCCGATTGGTGAGCCGAACGACAACTTTGCACAGTATTTTATAGGCAAAAGCTACCTTGCACCTATTTCCACGCAACAGGTCGGAATTTTCAATGTAACCTTTGAGCCAAAATGCAGAAACAATTGGCATATTCATCATTCTGAAAATGGTGGCGGACAAATTTTGATTTGTGTTTCCGGACGAGGATATTATCAGGAATGGGGCAAGAAAGCTATAGAAATGCTACCCGGCGATGTTGTGAATATTCCTGCGAATGTCAAGCATTGGCACGGAGCTTCGGCTGATAGTTGTTTTTCTCATTTAGCTATTGAAGTTCCGGGAGAAAATACATCAAATGAATGGCTGGAAGCTGTGTCAGATGAGGAATATTTTAACGCAATAAATTCTTAAAGGGAGAACTTAATTATGAGTAAAAAAGTTTTAATTCTGTCAGGCAGTCCTCGAAAGAATGGTAACTCTGACATTTTGTGTGATGAATTTGCCAAAGGTGCAACAGAAGCCGGTCATAATGTTGAAAAAATTCATGTGTCCGAAAAGAATATACACCCTTGTATTGCTTGTTACCATTGCAGTAAAAATAGCGGTGCGTGTGTATTTAAGGACGATATGGCTGAGATTTTACAAAAAATGATTTATGCTGATGTTCTTGTGTTGGCGAGTCCGGTTTACTTTTATTCAATAGATGCTCAGCTAAAAGCAGTTATCGACCGTACTGTTGCTCGTTGGTTAGAGGTTAAAAACAAGGAATTTTATTATATTACTACTATGGCAGACAATGAAAAATCGTCAGCAGACACAACATTAGCTTGTTTCAGAGGTTATGCCGATTGTGTCGAAGGTGCAGTTGAAAAAGGAACTGTTGTTGCCGGCGGTGTGTATGAAAAAGGTGAAATTAAAAATCACCCTGCAATGAAACTTGCATATCAAATGGGTAAAAATGTGTAATGAAATTTCTACATTATTAAAGAATGGAGCAAAATTATGTTAGGAAATTTTAGTTATTGTAATCCGACAAAACTTTATTTTGGAGAAAATTCATTATCCAATTTAAGTGATGAATTGAAAAAATACGGTGATAATGTTGTACTTGTATATGGTACAGGTTCTATAAAAAAGAATGGTATTTATGACGATATAATCAAAATCCTAAAAGGAAGTAATAAAAACATCACAGAAATTGAGGGCGTGATGCCAAATCCGACTGTTGAAAAACTTTATGAAGGTATAGAAATAGCAAGAAATCATAATGCGGATTTTATTCTCGCAGTTGGCGGTGGTTCTGTTTGCGATTTTTCAAAGGCGCTTTCTGTTTCTGTTAATTGTAATGAAGATCCTTGGGAAAAATATTTTGTCCGTTTTGAAGAACCAGATTGTGAAATAATACCGATTGGATGTGTTTTGACTATGGTTGGAACAGGCTCGGAAATGAACGCAGGTTCTGTAATTACAAATCAGAATACTAAAGAAAAAATCGGTCATGTTTTTGCAGATGAAAAGATTATGCCGAGATTTACAATCCTTAATCCTCGCTTTACAATGACATTGCCGAAATACCAAATGGTGTCGGGAATTTATGATATTTTCAATCATATTTGCGAACAATATTTTTCAGGAACTGATGATAATACAAGCGATTATATCAGCGAAGCACTTATGAAAAGTGTTATTCACTCAAGCCTTGTTGCGATAAAAAATCCTAATGATTACGAAGCAAGAAGCAATATTATGTGGACTGCTACTTGGGCGCTTAACACCCTTATTGCCAAAGGCAAAACAACCGATTGGGAGGTTCATATGCTCGGTCAGGCAGTCGGAGGTTATACAAATGCAACCCACGGTATGACGCTTTCTGCTGTTTCTCTCGCTTATTACAGATATATTATGCCTTACGGACTTGATAAATTTAAGCGTTTTGCAATCAATGTTTGGAACGTTTCCCCTCAAGGCAAAACAGATGAGCAAATTGCAAAAGAAGGATTACTTGCAATGGAAAATTGGATGAACGAAATCGGTGTTATTACTAATATATCCGATTTGGGAGTTACCAAAGATGATATAGAAAACATTGCCGATTTAACACTAACAATGGATGGCGGTTATAAGACTCTTAGCCGTGATGAAAAAATCAAGGTGTTATCTGATAGCTTATAATATTTATTGATCAATCACCATTTGATTTGGAAAATCTGACCATATAACATTTTATTGAATATTTAATTACTTACAGCGTGAGGAATTCTCACGCTGTTTTTTCATCTGCTCAAATAACGATTATCCGTCTTATATCACAATTCAAATCCGTTTGTAACGCCCATCAGCATATCCGTGTTTCGCTTGACATAATACATTTCGGTTATTTCTGAAGTTGTGTGTCCGAGTAAGTCTGCCACCTGCCTCGGTGTTAATGCTTTTACCGTTCCGTCATCTGCTCGCACTCCTGTTACAAGCTTTGTTGCGAAGGTGTGGCGCAAACTGTGTAAGCCTTTTTTCTCAATTCCTGCCGCATCGAGTATGGAATAAAACTGTTTTCTTAAATTCAACGGTCTTGTAAAGTTTCCGTCTGCATCGGGTATCAACGGTGCGTCCTCACCGAAATATCGCTCGTTGCGTAATTCGATAATCGCTTGTATTGCAGTTTCGCTTAAGGGTACAATACGCTTGCTTGAAGCGGTTTTCAGCTTGCCTACAACAATTTCCCGTTCGCTTTTTCTGCTTTTTCGTCAAAAAGAAACAGTCACCGTTGCGGTGACTGTTTCTTTAGATATGGTGGATTTCCTGCTCCAAAGCATTTTTCGGCCAAGATTTTCTCAGTGCCGCATAGGAAATTACAAAGTTGGCTAGCCAACCTGCCGGAACTGCAAGCCATACAAATGCAATGCCGAAATGCGGTGCAAAAATCAATGCTACGGATAACCGAATCGCAAGGTTGACCATATTTGCAGTCAAAAACGGGCGCATATTTCCAAGTCCGCGAAGAACACCGTCTGTTGCCATTTTGATACCCATAAATATGAAAAAGTATCCAATCCATTTCATATAATCACCGGAAACTTGATACGCTAATTCCGTTCCGTCTTTTCCTAAGAAAAGTGAAGATATTTGAGTGTGCATCGTTTCAATAATTACAAATGCAAGTACGGCAAAGCATACATCTAACAGCAAAGCGGCGCGGTAGCCTTTTTTAATACGGTCAATTTTTCCGGCACCGAGATTTTGCGAAACAAATGGTGACACGGCATTCCCGATTGATACAAATATCAGTGAAAAAACATTCTCTATTCTCATCGTTGCCGCGTAGCCTGCGAGTGCTTGCGTGCCAAACGGATTTACAACCGCCTGCACAATCATCATACCGATTGATACCGTGGATTGTTGAAGAATAGACGGAACGGCGATTTTAAGCATTAAACGCAGTCCGCTTTTGTCAAATCGATGAAACGGACTTGCGTATTTTCGCATTCGATAAAGAAAAATCAAAAGGGAAAGTACGGCAGAAATGCCCTGTGCAATAAGAGTGGCAAGAGCCGCACCGAATACTCCGAGTTTAAGACCGCCCACCATCCAAAGGTCCATGATGATATTCAATACAGATGAAAATATTAAAAGCCATAACGGAATTTTCGATTCATCGATTGAAGTAAACATGGTTGAAAGAATGTTGTACATAAATAAAAACGGAAAGCCCGCAAAATAGATGCGCAAGTACAGTACCGCATCCTCCATTATATCCGCAGGCGTTTGCAGTATGCTCATCATCCAATTAGAACCGAAAAATCCAAAGATACCGAGAAATATGCTTAAAAGCAAAAAGCTGATTAACGAGGTTGATACGATTGTTTTCATCTTGCCGTAATTTTGAGCACCGAAATAACGGCTTACAAGCACACCTGCGCCCACGCCTGCACCGAGTGCGATACAAATAAAAACATTTGTAAGTGCGGCACAAGCTCCGACGGCCGCAAGGGCAGAGGAGCCGACAAATTGACCGACGATAATTGAATCAGCCATATTGTATACTTGTTGAAAGAAGCTGCCTAAAATCATAGGCATCGCAAAAACAGTCAAAGCCTTGAGCGGCGGATCGGTTATTAAATATTCGTCCTTTGTCATTTTAATATTCTCCTGAAAATCACTTGCGTTATCCTTTTAATTTATGCATCCGTTTTCTTAGAATTGTAGCACAAAAGCAATGTTATATTTAAAAAGCCAAACAAGATACAGCTTTCTCAGTCTGCACCCTGTTCGGCTTACGTCTTTACTGAACAATCGCTCCCTGAGCGAACATTAGAAGTATATCATCGGCATAAATAAATGTCAATGAGTTATAGTCCTGAATAGCCTGACCGTTGATATTTAATAAGCAGTAAAAAGTGTTGTTTTAAATATAAATCAGAACAAAAAGCAGCACACAACCAATATCCGGTGTGTTGTTTTTGTCGGCATTTAGCCGCATATTGTTTTGTGACGCCGTTTGTTACCTTGAATGCGATGTTTTGTAAAAAGAATATAAAGCGGCGGAAATGAGGTTATGTGATAAATCAGCACAAATTCCGAAAAAAGCCGAAAAAGGTGATACAATCAAGCTCATAAAAGGGGCGGAGAAATGAAATGACAGCTGTTTGTAATAAAATAAAGTCAATAGTTGCATTTGCGGTTATTTGCGTTATATTGTCGCTGCCTCTCGATGCTTTTGCCTCGGGTGACAGCGACTTTGTGTATTATATTAAGAACGGAAAGGTTTGCGTAAGCGGCTACCGCGGAGTGAGCGATACGATTTTGGTACCAGAAAAAATTAAGGGCAAAACGGTGGCGGCGATTGACGATTACGCATTTTCGTCAAACGGAACCGTGGAATTTATCGGCTTACCCGATTCCGTCACCGCAGTCGGCAAAAACGCTTTTTCCGACTGCACGGCTCTGTCATATGTCAGCTTCGGCGCGAATTTAAACGAGATAGGCGACAATGCCTTTTCGGGCTGTTATTCCTTAAAAAAAGCAGAGCTTAAAAAAGGAGTTACATATATAGGCAAGGGAGCCTTTAAAGGGTGTTCGTCGCTTTCTTTCGCCGTAATTCCCGACGGAGTGGCATTTATCGGTGAGAAAGCCTTTTTCGGTTGCTCTGCGTTACAAAAAGTTATGTTGCCCGAGAGCGTTACGGAACTTCATACAAGCACGTTTGAAAATTGTTCGTCTCTTTTAAAAGCTGAGCTTCGCGGCGTAAAAACAATAGGGGATCGAGCGTTCTATAATTGTGCCGCACTTTCGGAGATAAGCTTTTCACCGTCTCTTAAAGAGATAGGGGCTTTTGCCTTTTCGGTAAATACTTCTTTGGAAAAAGTTACTTTGCCCCCAAATACTGAGCTTGTTTCAGACGAAGCTTTTTCGCGCTGTACGTCTTTAAAAACCGTTACCGTTTTCAGCGAAGCTCTGAAGATGTCGGCTACGGCATTAGACGGATGTACCTCACTTTATGCAATATACGGAAGCTCCGCGTTTTCATCCGAAGCGGCAATCGGCATAAGAAATGCAACGGTGTCTTTCGATTGTGTGTCCGAGGAGAAAGAAACCGGTGTTGTAAATACGGCAGTCGGTGTTACGGTACAAACGCTAAAGGAGATATTGGTATTCAAAGGAGTTATCGATGCTGCGGATGAATTGACCGTGTTTGATGAAAACGGCAATATTTTGCCTGATTTCGCCGTTGTCGAGGACGGTGCAGGTATTCGCATACGCAAAGGCAAAACGGATTATTATTACGTTGCGCGAGTGAATTTCGGCGATGTGAATTCAGACGGTAAAACGAACAGTGCGGACGCTGTTATAATGCTTAAATATTCGGTGGGCTTAACAGGCTTGTCTCCGATAAAACTCAAAGAGGCCGATTTAAACCGAGACGGAGCCGTAGATGAGAGCGACGCGGTTTTACTGCTTCGCAGGTCATGCGGTCTTATGGCATAATAAAAAAGCATCGCTGATTCTTTTTACCAAAATCGCGGTGCTTTTAATTATTTTGTATTTTCTTTCAGATATTCCAACAATACGTCTTTTCTGTTTTGGCACTTACCCTCTATAACGCCGTTAAGTAAAAAATCAAGCGAGCTTTTAATCTCTTTTCCCTCGGCTATGCCGAAGGCCTTAATATCATCGCCGTTTACTGCGAGAGATTTTAAATTATAACACTCGTTGTTTATCTTTATCTCCTCATAGAACGAACGCATATTTTTAAGCTTTTCGTCTATTGCGTGCGGATCGGCCTTTGCCATGTTATCGGCGCGTTTGATTTTTATAAGGTTAAGGTATGTTTCGTCTCCGAGACTGCACATCATTTTTTTTGCCTGAATTTTGTCGCGTGGGGATTTCATATCGTGTATCAAAACGAGCTTTGATACCTCGTTTATTGTATTATTGTCAAATTTCAGCCTTTTAAGAATGTCTCGCGTCTTTTTTTCACTTATCACGGCATGACCTTTGAAGTGCGAAGTGCCGTTTTCGTCAGTGGTTTTGGCGTCGGGCTTTCCGAAATCATGGAAAAACATTGTAAGACGCAAAATTCTGTCAGTAAAATCTATCGCGTCTACGGCGTGAAGCGTATGCTCGAACACATCGTATTTGTGATATTTTGTGTGCTGCTCGCATTCTACAAGTGGGGCAAGCTCCGGGATAAATACCTCTATAACCGCGTGATATTTCCGTATAACGTCGGTTGCGTATTTTCCCGTGATAAGCTTTGTGAATTCAACCTGTAATCTTTCTTTTGACACATCCGACAGCAGCTGCCTGTTTTTCAGTATGCTGTCCGATGTGCTTTTTTCTATTGTGAATCCGAGCTCCGCCGAAAAACGGACGGCACGCATTATTCTGAGCGCGTCCTCCGAAAAACGGGTGTCGGGGTCGCCGACGCACCGTATTATTTTGTTGTTCAAATCATCTTTGCCGCCGAAAGCATCAACTATTTTGTCGTCGCAATTACAGCAAAGCGTGTTTATTGTGAAATCCCGCCTTGAGAGATCGTCTCTGAGGTTATCCGAAAATGATACCGTTTGCGGATGACGGTGGTCTGTATAGTCGCCGTCTATGCGATAAGTGGTTATTTCGAGCGGCATATCGTCAATTATAACAGTTACCGTCCCGTGCTTTATACCTGTCTCTATTATCCGTTCGCCGCAAAACACCTTTTCGGTTTCCTCGGGGCGTGCGCTTGTTGTGATGTCCCAGTCAAACGGGATTTTGCCGAGCAGACAATCACGAACCGCACCGCCGACAGCATAGGCTTCAAAACCGCTGTTTTTCAGCAGGCATATCGCCTTATTCACTTGTTCGGGGAGCTTTATCATAATAATTCCTCAAAGTATGCTTTTGATTTCTGAGAGACTGTCGATTCTTATATCCGCACCCACATTATCATACCCCGTGCCGTTGTGGTCATACCAACAGGTGGTGATTCCGAAGCTCTTCCCTCCGGATATATCGGCGGTAAGCGAATCGCCTATAAGTATAAATTTTGATTTGTCGGTTTCGTGCAGCTCATTGAGGCACCGCTCAAAAAATTCCCGTTGGGGCTTTTGTATGCCTATTCTCTCCGAAACAAAAAGGTGAGAAAAACCGTCTATCATTCCGGCAAGTGTCAGTCGGTGCTTTTGCTGCTCAAACGGCCCGTTGCTTGCGGCACAGAGTATGTATTTTTTTGACAGATATTTAACCGTATCCACAGCTCCGTTTACAGGCTCGTGGCTGTCATATATTCCTTTTACGAATTCTTTTTCAAATTCGCGTCCGTCAAAAGTGATACCCATAACCGAAAAAACCATATTCCACCGTTTTTCGTGTATTTGATCCCTTGTGATTTCTCCCGTTTCGAGTCTTTGCCAGAGAGAGTCGTTGATTTTATGAAAAACCGACGGCATTTCTTTTTTGAAACCTACTCCGCAAGCTTTGCAGGCGTTTGTCATAGCTTTTTCGGCACATTTGTTGAAATCCAAAAGCGTATTGTCAATGTCTATCAGAACATATTTAAACATATCGTAATCCTTCCTTCATCATAATGAAATTATATGATATTCACTTAATATTTTCAAGTGTTGAGCCGCTCCTTTACTTTATTTAAAAAATATTATAAAATAATAAAAAATAACCTTTACGTGGTGATGATTATGGAGCAAAGTAAAATTGAGCGTATAAACTTCCTTGCCAAAAAGCAAAAAGGGGAGGGGCTTACTCCCGAAGAAAAGGAGGAGCAGGCAATTTTACGCCGCGAGTATATCGACTCTTTTAAAAGAAATCTTGTCGCAAATCTTGAAAATACGTATATCGTTGATGAAAACGGAAATAAACATAAGGTTAAAAAGCATACCGATGACGATAAAAGCTGACTTGAGCTGTCGGCTTTAGGCGTATTAGCCCTAAATATCCGTTTGAAAAGGCAAATAACTTGACTTGACCGCTATATATAGTGTAAAATATATGGCGGTATTTTTCGGCAGGATTTTCCTGCGTGCATTTTTTCCGCCGCTCGGAATTTAAAAGGTGGTTTATTTAAATGGCAAAAAAAGCGGTATACAATGAAGAAAGTATTTCGCAGCTAAAGGGTGCTGACAGGGTTAGGCTTCGCCCTGCCGTTATTTTCGGCTCGGACGGTATTGAGGGCTGTGAGCACGCTGTATTTGAGATACTTTCAAATTCCATAGACGAGGCAAGAGAGGGCTACGGTAAAGAGATAACCGTGACCCGTTTCCTCGACGGCTCCGTTGAGGTTGTCGATCACGGCAGAGGTATGCCTATGGACTACAACGAAAAGGAAAAGCGCTGGAACTGGGAGCTGCTCTTCTGTGAGATGTATGCCGGCAGTAAATATAATACAAACAACGGCGGAACATACGAGTATTCACTCGGACTTAACGGACTCGGACTTTGTGCCACACAGTATGCTTCGGAGTATATGGATGCCGAGGTGCACAAAAACGGATTTCGCTATGAGATACATTTTAAGGCGGGCGAGCCCGTCAGCGAGCTTCAAAAGGAACCGTACAATAAAAAAGATACCGGGACAAGAATACGCTGGAAACCGGATATCAAGGTGTTCACCGATATTGATATTCCTCTTGAATACTATCAGGAGACTATATTAAGGCAGTCGGTTGTAAATGCGGGAATAAAATTCGTTCTTCGCAATCAAACCGGCGAAAAGAGTTTTGATAAATACGAATACTGCTACGAAAACGGTATAGTCGATTATATAAAGGAATTTGTCGGCGACGATGCGTTTTCTTCCGTGCAGTTTTGGCAGGGTGAGAGAAAGGGCAGAGACAGAGCCGATTTGCCCGAATACAAGGTTAAGCTCAATGTTGCGCTGTGTTTTTCCAATAAAAAACAGCTTAAGGAGTATTACCATAATTCCAGCTTTCTTGAACACGGCGGTGCTCCCGAAAAAGCGGTAAAAAGTGCGTTTGTTTCGCAGATTGACAGCTATTTAAAAGCAAACAGCAAGTATTTAAAGAGCGACAGCAAGATAAATTTCCAGGATGTGGAGGATTGTCTTGTGCTTGTTTCGTCATCCTTTTCAACTCAGACGTCATACGAAAATCAGACCAAAAAAGCTATAACCAATAAATTCATTCAGGAGGCTATGACGGATTTTCTCCGCCATCAGCTTGAAGTGTATTTTATAGAAAACAGAATAGACGCCGAAAAAATTGCCGAGCAGGTGCTCATAAATATGCGTTCACGCGTCAAGGCCGAATCCACAAGGCTCAACATTAAAAAGACGCTTCAAAGCGGCAACAGTATGACTGACAGAATCGAAAAATTCGTTGACTGCCGCTCAAAGGACGTTTCGGAGCGTGAAATATTCATAGTGGAGGGCGACTCGGCTCTCGGTGCCTGCAAGCAGGCGAGAGACAGTGCCTTTCAGGCAGTTATGCCGGTACGAGGGAAAATACTCAACTGTCTTAAGGCCGAATACCCCAAAATATTTAAAAACGACATTATAACAGACCTTATCAAAGTGCTCGGCTGCGGCGTTGAGGTAAGCTCCAAGGCAAATAAAAATCTGTCGCTTTTCAATATGGATAATCTTCGTTGGAGCAAGGTCATAATTTGTACAGATGCCGACGTTGACGGTTATCAGATACGGACGCTGATATTAACGATGATTTATCGTCTTATGCCCACGCTTATAAAAGAGGGTAAGGTGTTTATAGCCGAATCTCCGCTTTACGAAATAACTTGCAAGGACGAGACCTGGTTTTGCTACACCGAAAAGGAAAAGCAGGATGCCCTTCTTGAAATCGGAGACAGAAAATATACCATACAGCGTTCAAAGGGTCTCGGTGAAAACGAACCCGAGATGATGTGGCTTACCACAATGAATCCCAAAACCCGTCGTCTTATAAAGGTCGAGCCGGATTATTCACCCGAGGCTGTTGCCGATAAATTTGACCTTTTACTCGGCGACAATTTACAGGGCAGAAAAGATTATATTGCCGAAAACGGTGCTCAGTATATTGATATGACTGACCTTTCTTAACGTTATCACGGCAAATCAGGAGAGTCGGAAAATGGCTAAAAGAACCAAGAAAAACGAAACAGACCGAAATTCGGAGGAACTTAACATAAACGCTCATATTCTCGGTGCAGGCGAGGTGGTAGAGCAGCATATAACCGATACGCTTGAAGTGAACTATATGCCGTACGCCATGAGTGTTATTATGTCGCGTGCCATTCCCGAAATAGACGGTTTTAAACCGTCACACAGAAAGCTGCTTTATACTATGTATAAAATGGGGCTGCTTCAGGGAAGCACTATAAAATCAGCCAATATAGTCGGCCGAACCATGCAGCTGAACCCCCACGGCGATGCGGCAATTTACGAGACGATGATTCGTTTGGCGCGCGGCAATGAGTCGCTTCTTCACCCTTATGTTGAGTCAAAGGGTAACTTCGGTAAATCGTATTCAAAAAATATGCAGTATGCGGCTTCGCGTTATACCGAGGCAAAATTAGCCCCGATTTCAGCCGAGCTTTTCCGCGATATAGATAAGGACACGGTCGATTTTGTACCGAACTACGACAATACCATGACCGAGCCCACGCTTTTGCCCGTTACATTCCCGTCGGTGCTCGTAAATGCCAATATGGGCATAGCCGTCGGTATGGCTTCAAATATTTGTTCGTTCAACTTGAAAGAAATCTGCGATACTACCGTGGCACTTATAAAGGACCCCGACGCCGATATAACCGAAACGCTAAAGGCTCCCGATTTTATAGGCGGCGGTCAGATACTCTACGATGAAGATAAAATGAACGAGATATTCCGCACGGGTCGCGGAAGCTTCAAAATTCGCGCAAAGTACAGCTATGATAAAAAGAATAACTGTATTGATATATACGAAATTCCGGCGACCACCACTACGGAGGCGATAATCGATAAGATAGTCGAACTCGCAAAGGGCGGCAAGGCTAAGGAAATTTCCGATATCCGCGACGAGACCGATAAAAAGGGTCTTAAAATAACAATCGACTTAAAGCGCGGCACAGATGCAGACAAGCTTATGAAAAAGCTCTATAAAATGACTCCGCTCGAAGATTCATTCGGCTGTAACTTTAATGTGCTTATCGCGGGTACGCCGAGAGTTCTCGGAGTGCGCGAGCTGCTTTTGGAATGGATAGCTTTCCGTACCGAATGTGTAAATCGCCGCGTCTTTTTTGACCTTTCCAAAGCAAAAGACAGGCTGCATCTTTTAGAGGGACTTCAAAAAATTCTTCTCGATATAGATAAGGCAATAAGAATAATACGCTCAACGGACGAGGAGTCAGAGGTTGTTCCGAACTTGATGATAGGCTTCGGAATAGATAAGATACAGGCGGATTATGTGGCTGAAATCAAATTGCGCCACTTAAACCGTGAGTATATTTTAAAGAAAACGGAAGATATAGAAAAGCTGAGAGCCGAAATCGAGGATATGGAGGATATTCTCGCAAGTCGTTCAAGAGTTAAAAAAATTATCGTAAACGAGCTTTCGGATGTCGTTAAAAATTACGATAAGCCGCGTCGTTCGGAAATAATCTACACAAGTGATATAGATGACGAATCGGAGCCCGATGAGGAGATACCGAATTATCCCGTTACGCTGTTCTTTACCAAAGAGGGCTATTTCAAAAAGATAACTCCGCAGTCACTGCGTATGAGCGGTGAGCAAAAGCTAAAGGAAAACGATGAAATAATCGAGACCGTTGAGGCTGCAAACAATACCGAGCTTTTGTTCTTTACCGATAAGTGCCGTGTTTATAAAGCCAAAGCTGCTGATTTTGATGACAGCAAGGCGAGCGTTCTCGGTGATTATGTGGCCTCAAAGCTTGAGATGGAGCCCGATGAAAACGCCGTTTATATGGCGGTTACAACAGACTATAAGGGTTTTATGTTGTTCTTCTTTGAAAACGGCAAGCTTGCCAAAATAGACCTATCCGCCTATGAGACTAAAACGAACCGTAAGAAGCTGATTAAGGCGTATTGTGAGAAATTCCCGGTAGTCAATATGTTCTGTGTGACTGAGGATAAGGAGTATGTTATGAAGTCCACCTCCGGCAGAATTCTTCTTCTCAATACCGGCGCAATAGCCGTCAAAACGACCAAGGATTCTATGGGCGTATCGGTTATGACTCTCAAAAAAGGGCATAGGGTATCTTCCGTAAAAGAGTATACCGATGGTGAGTTTGTAAAGCCTGCGAGATACAGGACGAGAACTTTGCCTGCCGCAGGAGCCACCTTGTCGGCTGATGATGTCGGCGAGCAGCTTACACTTTAACATAGAAAATATACCGTGTTTCGAAATTCGTTTTTCGGAATTTGGTATATTTTTTTGTTTTTCGGGTGTCAACCGATAATGCATGAGTGTTGACTATGCATTTCGGATGTTGTATAATTCCGATATAAGTAAATGTCTGTTTCGGGGCTTAACGGAGGTTAATATGAAAAGACGAACTAAAATAATTTCGGCTGTTATGGCTCTCGCAATACTTGTATGCGTGTTCGCTGTACTTGCGACGTCGTTTGCCGTTGACACTTCTTCCGAAAGCGCATCCTTCAGAGTTGACGCTCAGATTATGGGCTATAACAGGGTAGAGGTAAAAATATATGCTCCGGCAGGGGCCGCGGGCGGCAGCTATACACTTAAATACGATTCCTCATATTTGAGGCTCGCAAAGCCGGAGGCGGATAAAAACGGCGAGCAGACGTCTGTTACTTCGTACGAAAACGGCGGTACGGCAATAACAAATTATAATTTTTCACAGGATTCTTTAAGATGCTCGGCAGCCGCGCCGAAATCCTCTTCGACGGAACAACTGTACGGAAGTTATACTTTTTATTTTGACGGCAACTATAAAGAAGGCAGTATATCGGTAATCGCATTTGATATTTACAGCGGAGACGAAACTCCAAAGCTTCTCGGCTCCGATAAAACCGCAAAATGTGACTTTGACGTAAAGGCGGCTCCCGCGAACACAATATCGCTGAAATATATAGGAGATAAATATTACTATATGGTTAGCGGCAAAAACGATACTTCATACAGCGGGCTTGTAAATTATTACGGCACCTATTATTATGTCGAAAACGGTGTGCTGAACTGGGATTACTCAGGTCTTACTAAGTATTATGATACTTGGTATTATGTCGAAAACAGTGTTCTTAATTGGAATTATACGGGTCTTACAAAGTACTACGGTACATGGTATTACGTCGAAAACAGTGTTCTTAATTGGAACTATACGGGGCTCACGAGCTACTACGGCACATGGTATTACGTCGAAAACAGCGTCTTAAATTGGAACTATACGGGGCTCACAAACTATTACGGCACCTGGTATTATTGCGAGGGCAGTGTACTTGATTGGGATTACACCGGTCTTACAAAATATTACGGCACTTGGTATTACGTCAAAAAGGGCGTGCTTGACTGGAATTATACGGGATACACCTATTATTACGGCACGCGTTACTATGTCAGAAACGGAGTTCTTGCGTAATACGCATTGTATTTGATTGTTTCTCGCTTGCTTAAAGACTGCTGCATACAGAATATTGCAAAACCGTTCATTAATTTGAACGGTTTTGTGTTTTTTAGAGAAATGTGTCAATACAACACTTTTGCATAAAAACTATTGCAATTATATACTGATTGTTGTATAATTCGAATAAGCGGCAGGGCTTTATGCCGTAAAAATCAGGGAGGATATTAAATTTATGAAAAAATTCAAAAAGTTGATTGCGGTTGTACTGACTGTTATTCTATCGCTGTCTGTAATGTCGGTCGTCGCTTTTGCGTCTACTACCGACTCACTTAAGCGAACGGATGACGGTACTTGGCTCTATATGGAAAACGGTAAACATAATGCCTACTACACAGGCCTTGTTAAGTATTATGACACTTGGTATTATGTGGAAAACGGCAAGCTTAATTGGAATTATACCGGACTCACTAAGTATTACGATACTTGGTACTTTGTAGGAAACGGCGTTCTTAATTGGGATTATACCGGACTTACTAAGTACTACGATACTTGGTATTATGTTGAGGATAGTGTCCTTAATTGGAATTATACCGGACTTACTAAGTATTACGATACTTGGTATTATGTTGAGGACAGTGTTCTTAACTGGAATAAAAACGGCCTTTATAATTACTACGGCAATGAATGGTGCTATCTTACAAACAGCCAGATCGACACTTCCTATACAGGACTTGTAAATTATTATGGCACATGGTATTACATAGATGAGGGCTTCCTCAATTGGGACTATTGTAGCCTTACAAATTACTACGGAACATATTACGGCGTGGTAAACGGGGTTCTTGACTGGAATTTCTCTGGTGTTTTAAGATACGGCACTACTCTTTATTATGTAAGAAACGGCGTTCTTGATTGGAACTATAAAGGCAAGGCGATGTATTGTACGGGCAAAACATACACCTTCAGAAACGGTGCCGCCATAGATTATGATGGCTATGTTGCCGACGCCGCACAGGCTCTTGCCCTCATGAAATATTATGAGGCTAAGGTGGGCAACACAGTTACATTGGTAAAAGCCGAGGGAATGCCGGATGATGTATACAACGGTGTGGCTGTTAAAGTAAAAATAAGAAGTAACGACGGCTCGGAGGAATACTATACCGCTATTACCTGTAAGAACTTCCGACAGAACACACACCTTACAGGAATTATGGAAAACGAGGGAGACGGTTATCTGTATGTGATTGTTGTAGCCGGCAACTATAACGAGGAGAACTCGGTGGTACTGTCAAATGACGCGGTATTAGCTTATCTTGACGGAATGGATTCTTTTGCCCTGTTAAATCCAATTAGTGTATAATAATGTTTTATGATATCGGATATAAAGCCGTATCCGTCCGCTGAAATATTTAATAACAAACACAGAAGAAGGTCTGTCGGTTTAACCGGCAGACCTTCATTTTGTCCGAAATTTATTGAAGAATCAGGGTATTTATACTTCTTATTTCATGCCGTCTTCATAAGCCTTGATCATCTTCTTGACCATCTGTCCGCCGATAGAGCCGGCCTGCTTAGAAGTAAGGTCGCCGTTATAACCCTGCTTGAGATTTACGCCAACCTCATTAGCAGCTTCCATTTTGAATCTGTTAAGAGCTTCCTTAGCTTCCGGAACAACGTTCTTGGAACTTGACATTTGAAAACACTCCTTTTCATTACAATTTGCGTTTGCATTACTATTTTTTACATTGAGCGTTTTTATATTAAATAAAATAAATGCTAAAAATGTTATTTTTTGTAACTTAATAAGCGGATATTTCAAATGCGTTGTTTGATTCTATATAAAACTCTTTTAAAGACGAGCTTATTATATGTGAATTGATTTTTCGTATTTTTACTCGTTTCGGTGTGATTCTCATAAAATCGGCGGCTTAAAACCGTATTGCGTTTCGTTAAACAAAAAAATCTTGATAATAAAGCGATTGTATGTTAAAATATTTTCCGTAAATTTTGACAGAGGGTGAAAAATATGTCAGGGCACTCAAAATGGAGTACTATCAAACGTAAAAAGGAAAAGACCGATAATGCCCGTGCAAAGGTATTTACTAAAATCGGCCGTGAAATAGCTGTTGCCGTCAGAGAGGGCGGACCCGACCCTGCCGGTAATTCAAAGCTTAAGGATTGCATAGCTAAGGCGAAGGCTTGCAATGTTCCGAACGATAATATCGAAAGAATCATTAAAAAGGCTGCCGGAGACGGCAATACCGATAATTACGAAAGCATAATCTATGAGGGCTACGGTCCGTCGGGTGTTGCCGTAATAGTCGAGACTCTTACAGATAACCGCAACAGAACCGCAGGCGATATGCGTCATTATTTTGATAAGTTCGGCGGCAATATGGGAACCTCGGGCTGTGTTTCGTTTATGTTTACCCGTGAGGGCGTAATTATTATCGACAAAGAGGATGTTGACGAGGAAAAACTTATGGAAGACGCTCTCGAAGCGGGTGCCACCGATTTTCTCACAGACGGCGATGTTTTCGAAGTTCGCACAGAGCCTAACGATATGGGTGCAGTACGCGACGATCTTGAGGCCAAGGGTTATAAATACCTGACAGCCGAGGTCGATTATATTCCATCTACCTATACAAAGCTCGAAAGTGAAGAGGATATAAACAATATGGGCAAAATGCTCGAAATGTTTGATGATAACGACGATGTTCAAAATGTTTTCCATAACTGGGAAAATGAGGACGATTACGAAGGTTGACGGATTTTGAATTTAGGGAATATTCTGTTTTAAATTCAATGCGTAATTTAAGTTAAAGACGGCTTGATTTGTTTTTCAAGCTGTCTTTTTTATTTTTCTTTCGGCATTTGTCGAACAAGGTATTGTAAATTAAAATAATACAAAATAATGTTCTTTCGTAGCATAAAAATATATTAACGTACAAACCTAAAAAATATGCCTGATATGATTGACATTTGACAAAACTAATTATACAATGTATCTGAGGAAGATTTGAAAAACATATTTATATATATTTTTTGGAGGTGCTTTTAAATGAGAAAAACAAAAATAATATGCACCGTCGGTCCGGCTACCGATGAGGACGGAGTCCTTGAAAAGATGATAAAAGCCGGAATGAATGTTGCGAGATTCAACTTTTCTCACGGCACTCATGAAATGCATAAAAAAAGGTTTGATGAGCTGGTGGCTCTTAGAGACAAACTTGATCTCCCCATAGCTACAATGCTTGACACTAAGGGTCCGGAGATACGTATAGGCTATTTTAAAGACCACAAAGCCGTAACGCTGAAAGATGGCGATGATTATATTCTCACCTCGCGAGATATAGAGTGCGACGAAAAGCAGGCGAGCGTTTCCTTTAAGGAACTGCCGCAGGATGTCAGAATGGGCACGATTATCAGAATAAACGACGGTCTTGTATCTCTCAGGGTCGAAAAGGTCGAAGGCCCCGATATTTATTGTAAGGTTGTTGACGGCGGCGTTATTTCAGACCAAAAGGGCGTAAATGTTCCGGATACAAATTTATCAATGCCTTATCTTTCCGAGCACGATATGTCCGATTTGGCGTTCGGGGCAAAGCTCGGATTCGATTTCATAGCGGCTTCATTTATTCGCTCGGCCGCGGATGTTGATTATCTTCGTAATTTTACAAATTCCGTGGGATTTCACAAGGTAAAAATAATTGCAAAAATAGAGAATATGAGCGGCGTCAACAATATTGATGAAATTATTGCCGCTGCGGACGGTATTATGATAGCGCGTGGCGATATGGGCGTCGAAATACCGTTTGAGCTTATTCCGTCAATACAGAAAAAGCTCATCAAAAAGGCATATACGGCAGGTAAGCAGGTTATAACCGCAACTCAGATGCTTGAGTCGATGATAACGAATGCCCGTCCCACAAGAGCAGAGATTACCGACGTTGCAAATGCAATTTATGACGGCACTTCGGCAATTATGCTTTCCGGTGAAACTGCTGCCGGTAAGCACCCTGTCGAGGCTGTTGAAACAATGGCACTTATAGCCGAGACCACCGAGGCAGATATAGACTATCTCACTAAATTTAAAAATGATTCGTCTGAGTACGATAACAGCATAACAAACGCTATTTCACACGCCACCGTTACAACCGCTCACGACCTCGGCGCAAAGGCGATTATTACGGTAACGAAGAGCGGTTCGACTGCCCGTATGATTTCAAAGCATCGCCCGTCCTCCATGATAATCAGCTGCACGACCGATGAAACCGTTTGCCGTCAGATGAATATGTCTTGGGGTATGATACCTCTTATGTGCGAAGAAAAAAACAACTCTGATGCACTTTTTTCTCACGCTGTTGAGGTTGCACGTAAGCACGGTCTTATTTCAAAAGGCGATATTGTTGTAATAACCGCGGGAATTCCGCTCGGGATTTCCGGCACAACGAATATGTTAAAGGTTGAGCGCATAAAGTAATCGGTTTTTGCGTTTTTCTCATGTGTATATAAAAACAAATTATACCGAAAATATTAAGGCTTCGTTGTTTGCGAAGCCTTAATATTTTATGTGTGGCGGTGATATATAAATGAGCGATTATGAGATTATAAAGTATATCCTAAACGATATAAACGAGGATCTCGACGATGAAGAAAAAGTGCATCTGCTTTTGAATAAAACGGTTTCAGAAAACAACGAGTGTAAAGAAAGCTTTGGGCAAAGGGCCTCAGACAGGCTCTCCTCTCTTGCCGGAAGCTGGACGTTCGTTATAGGTTTTACTCTGCTTTTGCTCGTTTGGATAACAGTAAATACGGTTTTGGCGGCAAAGTCGTTCGACCCGTACCCGTTTATTCTGTTGAACCTTGTCTTGTCGTGCGTTTCGGCTATTCAGGCGCCTCTTATTATGATGAGTCAAAAGCGACAGGATGAAAAAGATCGTCGGCGCAGCGAAAATGATTATAAAATAAATTTAAAATGTGAGATTCTGCTTAAAAATATGCATTATAAGCTCGACAGGATAATCGAATGTCTTGACGAAAAAACGAAATAAGGCAGAAAAGCCGTATGACGCATAATATATAAAATTCTCGTTTTTTTAACCGAATTATTTGCATTTCTACAAATTGATGTTTTGCTTGCCCATTGATATAATTATAATCGGTATCGCGGTTATGCAATACCGATATTCTTTCTTCCAAGGTGAAATATATGCATATAAAACTACTTGCTCTTGATATAGACGGAACTCTTGTTACCACCGAAAAAAATATACCGGCAGGCAATAAGACAGCTATACGGAGATTTATGAAAAACGGAGGAATAGTCACAATAGCATCGGGTAGACCGATAAGCGGCGTTACGCGTTATGCCGAGGAGCTGGGGCTTAACGTCGGCGGAGGTTATGTTATAACATACAACGGGTCGCGCATTTTTGACGCGCGCACGGGTGAACTTTTGTACGAAAAAAATCTCTCGGCGGAGCAGAGTGCCCGTATTATCGATGTCGCCGAAAAGTATAATGTCCCGATAACCACATACAAGGGCGATACAGCAGTTACCGACAATGCCGACGACAAATATTTTTATCTTGAGGTAAATCTCAATAACTTGGGACTGCAAAGAGTTCCGAGTCTGCGGAAAGAGGTTACTTATCCCGTGCCCAAATATCTTATAACGGGTGAGCCCGATTATATAACCGAGACAGAAAAGCTGTTTAAAAACGAGCTTAGCGGAGTTTCGGTATTTCGCTCCGAACCGTTTTTCCTTGAGATAACGCCTCTTATGGTAGATAAAGGTACCGCACTTATGTGGCTTGCCGACAGTCTCGGTATAAGGCGCGAGCAGGTTATGGCATGCGGAGACGGATACAACGATATTACAATGATAAGCGAAGCCGGTATCGGTGTAGCTATGGAGAATGCTCAGGAGCCTGCGAAAAACGCAGCCGACTTTGTTACTCTTTCCAACGATGATAATGGCGTAGCGGCAGCAATAAAGAAGTTTGCTCTTTAATTATTCAAGTGTTGATAAGGGCTTTAAGGGGATACATAATTGGAAAACACATCTGAAAAAACACAGAATACAACTGAAAACAGCGAACCGAAAAAGGAAAAGAAAAGACTTAAAGCTTTAAAGTCTTTGCAAAAACTTAAAGCTTTAAAGCCTTCGCAAAAAATAATGCTGATTGCGGCTGTTTTTGTTTTAGCGGCGGCAATAGTATTGACGTCGGTGTTAATTGTCCGCAGCAATAAAAAGAAGCGTGTTGCAGTAATCGGCGAGACTCAGACCGAGGCCGCTGTTACCGATGCGGAGTTAGAAGTTTTCGGCGAGGATGAGTCTGTTTCGTCAGAGGAAGAAACCACCTCGGCAATTATGTTTGAAATTGATGAAAAAATGAAAAATGTGCAGATTGCCACCGGTGACAGCAAAAAAGATGAGGACGCCGAAATCAACCGTGATTACGGTACCAATTCGTCGCGCCTTGCGCCGGCAAAATCTCCGCGGCTGAACGGCAGATTAACGGGCGTTCAGCTTTCATCAGACAGTATGTACACGTCCTCTCTGCTGTCTTTAAAATACGTGAACCGTGATTTTATGTCGGGACTTATCGATATAGACGGTACACTTTTTAATTTTGATTCGTCACACAACCCGATAAGAGGGCATAAAGCCATAAGCGATGTGCAGTATTATTTCAACGATAACGGTGCTCTTTCTTCTATGGTAGGTATTGATGTGTCTCATCATAATGGTAAGATAGATTGGGCGGCGGTGCGAGCTGCAGGCGTTGATTTTGCTATAATACGTGTCGGATTTCGCGGATACGGCGACGAGGGAACACTCAAGCTTGATTCACGCTTTAACGAAAATGTTGAGGGCGCTTTAAATAACGGCATACAGGTAGGCGTGTATTTTTACAGCCAGGCGGTTACGGTTTACGAGGCTGTGGAGGAAGCGAGCGTTGCTGTAAACTATTCGAGAAAATATAATATAACGTTACCCATATATTTTGATACGGAGTTTTCAAACAGTGAGCATTCGGGCAGAGCAGACCGCCTCACGGCAAGTCAGCGAACCAACATTGCCGTTGCATTTTGCGAGGCCGTAAAAAATGCAGGATACAAACCGGGAATTTATGCGAGCAAAACGTTTTATACCGATGAGCTGAATTTTTCGCGTCTTTCAAATTATGAAATTTGGGTTGCGCATTATACGAGTGAAACCACGGATTTTAAATATGACTATAAGGTATGGCAGTATACACCCAAGGGTAGGGTAAACGGAATTCCGAATGACACCGACATAAACATAGCTTTGTTTGATTACGGCAATAATGACGATATGAGCGACAGGGGCGGCAGCGTGGCGTTCTTTGATTCCGACACGGATATTCAAAACGCTCTGAATGCGGAGAACAGCATAAAGAAATATCAGCTGTTCAGAACACAAACACTTTATAATTCCGCGCAATCGGACATCGATTTTGTTAATCAGCCGGAAGTAAAAGCAAAGCTTTTTGATGCGCTTGAGAATTTGAAAAACAAACTGGGATTTTTGGCGGAGCCAACCACAAACAGCGAAAATGATGAAACCAACGGTGAGCAGAGTGAGGAATAGACGGATATAATATAGTTTTAAACTTCCTATTCCCGTGTGAGGCGAACTTAAAGCCTTACGGGCTTGTGTAATTTGATTGCGATTTGAGCCCTGCCTACAAAAATTTAAGCTTGCTTTAGTATATCTCGCCATCATCCTTAAAACTCGTTTTTCCTCCGATTTGCCTAAAAATTGAAAACATTTAATAAAAAATCAAAATACCACTTGATTTTATCGCTCCGATATAATATAATACTAAAGCACTTCGGGGTGTGGCGAAGTTTGGTATCGCGCTTGGTTCGGGACCAAGAGGCCATGGGTTCAAGTCCCGTCACTCCGACCAAAAAACGGTAAGTATCGTAAGATGCTTACCGTTTTTTTATTTATCCGCAACTTTTTGTAGCTATGAAATTGTTTTTGTGATACAATCATTTACAGAATATACTTTGACTTGTTAAGGAGCGCGCTATGAAAAGATTATTAAAAAACGGAACGGTAGTCAATGTCTTTACGGGTGAGCTCATAAAGACGAACGTTCTTTTTGAAAACGGAATTATTTTGGGCGTAGACGACTACGGTGACGATGAAGCAGATGAAGTAATCGACGCTGCCGGAAAATATATTTGCCCTGGCTTTATAGACGGGCATATACATATCGAAAGCACAATGCTCACTTGCCCGGAATTTGCCAAAACGGCGGTTTCTCACGGTACGACCGCGGTAATAGCCGATCCGCATGAAATTGCCAATGTCAGCGGTAGAGACGGCCTTCGCTATATGATTGAATCAAGTGAGGGCCTTCCGCTTACCGTGTATTTTGTAATACCGTCATGTGTTCCGGCAACAGGCTTTGACGAATCGGGCGCGGTTCTCTCGGCGGATGATATAGAGGAATTCTATTCGGAAAGTCGTGTTCTCGGGCTCGGCGAGGTTATGAATTATGTCGGCGTGGTTGCCGGGGACGGCGAGCTTGAGAAAAAAATCAAATCCGCATTGTCTCGCGGACTTGTTGTAAACGGTCATGCTCCGCTTTTGTCGGGCAAGCCGCTTGATAAATACATTTCCGCGGGAATAGGAGATGACCATGAATGCTCTTCGGCCGATGAAGCCAAGGAGCGCATACGCAAGGGGCAGAGAATAATGATAAGGCAGGGAACTGCGGCGAGAAATCTTTCGGGGCTGATTTCGTTGTTTGATGACCCGTGGGAGCAGAGATGTCTTTTGGTGACCGATGATAAACACCCGGCTGACCTTATCTCAAACGGCCATATAGACAGTATAATCCGCTCTGCCGTGCAAATGGGCAAAAGCGCCGTCACGGGTATAAGAATGGCGACCCTCCATGCTGCGGAGTGCTTCGGACTTAAAAATACAGGTGCCGTAGCACCCGGTTACAAAGCGGATTTGCTTGTCCTTGATGACCTTGATAAGGTAATCGTGCGCGATGTATACAAAAACGGAGAAAAGGTTGTTTCGGACGGCAAAACGCTTTGTTTTGATATGCCGAAAATAAATGATGCTCTCGAAAAAAAAGTGCGTAGCTCGTTTAATTTGCCCATGCTGTCTTCGTCTGATTTTGCCGTCGATTATAACGGTAAAAGAAAATGCCATGTTATTTCCCTTGTGGACGGGCAGCTTTTGACCGATGATTTGGTATCGGATATTGATTTCGACTGCAATAACGGCATAGATATTGAGCATGATATATTGAAAATAGCCGTTATTGAAAGACATCACAACACGGGTCATATAGGAAATGCTTTTATAAAGGGTATCGGACTTAAGGAGGGTGCCATAGCATCTTCCGTGGCGCATGATTCGCACAATCTTATTGTGATAGGCACAAATACCGATGATATGGCGTTTGCCGCAAACCGTATACGTGAGCTCGGCGGCGGTATAGTTTCGGTTAAAAACGGAAAAGTCGTGGCCGAAATGCCTCTGCCGATAGGCGGACTTATGTCGTGCGAAACAGCGGAAAGAGCGGCGGAAGAAAACGAAAAGGTGCGTGAAAGCGTGTATTCTCTCGGTGTGCCGAAGGGCTTTGAGCCGTTTATGATTATGTCGTTTTTGAGCTTGCCGGTAATACCGCATTTAAAGCTTACCACTAAGGGTCTTGTTAATGTTGATACTCAGAGTGAGGTTCCGCTTGCGGCGGAATAAATAAACTGTATTTATAAGAGTTTTTGTTGATATTATGCCGTGTGAAGCATTCTTTCACACGGCATTTTTGCGCTTAATAAATTATTAATTTTCTTGTAATTATTTGTTGCTTGATTTTGTCGAACATTATTATATAATGGAGTTACAAATTAAATAAAAGGATGTAATTGCGGTGGAAAAGCAAAGGTTAAGCATTGTTGTAAAACAAAATAATTTGTTTAAAAAAATGATATTTGTTCTGTCATTGTTGATTATTTTAATCTCAATACTGCTTGCGGTGTTCGGAGTCAAATATAATAAAACCAAGCAAAATCTAAAAACGGTTGCGGCACAAAAGGCGGCTGTGGAGCAATCGCTGAGTGAACGGGAATCGTTATTTGCGGATGAAAAGGGCAGCCTGAACGGCGAAATATCAAAGCTTAATGAGCAGGTGTCGCTTAAAAGGGAACAAGAGAGCAGGGCACTCGCCGAAGCCAATGCCGGAAAAGTTGTTTACCTGACCTTTGATGACGGCCCGTCGCCTAACACTCCGAGGATAATCGATATCCTGAATGAGAACGGAGTTAAGGCGACTTTTTTTGTGAAAAACGGCGGTAAGTATAACGGGTATATGAAAAACATAACTGAATCGGGAAACCAAATCGCGCTTCATTCATATTCTCACGATTATCCGCAGGTGTATGCTTCGGAGCAGGCGTTTTTTGACGATTTGCAGAAAATATCCGATCTCGTATACAATGAAACGGGAGTCCGTACAAACATATTTCGTTTTCCCGGAGGCAGCAGCAATACCATAAGCCGCAAGTATTCGCCGGGGATTATGACGACGCTGACAAAAGAGGTGCAAGAAAAAGGATACTGCTATTTTGATTGGAACGTTTCTTCGGGTGATGCCGAATCAAGGGAACAGCCTAAAAACACTATAATAGAGAATTGTAAAAAAGTACCGAAATCCAACACAATAGTTGTGCTTATGCACGATTCTGCGGTGAAAAACACAACTGTGGAGGCACTTCCCGAGATAATCGCATATTATAAAAGTATGGGTTACAGCTTCGGCGTTTTAAGCGAAAAAACATATCCGGTGCATCAAAAAGTCAATAATTGATGTGTGCCCGATTTTTTTGTGTATATTCAATATGAACTAAAGCTTGCGGTTGTTATTTTGCACAAACATTTAAAATTGTTTTGATTTGTCTTTGGAGGTACAGCCGAATTATTGCAAAATCCCCCATATATCGTGTCAAAGCCGTTGACGAGGACAAGTTTTGTGGTATAATATGTTAACGGTACGAAGAAAAAACATTATTATATATCAATATTTGGGGAGAATAACTATGTACGTTAAAGATGTTCTTGTTCAAAATCAGGTAGGACTTCATGCTCGTCCTGCAACCTTCTTCATTCAGAAAGCCAATGAGTTTAAATCTTCTATCTGGGTTGAAAAGGAAGAGAGAAGAGTTAACGCAAAGAGCCTTCTCGGCGTTCTTTCACTCGGCATAATGGGTGGCACAAAGATCAGGATCATTGCCGGCGGCCCCGATGAAGAACAGGCTGTTGAGGAGCTTGTTAAGCTTGTTGAATCAGGCTTTGCCGAGTAATTTAAATATTCAATTAAAACGGCACACCGTATTTTCTTCGGTGTGCCTTATTTTTTAACGAAGGGCGGTGAGTGCTTTGAATCCGAAAATGAAAATACTCAGAAAAAAGGCGATGAGCCTGCCTCTTTTGCCGGGCGTTTATATTATGAAAAATGCCGATGGGGAAATAATATATATCGGTAAAGCAAAAGCACTTAAAAACCGCGTCAGCCAGTATTTCGGCTCGCAAAATCGCCATCCGATAAAAGTACGTAAAATGGTGGAAAATGTCGACCGTTTTGATTATATAGTAACGGGAAGCGAATTCGAAGCTCTCGTTCTTGAGTGCAGTCTGATAAAACAGCATTCGCCGAAATACAATATTCTTTTAAAAGACGATAAGGGTTACAGCTACATTCGCATATCCGAAGGTGAATATCGCAAGATTTCCGCCGTGTTCAATAAAAAAGATGACGGTTCGGAGTATATAGGTCCGTATCTCAGTTCGTATTCGGTGAGGCAAAGTGTGGATGCGGCCAATAAAATATTCAAATTACCGCAGTGCAACAAGGTCTTTCCGCGCGATTTCGGCAAGAGCAGACCATGCCTTAATTATTATATTTCGCAGTGCTGCGGACTTTGTACGGGTAAAATAAAAAAATCCGATTATGACGAGGCGGTGGACGGCGCGATTGCGTTTTTAAAGGGTGACAGCCGCGATATAATCGCCGATTTGCGCGTCAAAATGGAAAAGGCGGCAGAGGTGCTTGATTTTGAACAGGCTGCAAAGCTGCGCGACCGCATTAACTCCATAGAGCGAATTAAAGAAAAGCAAAAGGTTGTTTATAAATCCGTCGAAGAGCAGGATGTGTTTGCAACCGCTGATATTGACGGCAGTGTGTGCCTTGCTGTTTTAAGGTTTTCAAACGGCAGACTTTTTGACAGCGAGCATTTCTTCTTCGATGACCCCGGTGATAAGGAGGGTATGCGCTCCGATTTCATCACGTCCTATTATTCTATGCGAGACAATATTCCGAAGCGCGTTACTGTAGACGGCGAGGTTGCCGACAGAGAGCTTTTGGAGCAATGGCTTTCCGAGAAAAAGGGCAAAAAAGTTACGGTCTTTGTTCCGGCAAGGGGAGAACAGCTCGAAATAGTTAATATGTGCCGTAAAAACGCCGAGGAAAAGCTGGCGATTAAAAAGGGCAGAACCGGAAGAGAAATAGCCGTTCTCGACGAACTTAAGGATTTACTCGGCCTCAAAAAGACACCGGAGTACATTGAGTCCTACGATATATCGCATACCGCAGGGCAGGATTCTGTTGCGGGTATGATAGTTTTTAAGGGCGGTAAGCCTTATCGTAAGGCGTATAAACGTTTTTCCATAAAGAGCTTTGACGGTAACGACGATTATCGCGCTATGAATGAGGTTCTTACAAGACGCTTTTCCGAATACGAAAAAAGCAAGGATTCAACCGAGGGCTTCGGTAAATTGCCGGACCTTATACTGCTTGACGGCGGCGTTGGGCAGGTTCATGCCGTAGAACCCGTGCTTCGTGAATTCGGACTTAAAATTCCGCTTTTCGGTATGGTAAAGGATAATCGACACCGCACGCGTGCCATTTCGGGTGACGGCGGCGAGATAGCCATAAATTCAAAACGGCAGGTGTTTACGCTCGTTTCCGAAATACAAAATGAAGTACATCGATTTTCTGTGGCATATCATCACCAAAAGCATGCAAAACGCGGGCTTTCGCTATCTCTTACCGAGATAGAGGGCGTCGGAGAAAAAAGAGCATCCGCGCTTTTAAAATATTTTAAAACCATGACTGCAATTAAAAACGCTGAGGTCGATGAGCTTTCAAAGGCTCCGGGGATAACCTCTGCCGTTGCACAAAATATATATGATTATTACAGAACAAAGGATTGTTTAAAATGATTAACTCGGTTATATTCGATCTCGACGGAACTCTTCTTAACTCTCTCGACGACCTTGCAGACAGCACTAATTACACGCTCAGAACCGCGGGCTACCCGGAAAGGACGCGCGACGAGGTGCGCAGGTTTGTCGGAAACGGTATATATAAGCTTATCGAGAGAGCCGTTCCCACAGGCACCGATAAGGCGGAAATAGATAAGTGTTTTGATATATTTTGCCGTAATTACAAAAAAAATATGGCAAATAAAACAAAACCGTATCCCGGAATTACGGATATGCTAAAGACCCTTTATGAAAACGGATTTAAGCTTGCCATAGTTACAAATAAGGCTGATTTTGCCGCGCAGGAGCTTTGCGGCGAAATGTTCGGCGATTACGTTAAAACCGTTGTCGGAAGCGTAAAAGAGCGCAGAAACAAGCCCTATCCCGACAATGTTTTGTTCGCTATGGATAAGATGGGAGCCGAAAAGAGCGAGACCGTATATGTAGGCGACAGCGAGGTTGATGTCGAAACGGCAAAAAATTCGGGGCTGAGTGTTATTGCCGTGCTTTGGGGCTATCGCGATATAGACGTTCTCAAAAAAGCCGGAGCGGAAAAAACCGCGAAAAATGTCGAAGAATTAAAGAATATACTCTTAAATTTAAAAAAATAGTGAAAACTGTTGACAATTGTGATAAAATAATGAAATAATATTAGAAGCATTTTATGGAGAGATCTTATGAGAGTTATTACCGGTATAGCCAGAGGACGTAAGCTTGTGACTCTTGAGGGCGAAGAAGTGGTGCGTCCCACTACCGACAGGGTAAAAGAGGCTATGTTCAGTATAATACAGTTTGATATTCCGGGGAAATCTGTGCTTGACCTTTTTGCGGGGTCGGGTCAGCTCGGAATTGAGGCTCTTTCACGCGGTGCCGAAAAGGCTGTGTTTGTTGATAAAAGCGCAGAGGCTTTTTCCGTTGTTAAGCAAAACCTTAAAACCTGCGGTTTATCGGATAAAGCAACGGTTATAAATTCCGACAGCTTTAGTTTCCTTCGCAGCACCGCAGAAAAGTTTGATATAATTCTCATTGATCCGCCGTATAGCAGGCAAATGGCAGAAACAGCTCTGTCTCTTGTCGACGGTGTTTTAAAAGACGGCGGCATTGTAATGTGTGAAACCGATTACCGCGAGGACTTGCCGGAAGAAGTCGGTGATATTAAAAAAATTAAGGAATATAAATATTCCAAGACTAAACTCACTACCTATAAAAAGTAATTCGGAGGGGTTTTCTTGAAAACGGTTATATGTCCCGGCAGTTTTGACCCTGTTACAATGGGGCACCTTGACATTATCCGCAGAAGTGCGAAAATGTTTGATAAGGTCATCGTTGTCGTAATGACAAATTATCATAAAAAAAATAATTATGCCTTCACGTCGGAGGAGAGAGTTGAGCTTTTGAAGCGCTGTACCGCAGATATGCCAAACGTCGATGTGGACCGATACGACGGTTTGCTTGCCGATTATGCGCGCCGCAAAGAGGCGGTTGCCATAGTAAAGGGCCTTCGAGCGGTTTCGGATTTTGAGTACGAATTTCAACAGGCGCTCACAAATAAAAAACTCAATAACGAGCTTGAAACGGTATTTATTACAACGCGAGCCGAGAATATGTACTTAAGCTCCAGCGTGGTAAAGCAGGTTTGTGAGCTCGGCGGTGACATTAGCACATTCGTTCCTGCTGAAATACGTGAGGACATCATCAAAAGAATAAAAAAATAAACTGAGAGACAGCAAATAAGAGGTGTAAAACAAATGACTATTGAAAGCTTAATAGAGGAGCTTGAGCAGATTATTGATGAGGGAAAATCCGTTCCCTTTACTTCAAATCAGATAGTTGACGTCGAAAGGCTCAGAACCACTATCGAGGATATGAGGCTTAATATGCCCGATGAGCTTATGCAGGCGAGAAAAATAGCCTCCGAGAGAAAGGAAATACTTACTGCGGCGCAAAGCACCGCCGAGGGGATTATTACCGCGGCAAAGAAAAAGGCCGATGAGCTTATTTCCGAGCACGAGATAACGAAGGGCGCCGAGGCCGAGGCTGAAAATATTATGGCGGAAGCACGTAAAAAGGCAAACGGTATCGTCGAGCAGGCGAGAGGGACTGCAGCGGAGCTTACAGAGCAGGCTCAAAAGTGGTCAAACGATATGCGTAAAAGCGCAGGCGAATACGTTGAGAGGGTTGTATCTATGGCAGACGAGGGTCTTACCAACTCCGTAAATGAAATAAGACGCGTGCGTCAGTCTCTCAAGGCTGCCGCTCAGCACAAAAAGGCTCCCGAAGAGAGCAAGTAATTTTTGCTGCCTTATATAGTATTTTATTTCGCCTCGTTGCATATATTTGCTTCGAGGTGAATTTATATGTTCGTATACTCCGTAAAGAAAAGGCAGGTAAAAATGGCTCTGCTTGTGTTTTTTGTGGCATTGCTTGCAGTCGCGCTGATTATTGTTTCTCATCATACGGCAGAGGCGGGGAAAACGGCGGCGCTGAATATCAGAGCAGCTTCCTCCGAGGACAGAATCGCGTATCTTTCGCAGTTCGGCTGGAGCGTAAAAGAAGATCCGGTTGAGGTTTGCGAAGTGATTATTCCCGCGGAATTTGATGATGTATACGAAAAATACAATGAGCTTCAAAAGGAACAAGGCTTTGATTTATCCTTGTATGCGTCGAAACGGGTAAAGCGTTGGACATATGAGATTACAAATTATACGGGCTACGAAAATACCGGCTTTATCCACGCAAATATCTTGGTGTATGACGGCAAGGTGATAGGCGGAGATGTGTGCTCCACAGAGCTTAACGGCTTTATGCACGGCTTTGCAAAGCCTGATAACACCGGCGAATAAATAAGGAGAAACGGATGAAAAAAGAGCGGATAGATAAGCTTATTGCAGGCAGCGGTAAACTCAGCAGAAAAGACGTGGCAGGTCTGATTTCTCACGGCAATGTTACGCTTAACGGCAGGACTGTCAAAAGCGGCTCCGAAAAGGCTGATGCCGATGCGGACGAGATTAAAGTATGCGGTGAAATTTTCACAATAAAAAAACATATATACATAATGCTCAATAAGCCGAAAGGCGTTGTTTCGGCAAGCGACGGAAAGGGCGAAAGAACAGTTTGTGACCTTGTCCCCGAAAAGCTTATGCGCCGTGGGCTGTTCCCCGCCGGCAGACTCGATAAAGATACTACGGGCTTTGTGCTGATAACCGATGACGGCGAGTTCGCACACCGTATTCTCTCACCGAAAAACCACATTGATAAAACGTACATTGTGTCTCTTCGTGACAATATCGAAGAAGAGGCCGTTTCGTTGCTCGAAAACGGAATTACTCTTCGTGACGGGACGGCTTTTTTGCCGTCAAAAATAAAAATACTCTCCGATAAAGAGTGCGAAATTACTATTTGCGAGGGTAAATATCATCAGATAAAGCGTATGTTTTGCGCCGTCGGAAACGAGGTTACAAATCTTCGCCGTATAAAAATGGGACGACTCTTCCTCGATGAAAGGCTGAGAGACGGCGAGTGCCGCGAAATAACAGCCGATGAATTAAAAATGATTTCCGAAAAAGAATAAGTTGATGCGGTATTCGCAAAGCTCCCTTTACGGGAGCTTTTTTGACGTAAAAGAACAGGACGCTCTCCGAAGAAAGCGTCCTGTTTTGCTTATTTTAGTCTATTTAATGAATTTATGACTTTCCCTTACTGCCATACTGTCGCATCGCTCATTTTCCGGATGACCCGCATGCCCCTTGAGCCAAACAATATTAAGACTGTGCTTTGATATGAGCGTCAACAGCTCATCCCATAAATCGGAATTCAACGCCGGCTTGCCGTCGCTCTTTTTCCAGCCCTTCCTTTTCCAGCCCTCTGCCCAGCCTTTTGTTATGGCGTCCGCAACATATTTTGAATCCGTATAAAGAGTTACGTCGCACGGCCTTTTAAGTGCCTTAAAGCCCTCTATTACCGCGGTCAGCTCCATTCTGTTGTTTGTGGTGCTGCGTTCTCCGCCCGACAGCTCTTTTTCAGCCGAACCGAAACGCAAAATTGTACCCCACCCTCCGGGACCGGGATTTCCGGAGCACGCACCGTCGGTGTACATTTCAATTTTGTCAAGCTCTTTTTTCATGTGTTCACATCCGATTTGCTATAAAATCACACGGATATTTTAACATTAAATTCGCATTAAAACAACAGATTATTTTATAGCGACGGGGCAATAATACTTTTATGCATATATCCCTCTTTTTCCCCGAAGTGCGGAATACGTATGAAAGGTTACGGTGGTTTTGTGAAAGCGGTAATAGCATCTGAAGTCAGAAACGGATTTTTTAATGATGATTTTTTCGGTATGCCTAAAATTCTTTTGCCTTTACTCGGTAAACCGCTGCTCGGCTATATGACCGATATGCTTTCTTTTTACGGAATGAACGAAATTGTACTTTTGCTTGATGCACAATCGGAAAAAATAAGCGAGTATTTAAAAAATAATCCGACTTGCGGAGCAAAGGTTAAGCCGGTTATCGGAAAAAGTATAAACGACGCTTTAAACTCACTTTTCTGTTCTGATGAAAAAGAGGATGACAACGTTTTACTGATAACCGACAACGTGCTTTTTGATTTTGATTTGAGCGAAGCCGAAAAATATCACCGAAGTATGGGGGCGGATGTAACCGTAATAATCACGCATTGTGACGGAGTTACCGGAGAGAAGCTTGTTTTCACGTCACCGTCCGGCAGAATTACGGGCTTTTCGGGGAGCGTCGGCAGGTGCGGCTTTCTTACGGATAAGGCGGACACGGGCATTTATATAATTTCCGGCAAAATATTAAAAATGCTTCGCGACCGCACAATCACGGCTTTTTCAAATGAGATACTGCCTGAATTGCTCTCACAAAACAAAAGTCTTTTTGCATTTCGGTGCGCCGGTTACAGGCGCGGTATAAATACGGTATTATCATATTTAAAATGTACTCGCGATATGCTTGACGGAAAAACAGTATTTCCTCTGTCGGAAATATGCGACGGCATATATTCAAACAGCGAACTGCCTTGCGGCAAATACAATATTACGCCGCCTGTGTTTATAGGTGAAAATACCGAAATTTCGGACGGAGCGGATTTAGGACCGTATACCGTAGTGGGCGACGGCTGTTTTATAGGCGAAAAAGCATTTGTTCGCGGCAGTATTATGCTCAATAAATCCGCAGCCTTACGCGGAGCCGATATATCGGGAGCCGTTATGGGTGTAAATTCGGTTGCGGAGGAAAACAGTAAAATGTCTTTAGGCAGCGTGCTGTGTGAGAAAGCGATTGTCGGCAGAAATATGGCGGTGGGCGAAAATGTAAAAGTCACACCGAAACCGCACGGCGGTGTTTCCGCGCCCGAAAGTCAGCCGCAGGCTTATTATTACGCCGAAAATATTACCGCTTTAGGCAGCCGCGGTACCGATTCGCTTTTCGGCGATTTTGATATAGGCCTGTTTTGCAAAGTCGGCAGAGCCTTGGGCAGCTGTGAATTCGGTACGCGAACAGGAATAGGGTACGATGACAGCGTTTCTTCCGCAGCGGCGGTAAAGGCCGTTACGGCGGGACTTATATCCTCGGGCTCGCACGTGTTTGATTTCGGCAGATGCTTTTTGTCAGAAGTCGCTTTTTTCTCTTCTTTTTGTTCTCTCGGCTGCGGAATTTACATTTATTCGGAAAAGAACGGTATTCATTCGGCGTTTTACGGAAATGGCGGATTGCCGTTATCGCCTGATTTTGAGCAGGAACTTGAGCACCGTGCGGAAAACGGCGAATTTCGCCGCTGCTCGGCACAGAATATGCGAGCCGTCTCCGATATGTCAAGCATGAGCAGTATGTATCGCCGAGAACTTTTGAGACAATCGGGAGATATGCTTTCGGGTGTTTCGGCCAATGTAATGAGCGATAATAAGGACATACTTTTACTTATGGAGGATTGTCTTTTATCACTCTGCTGCGGTAAAGGCGATGACATCACGTTTAAGATAACAAGAGGCGGCACGGAGGTTTCTGCATTTTGCCGTGAATGCGGGTGGATCAATATGGATAAACTGCTTTCGTTGTGCTGTCTGTATGAGTTTCAGTGCGGACATGATGTTGCCGTGCCGTATGATGCTCCGGCAGCTATAAATGATATGGCAGACGGATATGAAAAGCGTGTTTTGCGGTACCCCGTGCAGGCGAAGACGCCTGTTCGCGATGAACTCAAATATCTGTCATCAAAACAGATTTTTTTGCGTGACGGGCTGTTTATGGCGGTAAAAATACTCGGTATAATGCGCGAGACCGGATATTCTTTCCCAAAACTGCTTTCACAGATACCTGAATTCTTTGTAAAACACAAAACCGTCAGCTTTTCATCCGTTCCCGAGGATATTTGCAGAGCTTTCCCAAATGACACCGTTTATCCGTCTCATAACGGGGCGGTAATGTATCGCAGCGGCGGCAGAGTGATGCTGAAGCCGTCTGAAAACGGAAAAACAATCGAGATAGTCACAGAGGCACTGAACTATGAGGTGTCGTGTGAGCTGTGTGATGATATTGAAAATGAACTGAGAGATTTAGGCTCTGTTCTCAATTGACATCCGAGGCAAAAAATAGTATTATATTATAATCCATGATTATGCGGTGGAGTGGTGCCGTATCTTGATTAGGATTTTACCTGCTTTTTGTACGTTTTGAAAAGCAGGATACATATATTCATTTTTTATTAAGGAGATATTTAATGTTAAAGAAAAAAACAGAGAGACTTATTCCGCAGTCGGATCAGCCTAAAAAGCAGGTCAGCCGCGGAAAGGTAACTGTACCCAAAAACTCGAAACAAAACGCTCTCTCTACCGAAAAAAACAGTCTTGAGAACCGCAAAACAGCAAAAAAACCAACTTCCGGCAAGAAAAATTCCGCCGGGCAGAAAAAACAAAATCCGCAAAAAACAAAAAACCAAAATTCAAAAACACAGCAAAAATCCGTTCAGAAAAACGGTGCTTCAAGGCCTGTGAAAAACGAACGCAAGACAACCAAAGCAGCCGGCAACTCAAAGGGTCAGAGTAAGCGCCGCGGCAAAAAGAATAATGTGCCGCTTAAAATTGCGTTTCTCGGCGGACTCAATGAAGTCGGCAAGAATATGACGCTCTATGAGTGCGGCAACGATATGATGCTTGTTGACTGCGGACTTGAATTTCCGGATACGGAAATGCTCGGTGTAGACCTTGTAATACCGGACTTTACCTATGTAACCGAGAATGCAAGCAAAATACGCGGTATAGTCATAACCCACGGTCACGAGGACCATATAGGCGGGCTTGCGTATCTTTTAAAGCAGGTTAACATTCCCGTGTACGGAACGCGCCTTACAATAGGCCTTATCGAGGGCAAGCTTAAAGAGCACGGTATTTTAAAGCAGTGCAGCCTTAATGTTGCAAATCCGGGCGATCATATAAAGCTTGGCTGCTTCGACGTTGAGCTGATACACGTAAACCACTCGATTCCCGATGCCGTAGCCCTTGCTATAAAATCACCCGCCGGAACCGTTATACAGACGGGCGATTTCAAAATTGATACAACTCCTATAGACGGCGGAGTTATTGATATAGCTCGTTTATCTCAGCTCGGAACGGAAGGCGTGCTCGCACTTCTTTCCGATTCCACAAACGCGGCAAAGCCCGGCTTTACCGAGAGCGAGAGGAAGGTCGGCGAGACGTTTGAAACGCAGTTCAGAAAAGCTAACGGCAGGCGTCTTATCGTAGCAACCTTTGCGTCGAACATTCACCGTGTGCAACAGATAATCGATGTTGCCGAAAGTCTCGGAAGAAAGGTCGCTCTCTCCGGCAGAAGCCTTGAAAACGTTGTTTCGATAGCAGCCGAGATGGGTTACATCCGTATTCCCGATGGCATACTTATAGGAATCGACAGTATTAACCGCTATCCTGCGGATAAGCTTGTTATTATAACCACGGGCAGCCAGGGCGAGCCGATGTCAGCACTTTACAGAATGGCGTTTTCCGAGCACAGACGTGTTGCTATCTGCCCCAATGATTATGTAATAATCTCTGCAACACCTATTCCCGGTAATGAAAAAATGGTCGGCAAGGTAGTTGATGAGCTCTTAAAGCAGGGCGCAGAGGTAGTGTACGAAAAAATGTATGATGTTCACGTTTCGGGTCACGCCTGCCAGGAAGAACTCAAAATAATGATGAGCATTACGAAACCCAAGTATTTTATCCCCGTGCACGGCGAGCAAAAGCATCTGCGTAAAAATTCCGGACTCGCGAAAAGTGTCGGAATACCTCCTCAGAACATCCTTATTGCCGACAACGGTAAGGAGGTTGAGTTGACGGAGGATAAAATAAGAATTTCAGGCGATGTACCGGCGGGTATGGTCTTTGTTGACGGCTCAGGCGTCGGAGATGTAGGCTCGGTTGTGCTGCGAGACAGAAAGCGACTCGCCGAGGACGGTCTTATAATTATTGTCGCCACAATAGATAAAGAAACGGGAGACGTTCTTTCGGGACCAGAAGTTATTTCTCGCGGCTTTGTTTATGTACGCGAGTCAGAGCAGCTTATTGATAAGGCGAGACGGCTTTGCGACAGCGTTATAGCCGATTGTATGTTTGAGAGAGTTCACGATTGGACTACCGTTAAAAATCGCCTTCGCGACGAAGTCTCTCACCTTATGTACCACGAGACCAAGCGCAGTCCCATGATACTTCCCGTTATAATGGAAATATAACTGTTTTTTATTTGCTTTTTACAGAGTGCCGCGGTTCGTCTGGATTTAATAGTTAAAGCTTTGATTTTACGCCGCAGTGCCAAAGGGAGTAAAAATGAAATTCAAAATAAGTCATCTTGTAAAAACCTATCCGATTACATTTTTTGCGGTTATTGCGCTGTTTACGGCTTCAGCTGTGACGGCGGCAAAAGGAGTGCTTTTGCCTCTCGCCATAGGCGAGGCGGCTCTTTCCGTTGTGCTTGCGGTTTCCGCAATCCTTAAAATGCACAACGAATTTCGTATAATAAAAAATGCGGTGATTTCACTCAATGCGTCGCTGTCGGATAAGGATATGTTAAAATATTTTCCACTTCCTGCCGTAATATGCAAGACAAACGGGAAAATTCTTTGGTTTAACGACCTTTTTAAAGCTGCCGTTATAAGAAACCGTCAGCCGAGAGAAGATAATATATCCGTTTTTATAGGCGGTAAGGCTTTGTCGGAGCTTGCCGCAAAAAAAACATTTTCAGCGACTTATGACGGTCGAGATTACACCGTTATAAGTGAAACGCTTGACTCTTCCGGAGAGTCCTGTACGGTTTTTTATTTTGTAGATGATACCGACCTTAAGAGTATAGTCAGAGAATATCGTATGTCAAAGCCGGCCGTAGCTCTTGTTGCGGTTGACAGCATAGACGAGTTTTACAGAGTGTATAAAGAGAGTGAATATGCCGAAATAACAAGTGCTGTTGAAAGACTTACCGAAAACTGGTTTTCTGAATTCAGCGGCGTTTTCCGCAAACTCGGAACAGGGCGATTTATAGCAATAGTACCCGAATCCGAGCTTGAAAAGATGATTTCAAAAAAATTCAATGTGCTTGAAAACGTCAGAAGCTATACTTATAACGGTGCTACTGTCGGAATAACGCTTTCCGCGGGCGTCGGCAGGGGAGATAATTTAAGCGACGCCGAAGGTGCCGCACGTCAGGCTCTCGATATGGCTCTCGGTCGCGGCGGCGATCAGGTAGCGGTAAAGGATAACGATAAGTACACGTTCTTCGGAGGCGTTTCAAAGGGCGTTGAAAAGCGCACAAAGGTTCGCACAAGAGTCGTGGCTTCCGCTATGTCGGAGCTTATAAGAAATGCGTCTAATGTAGTTATAATGGGTCACAAATTCTCCGATCTTGACAGCGTCGGTGCCGCATACGGTATGTACAAGGCAGCTTTGGCGCTCGGTAAAGACGCAAAAATAGTGGTAAACAGAAAAACAACGCTTGCCCAACCTCTTATTGACTATATAGGAAAAAGTGACGATGATTGCTTCGTTTCTCCTTTAACGGGTGAGCGTCTCACGGTCAAAAAGACTTTACTTATTGTAGTCGACACTCACAAGGCGGATTTCGTTGACTCGAAAAATGTATATGAAAAAGCTCAAAATGTAATAGTTATAGATCACCACAGGAAAACAGTCGATTACATAAATAATGCTGTTATTTTTTATCACGAGCCGCATGCTTCTTCAACGTGTGAAATGGTGACGGAGCTTTTGCAGTATATTAGCAAGCATCCTGTTGCAGACTCAGTTTGCGCTACGGCCTTAATGTCGGGTATTATGCTTGATACAAAGGAATTTGTTTTAAGAGCCGGAGTACGTACTTTCGAGGCGGCAGCATATCTTCGCTCCCGTGGAGCGGACACCGTAACGGTAAAATCATTTTTTGCAAATTCCATGGAGTCAAGAAAGCTTCGCGGTATGGTTGTTATGAATGCAGAAATGTATCGTGCTTGTGCGATTTCGGTTACCGATATTGAATCTGACGATATACGTGTGGTTTGCGCACAAGCTGCGGATGAGCTTCTTTCTGTAAGCGGTGTCGATGCGTCATTTGTTATATTTAAGACTGATGATATCATAAATATATCGGCGCGTTCCATGGGCAAGGTAAACGTCCAGCTTATAATGGAGGCGCTCGGTGGCGGAGGACATCAGACCATGGCGGCGGTTCAACTCAAGGATATTACCGAGAGTCAAATTAAAGATATGCTTAAAACCGCCATTGATAATTATTACAGTAATTTATGATTTCGGTTCCGAAAAACGGGTGCCGTATAAAAGAAAGGATTGATAAATATGGAGGTCATTCTTAAAAAAGATGTAAAGGGACTCGGCAAAGCCGGCGAAAAAGTCAAGGCGTCCGATGGTTATGCCCGTAACTTTCTTTTTCCTAAGGGACTTGCAGTTGAGGCAAATGCTCAGACTCTCACGGAGTTTCGCAACAGCGAATCCTCCAAGCAGCATAAGATAGAGGTCGAAATAGATAATGCAAATAAAGCAAAGGCAAAGCTCGATGGCAAGACTGTAAAACTTAAGGCTAAGGCCGGTGAAAACGGCAAGCTTTTTGGCTCGGTCACGGTTAAAGAAGCTGCAGATGCAGTCGGCAAACAGCTCGGCGTTACCGTTGACAAGCGCAAGATGTCTATGGACGACATCAAAAATTTCGGCACATATACGGCAGAGGTGAAGCTTTACAACGGAATTACCGCAAAGCTTTACGTTGAAGTCGGAGAATAAAACATAACCGGATGTGAAATAAATGGACAACCTGACTTTTGACAATTTAACAGAGCCGTATTCGCTTGAATCGGAACAGGCTGTTTTGGGCTCCGTGCTTATAGACCCGCAATGTCTTTCGGATGTAATGACGGTACTAAAGGCTGAGCATTTTTATATTCCGCAGCACCGCGATATCTATTCGGTTATTGTAACGCTTGACGCTCTCGGTTCAAAGATAGACCCGTTGATAGTTCTTGAGGAGCTCAAAAAGAACGAAGTTTATAACGATGCCGACGGCAAAAATTACCTGGCACAGCTTGCTCAGGCAGTACCGTCAACGGCAAACGTTATGAATTATGCCAAAATCGTTAAGGAAAAGTTCACTCTTCGTGAGCTTATGAATGTTTCGCACGATGTACTTCACCAGTGTTCGGAACAATCGGAAAATGCCGAAACTATACTCGATTCGGCGGAGCAGCGCATATATAACATTCGTCAGGGCAAAACAACCGACGGACCGACTAAGCTCGGCGATATAGTGATAAATGACGTTATCCCCAACGTGACATTGCTTTCAACTCCCGAGGGCAAGGACCGAAAGGGTATTCCTACGGGATTTTCCGTGCTTGATAAATATATGACCGGACTTAACAAGTCCGACCTTATTCTTATCGGAGCTCGTCCTGCGATGGGTAAAACAAGCTTCGCGCTGAATATTGCACGCAATGCCGCGGTTACTTCGCGTAAAAAAGTTCTTTTCTTTTCACTTGAGATGTCAAAAGAGCAGCTAGCTCAGCGTATTCTTGCCACCGAAGCGAGAATTGAAAGCTCAAAAATGAGAACGGGCGACATTTCTCCCGAAGAGTGGGTCAGAATTGCCACGTGTTCCGACGCGCTTTCAAAGGCGGAGCTATATTTTGACGATACGTCAAATATAACCGTTCCCGAAATGAAAGCAAGAGTGCGCCGCCTTAAAGATGTTGACCTTGTAGTTATTGACTACCTTCAGCTTATGACCGGAACGAAGCGTACCGATAACCGTGCGCAGGAGGTAGCTGAAATCACAAGAAGCTTAAAGCTTATGGCAAAAGACCTTAAAATACCGGTGGTTACCTGCTCACAGCTTAACCGTCAGTCGGCGTCGGGTAAGGGCAAGGATCACAAGCCCACTATGTCGGAGCTTCGTGAATCGGGTTCAATAGAGCAGGACGCCGATATAATTTTACTCTTGTACCGTGAATCGTATTTTGATGAGGACAAGGGCGAAAGCGTTGTTGCAGACGAGAATAAGGCGCAGGTCATAATAGCCAAAAACCGTCACGGCGGCACTACCGACGTAGACCTTAACTGGAACGGTCAGTATACCTTGTTTACGACCGCGGAGTACAACAGAAATGAACCGTGACGTATTATCGGCAACAAAAAAATATGATATGCTGTCTTACGGCGATAAAATCGTTGTGGGGCTTTCCGGCGGAGCGGATTCGGTGTGTCTTACACATGCTCTTGTTTCACTCAGGGATTCGCTTTCGCTTGAAGTCGAAGCTGTTCACGTAAACCACGGTATACGCGGCGAAGAGGCTTTGCGAGATGAAAAATTTTGTTCCGATTTTTGCAAAAGCCTTGGAATAAAATTGACCGTGTTCCGCTTTGACATACCGCTTGAGTGTAAAAAGACGGGCGAGAGCGAAGAGGAGTGCGGCAGGCGAAAAAGGTATGAGTGCTTTAAAAACACGGCAGGCGAAAACGCAAAAATCGCAACGGCACACAATCTTAATGACAGTGCCGAAACCGTACTTTTGAACATTGTACGCGGCACGGGCTGCAAGGGACTTTGCGGTATACCGCCGATACGCGGCAATATAATAAGACCGCTCATTATGACTTCGCGCGACGATATTGAATTGTACTGTAAAGAAAATTCTCTTGATTTTGTTACCGACAGCACAAATCTTCAAAACGAATATAAGAGAAATGTTATCAGAAACGTAGTTTTTCCGACTCTGCAAAAAATGAATCCGTCCGTTCTTTCGGCATTTTCCCGACTTACTGAAAATGCGACGGATGACGAAAAACTGATAGAAGAAATCACAGAGCTTAAATACTCCGAATGTAAAACTTCGCTCGGCTTGGACGAAGAGAAGCTTTCGGGTTATCCCAAGGCATTGCGCCGCAGGATCTTAATGAAGTTTTTAAGCGATAATATTAAAAAGGATATTTCCGCAGTCCACATATATGATGCCGAAAATACGGTGGGTACGGCTAAAAGCATAACCTTGCCGGGTAAAATAATACTCGCTCACAAGGACGGTTCACTCGTCCTTTCCGAAAAAACAGAGGAGTATTTACCATTTTCCGTAACGTTCAATGTAAAAGACGGCATCGTGGAATATCCGTACGGTAAGCTTAAAATTCAGATTTTCACTCAAAAAGATTTACAAAATCTTAACAAAGTACTATTGGATAATGCCGTGGATTGTGATAAAATAGGCAATGTTCTTTCGGTGCGGAGCAGAAAAGAAGGGAATAAATTCTCTTCTGCGCGCAGAAAGAATACAAAGACGCTTAAAAAGCTGTTTAACGAAGCGAAAATTCCGCAGCCGAAGAGAGTTTGTATACCGGTTGTCAGCAGCGGAGAAAAAACCGTTTGGGTTGAGGGCTTCGGTACATCATCTGAATTTCGCGTCGATAAATGTACAAGAAGATTTATAATTATAACAGGTTTAACGGGGGAGAATTAATGAAGGTAGACTATAAGAATGACATTGAGAGTGTTCTCTTGTCCGAAGAGAAATTAAAGGAAATAGTTACGTCGCTCGGTAAGCAGATAAGCGACGACTACCGCGACAGCGGCAGAAAATTACTCTTGGTCAGCGTGTTGAAGGGCTCGGTGGTATTTATGGGCGACCTTATGCGCGCCATAGATATTCCGTGCTGTATAGACTTTATGTCGGTATCGAGCTATGGCTCGGGTACTTCAACAAGCGGCGTAGTTAAAATAATCAAGGACCTCGACACAAATGTTGTTGAGGGCGCAGATTTGCTTATAGTTGAGGATATTCTCGACAGCGGCAAAACGTTGAGTTACCTTAAAGATATTCTTCTTCGCCGCAATCCGGCAAGCTTTAAGATTTGTACCTTGCTTGATAAACCGGAGCGACGTCTTGTAGACCTCAAGGCTGATTACAGCGGCGCTGTGATACCGGATGCTTTTGTTGTAGGCTACGGCCTTGACTATGACGAAAAGTACAGAAATCTTCCGTATGTAGGCATATTAAAGCCTAAGGTTTACGAAAAGTAACAACCGATAGTGCAAAATTACAACTCTGAGGAGTGATTAGTGAATTGAAAAAAATTGACTGGAAAGCAATAGCTCCGTATATCGTAATTCCGCTTATATTTGTTTTGTGTATTTCGATTTACGCAACAATGGGCGATACGCAGAGAGATAAAAAACAATATTACGAAATAGTTGATTTGTTTGAAGATAACGAGGTGTCAGAGTACACCTTGAATCTTGCAAGTGGAAGCTTGGAGTACAAGTTATTCGGGGACGACGACACTACTTATAAATATACCGTGCCGAATGTTTCGATGTTTGTTGACGATATTCACGACAGCGTTGTTGAATATAATAAGCAAAATCCCGATAATCAGATTAAAATGGATTACAAATCGGGTAATTCGGGCTCGTGGCTTGTAAGCCTGTTGCCTACGGTTGTCATAATGATAGTGTTGACCGTCATTATGCTGCTGATGTTCCGCAAAATGAATCAGTCATTCCAAAACGAGAATAACCGTACACTCTCTTTCGGAAAAGCAAGGGTTAAAGATGCCAATGACGGCAAACAGAAAAAAACCTTTGATGATGTAGCAGGAGCCGATGAAGAAAAAGAGGAACTCGAAGAGATAGTTGAATTTCTTAAAAATCCGTCGGCATTTAACGCGCTCGGCGCAAGAATACCGAAGGGTGTGCTCCTTGTAGGACCTCCCGGCACAGGTAAAACTCTTCTTGCAAAAGCGGTCGCCGGTGAAGCGGGTGTTCCGTTTTTCTCAATATCGGGTTCGGACTTCGTTGAAATGTATGTCGGCGTAGGTGCGTCAAGAGTCCGTGACCTCTTTGATCAGGCTAAAAAGAACTCTCCATCTATAATATTTATAGATGAAATTGATGCCGTAGGACGTCACAGAGGTGCCGGTATGGGCGGCGGTCACGATGAACGTGAGCAAACCCTTAACCAGCTGCTTGTTGAAATGGACGGCTTCGGAGAAAATCAGGGAGTAATAGTTATAGCGGCAACAAACCGTCCCGATATACTTGACCCTGCGCTGTTAAGACCAGGTCGTTTTGACCGTCAGGTAACTGTTTCGTATCCGGATATTGACGGCAGAGAGGCTATTTTGAAGGTTCACGCGAAGCGTAAGCCCTTAGGACCCGATGTTGATTTGAGGTCAATAGCATCGCAGACTGTCGGTTTTACGGGTGCCGATCTTGAAAATTTGCTTAATGAGGCCGCTCTTTTGGCGGCAAGGCGCAAAAAGAAAGCTATTACAATGCCCGACATTGAAGAGGCTGCAATGAAAGTCCTTGTCGGAACAGAAAAGAAGTCGCACCGTATGACAGAGCGCGATAAGAAAATTACCGCATATCACGAGGCAGGTCATGCCGTTACCTCGTATTATCTTGAGCATAAGGATCCTGTAACGCATATTTCGATTGTTCCGCGCGGTATGGCAGGCGGCTTTACCATGTATCAGCCTGAAAAAGACGAGATGCATCTTATGAAGTCCCGTATGCTTGACGATATAGTCGGGCTCCTCGGCGGACGTGTTGCCGAAAAGATAATTTTCAACGATATTTCAACAGGTGCGTCCAACGACATCGAAAGAGCCTCCGATACGGCTCGTAAGATGATAACAAAGTACGGTATGAGCGAAAAACTCGGACCGATAACCTTCGGTACAGGAAACGATGAGGTTTTCCTCGGAAAAGATTACAATCATATGCGCAATTATTCCGAGGCGGTTGCCTGCGAGATAGACGAGGAAGTTGAGAAGATAATTCTCAAGGCTTATGACCGTACAGAGTCAATCTTAAATGAGCACATTGATAAGCTTCACGCCGTTGCAAAGGCTCTTGTCGAGAGAGAGAAGATAGACGCCGAGCAGTTTAAAATTCTTATGGAGGGCGGAACTCTTCCCCCTTATGAGCCAAAGAGTGAAAAAGCTGAAAATAAAACCGAGACTGTCGAAAAAGACAAGCCGTCAGCCGTTGATGATAAAAATGCGGACGAGGCGGTAAAGGACCTTGAAGATAATTTCAACGACGAAAAGAAATATCTTACGAAGGATGTAGCCTCAGAGGCGGAAAAGGAAGTTGATTCGGATGAAAAGAAAAATTCGTCCGATGAAACCGGTAAAGAAAACTGATTTTATAAAAAATGAAAGCGTGTCCTTTTGGACACGCTTTCGTTTTTTCCTGCTTTATAAAATTCTTATTTTTATATAAAGATGCCGTTGAAAATTGCAGGTCTTAGTGTTACAATTATTTATCACGGAAGGGGAGCAATATGAAAAAATTTCGTCTTGAAAAAATTGAGATTTTGCCTGAAAAAAACGCAAATCCTATATACAATGAACTTGAAAGCAAAGCTCATACTGCATATGAGGCGGAAAAACTGTTCTATACCTGTATCGAACAGGGAGACACAGAGCGTCTCAGCTATACCATGGACGAATTTTTTAGCAATGGGCTCGTAATAGGCAAGCTTTCCGAAAACAACTTGCGCCAAATGCAGTATTGGGCGGTAAGCTGTATAACCCTCGCTATACGGTATGCCATTGAAGGAGGGCTCTGTGAATCCGAGGCATATGAGATGAGTGACAAAATGATACGCCGCGTCGATTCCATGACTTCGTCAGAGAGTATACCGCCGTTTTTGCAGGAAAAGGCAATAGAGCTTACAAATCTTGTACGCTATTCATCAATAGGCAAGGATTATCCGCCGCCTGTGAGAAAGTGTATAAGCTATATCAAGGAAAATCTTGAAAAAAAGCTTACGCTCGGCGGGCTTTCAAAGGTGTGCTCTTTGTCACCGGATTATCTTTCCGCGTTGTTTAAAAAAACGACGGGTCAGAATATCAGCCGTTTTATTTTGAGACAAAAATTGGAGCTTTCAAAATCATTGCTCAATGGCAAATATGATTACAGCGAGATAAGCTGTTATTTGTCATTTTGCTCCGAGAGTTATTTCATATATTGCTTTAAACGAGAGTATGGTGTGACTCCGCGCGAATATGCTAAGGCATTAAAATATTAAAAGGAGATGCTTATATGACCCAACTTGAAAAATTCTTTAAAAACCTTAAGGCAAGCTTTTTTGCTTCGGCGGCAATTTATCTTGTCACGGGAATGCTTCTTATGATTTTTCCCGAGCAGATAGCTAAAGTGGCATGTTATCTTTTCGGCGGCCTTTTTGTTCTTGCGGGTATTTATCTCGTAATTAAATTCTTTTCATGCCGTTCTGTTTCGTCGCTGTTTTCTATAACTCTTGTCAGCGGAATTATAATTGCCGCAATAGGCATTTTCCTTATGTTTAAGCAAGACGTTGTTTACTCTGTAATTCCGTTCATTTTCGGTATAGTCGCCATAATTGACGGACTTATCAATATCCAACGTGCCGTAATGCTTGCTCGCAATCATTTTCCGATGTGGTGGCTGTCGCTGCTTTTCGCCGTTGTAGCGATTGTGCTCGGACTCATTATGGCGATAAGACCTTTTGAAACTGCTATGTTTGCGTTCCGCTTTATCGGTATCTGCTTTGTTTTCAACGGTGTTATGGATATGTGGGGCACATACAGCTTTAATAAGTTTGTTAAAGATACAAAGGACGATTATGTTATCGAAGCAAAGACGGAAGAGAAGAACGGAGAAAACAAATGAATTTTACTAAGCTTAACAATAACGGCCTTGTTGACGGGTTCGGAATACTGACAAAATGTGAAAAAAAGACAAGCTCACGAGGCGGAGCATATCTTGATATGATTCTTTCCGACAACGACGGCGAAATTTCCGCAAAGCTTTGGGACTACAATGAAAATACACACGGAAAATTTGAAACCGATATGTTTGTCAAGGTTCGCGGTACAATATCACAGTATAACGGTGCCGATCAGCTTCGCGTTGAAAAAATGCGTAAAGTAACACCCGAGGATAATGTGGATATTACCGATTATGTCAGGCACGCGGGGTACACCGGCGAATATATGTATAATAAGATCACGGAGACAATAAACGCTTTTTCAGATGAGGATTTGAAAAAGCTTGTCGGTACAATCTTTACAGAAAACAAAGAAAAGCTTTTGAAATGGCCGGCGGCATATAAGTTACACCATGCCATACGCGGTGGACTTTTAATGCATACTCTGTCTATTGTGAAGCTTTGCGAGGGCGTATGCGAGGTTTATCCGTTTGTGGATAAAGATCTTTTGTTGTCGGGTGCCATTCTCCACGATATAGCCAAGACCCTTGAGTTTAACGTGGGGGAAACAGGACTTGCGAACGGATATTCCGTAGAGGGCAATCTTATAGGACACCTTGTTATGGGTGCTATGATGGTACGAGAGGCAGCCGACAAGCTCGGAACTGATAAAAAACGTGAAATGCTGCTTGAGCATATGATTTTGTCTCATCACGGCGAGCCGGAATTCGGGGCAGCGGTAAGACCTCTCTTTCTTGAGGCAGAGCTTCTCTCTGAGCTTGACCTTATGGATGCGAGAGTATATCAGATACATGAGGCAATTACACCGCTTAAAGAGGATGATTTCTCCGGCCGGCTTTGGGCACTTGACAATCGAAAAATATATAATCACGGACTTTCCGATAATAAAAAGGATGTAGATTTGGACTGAGTTTAACAAAAATACGTCGACACTTTAAAATTTGTGCATATTTTTGTTAATTTTGAGACAACTAACTATTGAAATATATTTACCTTTGAGTTACAATAATACGAGTGAATAAAAATTCAATATTCCAAAGGAGAGAGTTATGGATCAAAATTGGATGAATAATACGACCGTTATCGTAACCGGCGCGTCAGGCGGTATGGGCAAGGGAATTGCCGAATCCCTTATCGTTGATCATGGTTGCACCGTTATCGGTATCGCTCGCAGTGAAGAAAAAATGAAAAAGGTAGTTGAGGAGCTCGGTCCCAATGCCGAAAAATTCAGCTATAAGCTTTTCGACGTATCGGTTGAGCAAAATTGGATAGATTTTGCAAAGTACCTTGAGGATAATGACATTCATCCCGACATACTTGTCAATAATGCGGGAATTTTGCCGAAGTTCGACAGATTTGAACATTATTCAATGGCTGATATTGAAAAGGCTATGAATATCAATTTCTATTCGGCGGTTTATTCGATACATACGCTTCTTCCGATGATTCTCAAGTCAAAGACTCCCGGAATCATCAACATCGATAGCTCGGCTTCTCTTATGTCTCTTGCAGGTACTTCGGTATATTCCGCAAGTAAGGCTGCTCTTAAGTCTCTTTCAGAATCACTCAGAGAAGAGCTTCGCGGTAAATGCTATGTCGGCATTGTTTGCCCCGGCTTTACAAAGACAGATATATTCAGAAGTCAGGATGCTTCCGACGCAAAGGGTCAGAAGATGCTCAATGCTGTCAGCACCTCCTGCGACAGAATGGTAAAGATGATAATGCATGACATCAGAACAAGACGTCCGCTCGGCGTTCATGGCTTTGACGCTGCATTTATGAATTATTTCGGCAGACTTATGCCGGTACTCGGCGGCCATATTTTCAGCAGCGTTATGAAGATTTCAAAGCTTCCGCTCTTTGACCCCGTATTCAAGGACTGATTTAGTTTTTAATTTAGCAAAAATATATAGTTAGACAGGAGAATTGCTATGAAAATCTTTATGATCGGCGGTACAGGCCTTCTCGGCTGTGAAGCTGCCACGACTCTCATTAAGAGAGGTCACCAGGTAAAGAGCGTTGCTCTTCCGCCTCTTCCGGAGGGAGCTCCCATTCCGAAGGAAATGGAACTCGTTTTCGGCGATATCAACAAGAAGACGGATGAGGAAATTGAGCAGATGCTCGAAGGCTGTGATTGCTTTATCTTCGCAGCAGGCGTTGACGAGAGAAAAGAATTCCCGGCGCCCGTAATGGATTATTACTACAAATACAACATTGCTCCGCTTGAGAGAATCTTCCCGCTCTGCAAAAAAGCAGGCGTTAAGAGAGCTGTTGTTCTTGGTTCTTACTTCTCATATCTTTCTAAAATCAAGCCTGATATGAATCTTGAAGAGAGAAACCCCTACTTCAAATCTCGTCTTATTCAGGAAGATGTTTGTAAAAAGGCTTGCGATGACAACTTCAGCGTAGCAGTTCTTGAGCTTCCTTACATATTCGGTACTCAGCCGGGCAGAAGACCTGTTTGGACTGTTCTTATTGAGCAGATTTCCGGTATGGACAAGCTTCCTTTCACCCTTTATCCGAAGGGTGGCACAGCAATGCTTACTTGCCGTCAGGTTGGTCAGGCTATTGCCGGTGCCGCAACTAAAGAGGGTGCCAAAGGCTTTGAGGCTATTCCGATCAGCATGTACAATATGAAGTGGGATAAATTCCTCGGTATTGTATATGAGGCTCGCGGAATGCATAACAGAAAGATTGTCGGCATACCTCCGTTTATGATGAAGCTCGGTATGTACGGTATTGTTAAAGATTATAAGAAGAGAGGCATTGATTCCGGTATGGATCCGCTTCAGCTTCCCTACATTATGGACTATGATCTCTTCATAACGGATAAGTACACCCGTGACCTCGGCGTTGAGGATGACGACATTGAGGCTGCTATAACCGATTCTATCAAGGTTTCTCAGGAATCCTATGAGGGCAAGGTTAAGCTCCTTGATATGAAGGGCGAATAATCTGCATTTTGCATCGAACAGAGTACGGTTTTTCCGTGCTCTGTTTTTTTATGTTGTAAATTATTACAAATCAAGCTGTTTGGCAAAATGCATAAACAATAAATTTAATAATTAGCGTTTATGTACACAAATTCAACGTTTGTGAACAGTTTGTTAACAATTAAAACAAATTATTGACTGTTGGTCATTTTTGGAGTAGCGTTTAGAAATGTAAAAAGTGACTAACGGTCATTTTAAAGAGCGCAGAACTTTAATTTGCGGTGGATGATAAAATTCTGTTAAGCCTCAGAAATTCAACCGAAAGAGATAGTGTAAAATGCCGAGTGTGGAAGAAAACAAGCTTAAAAAACGTAATAAAATTTTAGATGCCGCATATAACCTATTTGCAAAAAACGGTATAAACACCACACCGATAGATGAAGTTGTCAAATGTGCAGGCGTGGCAAAGGGTACGTTTTATCTCTATTTTCATGATAAATACGACCTTATGGATCAGATAATTCTTTATAAGAGCGCAGCGATTATAAAGTCTGTTATAGCGCAGATGAAAAATATAAACACCGATAACAAAATGGAGGCTATCGATCAGCTCACATTTTTTGTTGACGCAATTATAGATTATATGATCGAAAATAAAGAAATGCTTTCCGTGATAAGCGAAAAAAGCTCAATATTGTATTCGCTGATAATCGATAACGGCGACGATAACATCAAACTCGATTTTGATTATCTTACAGATATAATAGTTAAACTCGGAAATCCTCCCGAGAATGCCAAGAAGCTGTTGTTACTCGTTTCTACAATGATATTTACAACTGCTTCGAATGCCATTCTTTCGAGATCTCCGTTCACCATAGAAGAAATACGACCGGAAATTCATCTGGCCGTCAAAAAAATGTTAGCTTAGTAAATTATTATAGCAAAGGGGAGATACGATGATAGACAAAATGGCAAGGGGAATTGCAAAACACCCCAAAACAGTCCTTATAGTTTGCCTTATATTATTGATACCGTCGATAATATGTTATCTTAACACATTCGTAAACTATGATATTTTGTCTTATCTGCCGGAAGACCTTAATTCGGTACAGGGCGAGCATATCCTTGATAAAACATTCAATAACGCTGCAAGTGCCATTGTTGTTATTGAAAACGAGGATCAAAAAACCGCTGTCAAGCTGAAGGAAGAAATTTCCGAAATCGACGGAGTAAGCAATGTTATGTGGGTCGATGATATCGCTGATATATCGATTCCCGAGGATATGCTTCCCGATGACTTAAAGAACGTCTTTTACAGTAAAGACGGTAATGCCACACTTATGATGGTTCAATTTACGCAGGGCGGCGCTTCCGAGTCAACAATGGATGCTATAAAGTCCATACGTAAATGTATGAACAAAAATATGTTTATGAGCGGTGTTTCCACAATAATGTATGATACTAAGGCACTTGCCGACGCGCAGGCTCCGCTGTATGTAGTTATTGCAATAGTGCTTGCTCTTATCGTTTTGATGTTTACCCTGAAATCGTATGTCTTGCCGTTTGTGCTTCTTATGGCACTGTGTACCGCGGTTGTATATAATATGGGTACAAACATTTTCTTCGGGCAAATATCATATATTACACAGTGTATAGCGGCTATACTGCAGCTCGGCGTTACCATGGACTACTCGGTATTCCTTATGGACCGTTACGAAGAGGAATGCAAGTATAATGACGACAGAACCATGGCAATGGCTTCGGCAATAAGCAGTACGTTTGTATCGCTGGCAGGCAGCTCATTGACTACGGTATTCGGCTTCCTCGCACTTTGTTTTATGAGCTTCAAGCTCGGTCTTGACATAGGTCTTGTAATGGCAAAGGGCGTATTGCTCGGTGTTATCACGGTTGTTACATTCCTTCCGGCACTTATACTTTTGCTTGACGATAAAATCGAAAAGACAAGGCATAAGAGCTTGGTTCCTCATTTCGGCAAGCTTAATGAATTCACCCTTAAGCATCGCCGTGTAATTGCAATAATCTTCCTTCTTCTTATAATTCCCGCATACGGAGCTTCGAAGAGCGTTAATGTATACTACAATATGGATAAGGCTCTTCCCTCCGACCTCGCGTCTATCGTTTCACTTCACGAAATGAAAGATAAATTCAATATGGCAACTACACATTTCATTATAGTAAGCGATGATATACCGAGCCAGAAGCTTGAAGCTATGGAGCAGGAAATTGAAGATGTTGACGGTATAACAAACGTAGTTGCAATGAACGAGTTTTTAGGTTCTGCAATACCCGCCGATATGATTCCCGATGATATTCGTAATATCTGCATTAAAGACGGTTATCAGCTTATGATGGTAAATACAAGCTACGCTACGGCAACCGATGAAGAAAATGCACAGATAGATACGCTGAAGAGTATTGTATTGAAGTATGACCCGAACGGTTATCTGACAGGCGAGGGTGCTATGACTAAGGATCTTGTTGATGTAACGAACCGAGACTTTATAATAACCAATATAATTTCCGTCGCGGCAATATTTATACTTATAGCGATTATCTTCAAGTCAATATCAATACCTGTAATACTTGTTGCGTCGATAGAGATAGCAATATTTATAAACGAGAGTTTTTCGTTTATATTCGGCGAGACGATACCGTTTATCGCGCCTACAATAATCGGTTGCGTACAGCTCGGCGCAACGGTTGACTATGCTATACTCATAACCTCGAGGTTCCGTGAAGAACTGAGAAAGGGTCTGTCTAAGGATGAAGCCATCAGAAAGGCTGCCAACGAATCCGACCGTTCGATTTTCCAAAGCGCAATGGTATTCTTTGTTGCGACCTTCGGTGTTTATCTGATTTGCGATATAGAGATAGTCAAGAGCATTTGCGGTATGCTTGCACGCGGTGCAATCATAAGTGCGTTTATAATAATCTGTACTTTGCCGCCAATACTTTATATCTGTGAAAAACTCATAAACAAAACTTCGTTTAATTGGCGGACAATGCCGAAAGAAAAATTTAAGAAATCAAAGGCAAAAATAAAAGCCGTCAAGGCTAAGAAATCGGAGGCAGCAAAATGAAAAACACAAATAAAATCAAAAGCATAATCTGTGTTTTGCTTGTTTTCTCAATGCTTTGTGTCACCTTTACCGGTTGCTCGTCCAAAAAGGACGACGACACGGTAGCCGAGGTTGATAAAAAGGCTGAGGAAACAATTTACACAAACAGAATCAATAATTATAAAAAAACCGAAACGGTTTACGCTACACTTGATAACTCCGGTGCGGTTCAAAACATATCCGTTACCGATTGGATTCACACCGACACCCCCGAGGTTTACCTCAGAGATGTTACGGACCTTGAAAATATAACAAATGTTAAGAGTGATACCGAACCCTATTTTAAGGACGGCGGCTTGTTCTGGAATATGCCGACTACCGACCTTTATTATCGCGGCACAAGTAATAAGACGCTTCCTGTAAGCATCTCAATTAAATACTATCTTAATGATGAAGAAATAGCCGCCTCCGATCTTGCCGGCAAGAGCGGTAAGGTAAAGATAGAAATACAGATGACAAACAACATCTTTAAAACCGAAAAAATCAACGGTAAGGATGTTAAGGTTTGCAATCCCGTGCTTGCCGTCGGCGGCATGATTCTTCCCGAAACCAACTTTCAAAACGTAAAAGTGGAAAACGGCATTTCTCAGGGAGATGGTTCAAAGGAAGTAGCTGTGGTGGCCGGCTTCCCCGGAATTAACGAGACGCTTGGCTTAGATTCCAAAACTCTCAAGGACGCTGCCGATATCACCTTTAACGATAACTTTACAATTACCGCCGATGTAACGGATTTTGAACTTACAAATATGTATTTTGCGGTCCTTCCTCTTTCGGCAGTAAGTAATAATATGGCTGTTCCTTCAAGCGTTGATGATTTAAAATCAAGCCTTAATCAGCTCAAGGAAATTGAATCCTCGATTAAGTCAATAGATCCCAATAACGTCTTATCGACTCTTATGTCAAATCCCGACAAGCTCGGCGAGCTTGCACAGATGATAAATGATGCAACATCGCTTTATGAGAGTAATAAGCCTCTTATTGATGTTCTTTCCAAGAACCTTACTCCGCAAAATATAGAAACGCTTAAAACTCTTCTCGATTCATCAAGTAATTCCGACCTCCAGAAGATGATAAAACTGCTTTCTGATCCCAATGTACAGCAGTTCTTAAGCCTTCTTCCGTCGGCTTCAGGTGAGTTTAAAGACGCACTTCCGCTTCTTCAGAGTCTATCAAACGATATGCAGGATCCGGAGGTACAGGCCGCAATAGATAATTTGCCTGATACCATGAGTAAGATTTCGGATATCCAGAGCGAACTTGATAGCAATCAGGAGCTTCTTAACAGTCTCAGCACTCTGTTAAATGAAGACAATATGACAAAGATAACAAATCTGATGAATTCCGTCAGCGCGGCTGATTTTGCATCAAAGCTTGAAAAATACGGTGTGCTTACCGATAATTCCGATGAGCTTTTACAGAAAGCCACCAAAATGATTGAATACGGTAAAGAATATAAGATTTACTCTTCGGTTGCCGACGGTATAGAGTCAAGCGTAATGTTCGTTATGAAAACACCGAGTATTGAAAAGGCTGCGGAGGTTAATACTCAGGCAGAAAGCAGTAAACAAAATTGGTTCCAAAAGGTGTTTGGTAAAAACAAGTAAATAATTGCTTTTAAAAACGCGTTGCTTATTTTAGAGCAACGCGTTTTTTTGTGTGAAAATGCACAAACGGAGAGCCGCAAATTTGACGTTTGCAATTTGAAGTTTACTTTTTAACCAATGTGCAATATGAAGAATTAAGCACTTCTGACAAAGATATTTTTTCTGCAAAAAAAGAGTTGACTTTTGCTGTAACCGGAAGTAAACTATGGGCGTAGGGTAAACGATTACCCGTTATTTGTTACAAACTTAGCAAACGATTGCATAATTTTTCGGAGGTATTTGAATTGAAAGGGAAAATTTCAATGGTTGAGATTGCCGAAATGTCTGGTGTGTCCATCGCCACCGTTTCGCGCGTTTTAAATCATAACGGCAGATTTTCCTCAGAGACCGAAAGAAAAGTTATGAATATTGTTAATAAGTACGGCTACAAGGTGAATCTTAATGCCAAAGGGCTAAGAACCAATAAAACGCAGAGCATCGGTGTTATTGTTCCTGACATAACAAACGAATTCTTTGCTAAGATTATCCGTTCCATCGAGACGTCTCTGTTGCAAAAAGGCTATACCGTTTTTGTGTGCGACTCTAACGAGGACAGCAGCACAGAGGACAAGCATATTTCTTCGCTTGCCGCCAAAGACGTTGACGGTATAATCTATATCAGTACAAAGAGCGATGTTAAGCAGATATATAAAGATTACAAAATACCGGTAGTTCACATAGACCGTCGTCCTGAGCATGCGGGTACCCTTATAATTTCTGATAATGAGATGGGCGGATTTTTAGCTACGGAGGCTCTTATAAAGGATGGCTGTAAGGATATATTGATGCTGAGCGACAAAAACTATTATTCTACCACGCGAAACAGATATAAAGGTTATGTTGACGCTCACAAAAAGTATTCTTTGCCGCTTAACGAGGGAAATGTTATAAAAACGGATGTCAGTTACGCTTCATCTTATGACGCGATAAAAAAAGTCATAGCCGACGGCAAAAAGTTTGACGGAATTTTTTGTAATAACGATATGATGGCAATCGGTGCTTTGCAGGCGCTTAAGGATTCCGGAATATCTGTGCCTGAAAAATGCAAGATCGTCGGATTTGATGACATTACTCTGTCAGAGATATGCGATCCGCCGATAACCACAATACAGCAGGATACCGATATGTTCGGTAAAAAATCAGTTGAAACTCTTTTAAATCTAATCGAGAATAATGAGATAAAAAACAAAAATGATATTTATGTTATTCCCGTAAAGCTTGTTAAAAGAACAACCGCATAAAAAATCAGCTAACATATGCAAACGGGAAATATTATTTCCCGCATATTTTGGGAAATTGAGTAAACCTTTACCCAATAAAATGTATATACTATTCACATACGGACACAACTAATATGTGGAAATAATAGACTTCAAGGAGGAAAAAATGAGCGCATTAGTTGAGATGAAGGGCGTCGTTAAAAAGTTTCCGGGCGTAACGGCACTTAAAGATATAACATTTGACATACAGCCCGGCGAAGTACATGTGTTGCTCGGTGAAAACGGCGCCGGAAAGTCGACACTTATGAAAATTCTCAGCGGCGTTTATCAGCCCACTGAGGGAGAAATAATTGTCGGAGGAAAAAGCTATAAAAGGCTAACTCCCAAGGATTCCGCCGAAAACGGCATCAGCGTAATTTACCAAGAACTGAGCGTCATAAATGAACTTTCCATTCAGGAAAACCTTTTTGTCGGTAAGTTGCCGATGAAAAAATACGGCCCTGTTAAGGTCGTAGATTATAAGTATATGAATGAGCGTGCAAAAGAGCTGCTCTCGAAGGTAGGATTAAAACGAGACCCCAAAACTCTTGTTGAGGATATAAGTATTTCCGAAAAACAGCAGGTTGAAATAGCCAAGGCACTTGCCGCCGACAGTAAAGTAATCATAATGGATGAGCCTACTGCGTCTTTGACAAGTGAGGAAGTAAATCATCTGTTTAAGATAGTTCGTCAGCTTAAGGAAGAGGGCAAGGGAATAGTCTTTATTTCTCACAAGCTCGGTGAAATTATTGAAATAGGCGATAGGGTGTCGGTGCTGAAAGACGGAGCTTACGTCGGCACGAGAGACGTAAAAGGTGTTACGGCAGACGATCTCGTTACCATGATGGTAGGAAGAAAAATTCAGAATACTTATCAGCATGAGGATGCTCCCGATACCTACGAGAATACAGAAGTCATTTTTGAGGTTCGTAATTTGTCTCGTAAGGATCAAAAGGTTAAGAATGTCTCGTTTAAACTTCATAAGGGTGAAATCCTCGGATTCTCGGGACTTGTCGGTTCCGGCAGAAGTGAAATGATGAATGCAATATTCGGGTCTGAGCCTCGCTCGGCAGGAGATATATTCATTCACGGCAAACAGGTTAAAATCAATAGTCCTTACAGCGCCATAAAGAACGGTCTTGCAATGGTAACCGAAAATCGTCGTGAGACAGGCTTCTTTTATAACTTTGATATTAAGCAGAATATTTCGATTCTTCCGTTTATCAAGACTTCAAAGGGAAAAGGCACCATAGGTCTTACAAACAATAAATTTGAAAAGGAATGCGCAGAGGAGCAAAAGAAAAACCTGAATATAAAATGCGCTTCAGTTGATCAAAATATAACAGAGCTTTCCGGCGGCAACCAGCAAAAAGTCATACTCGGAAAATGGCTTGCCGCAGATTCTCAAATAATTATTTTTGATGAACCTACAAAGGGAATCGACATTGGTTCTAAAAGCGAGATTTACACTTTGATGCGTAAGCTCGCCGATGAGGGTAAGGGCGTACTTGTTGTATCATCAGAGCTTCCGGAACTTTTGGCGGTGTGTGATACCATAGCGGTTTTCCGTGAGGGTAAGATCGTACAAACCTTCCCACATAAAGACGCAACAGAAGAAAAAATAATTATGGCTTCAACTGCCGACCTTAAAGAAAGGACTAATTAAAATGTCACAGTCTAAAACATTAAAAAAAGAAAAATTAACCTTTAACACGATCTGGCAGAGGTACGGTACGTTTGGTATTCTTATAATCCTTCTTGCCATCTTGGCCATACTGAAACCAACATACTTTTTCTCAAGCTCTACGGCACCTCAGATTTTGGCACAGAGCTCGGTAAATATACTTATTGCAATGGGTGAGTTCTTTGCAATTCTTATTGCCGGCATCGATCTTTCGGTAGGATCTGTGGTAGCCCTTACCGGAATGTGTATGGCAAAGTTAATGGTGGCAGGGGTAAACCCGATAGTTGCTGTTCTTCTCGGAATTTTGCTCGGTGCATTCCTCGGTTTCCTTAACGGGCTCCTTGTAAATGTTACAGGACTTCATCCGTTCATCATTACGCTTGGCACACAGGCAATTTATCGCGGCGTTACACTTATAATCTCAAATTCAAGCGCGGTTTACGGCTTCCCGGCAAGTTTTACAAGAGTTATTTCAAAATCTGTTATAGGTATTCCTCTTGTTGCGATAATAGCGGTTATTGTAGCTTTGATCCTTGCGTTTCTCACTAAAAAAACGAAGCTTGGTCGTAATATCTATGCGCTCGGCGGAAACAAAGAATCCGCTTGGTATTCGGGTATAAACGTAAATCTTCATACCCTTATAGTTTTCATTATTTCCGGTATTTGCGCCGGTATAGCCGGTGTGGTTCTTCTCGGTCGTGTAGGCTCGGCAGAGCCGGCAGCGGCAACAGGCTTTGAGACCTATGCAATAGCCGCTTCGATTATCGGCGGAACAAGCTTCTTCGGAGGCAAGGGTAAGATCTTCGGAGTTGTAATGGGCGGTCTTATCATCGGCGTTATCAACTTCGGTATGAATATACTTTCACTTTCGAGTACGCTTCAGCAGGTTGTAATGGGCGCTCTTATCATCGGCTCCGTTGCTCTTGACCGATTCGTAGCTAACAAAAAATAACCGTGTAGCTTAAAGGAGGTATTTTTATGGAACCTATGTTTAACCCGTCGCTCATGTGTATGGATCTTCTTGATATTAAAAATCAGACGGAAATATTAAATGAGCGATGTGACCTCTATCATGTCGATATAATGGACGGACATTTTGTGAAAAACATCACTTTGTCTCCGGACTTTGTAAAGGCGTTTTCAACAATCGCCAAAAAGCCTATTGACTGCCATCTTATGGTCACCGATCCCGATGATTATATTGAAGTTCTAGCTGAAAACGGAGCAGGTTATATTTGTCCGCACGCTGAAACTATAAACACCGATGCTTTCCGTATTATGAATAAAATCGAAGCATTAGGATGCAAAAAAGGTGTGGTTTTGAATCCTGCAACTCCGCTTTCTTATATCAGAGAATATATTGATCGCATAGATAAGCTTACCATTATGACGGTGGATCCCGGATTTGCCGGACAGCCTTTTATAAAAGAAATGCTCGGCAAAATCAGAGAAGCTAAGGAGCTTAAAGAAAAATACGGTTATAAGTTTTTAATCGAGATTGACGGTTCCTGCAATCAGAGGACGTTTAAGGAGCTTTACGAAGCCGGAGCTGAGGTCTTTATTGTAGGCTCGTCCGGACTTTTCTCAAAGGACAAAGACCTTAAAAAGGCTTGGGACATAATGAGAGAAGAATTTCGTACAGCAACAGGAGCATAGTATTAAAAGCAATTTTTAAAGGAGGTGACCGACCATTGGATTTTACAATCGGTATAGATATCGGCGGTACAAACTTTCGCATCGGAATGGTCGGCCGTGACGGTGAAATTATCAACTTCGAAAAAAATTCAAGCAGAATTTTTGATAAAGGCGATGTAATCGAGACCCTGTATCTTAACATTTCGGATTATATGAAAAGATATAACGCGTCAGATTCGATAAAAGCGGTAGCAATTGGATTGCCGTCCATGGTCAGCAAGGATAAAAAGACTGTTATATCCACTCCTAATCTTAAGGGATTTGATAATATACCGTTCGGAGATACGCTCAGCAAAAAGCTTGGCATACCCGTATATGTTGACCGCGATGTAAATTTTCTTCTTCAAAATGATATTGTTACATTGGGTCTTCCGAAAGATTCTACTGTTCTCGGTTTTTATATCGGAACCGGCTTTGGGAATGCCATTTATTTAAACGGCAGCTTCTACTGCGGACGCAACGGAGCGGCAGGAGAGCTCGGGCACATACCGTTTCCGAATATTGAGGAAAAGTGTACGTGCGGAAATGTCGGGTGCAGCGAAGTAATTTGCTCAGGCAAGTATCTTGAAAAGATTACCGCGGAGCTTTTTCCCGAAACCGATATAAAAAATGTTTTTTGCGAACACGGCGACGATCCGAGAATAATCAAGTATGTTAAAGATCTTGCCATTCCTATAGCTACCGAAGTCAACATACTTGATCCCGATTATATTATAATCGCCGGCGGAGTGGTATATATGAAGAATTTTCCGAAGGACATTTTGATAGATTCGGTACACTTTCATACACGAAAGCCTTACCCCGAAAAAAATCTCAGAATCCTTTTTTCGGAGCATACACAACAGAGCGGAGTTTACGGGAGTGGAGACTTTGCATGGCATCAGCTTAAACAGTAGTTTCGACTGCTGAAAAAATAAGTAAAAAGAGAGAGGAATTTATTATGAAAAGGAAAATTTTAAGTATCGTTATGGCATTGACGGTAGTTATCGGCATTGTTTTCGCAGGCTGCGGAAGTAAGACCGACGACAAGAAAACGACCGACGGTTCGGGCTCTTCTTCCGGAACCGCAGAATACGCAATTATTCTTAAACCGCTTTCTAACGATTTCTGGGCAAATATGAAAGCCGGAATAGAGAAGGAAGCTAAAGAACTCGGCGTAACCGTTGATGTTTTCGCCGCGCAATCCGAGGATGATACCGAGGGTCAGCTTAAAATTCTTGAAAACTGCATATCCAAGGGCTACAAGGCCATAGGTGTTGCACCGATTTCCCCGACTAACCTTATTAACGGTATAGTTGAGGCAAACAAAAAGGGTATTTATGTAATGAATATTGATGAAAAGATTGATATGGATACCCTTAAGAATGCCGGCGGAAGTGTTATAGCTTTTGCTACAACCGATAACGAAAAAGTCGGTGAAAAAGGCGCAAACTATATAATGGAACAGTTAAAGGACGGCGGCGAGGTTGCAATAATCGAAGGTAAGGCAGGCAACGCATCCGGTGAGTACAGAAAGAACGGTGCAACAACTGCATTTACCGCAAATAGCGCATTCAAGCTTGTTGCTTCTCAGCCGGCTGACTGGGACAGACAGAAGGCTCTTGATACTGCCGCTTCAATGATTCAGAAATATCCGAATCTTAAGGCTATATATTGCTGCAACGATACCATGGCTCTCGGTGCTTTACAGGCAGTTAAAAACGCTAACAAGCTCGGTAAGATAATGGTAGTAGGTACAGACGGTGCAGCCGAAGCCATAGACAGCGTAAAAGCAGGCGAGCTTTCAGCAACAGTTGCTCAGGACTCAGCGGGAATCGGTGCTGTTTCACTTAAAACGATGGTTGAGACAGTAAAAGCAGGCAAAGCAATTGATGTTAATGCTACTCCCGAAACTATCCCGGTTGATTCTTATATAGTTACAAAGGATAGCTAAAAAGGTGTTTTCCATCCGTTTATTAGATAAACGAACTCCCTAACTCACAAGCTCAGACAGCACCGATTTTTCGGTGCTGTCGAGCTGTATAACGGAATATTGAAAGAGGTTTTAATATGAAAATAGCAATAGGTAGCGACCATGTAGGATACGAACTTAAAGGCAAGGTTATTGCTCACCTGAAAGAAAAGGGTATAGAGGTAAAGGATTTCGGAACGAACAGCACCGAGCGTACCGATTACCCGATTTACGGTGAGGCTGTGGCAAACGCGGTAGCATCAAAGGAATTTGACAAGGGTATACTTATATGCGGTACAGGTGTTGGTATTTCTCTTGCGGCAAATAAGGTTAACGGTATCAGAGCGGTAGTTTGCAGTGAGCCGTATTCGGCACTTCTTTCAAGGCAGCATAACGATACCAATATTTTGGCTTTCGGTGCAAGAGTTGTCGGCCTTGACCTTGCACTTATGATTGTTGACACTTGGCTCTCCGGTGTTTATGAGGGCGGAAGACACGCACGTCGCGTGCAAATGATATCCGACATTGAAGAAAGACAGAAAAATAAATAAGCTTTTATTTAATTAAACAAAAGGAAGCCGCAGAAACTGTGTTTTGCGACTTCTTTTTTTCTTGAATTAGAGCTTTTTTTCTGATACAATATCAGCGTGTTTTCTACGGAACTGTAATGTTTGCAGCGATTGGTTTTTATTCTGTAAATGGAAAGGCTATGTAAGAATTATGAGTAAAATGTCAGAAGTAATGCCTAAATGGGGGCCTTATTCAAAAAAGTACAGCGGTGTGTCAAGAGTCACAGAGCACGAAACGGAAAAAGGCGTCAGGTTTGATTTCATTTCGCTTCCCGCAGTTTCAAATACCGATGCCAAGGCTCCGAATGTGACTATACCGGTGGGTGTGCATCCTTGGGATGTAAAAAGTGATTATTCTTTTTATTCTTACAGACAGGACCTGGAGTGGAAGGATGTTATTTATTCCGACGTTTCTTTTACCAAACTCAGCGATGAGAGTGTGCTTGTCAGGACAGAGATTTTCAATAATTCAGAGCTTATGCAAAATTGCCTTGTCAATTATTTCTCTTCGCTGCAATTTCCGTTTTTAACATCATACAGAGTTTCTCTTCCAAATAAATCGCTTATGTTTGACGCGCTTGATTACAGCGAGTTTACATATAAAACAAGCCGTCCGTGGGATAATGAAACTATGGACGCCATGCATAAAGGCGAGTTCTTTGACGATCGCTTTACTTCGCACAGAGGGCTCGGAGACCGTGACGACAACCGATATATATTGCCGAAATATCCGCGTCTCGGAGAAGAAAAAGGCGACAAAATCGTATATAAAATAAAAAATGATTTAAACTTTTCAGATGCTGCTTTATATGTCAGATACCGTACCGTTGATAATAAGCCTTCGGCTTTTACCGTGAACGGTGACAACGTTGTGTTTCCGCCTGCACAGGATATGGGTGAAATCACGATACCGATAGGTAATGTGGATAAAGGGGATTATACTCTCGTTCTCGTTTCCGAGGGCGAAGGCGGCATAGAATTTGATTTCTTTGCAATATGCGAAAAAGACGAAACCAATAAAATATTAGTTGAAGCAAAAAAGAATAATTTTATCCCGGATGTTAAGGTTCACGACGAAATAAACGGTAAAACCGTTGAGATAAAATACGAGGGCGTTGAAAAGCCCTTTGTTTTAAGAACATTTAATGATGAAACAAGACTTCGCAGCATACCCTCCGGCTGCCTTGAGGATGTACCGACTCCCCGTATATCTCAACCGGATAAAAGCTTTGACAATATGATGGAAACTTTTTCCGGAGAATTCAGTTGGAAACACAGCGACGAGGGATACTATCAGAATACTCTTGTCCACACCTTGTACATAGAGCCGGGGAAAAGTCATACCGAATATGCGGTAATTTCGTATGGCGGTGCAGAATATGAAACGCCGGAAGATTATGAAAAGATCTATTTATCGGCGTCAGGTTCGGTTGAAAAGCTAAGCTATAATGACAGCGGAAAAAAATATGAGTTTTCAAACCGCCTTTTGCGAGCTGCAATGTTCCAAAACACCGTGTATCCGCTTTATCATCACGGAGAATATGTTATACATCACACTCCCGGCAAGAGGTGGGATTCCTTTTACACATGGGATTCGGGCTTTATAGGGCTTGATATGCTTGAATTTTCACCGAAAATAGCGGATTATATCCTTGATTTGTATTTGAGTGATAAGGATAATAAGGACTATGCGTTTTTGCTGCATGGTTCTCCTGTGCCCGTCCATCTTTATCAATATTATGAAATGCTCCAAAAAACATCTGATAAATCCGAGCTGTATGATTATTACGACCGAGCAAAGATGTTTTATGATTTCCTTGCGGGAAAAATAAACGGTTCAACCACCGCTAAATTTAAGAGCGGTCTAACAACTACATTTGAGTATTTTTACAATTGTTCCGGTATGGACGATCTTCCGCCTCAAGTTCTGATGTACAAAAATAATTTGCAGCTTAAAACCGCACCGTGTATTTCTTCTTCTCAGGTTATAAGGACGGCAAAGCTTCTCTCTGTGATAGCTGAACATCTCGGTAAATCCGAAGATGTAAAAGCCTATTCGGAAGATATAAAGAGAATATCAAATGGGCTTCAGAAATACGCGTGGGATGATGAGGCGGGGTATTACTCATATGTAATTCACGATGAAAACGGCGAAGCAAAAGAACAACTGCGCTCCGAGTCGGGCGAAAATATGAATAAGACCATGGACGGTATATATCCTCTTATAGCCGGAATAACTACGGACGAGCAGACTGGCAGAATTCTGTCTCATTTGGAAAGCGAAGATGAGATGATGAGCAAGGTTGGTATAAGTGCCGTTAATATGAAGGCCGGCTATTATGCCACTAACGGCTATTGGAACGGCAACGTATGGTTTTCGCATCAATGGTTTGTTTGGAAAACCATGTTAGATATAGGTGAGGCTGATTTTGCATATAAAATAGCCAAGGTCGCGCTCGATTCGTGGAAGCGTGAGGTGGAGTATTCGTACTATACTTTTGAAATGCTTTCGATAACTACGGGCAGAGGAGGATGGTTCCATAATTTCGGAGGCCTTTCCGCTCCCGTGAACATTTGGGCTTCTGCATACTTTAAGGCGGGCACGTTTAATCTCGGCTTTGACAGCTTTTGTGAAAATTACAGCTTCGAAAACGATTTCACTCATTTTTCCGCAGACGTTTCGCATTATAACGGTAAAGACAGCATAATGCTTGTTGTTATGAATGACAAAAATAATTATGTGGTAACAGTTGACGGAGAAAAAGCCGTTTTTAACGAGCGGGACAAAGGAACATTTGAAATAAAATTACCCTCTGATAAAAAACGTGTAAAAATTGAAATTCAGCTTGTGTAATCCTCTACAAGCTTTTGTGCTTCTTCATCGGAATAAGCCGTAACACCTACAATTATAAGCTCCCTGTCGCTTTGCGGCAGGGAATTTGTATTTACGTCAAAGATTTCCACCGGCATAGAGTATCCGCGTTTAAATAAAGCTATTTTACCGTTATAGTCGGTTATGGTGTAAAGTGCTGCAACGGTAGTTTCTTCACTTTCCGTAAAGCTGCTTTTCTTTTTAGGAGATTTTAAAATTATCACTGTTACGGCACCTAATAAAGTCAGAGCAGCCACCGATGCGGCGATACATTTAAGTAAGGCTTTTTTCATTTTATTCACTTCCGTATATTATTTTTGACAAGAATAGGAAAAATATAATATTTTTTCAAAATTATGATGAAATAATCAACGGTTTGTGTTACAATAAATCAGTATAGTTATATCGTATCCGATCTTTTAAACGGAGGACTTTAAAATATGACTCAAAAGCGACGCGCAGTCACAAAGAGAGTACCTAAAAACAGAAAAAAACGCAGTAAGGGCGCAACGGTTTTGTTGTCGGTTCTTTTTACCTTTTTGCTTACCGCGGTTTTTGTATGCTTATATCTTCTTGTGTTTATGGTGTCTTACGTAAACGGCGACAGTAAGATAAATCTTGAGGAATATAAAGAAAATCAAGATCAAACCACAATTATATATGCGTATGACACCAACAATGAAGTCACGGAGCTTTCGCGCCTTCACGGTGAACAAAACCGAGTTTGGGTAACATACAGCGAAAATCCGGATGAAAGCGTTATACCGCAAAATCTTGCGAATGCGTATATTGCACTTGAGGATAAGCGTTTTTACGATCACGGCGGTGTCGACTGGTTCAGAACATTATCGTCGGCGGTTAGATACCACTTCAAGCAGGGCGGTTCGACCCTTACTCAACAGCTTATTAAAAATCTTACGGGAGAAAACGGCAAAACCGTAAATCGTAAATTTTATGAAATACTGTCTGCGCTGAACCTTGAGAAAAATGCCTCTAAGCAGACAATACTTGAGGCGTATATGAATACGGTCTATATGAGCCACGGCTGTTATGGCGTACAGACCGCCTCCGAAAAGTATTTCGGAAAAAATGTGCAGGACCTTAATCTTGCGGAGTGTGCGTCTTTGGCGGCAATAACTCAATCTCCGTCAAAATATGATCCGCTTATTCACCCAGATGAAAACAAAAAACGTCAAAAGGTCTGTCTTGACAATATGCTTAAGCAGGGCAAAATAACAGAAGACCAGTATAATGAAGCAATAAATTACACAATGGTGTTCACGAACAGTGAGGGCTATGTGCCGAGCGAAAACCTTACAAGCGCTCAGCAGCAGACCACTACCACCATTCAGAGCTACTATGTCGATTACGTTATTCAAAAAGTTATTGCCGACCTTATGGATAAATACGGCTATACAAAGCCGCAGGCGTCTACGCTCATTTATTCGGGCGGACTTCGCATCTACTCCGCTGTGGATATGAATGTTCAGAATATTCTCGAAAACGTATATGTAAACAGAATATCATTCCCGTCCTATAATAAAAATGTTCCCGATGCTCAGTCGGCTATGACAATTATGGATTACAGCGGTAGAGTGCTCGGTATGATAGGCGGAGCTGGAGAAAAGACCGAAAACCGCGGACTTAACCGTGCGGCAAATTCGTATAGGCAGCCCGGTTCATCAATAAAGCCCCTCTCTGTTTACACACCGGCAATAGAGGAAAAATATGCTTATTGGAGCACAAGAGTTAAGAACTATGGTATTCCTCACTATTACAGCGACGGCGGAGTGGGTCCCGTCAACTACGGTAATGACCCCGGTTCTCCCGATTCGTATGTAAACGTACAAAAAGCTATTTGTAAGTCTTACAATACCGTACCGGCGCAGCTCCTTAAAAAGATGGGTTATGAATTGAGCTTTAAGTATGCCAACGGCAAATTCAGACTCGATCATCTCTATGATGTTGATAAGAACGCCTCGTCGCTTGCCGTAGGCGGTACAAGTAAGGGAGTATCAACTCTTCAGATGGCAGCCGCATATGCCACCTTCGGAAACGGCGGTAAATATTACGACCCATACTGTTACTATAAGGTTACAAATTCAAGCGGTACTATGGTATACCTTCAACATGACGAGACCGATGGCGATCAGATTATGTCTCAGGATACTGCGGATATTATGAATGAGCTTCTGCAAACCGTTGTTACCGATACGGCAGGTGAAGCTACCGCGCGCAATTACGGCCTTAACAATATGAAACTGTTTGCGAAAACCGGTACCACAACCGAGGATAAGGATCGTTGGTTCTGCGGAGGTTCCCCGTATTATGTAGCTGCAGTTTGGTATGGCTGCGATACTCCTAAGCAGCTTTCGAATTATGTTTCGGGCAATCCGGCGGGTAAAATATTTGATGAGGTTATGAACAGAGTTAATAAAGGACTCGCTTCTAAAGATTTTACAAAATTCTCATCTATTGTTGAGCAAAAAGAATATTGTACAAAGACTGGCTTGCTTGCGGGCAGCGGATGTTCGAGTCGCGCAACCGGTTGGTTCTCAAAGAGCAATATGCCGGGCTATTGTACATCTTGCTCCGGCGGCGGAAGTAAGGATGGCAAGATCGAGGGAGAGACCAAAAAGACAACCGACGGTAGCACTAAGCCGGCAGAAACAACAAAGGCGGCTGCTGAGACGACAAAAGCTCCCGAGGCCACAAAAGCCGCAGAGGCTACCAAAGCTCAATAATCAAAGGAGTTTTTATGGGCAATTTGCTGTTTAAAAATGCACACGTTATAGACCCTTCACAAAAGATTGATACTGTCGGCGACGTTCTTGTCGTCGACGGTAAGATTGCCGATTTTGGCAAGGTTTTAAGCTGCTCTGCCGATAATATCATTGATGCTTCGGGGCTTGTTTTGGCGCCGGGGCTTATTGATTTACATGTGCATTTGCGTGACCCGGGTCTTGAATATAAAGAGGATATAATTTCCGGATGCCGTGCGGCGGCGGCTGGCGGCGTGACAACGGTTTGCGCCATGCCTAATACAAAACCGGTATGCGATAACGCAGAAACGGTAAAATATATACTTGAAAAAGCGGCTAATGCCGATGCTCACGTTCTTCCGATAGGTGCCGTTTCCGTCGGCGAAAACGGTGAAAAGCTCACCGATATGCAGGCTTTAAAAGAAGCCGGTTGCTGTGCTTTTTCGGATGACGGCGTTCCGGTTAAAACCGCAGAGCTTATGCGTGAAGCACTCAAAGAAGCAGCAAGACTCGATATGCCTGTTTTTGCCCATTGCGAAGAAAAAACAATTTCACGCGACGGCATTGTGAATGAATGCGATGTTGCAAAAGACCTTAATATGCCTCAGATACCGGTTTCGGCAGAAGACGTGGGAACTGCGCGCGAGACAGCCCTTTTAATGTCAGCCCCCAAAAATGCACGGTTGCATATTTGTCACGTCAGTACGGGCAATTCAGCACTTCTTATAGCCTCCGCAAAGAGAAACGGATTTAATGTAACTGCTGAAACTTGTCCGCATTATTTTATATTTAACGATGAAAAGCTTTTGTTAAAGGATGCGGATTATCGAATGAATCCGCCGCTTCGCAGTGCCGTGGACCAGTTTTCCGTTCTCTACTCGCTTATTGACGGCGTAATAGATGTAATTGCAACCGACCACGCACCTCATTCACCGGAAGAAAAGGCAGATTTTTACAAAGCTCCCAACGGTGTTATAGGTATGGAGACATCTTTTTCCGCTTCATATACCGCGCTTGTTGCGTCGGGACTTATCAGTCTTTATGAGCTTATTGATAAAATGGCGTGTAAACCGGCCGAGATTTTAAACAGACCGATAGGCACGTTAAAAAAGGGGAGTGCTGCGGACATTATTTTGATAGATGAAAGTGAAAAATTTACAGTAGACATAAATAAGCTTCACGGTAAATCCAAAAACTGCATCTTTAAAAACCGTGAACTTCAAGGCAAGGTAAAAATGACCGTTCTCAGCGGCAGAATAGTATATAATGATTTAGGAGATTGACAAATGGCTTTTGACAGACTTATCCGTGCAATTGACGAAAAGAAAAATCCTACTGTGGCAGGGCTTGACCCGAAGCTTGACTACGTTCCCGAGTTTATAAAAAAAGACTCGCGTGAGAAATACGGAGATACGCTTGAGGCTGCGGCAGATGCGCTTTTGACATTTAACAAAGGGCTTATAGATTCTCTTTGCGATGTTGTGGCGGCCGTAAAGCCGCAATGCGCCTATTATGAAATGTACGGGTGGCAAGGAGTAAAAGCACTTTATGACACAATAGCTTACGCAAAAGAAAAAGGCCTGTTTGTAATAACCGATGGTAAAAGAAATGATATCGGCACTACCATGGAGGCGTATGCCGCCGCACATATCGGTAAAACAGAGGTTTTCGGTAAAACCTTTGAAAGCTTTTCCGCCGATGCCCTCACGGTTAACGGTTATCTCGGAAGCGACGGTATAAATCCTCTTTTGAATATTTGCAAGGAAGAGGACAAAGGCATTTTTGTGCTTGTGAAAACTTCTAATCCATCCTCCGGTGAACTTCAGGACAGATTGCTCGGCGGCAAAACCGTCTACGAAACTATGGGTGAAATGTGCGAGAACTGGGGCAAGGATTCTATAACGGATTACGGATACTCGTGTGTCGGTGCGGTTGTCGGAGCAACTTATCCGAAACAGCTTTCAAGTCTTCGCAAAGAATTACCGCACACATTTTTCCTTGTACCGGGTTACGGTGCACAGGGCGGAGCCGCCAAAGATATTGCAGGTGCGTTTGATGAGAACGGACGCGGAGCCGTAATAAATTCCTCAAGAGGTATAATGTGCGCATACAAAAAAGGCGGTTTCGATGAAAAAGATTATGCCGTTGCCGCACGTAAAGAAGCTATCAGAATGAGGGACGAAATCAATTCCGTTTTATAAAGGGTGATTTATATGAAAAATAAAAAGGCTTACCTTGTTTTGGCTGACGGAACCGTATTTAACGGAATTTCTATGGGTAAAGAGGGAACAGCTTTAGGAGAAGTTGTTTTCAATACGTGTACGGCTTCTTACGGAGAACTGCTTTCAGACCCGACATATTACGGTCAGATAGTGGCGCAAACCTATCCTCTTGTAGGCAACAGAGGCGTAGAAAAAAGAGACAACGGTTCAAAAATAATGGCAAGCGGCTATGTTGTGCGTGAATGGTGCGACACCGGCGATCTCGGCGAAGAAACGCTTGACAGCTATTTAAAAGAGTGCGGTATAGTAGGAATCAGCGGTATTGATACACGCCGTCTTACGCGCGCCGTCCGCGACAAAGGCTATATGAAGGGCGCTATAACCGATAATCTCAATGATTTTGACGTGCTTATTAAAAATATCAAGAATTATACAATTTCCGGGGCGGTTGAGGCTGTTACCGTAAAAGAGCCGCAGAAATTCACGGCGGAAAATCCGAAATGCAATGTTGCGGTGATTGATTACGGTTCGCCGCGCAGAACTCTTGACGGCTTTTTGTCACGAGGCTGTAGTTTGACTGTCGTCCCGGCTGACTTTACGGCTGAGCAGTTAAAAAACATTTCACCGGACGGCATTTTCCTTTCCGACGGTCCTGCCGATCCTGACGATAACCCAAAGCTTATAGAAAATATCAAGGAGTTTAAAAAACTCGGTGTTCCGATGTTCGGAATAGGTCTCGGCCATCAGATGCTGGCTCTTTCGGAAGACTTTAAAATTGAAAAAATGCCGCAGGGGCATCGCGGCTCAAATCAGCCTGTAGTTATAAAATCTACCGGAAAGCTTATGGTTACAGAGCAGAATCATGGCTATTCGGTTGAAGTTTCGAGCATCAGTGCCGATAAAGCCGATATTACAATGATAAATGTCAACGACGGCTCATGTGAGGGACTTGAGTACAAAGATTTCAACGGTTTCGGGGTTCAGTTTACACCGGACAGCGACCGCGACAGCAGTACATCCTGGATATTTGACCGCTTTGTTGATATGATGGGGGAATGAGTTATGACAGAAAATAAATATTCAAAAATACTTGTTCTCGGAGCCGGCCCTGTGGTTATAGGCTCTTCCTCTGAATATGATTATTCGGCTGCATCTGTTTGCAGAGCGTTGAAGGAAGAGGGCATTTCAGTAGTTTCGGTAAACTCAAATCCGGATACAATAATGACAGATAAAAATGTTGCGGATACAGTTTATATTGAGCCATTAAACGGCGAAACAGTAAAGAAAATAATTGAAAAAGAAATTCCCGATGCCATTATCGGCACCACGGGAGGAGAAGCGGGGCTCGAAATTTGCCTTGAGCTTTTACAAAACGGTTATCTTGATGAGCACGGTACCAAGCTTCTCGGAATTAAGCCGGAAACCATAAAGGCAATAAGAAACGAGCAGGCTCTTCGAGATACTCTTGAAAATGTGGGCGAACCGTATGTATCCGCAAAGGTGTTGCCGACAGACGCGGAATGTGTGACATTCGCCGGTGAAATCGGTTTTCCCGTACTTATAAGTCCGGCATTCACGCCTGATTTTTCGGAGCCGATACGTTGCGAAAATGCAAATGATATTTTGTCAGGCTTCGGCAGTTGTGCCGAGCGATCTCTCGTAAACGAGGTATACGTAAGAAAATGCGTCGATGATTATAAAGAAGTGGAATTTGTCGCAATGCGCGATTCTTTCGGCAACTGCATAAGCGTAAGCAGTACCGAAAATATTGACAGCGTCGGCATTCATTCCGGCGACAGTATTGTTGTTATTCCTGCGCAGACTCTTACAGACAGCGAAACCGTAAGGCTTCGCAGAGCCGCAAGAAAAATAGCCGATTATTTAAATATTGAAGGAAGCTGCAATGTCCGTTTTGCAATAAATTCGGATGGCAGTGAGTATATGGTTTTGGCAGTTGAACCACAGCTTAACCGTACTACCGCTCTTGTTTCAAAGGCTACGGGTTATCCCATAGCGCAGGTCTCTGCCAAAATTGCTCTCGGATATAAGCTTTACGAAATCAAAAACGATATAACAGGCGTTACCACAGCGGCAAATGAACCTGCCATTGATTATTGTGCCGTAAAGGTTCCGAGATGGTCTTTTGAAAACTTCGATGCCGCCACCAGAAAGCTCGGCGGAACTATGCAGGCTACGGGTGAGGCACTCGCAATCGGCACTTCGTTTGAGTTGGCTCTTATGAAAGCGATACGCTCGATGAATCCGCGTACCGAATCCGTATCAATGCCCAAAATGAAGCAAAAAACCGACAATGAGATAAAGGAGCTGCTGTTAGGCTCCGATGATGAGCGAATTTTTGCTGTTTACGAAGCTATAAGACGCGGATTTGACCTTGCTGAAATACAGTCTCTTACAAGAATAGATAATTATTATCTAACTAAGCTCAAGAATATAGCCGATACGGAAACATCTCTCGGTAACGGCTTTTCGGGTGATTTGTATTTCCGTGCAAAAACTCTCGGTTTTCTCGACAGTACAATTGAAAAAATAACCGGTGAGGAGATTTCGGCACCCATAGCTGCAGGATATAACACCGTAGACACTTGCGCAGCCGAATTTGACGTTAAAAAGCCCTATTTCTATTCTTCGTTTGACGAGGATAACGAAGCCGCAATGTTCGGAAAAGCGCACCCGACATCGAAAAAGAAAATCCTCGTAGTGGGTTCCGGCCCTACATCCATAGGTCTTGGAACAGACCGCGATTATGCGGTGGTAAACTGTATAAATACACTTAAGGACTTCGGTTACTCCACTATTTTGCTTAATAATAATCCTGCGGCTGTTTCCACAGATCCCGGAGTTGCCGATACACTTTATCTTGACCCCATTACAGACGAAGATGTCAGAAATGTTGTGCTCACCGAAAAACCGTACGGAGCTGTTTTGCCGTTCGGCGGTGGTAACGCCGTCAGAAAAGCCGAAATGCTTCGTTCATTAGGCGTTAAGGTTTTCGGTTCGGATGACGAGGCTCACCGCAGACTAAAAAACAAAATTGAGTTATTTGATATCCTTGATGATCTCGGTATACGTCACACAAATAACCGACACGTTATGATTGGTAAGGGTGCCGAGGTGGATGTCCTGTCCGATGGCAGCGATATACTGGTTCCGGGAATTTGCGAGCATATTGAAAAGGCCTGTGTAAATCCCGGCGACACTACTACGGTTTTTCCGTCGATAACGCTTACCTCATCGGATAAAGAAAAGATATACGAATATACCGAAAAGCTTTGCAAAGAACTTAAAATTAAAGGGCTTATAAATATCCAGTTTGTTATATATGATAACGAAGTTTATGTTTCGTCGGCAAGCGTCGTGGCAACGCGAAACGTGCCGTTTATGACTAAGGCATCGGGGTTGCCGATAGTTGCCATGGCTACGCGGCTTATGCTCGGCGAGACGCTCGGTGATATCGGTATGGGATGCGGTATTTTACCGGAGCCTACAAGGTATTTTGTCAGAGTACCGGTATTCAGCTTTGAAAAACTTCAGGGTACCGATGTTCAGATAGGCGATACCGAAAAGTCAACGGGTGAAGTCATGGGCATAGCAGATACATTTGACGAAGCTCTTTTGAAGGGCTTGATAGCTTCGGGAATGCGTATAAAGCGCACAGGCGGAGTGCTTGTTTCCGTTGCCGATACCGATAAGAGGGACAGCGTTATGCTTGCCGGTGAATTTTTAAAGCAGGGCTTTAAAATTTATGCTACTTCAAATACTGCTAAGCTTTTAAATTCGAACCATGTTGCGGCAAATTCCGTGCGTAAAATACATGAGGGCGAGCCGAATACAATGTCGCTTATTAAGAATAATAAATTATCATATGTTGTTTCAACTGCGGAGCAGGGGCCTAAGGTGAATGAGGACGACATTCGCATACGTCGTACCGCTCTTCTGCGCCGTATTCCGGTGCTTCCGTCGGTTGATACTGCCTTTGCATTTGCAAAGTGCCTCGAAAATAACAATATTCTTGAAGAAATAAAGGTTTGCAAGCTATAATTATAGGTGAATGATTTATGTTTCAAAAATCGTATAAAATCCTGTCGACCGAAAAACTGAATAATACAACTTTCAGCTTTGTTATTTCCTGCCCGGAGCTTGCCGAAGAAAGCTGGTGCGGAAGATTTGTAAATGTCTTATGCGGAGAAAAGACTCTGCGCCGCCCGATTTCAATTTCTGAAATTGACAAGCAAAACGGTACAATAACAATCGTATTTGAAGTCCGCGGAGACGGAACAAAATGGATGTCGGAGAGAAAAGCAGGGGACGAGCTTGATATTTTAGGACCTCTCGGCAACGGATTTTTCCCCGATAAAACAAAACGCGGAATTTTTATCGGAGGAGGTATAGGCTGCCCACCTATGCTCGGTGCTGCAAAAGAATACGGCAGCGATGCAGAGGTGATTCTCGGCTTCAGAAGCCAAGAAAATGCAATACTTACAGATAAGTTTAAGTCTGTCGCTAAGCGGGTGGAAATTACAACAAACGACGGTACCCTCGGCGCAAAAGGCTTTGTTACCGATGTGCTTAAAAATATGGTTCAAAACGGCGAAAATGCCGTAGTTTATGCCTGCGGACCAACACCAATGTTAAAAAGCGTTGCCGCGCTCTGTAAGGAAAAAAACATTAAGTGCTACGTTTCGCTGGAGCAGCGTATGGCGTGCGGAATAGGTGCTTGCCTTTGCTGTGCACAAAAGACTCGCGATAAAGACGGCGAGCATATGAAACACGTTTGCAAAAACGGACCTGTTTTTGATTCCGAGGAGGTCGTATTCTGATGGCTGATTTAGGTGTTAATATAGCCGGAGTTCATTTTAAAAACCCCGTAATTACAGCGAGCGGAACTTTCGGATTTGGGCAGGAATATGCCCGTCTTTATGATATTTCGCGTCTCGGAGGTATATCTTGCAAGGGGACTACGTTGAAAGAACGCCCGGGAAATCCTGTCCCGCGAGTTTGTGAAACGCCGTCAGGTATACTCAACTGCGTCGGACTTCAAAATCCGGGCGTCGACGCGTTTATAAAAGATGACTTGCCTTTTTTGGAAAAGTCAGGTACCGTTATAATCGCTAACATTGCAGGAAGCGCAGAAGAAGATTACGTTGAAACCGTATCAAGGCTTAACGGTACGAGTGTGGATATGATTGAGCTTAATATTTCGTGTCCTAATGTTAAAGAGGGCGGAGCTTCTTTCGGAACAAACGCCGCGAGCGTCGAAAAGATAACGTCGGCTGTCAAAAAAGTAACCGAAAAGCCGCTTATGGTAAAACTTACGCCTAACGTAACCGACATAACTGAAATGGCTCTTGCCGCAGAGAGTGCCGGTGCAGATGCCGTTTCTCTTATAAATACGCTTACCGGAATGATTATTGATATAAACACAAAAAGACCGCTTCTTCGCAATAATACGGGCGGTATGTCAGGTGCGGCGGTTTTTCCCGTGGCACTTCGTATGGTTTGGCAAACCGCATCCAAGGTTAAAATTCCCGTTGTCGGTCTCGGAGGTATAACAAAGTGGGAGGACGCTGTACAGATGCTTTTAGCCGGAGCAAGTGCGGTTCAGGTCGGTACCGCAAGCTTTACAGACGCATTCGCACCGCTTAAAATTATAGACGGTATAAACAATTATCTCGACCAAAACGGGTATAAGAGTGTGTCCGAGATAGTCGGAAAGGTTGAACCATGGTAATACTTTCGGTTGATTACGGCGATGTCAGAACCGGAATTGCCGTTTGCGATAAATTCGGTATGTTGGCGTCACCTGTTAAGGTTATTGTCGAGCGCGACAGCGGCGCGTTGGCAGATGAGATAACTGAAATAGCCACAGAAAAGAAGGCTGAAAAAATAGTATTGGGGCTTCCGAAAAATATGGACGGTTCAGAGGGCTTTCGTGCCGAGGCTTGTCGGCAACTGGCAGAGCTTATTTCAGAAAGGATTAATCTTCCGATAGATTTTGAAGACGAGAGATTGACTACCGTTTCGGCGCATAATGCGCTGAACGCCACAAACACCCGTGGTAAAAAGCGTAAGGCGGTTGTTGACGCTGTTTCTGCAGTTATAATTCTTGAAGATTACTTGAGAAAAACGAAAAATCAAAAATAAAATCAAAAGCAGCCCGTATGTCATATGATATACAGGCTGCTTTTGGCAAAAGAACAAAATTAAATTGTTTAAACACAATAGAAATTTGTATCCCATCCGGGAATGTACGGATGATGTCTGAAGTATATTTTATATTCGGGATTTACCTCGAGTATTTTTTCGGGCAAAATAAATATATCTTCGATTCTGTGGTATGCCGCAATGTTGAGTTTGGGCTTCAATCTTTTTAGCGTAATTTCGGCTCCGTCAAGCATTTCGCTTTCCGCTCCTTCGATATCCGCTTTTATATATGAAATGCTTTCACTCTTTGAAATTTCATCCACCGAAACAGTATCTGTCTTTGCTTGTGCGGCATTTAAAAGATATGAATTTCTGCCGCCTTTTCTCGCAAAACCCATAGTCAATTCTCCGCTCCAAATGCCCTTGTTCACAAGAGTTATATTGCTCATACTTTTTGTGTATTCCATAAGCTTTTTAAAATTTCGCGGAGCAGGTTCGACAGCTGTTATACTGCCGTATTCGTTGCCGGAGAAATACAAAAATTCCTTTATTGTGTCGCCGTTATAAGCACCGAGATCAAGGTAATCTTCATTTTTGCCGAGCCTTAATATATCGCTAAACACTTCTTCTTTATCGCTCTCGCAGGATAGAAGTATGTCTAAGCCTCCGCTGTATTCAAAATTGACAAACTTAAAAAACACATCTTTGGATTTTTCGTCTGCAAGCAGCGAATAAATGTTACAGATGCGGCTTTTGTTGCGTTCAAAAAATTCTCTGTTTGCTATGCCGTTTCCGTAAACCGACACGCTCGGTACAAAAGTTTTGTGCTTTGCTGCAACGCTTTTAATGTTATCGATGACCGATTTAAGCTGAGAACCGAAGCATATTACACAGTAAAAATCGCTGAATTCATTTTCGCAGTCAGAGAGACTTTTAACTTTAAATCCACGGAAGCTTCTGTCCCTGACAAATCCGTCACTTGCCATAACGGCAGATATTTTTATACCCAGTCTTTCAAATTCGTCAAATATTTTATCGGCGCCGTTTCCGGTTCCGTAGCAAACTATCGGAAGGTCGGCACCTTTTAATTTTTCCCATACAGAAGGAGATTTCAGCATTTTATCAAGCATTATAACCACTCTTTTTATTTCTGCAAAAGTTCGGTATTAATTGTAACATATAACGTGAGTTTTCACAAATGTTGTTATTTACTTTGATAAAAAAAGATATTATAATATAAGTGATGAATTCTAAGGAGGTATTATTATGAACGATATTAACTCTCTTTATAAATTATGGTGCGAAAAAGCCGTGAATGATAAAGACCTTATTCCGGAGCTTAAATCAGTTGAGGGAAATCAGGATGAGATTCTCGACAGATTTTATAAAAATCTTGAATTCGGTACGGCAGGTCTGCGCGGAGTTATAGGAGCCGGTACAAACAGAATGAATGTTTATACCGTTAATCAGGCAACACAGGGCCTCTCGGATTATCTTAACAGCGAGTTTAAAGAGCCGAGCGTTGCCATTGCCTATGATTCGCGTATAAAATCGGATGTATTTGCACGTTCCGCGGCTTCGGTGCTTGCCGCTAACGGTATTAAGGTATATATCTATCGTGAACTTGTACCGACTCCGATGCTGTCATATGCGGTTCGCAAGCTTCATTGCAGCTCGGGCATAATCATAACCGCAAGTCATAATCCCTCAAAGTACAACGGCTATAAGTGCTACGACCCAAACGGCTATCAGATGACCGATGCAGCCGCCGCCAAAACCTATGAGTTTATAAGCCGTGTTGATATGTTCTCGGGCGTTAAAACCGCCGACTTCGAAGAATGCGTCAAGAGCGGAAAAATTGAATATATCAGCGATGAGGTTTATGAGTCGTTCTTTACCGAAGTGCTGAAAGCAAGAGTCAATCCCGGCATATGTGAAAAAGCGGGACTCTCGGTAATTTATACTCCGCTTAACGGCACCGGAAACAAGCCTGTCCGCAAAATCCTTAAAATGATAGGTGTTGAGGATGTAACCGTTGTTCCTGAACAGGAATTGCCCGACGGAAACTTCCCGACCTGCCCGTATCCCAATCCCGAAATCAAACAGGCCTTTGAGTGCGCAATAAACCTTTCAAAAACAAAAAAGGCAGACCTTCTTGTTGCAACCGATCCCGATTGCGACAGACTCGGCATTGCTGTGCTTGACGACGGCGAATATAAGCTTATGACCGGTAACGAAGTGGGAGCAATGTTTACAGAATATTTGCTTGAAACTCTTACTGAGCAAAATAAACTTCCGAAAGCTCCTGTTGTTGTTAAAACAATAGTTACTTCACCGCTTATCTCGGCCATTGCTGCTGCCCACGGCGCAACTACGGCAAACTTGCTTACCGGATTTAAATATATAGGAGAGCTTGTTACAAAGCTTGAAAGTAAAAATGAGGCTGACCGTTTTGTAGTCGGTATGGAAGAATCCTACGGCTATCTCCGCGGCTCACATGCAAGAGATAAGGATGCCGTCGTCGCTTCAATGCTTGTATGCGAAATGGCGTCATACTATAAGCTTAAAGGTATGAGTCTTTATGACTTTATGCAGAGCATATACAAGAAGTACGGCCTTTATCTTAATACTCTTCTCAATTTCGGCTTTGAAGGTGCCGCGGGAATGAAAAAGATGGCTGAAATGATGGATTCACTTCGCGCTGACGGCCTTAAAAATATTGCGGGTATGGATGTCGTAACATCTTCGGATTATGAGGCAAGCATCGAGACAAATCTTAAGACAGGCGAGAAGGCTAAGATTACTCTGCCGAAATCAAATGTGCTTGCATACACCCTTGAGGGCGGCAACAGCGTAATAGTTCGCCCGTCGGGAACAGAACCGAAGATAAAGATTTATATTACGGCAGTAGGCAACACGCGCGATGAGGCTAAGACTGTTACCGATAAGATAAGCGACGATATGGAAAAAATACTCGGTATTAAGAATTAAAGGAAGATTCTGAAAATGATGCAAAAGAAATGGGCCGTTCGTGTTATAGCCATAGTATTGGCTGTGCTTATGGTGGCAACAACACTTACGGTTTTGCTTAATGTTTTTTACTTTAAATAATTGAAATAACACGTCGCATTTGTCGCGGCGTGTTATTTTATATGTAAAATTTGTCATTATTGCTCGCGTTGTGTAATGTACACAAAAAGTGTGGTTGACAAATGCTTAAAATATGCTATAATAATTAAGCTTGCAGTTTTATTAGCAATGATTAGCCAAGGGGTGTGCCTGTTTTGACTGATAATGATGATCTTCTGAGGTTGGTCAAGCTGGCATCTTCAGGCGATAATGAAGCTTTATCTCTGCTTGTATCAAAAATGATTCCCGATGTGCGTCGTGAGGCTTCTAAGTTTTCCGGAGCTGTCGGCGTCGATTCCGACGATCTTTTTCAGGAGGGTATGATAGGGCTCTTGTCTGCCGCGCGTTCCTATAAAACTGATTGTGGCGCGTCATTCAGAACTTATGCCTCGGTTTGCATACGTAACAGAATCATTTCGGCTGTAAAAAAAGCGTCAGGCGGCAAGAGTGTGCGTCGTGACCTTTTGGTTCCTTTGGAAACAGAGCTTTTATCTGTGCCGGAGCTTTCTTATGATGACGGTCTTGTTGTTAAAGAGGAATGTGACAGGCTTTTTGGCTTTATCGAAACACAGCTTTCCGAAAGAGAACGCAGCATTTTAAAATTATTCCTTAGCGGGTTAAGCTACGGCGAAATAGCCCAAAAACTCGGTTCTTCATCCAAATCCGTTGACAATGCGCTTCAAAGGGTTAGGCGAAAGCTGAAGAAGTATAACTAAGGCGGTAATTAATACTTCATCAAAAGCCCTTTTCTCATTAGGAGAGCATTTTTGCGGCGGTGCAATTCCGCTTAGGGTAAAAATAATTTTTTTCAAGCGAGGTAGCAAAATGTACGAAGACAAAACCCTTATTTGTAAGGAATGCGGTAAAGAGTTCGTTTTTACAGCAGGTGAGCAGGAGTTCTATGCTGAAAAAGGCTTTGTAAACGAGCCCCAGAGATGCAAGGCTTGCCGCGATGCAAGAAAGAACGCTGCTAAAGGCGATAGACAGATGTACACAGCAACTTGTGCACGCTGTGGCGGCGAGGCAAAGGTTCCTTTCCAGCCCAAAGATGATCGTCCTGTTTATTGTAGCGAGTGCTTTGCAAAGATGAAAGAAGAGCAGGCATAATTTTAACATAAATTAAATATATATGTTTCGCTGAGTCTGTTCGTTAATTCGGGCAGACTTCTTCTTTTTGTATTTTTTTGAAAAATTTATGCTATTATAAATGTGGTGATATAATGAAAAAGACTGTTTCTGTTTTGCTTGTTGCAATTATGCTTTGTACATTTTCTTTTTGTGCCTTTGCGGTGGATAATACCGCATCCGTAAATATAGTTGAAACCGTAAGTAACGAATATACGGTTTATCTTGGATTTATCGATAACGGTAACGAGGTATGCGGCGGCAGTATGAATTTAGTATATAACAGCGACAAGCTTAAACTTGTTGATTATTCGACGGACTCCGAAAGGTGTATGATGCTTATAAATCCGGACTATCAAAATAAAGGCAATACTGTTCGTTTCGTTTTTGCCTCGGCCAACGCTTTAAGTAATGGGGAAAATTTGGCAACAATAAAGTTTTCGTCGAGCGGTGACAAAGTTACATTGTCGGATTTTTCGGTATCCGAGTATAGACTGTATGATGTAAATTCGTCCCTCATAGCCAACGAAAAGTCGGTTTCTCCTGCTATTTCGTTTAATGCTTTGTCTGATAAAAACAGTGTTGACACATCTGTTGTTGCGGACGGTAAGAATACAGATTCTGTTAGGGAAAGTACCGATTTTTCAAGTAATGATTCATATTTTTCACCTGAGTCGATTGCCGAAGACATTAACAATGTATTGCCGGACGAAACTTCTGCCGGTACTCCGGTAAAACATTCTTCCAAAAGCCGTAAAGCGCTTATCATATCGCTGATAGTTTCATTGGCTCTTGTTATTATTGCCGCAGTTATAATTTTAATTATGCGGAAGAAAAAAAGGTAATCGGATTTAAAATAAAAAATATAATTTAGGGCTTGCAAAATCCCCCGTATTATGTTAATATATTCGGGCAGTAAAAAAGCATACGATTTATCGGGGTGTGGCGCAGTTGGTAGCGCACTAGACTGGGGGTCTAGGGGCCGCAAGTTCAAGTCTTGTCACTCCGACCATAAAAGGATTTAGCATAAGCTAAATCCTTTTTTAGTTTTATTAGCTTTTGTTTTTGTAGAATCTGAAAGTAAGATGTGATAAAATAATAATTATTGTTGCGCGAAAGTAATTAGCTTTTTGGAATATATTGTTGTATTTCCCAAAAAAGCTTGTTTGGTTTTTGATTGTTGAGAAATTCTTGCATCGTAACAGGTGTTTAGTATAATTAATATATGAAAACGTGAAAGGGGTTAAAAATTATGAGCAACAAAAAAGAGCGTCGCAGAATAGTAAAGGAATTGCTTGACGTTACGGATAAGGAATTTACGGATGAGGAACTGATACATCAGCTTATCAACACCGAGCTTTCTAAGGATTCGGATAAAACCGACAAACTATCTTTCGGTCAGCGTGCGGCGGATGCTGTTGCGCGTTTTGCCGGAAGTTGGGCGTTTATATTCAGCTTTATAGCTATAATGGTTATTTGGATGGTTCTGAATATAGTACTTAAAGATAAGGCTTTTGACGCATATCCGTTTATCCTTTTGAATTTAGTGCTTTCTTGTATTGCGGCAGTACAGGCTCCGCTTATTATGATGAGCCAAAACAGGCAGGAGTCCAAGGACAGAGAGCGTGCGGAAAATGATTTTAAAGTCAATTTAAAAAGTGAACTTATAATCGATGATTTGCACAGAAAGATGGATCTTGTTCTTGAAAACCAAAAGAAGATAAATCGCCGCCTCGATCTTTTGGAACAGGCGGAAAATATAAGTCCCGAGCAAAAAAATAACATCGTTTCTTCGTCGAAAAAAACACTTCCGCAGGATAGTGATTCTCTCACATAAAAGTATTATATTGAGCAATGAGATTTTTTGGGGGTGAAAAATTATGACAGAAAAGGATTATTTAAAACAAATTGATTACGTTATCGAATCGGGACCTTATACCGACAGTTGGCAATCTTTATGTAAACATAAAACACCGGAATGGTATAAGAATGCTAAATTTGGAATCTTTATTCACTGGGGAATTTACAGCGTACCTGCATTCGGCAATGAGTGGTATTCGCGTGAGATGTATGATAAATCAAAGCCGGCATATCGGCACCACCGTGAAAAGTACGGTAATCAAAAGGACTTTGGATATAAGGACTTTATACCGATGTTCAAAGCCGAAAACTTCAATCCCGAAAAGTGGGCGGAGCTTTTTAAAAACAGCGGCGCAAAATACGTAATGCCGGTTGCTGAACATCACGATGGCTTTGCCATGTATAATACCGAGTTTAACCGTTGGAACAGTGTAAATATGGGACCGGAACGAGATGTTCTCGGAGAACTGAAAACGGCTGTGGAAAATGTCGGACTTGCCTTTTGTGCGTCAAACCATCGTGCCGAACATTATTTCTTTATGAATATGGGCAGAACATTTGACAGCGATGTGTGCAATGAAAGATATGCCGACTTTTACGGACCTGCTTATTATTGTAGGGAGCTGTCATCCGATAAAATGGGTGTAACGGCATCAAACTGCCGTTCTGTACCTCCGACGGAGGATTTCTTAAAAGATTGGCTTGTCCGCATATGTGAGCTGATAGATAAATACAAGCCGAAAGTTGTTTACTTCGATTGGTGGATACATAACAGGGCGTTTAAACCGTATTTAAAGAAATTTGCGGCATATTATTATAACCGTGCCGCAGAATGGGGAACTGAAGTTACGATAAATTATAAGCTTCAGGCTTTTGCTCCGGGAAGTGCTACGTTTGACGTTGAACGGGGAGCTTTGACAGATATTTCGCCCGTACCGTGGCAGACCTGCACTTCAATAGCAAAAAATTCATGGGGATATACCGAAAATAACAAGTTTAAGTCGGCATACCATGTTATATGCGATTTAATCGATATTGTAAGTAAAAACGGCGTTATGCTTTTAAATGTCGGCCCGAAACCCGACGGCACGATTACAGATGAAGAAACTGCGGTTTTGAATGAAATCGGCGATTGGCTGAAGACTAACGGTGAGGGGATATACGATACGGTTCCGTGGAAAACCTTCGGCGAAGGAAAAGTCAATACAAAGGACGGGTCCTTTAAGGATAATAAGACAAAAAAGTATACCGAAAATGATTTTCGTTTTACATATAAGGACGGAGCGGTTTACGTTTTCCAAATGAAACCGACACATGACGGTGTAATAAGAATTAAGAACTTTAAAAAGATAGCGCAGGACGCAATTGTATATTCGGTAAAGCTCCTCGGTAATCACTCACCGATAATAATCAGCCGAACCGAAAAATATATGGAACTTAAACTTATGGAAATTCCGCAAACGACCTTGCCGTTATGCTTTAAAATTGTTCTTGAATAAAAAGAGTCTCAATGATTGCTTATAGCAACCGTTGAGACTCTTTTTTTAGCTTATTCGGTAATTTCGGCATCCTTTGTAAGTCTGCCGTGGTATATAGCGTTTGATATATTTGTCGGTGATAAAAAGACCTTGAGCTGTTTAAACTTTGTATCAAGCTTATTATTACTGAACGGTATGTCCGAGAGGGAGTATGTCGTAATACTGTTTCTGAGCTCGGTAGTTGAAATAGACGTGTCTTTTTTAATCGTTACAGTTTTTTTCTGACCCGGAAGCAGATCAAAAAAGTTATCGCTGAACGGCAAAGTGCTTTTGCTGCTTTCAACTTTGACTAGGCGAGCATATTTGTCGGATGACACAGTAACATTCAATCCGTCTGCCGTTTCCTCAAAAGCGGTTTTAAGCTTGGCTTTTGGCAAGTGAAGCTCGTTTTCGCGGCAGAAAAGAACAGCTTTTTGCTGAATAAGGGCACTGTTCTCATAAAGTCTTACTGCAATGCCTGTTCTTTTTTTATCGTATTCCGAGCAAATGAACGGAACATTTAAATCAAAAACAACTGAATTTTTTACGGCACCGACGGTTAATGTTTTTTTGTTTGTTTCAAGAGTTCCGTTTTCAAAATCAAATATTTCATATTCCGCATCAACTGTTTTGCTTTCGTTTAAATCATTCAGCACAAAAACACGTATATAGTCGCTTGTATTCTCAATCGATATGCTGAGCGGCGCGTTAAAGTGCTTTGCACCGTATTGTAAGGCTTTGTAATTGCCATAGTAATCAAGACTTGACCAAGAGCATACACCCCAGCAGTCATTAAACTGCCAATACATTGAACCGTTGCATCTGCCCTTGTTTCTGCGCCAATGTTCGGTGGCATCTGCGATACATTCGTTTTGCGTTACCTGTGACAAATAGACATAATCCTTGAACTCCTTTGGTAAATTAAACCTAGATGCTATATAATATATCATTTTGTCATTGCCGTTGGCACATTTTTGGTGAGACTTAAACACATCGCTCGAAAGGGAGTAGTCGGAAGGCTTTGCAAACTTTTCGATAGCCTTCATATCAGGCAGGCTTTCAAAGCCGAATTCGCTGCAAAAACGTGTCATACGTTTGCGGTAATAATTCATCGGCTTCAAACCGTGCCATACGCCCCACAGATGGGTGTCGCCTACATTGTCGCTTTCTACTCCGACGTTATGAGATTCACCTACAGGCGAACCGGGTGTGTATGGAGTGTTTTTGTCATATTTTCTTATTTCGGGTTCAAGTATATGATAGAAGAATTTCTCGGTCCATTTGACATACTTTTGCATATGTACCCAAGCCATATGCATATCTTCAATTTCATTGTTGCCGTTCCATACAGCGAGAGAGGGATGATGACAGAGGCGTTTTACATTGTATTTAACCTCTTCTTTTACATTGTCAAGAAAGTCATTATCAAAGAACGGATAGGCTTGACAGGCGAATTGAAAATCTTGCCAAACAAGTATTCCTTTTTTGTCACAGAGATTATAAAATTCGTCGCTTTCGTAGTATCCGCCGCCCCAAATGCGTATCATATTTATATTTGAAAACAGGGCTGTGTCAATTAAATATTCGAGCTTGTCGGAAGTAAACCGTGTAATGAAGCTGTCGGGCGGTATGTAATTTGTGCCCTTGATGAAAAGAGGGACACCGTTTAATCTGAATTGGAAATTTCTTCCGTATTCATCTTTTTCTCTGTTTAATTCAATTTTTCTGATTCCTATTTTTTTAGAAGTGAAATCGACTTCTTTGCCGCCGGATACTACTGCTGCACTTATTTCGTACAACGGCTGCTCGGCTTTGCCGGATAATTCGTATGTCCACCAAAGCTCGGGATCGGTTATTGTAAAGTCAGCTTCTGTGCCGCTTTTTTCAAGTGTGCTGCCGTCCGGCAATACAACCTTTAACGAACATTCGTAATCTTTATATGCCTTTATATCGGCTCTTACGGAGATAACGGCAGTACCGTCGGCATTGAGCGCTTGTGACGCAAAAAGATATTCAATTTTTGCACCGTTCACAAACTCAAGACTTATTTCCTTTGTTATACCGCTGCACGGCAATACGGGACCCCAGTCCCAACCGAAATGGCATTGCGGTTTACGTATATGAACAATACCGTTCTGACCGTTTGAATTTACGGGAGTAGGACAGGACTTGTATTTTTCTTTAACATAATTTACCGGGGAACGAAACAATATTCTTATTTCGTTTTCACCCTTATCAAGACGTTCTTTTATTGATACGCTGTAAGCTTTAAAACAATTCCTAGCGGAAAAAGCAAGCATATTATTTACAAAAACATCACATATTGTATCAAGCATTTCACAGGTCAGAAGTATATCATCACAGTTTAATTCTTCTTCGGTTATTTCAAAAGTCTTTTTGTATTCCCAATTTGTTTCGCCGACCCAGTATACATCCTTTTCATTAAGGCCGATAAATGGGTCCGGAATATCTCCGTTTGCCATCAGGTCAAGATAGTTGCAGCCGGGTACGGTGGCTTCCTTGTATAGCTTATCACCGACTTTTCTGAATTGCCATTTCCCGTTTAGTGTCTTTTTCATTTTTCCAAATCCCTCTCTTTGAAACATCATTGGTATTATACTTTATCCCTCTGTATATTGTAAATGCTTTTATGCGCTTTTATTTTATGATTTTTTACCTGTAAGTCTAAATGCAACTCTGCGGCGGATATCTCTATTGACAATTTAATATATTTCATTTAAACTGTAATGGTATTTTGTGCATTATGCCAAAAACAAGAAGAGTGTTAGGGAGCTTTTTATGGAGAAGTCAAAGAATAAAGTCGGTAATGTTTTAAAATCGGTAAAAGAGCATTGGAAAAATCCGCCTGAGGGCCGGTATATACCGTATAAGGAGATATTGTCTTATTCGATAGGCGGTATCGGAGTCAAATTTGTATTGTACACGGTCTCGTATATCGGACTTTCGGCGACAAGCCTTCTTGCCGGAGCTGCGTTAGGACTTAAAAACAGAGATCTTGTAAAGCTCAATCTGATTGCAACGGTAATTGGTATGTTTTTAGGTCCGCTTCGCGGTATGATAATTGATAATACGCGTAGTAAAAACGGTAAATTCAGACCGTATCTTATCTATGCCGGTATACCGTCGGCAGTTGTAACCACGGTGTTTGCTTTTTTACCGTTTGAAAGTATGAGTTATGACGGAAAACTATGGTCGCTGTTTATTACCTATATGATGCTCCAGCTTTGTTATCCGTTTTACGACCAAGCGTATACAACTCTTGTGCAGGTTATGAGCCCGAATTCGACGGAGCGTGCGGATGTTATAACAATATCGACATTTATATACTCTTTGGCACCTTCGGTAATGGGCTTTGTTGTACCGATAGTTGCCGGATTTGCCGGCGGACTCGAGCATATAAATGCCTATCGCGTAATTATGCCTGTTTTTGGCATAGGTGGTGCTCTTTTGGGAATTTTCAGTTATGCCGGAACTAAAGAACGTATAATTGTATCCAAGGATTATTCCCCTAAAGTACCGTTTTTCCAAGGAATCGGAGCAGGTATCCAGAATAAGTACCAGTGGGCGCGCTCAATAACTTCATGGTTTATTCTTTTACAGGCTGGCGTCGGCAATGTTACAACATGGTATTTTTATTACGGTATTAAAGATACTTTAGGTCTTACAACGGAACAACAGGGCGTTTTAAACGGCACTCTTACAACAATTATCGGAGCAGCTGCAACACCGGCTATGCTTTTGTCTCCTTTTTTGATAAGAAAAATCGGTAAACGCAATTTGTTCATTATGTATGTTGTTTGTTCTGTTTTCTGCTTTGCCGGTATGTATGTTTTTATAGAGCAAATATGGGTGCTGTTTGTTTTTATATGGCTTAGGGGGTTTTTCTCGACATTTACGCTTATAACCGATGGTGCTATGAATGCCGATGTGCTTGATTATCAGCAATACAAGACGGGGGAGCGCCTTGAAGGGCTTATGAGTCAATTTGTAGGTATAATCGGAACATTTGTTTCTATGGGTGTAACTTATCTTATACAGACGATAATAATGCAAAATCATTACGGCCTTGTAAATAATTACGATGACCTTTACAATGTGTCTTTCAGAGAGCCGCTTTCAAAAGGTATGATTGCTCTTGCGGCGGTGGGATATATAATTTCACTAATTCCGTTTATTACAATGTACACTCTGACAGAAGAGGAACACGAGGCACATATTTCCGTTCTTAAAATTAGGGCGGCACTTGAAGATTATGCGACAGAATGCTTGTCGGAGGGTGAGCTTGAAGAAGCCAAAAATATTTATGCCGATGCAGTAAACGAACTCGAGATTTGTCGTGACAGAATAGACATCGTAAAGGGCAAGGAGAAGAGAAAGCTTAAAAATAAAATGAAAGCTCTTCAAATTGTTATAAACGAAAAAGATCGTTTTAATGACCCTAAAATGATAAAGAAAACCGAAAAAGCAAAAGAGCTTTTGTCTCATTCGGTAGAAGAGCTTTACGGAATATCAGAGCCCTCGATGGATAAATACAACGCCGCAAATGCAATGAGCGAGTCTACAAAAGAAGAAATACGTTCAAAATCAGCGGCACTTAAAGAAGCGTCAAAAGAGCTTGATCATTTCCATAAAAAAGCATATGCGTATATTCAGGCGCGAAAGCTTTTAAAGCAGCTTGAATACTATTCGCATTGGTCTGATATCTTTAGTTCGGAATCGGTTGAGATTTCGGAATGATTTCAGTTCCGTATTTCAGAGCGGTGTTTAACAACACCGCTCTTTTTAAGAAAAAGTTGTCAAAATGTTAACAATTTTTATTGCACACTTTAAAACAAAGATGTATAATATTTTTCGGTGATGTGAAATGAGTAAATCAACAATTATTGCAGTTGCGGGCAAAGGCGGTGTAGGCAAAACTTCATTATCGGCTACTATCGTCAGGTGCCTTACAGAAAAGTATCCCGATAAAAAGATACTTGCCATAGATGCCGATCCGGCAGTAGGTCTTTCGACCGCTCTCGGAATAGACGTCAAAATGACCATTGATGATATTCGTAAAGAGATTATAGCTTCCGTGGACGAGGGCGATACCAGAGGAGCCGTTGAGCTTTTAGGCGAAGCCAAGTACCGTATTTTCGATGCTCTTGTCGAGACAGACGGATATTCGTTTATTGCTGTTGGAAGACCCGAGAGCGCGGGGTGCTATTGTAAAATAAACTCATATCTTAAAGAGGTTATCTCCATACTTTCCGACGAATTTGACTATGTTGTTATTGACGGTGAGGCGGGAATAGAGCAAATTAACAGACGTGTTATGGAGAGAGTAACGCATCTTATCTTAATAACGGATCCCAGCAAAAAAGGCTGCCAAGTAATAAAAACAATAAAAGGTGTTGCCGATGATCTTGTTATGTATGATAAAATCGGTGCAATAGTTAATCGTATGACGGACGAGTCTTTAAAGGATTATATTAATATCGACGGTGTTGAAGTTCTCAGTTATATTCCGAATGATACAAATCTCGCTATGTTTGATATACAGGGCGAAAATGTATTTAATTTGCCGGAATCTTCACCGGTGGTAAAGGGAGTACGGGAGACTTTAACTAAAATAGGGGTGCTGTAATGAAAGATCTGAAACATCTGATTTATTTTGAGAATCTGCTTCAGGAGGCAAACAATGAACTTGTGCAGCGGGCAATAAGCGATGGCAAAAAAGCGATTGCGTATACCTGCTATCATATCCCGGAAGTTCTGCTCAATGTCGATAATTGTTTTTCGGTAAGACTCAGAGCTCCGAGAACAGGTTCTATGGATATTGCAACTTATTATCTCAGTTCGTACCTGTGCGGATATTCCAAGGCTCTTTTGGAGCGCGGTATTGAAGGCGGTTATAATTTTCTTTCCGCTCTTATAGGCTCGGAATCATGCTCGGAAATGAATCGTACATATGAGCATTTTATGCTTTTGAATCTTGTACAAAACGATAAATTCTTCGTTTCCATTGCCGATATTCCTTTTAAAATTGAGCCGCATACAGTCAGGCATTATACAGAGCAGATGAGAGTCAAGGTGCTCGATAAGCTACATGATGTTTACGGTGTTGATACAAGCGATGATATGCTTCGTAAAGCTGTTGAAGAGCATAACGAAGTTTGTCGTCTCATAACAGAAATAGGTGAATATCGCAAAGAGGAAAATCCGCGAATAACGGGATATGAATTTCACGTTATAAATCTTGTTACATATTGTTGCCCCAAGTATTTGATAATCGACAAGCTCAGAGAAACCGCAGAGGAGCTTAAAACAAGGGTTCCTGACGAAAAGAAAAATTATCGTGCTAAAGTTGTTGTTGTGGGTTCTGAAATGGACGATCCGGATTTCACAAAGCTTATTGAAGAATCCGGTGCTCTTGTAGTTGCCGATCGCTTTTGCTTCGGTTCGCTTCCCGGCAGAGAAGAAATAAAACTTAACGATACCGATGATGTCTTATCTCAGATTGTATTGCATTATATGGAAACATGCCAATGTCCACGTTATATGAGCAAGGAAAAGGTGCAAGGCAGAAAAACCTATGTTCGTGACCTTGTAAACACGTATCACGCAGACGGTGTAATATATGAGCAGATAAAGTTTTGTGAATACTGGGGATACGAAAGGGCACTTGCATCACATATAATAACAAATGAATTCGGAATTCCGTCGGTTTCGGTTGACAGACAGTATACGGCAAGTGCATCTGGTCAGCTACGAACTCGTGTTCAGGCATTTGTAGAAAGCCTTGAAATTAAGAATATTCAAAAAGCAAAGGAGGCGAAGTAACGTGGCAAATCAGCCTAAAAATCTCGGTCTGTTGCATGAAGATAAGACCGGACTTTTAAAGCACCGCGAGTGGCGTGGGCTTAAAGACACTATGTATGATTACTATCGTTGGCTCATAACTTGGAAAGATATGATAGTTATGGTTTTAAAAGCACCCGTGTCGACGATAAAGGGTCTGTGGAATTATCGCTGGATGGCAAGTTATCTCGCGGCTCCTGCGTGGATAGACCGTCATACGGAGGGTACGCGCGGAACACACCTTCGTATAGCACATCTTCATTTTAACGCGATGATTAAGCATACATGTAATATGATACATATGCTTTTTAAACATGATAAGCATTTTCATCCGAATGACAAATTTTCAGATAAAACAGTTTGTATGGATGAACTTTTCTCTTTTGAAATAATGGCGGGTTTCCCGAACTTATATGGTGTTCCCGTACAGACTATACCGATTTTTTTATCATCGATGGTTGATCAAAACATAACGCCGCCGTATCTTGATATAACCGAGAGTTACGGCGTTCCCGCCGATGTTTGTCCTCTTCCCTCCGCGGAGGCAGGCGTGGCAATAAACGACGATTACCCGATGTTCGGTAAATGCTTTTTATCATGCAATATGCCGTGCGACGGCTCAACAATGAACTCGTCATATATCGACAGGCGTTTTAATCTTCCGTCTCATGTTGTTAATGTTCCGCTTAGATACACCGAAGAAGAAGTACAGAAATATGCCGTTGACGAGGTTAAATCTTGCATCAGATTTATCGAGGAACAGACAGGCGAAAAGTTTGACTGGGACGCATATTTTTCCGCTATGAAGATATACAACAAACAGCTTGAATATGAGCTGCAAAAATGGGATGTCAACAAAACCGATTATCCTCAGATGACCGGTGCCACATTTTGGCTGTACAGACTTTTTTACTTCCATCTCTCCGGCGGAATCGATAAGATATTTATTAAAACCGATAAAAAGGTTAATAAGCTTATGATGAAAGGCTATGAGAGAAAAGAACATGTTTCCAAGGAAATGCGGCACAGAGCTATAGTTTGGTCGTGTCCTGCAAACTATTATACGAGTCTTGCAAATTGGCTCGAAAATTGCTGGGGCATAAATGTTGTTATGGATATGGAGACGATGATATCTTATATAATGTACGATACCGAGGATAAAGAAAGATCGCTTGCCACATATGCAAAAACTCTTCAGCGCACCACAATGCGTAAGCATACCAAGGGCGGTTATCAAAACGTACTTGATGAACTTTGGCGCATTTGCGATGAATATAATGCCGATACCGTAATAATGTATAATCAGATTTCATGCAAGGGAATGGATGGTCTTAACGGCATATTTGATGACCAGGCAAGAGAAAGAAATATCAATTTCATTTGGGTTGATCAGGACCTTATGGATCCAAGAACCGTTTCGCGTCGCGATATGCGTGAGCAGATCAATAAATATATGACAACTGTTCTTCAGGAAGAACCCGTTGACCCGACGCTGGTTGATTTCGACGATACAATGGCTTGGTAAAAAGATAGGAGAGTGTTTATGAAATATTTTGGCGGATGCGACGTTGGTTCAACGTATGCAAAATGTGTAATTTTAGATGAAAACGGTAAAATTATTGCCGATGCTACCGTAAGAAGTAAAATAAATCCGGTGAAGAGTGCCGAGCTTGCTCTCGGTGAGGCTATATCGAAAGTCCCGGAACTGTCTTCTCCAGAGGATCTTACGTATCTTATAGGTACCGGCTACGGCAGAAATAAAGTTCCGTTTGCCGACGAAAATATATCTGAAATCAGTTGCCACGCAATGGGTGTACATGTTACAGACCCGAGTGTAAAGGCGATTATAGATATCGGCGGTCAGGATGTAAAGGGCATTGCAATAGACACCGACGGTACGGTTAAGAATTTTGCAATGAATGATAAATGTGCCGCAGGCACAGGGCGCTTTTTTGAGGCGATGGCAAACGCATTTGAAATGTCACTTCCGGATTTCTGTAAATTGTCTCTCCAAGCCAAAAATACTATTCCTATAACGGCACAATGCACTGTATTTGCTGAGTCGGAGGTAATTTCTCTTGTAGGCGAGGGCAAACCCATGGATGAGATAGCGGCAGGTATTCAGCTCGCAGTTGCCAAACGTTGTTTTGTTATGGCAAAAAAAGCAGGTGCTACCGACAGTATAACGCTTACCGGCGGTTGTGCTAAAAACGAAGGTCTCAAGCGTGCTATTGAGCACGTTCTGAAAATTAAGGTTGTTGACCTTCCAATAGACCCTCAGCTTATGGGCGCGCTTGGTGCTGCCGAGTATGCAAGGCAAAAGGGGATGGCATAAATGAAAGCTTTAATTATAATTTTAATCGTTCTTGCAGCGCTTTTTGTGCTCACATTTTGCATCTATTTTTTCAATCTCGATATGAAACTTGTTCGTAAGATATATGATGCGCTCGGCAAACATTATGATTCGCTTGAAAAGGACAAAAAACTTTAATGAAACTTTATGACAAGCTTATCGGGCAAATAAAAAACCTTTTGCCGGAAAACGCCAAAAGGTTTTCTTATAGTGAACCGACGCTTAAAATAAAAAAAGACAATTCAATACTTTTATTGAAAGAAACGGCGTATGAACTCGGCGGATGTCAAAAGCCGTGTGTAAGCACGGTTGCGGTGAGCGACAGTATAAAGTTTGACAATTGCACATATCTTTACGGAAAAGATATTCCGGAAATAAGGTCTGATTGTTGTTTCGGAAAAATAGTTTTTCTTGAAATCAAAGATATTGGGGAAGAGCAATCGGCTTTTGATAAGATAAAAGAACTCGAACGTCTTAAATATAGCTTTTGCCCTGAGGAATTTATGACAAGAGCATCTGCTTTTAATATGCGGGAGCAGATAAGAGTCAGCAAAAAAGCGGTAAAAAACGGTGTGACATTCTCGGACTACGGCTCATCGCTTATTAAGGCTTATCTTAAATTCCCTATGGTGAAGAGTGTGCAGATAATATTTATTACCGATTTCGACCGTTTTAATGAACTCGGTATGATTTGTGATAAAGTAAGGCAAACAACCGATGCTCTGAATCACATACTTGACAATGTGCTTCTTGATTGCAACACATGCAATTTAAAATCAATTTGCGACGAGGTTGAGGGTATGAAAGAACTGCATATGAAAAACGCTGCAAAGAAACAGTAAAAAAAGCAGGCAAGGCCTAAATGCTTTGCCTGCTTAAATTTTATTTGAATTCGTTTTCAACAGCCTTTTCAAGTTCTTCTTCTTTTTCTTCTTCAATTTCAAGGCGGATAAACATAATGATAAAGCTTATAAACAAAAATGCACATGAAAACCAAATCGAGCGTATGCCCCATCTGTCTGCCGCAAGACTACCGAATCCGGCACCTACAGCAAACATGAATATAATGCTGAAATATTCAATTGCCTTTATAAGCAGTATTTTTTTACGTGTTTTAAAATAGCCGCACAAAGCTTCCGCGCCGCTTCTCATATTGCCGATGCACATTGTGCTTGCATAGGCGTTCCCGCGCAACTTGCGGAATGTTTGAACCTGCATTGCCGCCACAAAAGAAACAAGAGCATTAGCGAGTATGTTTAAGTTAATCGGGATAAAACCGACGGCCAAAAGTATAACTATTTCAAATGCTAAAACTATTTGACGCCAATGTATCTTTTTGTAATTTTTAAAGAAAATATGCTGTATTTCGGCAACGCATATCCCGAATATAAAAGAAATTACCGGTATAAGATAATGTAATATTAACCCGAATTCTCCCTCAAAAAAATGTGTGCTCATAAGCACGATATTTCCGGTTTGAGCGTTTGCAAAAACCTTTCCGCGGCAAAGATATGTATAAGCGTCCTGAAATCCTCCGGAAAGAGTCAGAAAAATTGCATTTGTAAAGGTGTCTGACATTTGATTAGATTTTAATCTTTTTGCCATTTTGGTTTTAATCATATTTTACCTGTCCTCTAACAAAGTTTGACAATCCCAATCTTTATTATTATAATACATACATATTTATATTTAAAATATATTGTTGATATGGCTAATATGTAATTTTTATATTGAGAGGAATTAAATGTTGGTAAATTACGAATATTACAAAATTTTTTATTACGTTGCGAAATATCAGAATTTCACAAGAGCTGCGGTTGAGCTTGATAATAATCAGCCCAATATATCAAGGTCTGTTAAAAATCTTGAAAACACACTCGGATGTGTACTATTCAGTAGGACAAGTCGCGGAGTTAAGTTGACACCCGAGGGTGAAACCCTATATTCCCATATAGTTCCTGCCATTTTACAAATTGAAGCAGGAGAAAAAGAACTCCTGATGCAAAAAGAACTTAAAAGCGGCATTGTTTCAATCGGCACTACCGAAACTGCTCTGTCCGAGGTGTTGCTTCCGGTTCTTGATACGTTTCATAAGAAGTTTCCGGATATTCGCATAAGGATAAACAATTCCACAACGCCGGCGGCTATGAACGCGCTTAAAAGCGGCTCTGTTGATTTTGCGGTCGTAACATCTCCGGTTGAATATGACGATGAGTTTGAAATAGTTAATATTAAAGATTTCAACGATGTACCCGTTTGCGGAAAAGAAATGGCTTTTTTGAAAGAAAAGATAATCGGCATTGGAGAGCTTAAAGAGCATCCTCTCATAAGTCTTAGCAAAGGTAGCTCGGCATATGATTTTTATAGCAAAATATTTGCCGAAAACGGGCTGAAGTACGCTCCCGATACTGAAGTTGCGACAGCCGATCTTATATTACCTCTTGTCAAAAACAATCTCGGTATAGGCTTTTTGCCGAAAAATCTTGTAGAGAGCGATCTTGAAAGCGGCGAAATATTTAAACTTAATTTAAAAGAGAAAATTTCGTCAAGACAGATTTGTATTGCCGAAAATAAAAATGTCAGTCTCGGCGTTGCTGCGAGTGAGTTGAAAAATATGCTGCTTGATTATAGCCACCGCTTCGGTAATTAGCGTTTTATAAACATATTAATAATTTGCTGTTGCTTTACTGAAAAAAGAAGTATAAAAATGAATAAAAATCTCGAAAAAATCTGTGCTTTTTATTGACGAATGCACGCAAAACAATTATTATTTATTTATTATTTTTTATTGAGAGGATGATTTTTTTGGGAGCGACAACAGAGAAGCATATGAATTTTAAAGAAATTGCGGCATATTCGCTCGGCCTTTTCGGGTTTCAGGCGATAGTCGGTCTTTTGAATTCATATCAAGCGGAATTTGATGCATCTATTTTAGGAGCTGACATTGCGGTTGTCGGCATACTTATTCTTGTAGCCAAAATATTGTCTGCGGTTTTTGATCCGGTTGTAGGTAGTATGATAGATCGTTCAAAAAGTAAACGCGGAAAGTTTAAGTCTATGATATTGAAGTCAATTATCCCTCTTCTTGTTATGACGGCAGCTGTTTTTATTAATGTTCCGTTTAAAGAGAATCGCACGGCAACGTACATTTGGATATTTGTTACATATCTTGTATGGAGTCTTGCTATGACGCTCGGCGATGTACCGTCTCAGGGTATTGCTTCGGTTTTAACGCCTAACCCTACAGAGCGCACAAATGTAGTATCGATATCAAACACATTTAAGCAGATAGGTTTTTCGGCTTGTGTTGTTATTGTGCCGATAGCTTGTCTCATAATTCCCGGAGGGTCAAAAGTATTTGTTAAATCCGGCGAAACCGATATGCCTATGATAGCTCCGGAATATCTTTGGACGGCTATTCTTACGGCTGTTTTCGGCTGTGCGTTATTTGCACTTATACCGCTTTTAAACAAAGAGCGCGTTCCGTATGTATCCGGTGAAAAAACTACTGCCAAGGATATGTTTAAAGCTCTCAAAGACAACAAACCTCTTATGCTTGTTATTGTATCATACTTTCTCGGGTTCGGCAGACAGATGTCAATGGGTATACAGGTGCAGGCCGCTAATACAATACTCGGTTCACAAAATCTTGTTGCGGTACTCGGTATAGTTACTGCTGTCGGCTCTATGATAAGTATGGCGATTTGTCCATTACTTATCAAAAAGATGGGTGAGAAAAAGGTATATATCCTTCTCTCGGTATATGGCTTTGTTGCATCGGCACTATCGTTTGTTGTAGGGCACTTCTGGTTCAAAAATCCCGATAATACAGTGCTTACTGTATTATTCTATGCATCGCTGTTTTTAATCGGCCTTCAGTTTGCCGCTGTTACGCTTATGCCCATGATAATGACAGCCGATTGTGTTGATTATTATGAGTTTGAGACCGGCAAACGCATGGAGGGCGCAGCATACTCTATTTTAACCCTTACCATAAAGGTTTGCCTTGCACTCGGAACTGCTCTAGGCCTTGTGTTTATACAGGTATCGGGCTATTCGGATACTGTTGCTCAAATTGCTGCCGGTACTGCAAGCGGATTTAGTGAGAAAACAAAAGACATTGTGTTTTTTGCTTATACCGTGGTGCCCGGCTTTCTTGCTCTCATTTCTATATTCCCGATTTTTAAATATGATATAGTCGGGAAGAAAAAACAAGATATAGCCGATGAGCTGCAAAAAAGAAGAACAAAAGCAACTGCGGAAATCGATAATTGAGATATATTAAGTTTAGGGCTGTACCGTTGAAAAAGCGGTACAGCCTTTTTGCTTCTATATATTTAAAATCCCATTGTTTTCATGATATTTTCCGGAAATCAGAAGAATTCCGGCTGCAGTTAGAAGAGTGTGAATGTCGGTAATATCTGATGTTTTGGATTTTATTTCACACGGATATATATTTTTCCCGGATAAATCCTTGATAATCGTTTGTATTCCGAAGTAAATTTCTCCATCATTTAAGCTTGACAGTGTTATATCGTCTTTGAAATCTGTCCCAATGTTCAGCCTTTGTTTTATCCCGGCAGAATCATTATATATTAACGCTTCGTTAATGATATCGCCGTTTTTTGATATTTCCACGGAAATTGTATTTTTGAAACTGTCGTCAAGTTTTGCACCGATGTCTGTAATTACATATTCGGGTGTATCAATATAGCTTGCCTCTATTATATTATTTCCGAGCAGTAATACGCCTCCGTGCTTGCTTAGCAGCTGAGAAAGTTCAGCTGCTAAACGGCTGCTAAAATCCTCGGAGACTACAATAAGCTTCACTTTATCACCCCGAAATATTATTTTCAAATAACATAAGGTTATTCAATGGTTAGAAACGTTTAAAATACTAGCTCAAAATATTAAAAAAATGCTAAAAAGCTATTGGAAAGTCTGTAATAATAGATTATAATATTACATTATAACAGTTAAATAAGGGAGGCTATGGGTTGGCTTCAAAGTATTCCGTTTCATTAGATAAACTGATAAAAGAATTCGGCTTTGAAACATTGTATTTGCCGGAAGACGCACACGACCTATCCGTTACATCGCAGGACGTTAATAGGCCGGGTCTTATTCTTGCCGGACGTGATGATTATTTTGACCCGGAACGTGTGCAGTTCTTGGGGCTTTCGGAAATAGAATTTCTTAAAACTCTAAGCGATGAAATGCGTTATGAAAGCCTTAAACGGCTTGTCCAAACTCAACCGCCGTTTATTTTAATTACACGGAATTTAGAGATCCCGTCGCATCTTTCTTCACTTGTAGAAGAATACAAAGTGCCGCTCTTACGTACCGGTGAATCCACATCGAGCTGTATGTCTGCGCTTATTTCTTTTTTGGGAACAGAACTTGCCGAAAGGATAACACGACATGGAGTGCTTGTAGAAGTGTACGGCGAGGGCGTGCTGATTGTCGGCGACAGCGGCGTAGGTAAAAGTGAGACTGCGATTGAACTTATCAAGAGGGGGCACCGTCTGATTGCGGATGATGCCGTTGAAATTCGTAAGGTTTCTTCAAAAACACTTGTCGGTTCTGCACCGGACAATATCAGACATTTCATCGAACTTCGCGGTGTAGGAATTATTAATGCTCGCCGCATTTTCGGTATGGGAGCCGTAAAGCTTACCGAAAAAATAAATATGGTGGTTCAACTTGAGCCTTGGGATTCCGCTAAGGTTTATGATAGGATGGGCCTTGATAATGACTATATTTCAATTATGGACATTAAGGTGCCTGTTACTGTTGTGCCTGTAAAACCCGGCAGGAATCTTGCAATAATCATTGAAGTTGCCGCCATGAATAACAGGCAGAAAAAAATGGGATATAATGCCGCACGCGAGCTCCTTCATCAACTCGGCATGGAAGAGGGCGAGTCAAAGGACGAAGAGCTTGAGATTTGGCAAAATTATTAAAGAGAATATAAAAACGGAGGATTATGATGTATAGAATTGGTGTTGATCTCGGAGGAACAAACATTGTAGCCGGAGTTGTTGACGAGTATTATCGCATAGTGGGCAAAGGAAAGATGCCTACTGCTTGTCCGCGTCCGTCATGGGAGATAATCAACGATGTTGCTTTGTCAATAAATATGGCTCTCGAAGAAGCAAAAATTTCGCTTGATGAGGTGGTTTCTATTGGCATAGGAACTCCCGGCTCGGTAAATAAAAAATACGGAATTATTGAGTATGCCAATAATTTAGGATTCGATAATGTTCCGGCAAAAGATATTCTTCAATCTAAGTTCAGCAAACCGATTTATCTTGAAAACGATGCTAACTGTGCGGCGCTCGGCGAAGCAAAAGCAGGTGCCGGCGAGGGAGTTGCGAATTTTGTTGCAGTTACTCTCGGTACCGGTGTTGGCAGCGGAATTGTTGTAAACGGCAAGCTGCTCAATGGCTGTAATGATGCAGCAGGCGAGGCCGGCCATATGGTTATTTTTGCTGACGGAGAGCAATGCACCTGTGGCAGAAAAGGCTGTTGGGAGGCATATTCCTCAGCAACGGCACTTATTCGCCAGACGAAAGAAGCTATGGGCAAAAATCTCGATTCTGCTATGTGGACTCTTGTTGACGGAGATATAAATAAGGTCGACGGCAGAACAGCCTTTAATGCTATGCGCAAAAATGATCCGGCAGGTATAAAGGTTGTTGATACATACATACATTATCTTGCGATGGGTATTACAAATATGATTAACCTTTTCCAACCGGAAATACTCTGTGTGGGCGGCGGTATCGGTAATGAGGGTGAGTCACTTCTTGAACCTGTACGTAAAATAGTAAATCAAGAGCATTACAGTGTGCACAGCGTTGTTCAAACAAGAATATGCTCTGCTAAGCTCGGAAATGATGCCGGTATAATCGGAGCAGCACTTCTTGACGAATAATTTTGAGGGGAAATTATTTTGCTAAGTAATATTAAAGCTGTTGCAGATAAGTTTGGCTGCGAATTTCGCGAAGATGCTCCTATGAGCGATTATACGTCGTTTAAAACCGGTGGGCCTGCCGAGCTTGTTATAATGCCTAACAGCATAGAAGCTCTTTCGGCACTTATATCTGCTTGCCGTGAGAGCGAAATAAAGCCGTATATTATAGGAAATGGCAGTAATATACTTGTATCTGACAGCGGTTTGCGCGGAGTTGTTTTAAGGCTCGCAAAGGGTTTATCTGAGCTCAAGTACCTCGGTGACGGTGTGATATATGCCGATGCCGGTGTTTCTTTGTCAAAGCTTTGTGCTTTTGCTCTTTCCAACAATCTCTCGGGACTTGAATTTGCCTATGGAATTCCCGGCACAGCCGGCGGAGCCGCATATATGAATGCCGGAGCTTACGGTGGGGAAATGAAAGATGTTCTGTGTTCTGTGTCGCACATAAATTTTGACGGTGAGGTAGGGCACTTTGAAAAAGAGAGCTTAAAGCTCGGCTATCGTTGCAGCGCGTATACCGACAGTAATCTTATTATAACCGGGCTTACACTTAAACTGAAAAACGGCGATTATGATGAAATTAAGGCTGCAATGAATTTAAATCTCAATAAGAGGAAGTCTAAACAGCCGCTAGAATATCCGAGCGCAGGCAGTACTTTCAAGCGCCCCGTGGGATATTTTGCCGGTGGACTTATAGAGCAGTGCGGTTTAAAAGGATACAGTATAGGCGGCGCCGAGGTTAGCGAAAAGCATGCCGGTTTCATAATAAATAAAGGCGGCGCAACAACTAATGATGTTTTAAGTTTGATAAAATATGTACAGAATAAGGTGTTTACCGAAACCGGTGTGCATCTCGAAACGGAAGTGAAATATATTGGGTAAGAAATCTGCAGAAAAGACAGAGCTTGTTATTGTTACGGGACTTTCAGGAGCAGGGAAGTCAAGAGCAGTTGACGCTCTTGAGGATATAGGCTTTTTTTGTGTTGATAATATGCCTCCGAAGCTCATACCTACTTTTGTCAAGTTGATTTTTAATTCTAACGAAAAACGTGACAGGGTAGCCATTGTTGCCGACATCAGACTCGGCGACTCGTTCTCTGATATTTTCGGAGTGTTGGATGAGTTAAAAGAAGATGAGATTAATTACAAAATTCTGTTTATAGATGCGGACAACGATGTAATTATGCGCCGTTACCAAGAGACAAGGCGTAAGCATCCTCTTGCCGATGAATTTAACACACCTTCAATACTTGAAGCCATCCAAAAAGAACGTGAGATACTGTTGCCTGCACGTTTACAAGCGGATTATATAGTAGATACGTCGAATGTTACAAGCTCTCAGTTTAAGGAGCGTATTGCAAAGCTTTTTCTTGATAATGCTTCGAGTTCTCTTAAAATTTACAGCATATCATTCGGCTTTAAATACGGCATACCGAAGGAAGCTGATTTGGTGTTCGATGTCAGGTGCTTACCCAACCCGTTTTATATTCCCGAACTTAAAGAGCATACCGGGCTTGAGACTCCCGTGCGTGATTTTGTTATGAAATTTGACCAGTCAAAGGCTCTCGAGAAAAAGCTGTTTGATCTTCTTGACTTTTTGTTGCCTCTTTACAGAACGGAAGGGAAAAGTCAGTTAACTATTGCGGTCGGTTGTACAGGGGGAAAACACAGGTCTGTTGTATTTGCCGAAGCAATAAATAAACATATTCTTGAAAACGGAGCTAATTCAAGCGTATTCCACAGAGATATTAAAAGGTAGTGCTATGACTTTTTCATCAAAGGTTAAAGATGAATTATTAAATGTTGAGGCAATAAAGCCTTGCTGTATATTGGCTGAGTGTTACGGGCTTCTGCTTTTCGGCAGGGGTTTTTCGGCAGGTGAGGTTTATATATCCACAGAAAATAAAAATGTTGCGCTCAGATATAAAGAACTTGTTGAGCGTTTTACGGAAAATCCGTGTAATGTTTCAGAGTCGGCATCCGGTAAAATTAAAGTCAGCGTCGGAAATAAACAGGATCGCTTAGCTGTTTTAAACGCTTTCGGATATAACGGCAAGGAGCGAACACGTAGGTTGAATTGGGCAAATATATCAGAAGACTGCTGTATAGGTTCTTTTCTGCGCGGAGTCTTTTTGGCGTGCGGAACGGTCAATTCTCCTGAAAAGAATTATCATCTCGAATTTGTTGTTCCGCATATGTATTTGAGTCGAGACCTTCAGAAGTTTTTGTCTGATAACGATATGGCGGCAAAAGAGGTTACGCGGAACGGCGCCTATGTTTTGTATTTTAAGGATAGCGGCGAAATCGAGGATATGCTGACGGTTATGGGCGCTTCAAACTGCGTTCTTGAGCTTATGGGCGTAAAAATGTATAAAGATATGCGAAATAATGTTAATCGTCGGCTTAATTTTGAAAGCGCAAATCTTGACAGAACCGTAAATGCGGCGCTTGTTCAGATAGATGCGATTAACAGACTGAAGAAGTGCGGAATGCTAAACGATTTGCCGTCGGAGCTTCGTGAAATTGCCGAGTTGAGAACAGAAAATCCCGACTTTTCGCTGAAACAGATAGGCGACAGTATGAGCGTTCCAATGACTCGATCCGGAGTTAACCATAGGCTTAAAAAGCTTTGTGCGTTAGCGGAAAAATGTAAGTAGAATATTGCTGCGAATTCAGCCGTAAACTTGAGTTGTTTACGGCTGTTTTTATGTAGGTATAAGAAAATGCACAATTCGTTTTTGCTGTACAAGACGTTTTAAAATATAACCAAAACATCACAATTCGGACAAAATTCACAAAATATATTGACAATATATATATATATATATATTATAATTTGAACAAGGGGCGGGGAATTAAAAATATATGATAATTATCAGGGCTCGCTTTTCTTATAAGTGCGGCTTTATTTTTTTAGGAGGAGCTTTTGTGAAATAATTATACGGCGGCGGTTAATAGGCTTACTTTTTATAGGCAAAGTTTTTTATATCTCTTATGGCAAAAAATATCAGATGGGAGTATATAAGTGATGAAAAGCAAAACATATAAAATAACACTTGTAATTGAGGCGGCAATAGCGGTGCTAATCGCTTTTTGCTTGGCTTTTTTCGGACCGCTGTCATTAAATGATATGACGTACGGCGAATTTGACATGCAGGTTTTTAAACTCTGCTTTACATATCCGGCAATCATAGTTTTTATTGCTTTATTTGTTGTGCTGGCGGTAATTTCGTATAAAAAAGAACACACAAAAAAACGCTATGCAACCGAAATCGTTTTGTTTGCTGTTTTGTTGATATTTGTATATTTTTTAGGTGTGTTTGTGCCTCGTACATTCAGATATGAAGGCGTTGTTATGAATGCCGCCGAATACACTGATATTATGCATGAATTAAAGCCGTCTGAATGTTTCGAGGGTGAAAATACCGACTATATAGAAAAAATCGGAGAAAACCTTTCCGGTGAGTCGTGGTCCGTCTACGGTATGCGATATACCGAGGTTAGAAAATATGATTGGTCCATGGCGGATAGCGGATACCAAGATTTATGCTCAGACTACGAATTGATATATTACAGCGGTATACCGAAGTTTATTTCAGGTGAAGTTGATTGCGTTGCAAAAATGCAAGACAGCCTCAGAGTTAAGGATATAGACAACTCGCATATCAAAGGTGATAACGCAACAAATATCGGAATATACACAAACGGAACTTATGAAAATATGAAATACAGTATGTATACGAAGGACTATAACGGTCAAAAGGCAATTGTTATCTACGCCGATGAAGGTGATAAACATATTTTCCTGACGCTTCAATTGTTTGATAAATCTTCGGAATTGTCCTTAGCTGACGAAAACACTCTTTTGCAGCATATATATAATGTGTTTGAAAAAGGAAATTGATTATCATCAAAACCATAAAATTTGCCGTGTGAATTTGCTGTGTAATAATATCTTATATTTTGCGTTGTTTGCTATTGATTTTTTTTGCCGGTTCGGTTATAATAGTCTCCGTCAGTTCGCCGGTGTGATGGAATTGGCAGACGTGCTGGACTCAAAATCTACTTCGCCGTTTCATACCACCGTTCCGTAAACCCTTGATTTTACAAGGTTTTTTGAAAACTGAATATGTAACTTGCTTTTAATGTCCCTCCACGATGTCCCTCCGATTTCTCGGACAGGACATCGGGAGACGACTTAAAAATATAAATGCCGGTGTGTCGGAATTGGCAGACGAGACAGACTCAAAATCTGTTATCCGCAAGGGTGTGTGGGTTCGAGTCCCACCACCGGCACCAGACCTTAACAGCTCGTAAACCCTTGATTTATCGGGGTTTGCGGGCTTTTCTTTATGCTCTGCTCCGGTTATGTAACGCCCCTCCAACAACAGAAAATTCGCCGTTTTGCAGCTCATTTTCAGGAGGGACATTGGAGGGACATTGCGATTATTTGGAGGGATATACACCCAAAATCGCATTGGCAGACGCAACCTTTGAGGCGAAATTCAAGTGCGTATAAATGTTTGAAGTGGTCGAAATGTCGCTGTGTCCTAACCACTCCTGAATTTCTTTCAAGCTGACACCGTTTGCATACAAAAGGCTTGCGCAGCTATGCCGCAAATCGTGGAAACGAATCTTCCGCATACCGTTCTTTTCAAGCACCAGCGGGAAATGCTGGGTGATATAGCCGGGTTTTACAAGCTCTCCGATCTCGTTGACATAGATATAATCGGTGTATTGCCGGCAATACGACCTGCCGCACAGCTTTCGGTTTAGCTCCTGCTCCGCTTTCAGGCGGTACAGTACTTCCTCAAACGGTGGCACAAGGGGCAGGCTGCGATAGCTTGCTTTGGTCTTTGTCCGATCCTTTTGGATAATCTTGCTTTTGCCGTCAATGGTCGCCTGCGTTACTGTGTGCCGTATGGTGATTGTTTTCTTCTTGAAATCAATCGCATCCCATTTCAAGCCTACAGCCTCGCTGCGGCGCAGTCCGTAAAATGCGCCGAGGATAACGCCAAGCTCTATGGGGTCGCCCTTTACCACCTCAAAAAGACGGTTTAGCTCATCTTCCTCATAGGCGCTGCCGACAAACTTTTCCTTTTTCGGCCGTTCAATGCGATCCGCCGGGTTCGTGTCAATCAAACCAAGTTTGAAAGCGTGCTGCAACGCCTTTCGGATATTTGCGTGGCGGTGTATCACCGTGTTTGCGGAAACGCCCCGCACCGTCAGTTCATAGGTGTAATAGTCCTGAATGTGCTTTGGCTTTATCTCCCGTAAGAGCAGGCCGGGGTGGTGTTCCTCAAAGTATGGGATAATTTTGCTCTTAATTCCCATAGAATACGCCCCGTAGGTCGTTTCCTCCACATTCTTTTTTATCATTTCCAGCCAGTCGAGCAGAAATGTTGTAAAGAGTATGGAATCGGTGGAAACCTTGCCTGTACTGCGTTCTAATGCTCTTGCCTCCAACTCTGCTTCTTTGGCTGAACGGGCTTCTATGAGCATTTTTTCGGCACGCTTTTTGTTGCCCTTTACAGGGAGCCCCGTGGATTTTGACGGCGTGTGCCGTTTACCGTATTCATCCACATAGTTGAGTACGATATGATAGTACCCGTTTTTCTCTCGCAGATGTCCTGCTACCATAATAAAACCTCCTTTGAATGGTACAGCGTAGATTCATCTGCCATTGACATTTATATTGTAGCAGAAAGAATCCCACAGGCCAAATGTGCAAACAAGGTTTTACGCATTAGATTTATCTATCAGTTCCAAGTATTCCAGAATGTTGAGCTTCGGGATTCGATAGCGGCGGCCGACAATGAAACTTCTAATTTCCCCAGACCGCAAAAGCCTGTAAGCGGTTTTGTCGCAAATACCGCCGAGCATTTCACGCATCTGCTCAACATTGACTACATCGGGATAATCGGCAAATAGCAGTTTGTAGGCTGTTTGTGATTCCATAGGCAGCCTCCTATCTGTTTTTCGGGATAATCTCGTAGTCGTACCCTGTACGCTGATTACAGTAGGTACAGGTGTCTTTTTCGGTTTGCTGCGGGTCGATCCGGCGTAAAGAATAAGCGCCCGAACCGTAGAAATTGTCGGCACAAGCGCTGCAAAGACAAAGAATCAACTTTTTCGGTATGCTCTCAATCAGACCGATACTGACGGCAAGAGCATGATTGATACCGCGGATATGCTTATCGGACAGATGACCGATAAAGTCACCCAAACGGCGTTTATCAACGGTTCGCAGTTGTTCAAGCAAAACAATAGAGGGCAGTTCTAAACCGTCCTCTGCGTTGATGTAGTAATGGGTAGGCAACTTCGGCTTTGCGTCCGTTTTGCTTGTGACAGAAGCAATGATAACGGTGGGACTGTGCTTGTTTCCGACATTGTTTTGGATAATGACAACGGGACGATAACCCTCTTGTTCCGAGCCGATCCCTTGTCCCAAGTCAGCGTAATACATATCACCTCGTAGATATGTTTGATTCATAATGTTTGACCTCCTTTGAATTTAAGGCGAATATTCGCCTATGTAGGAAATCAAACAGCGGCACAGAATTAAGGTCAGGAAGATACAAACATTCTCCGTTTCAGCAGACCCGTCCCGCCGTATGATTTCATATTTCAAAAACGATCCTATTTGTCCTCGACACCCCGGATCGTTATGGGAAGTCATCAAACGGCTGGCGGCTCACCAGCTCCACGGGAATCTCACCCCCGGTAGGTTCTCTATCGGCTGCTCTCATTGCCTGCGACGGCTCACACACGAAAAATGCTGCTCGCTCGGACTGTGACTGAACAGGAGTATCATTAGCCCTATTGCTTATCATCGCCATACCGGGAGCCTCCCGATACTTATAGCCGGCTGTTTATCGCTCCTTGCCGGAAATCAGAAAGCCAAAGACCGTATAATCAAAATAGGTGTAATCTCGTTGCTTCTGTTTTCCGCAAATCGTGGCGCAGCCGCTAATGTGGCTTATGCTCATCACAATAGCAATAGGAATGTGTTTGATGAATGGGTATTCAGTTGTAAAAGAGCAAACCCATTCACCGCACAAAACGGAAAACAGGCAGAGAGTTTTCGTACCTCTCCACCTGTTTCCTCACTTAAAGCCTAAAACACAGGGACTATTTCAAAATTTTTTTCAAATTATTCAGAGCGGCATAAATCGAATCCTGCACCGTCTGATATTTGCATCCCTCCATTTCTGCAATTTGGGAGTATGTAAGTCCATTGAAATAATACAGTATGAGCCTGCGCCGTTGTGTTTCGGGCAGTTTGTTTATAGCGTTGTGCAACGCCTCATACCGCATATTGCGAAGAACCGCATCCTCAACCGATTCCGGGAGAACAAACGCCCGGTCATATAGAGTAGCTTCGGTAAGCTCTGAATGCTCGTAATGCCGATCCACTTCATTAAGAAATGAAAGATCGTCCAGTTCAAAGCAATTCAGAAGCTCAAACAGTTCTTTATTTATCAGCAATTCCCGCAGTACACCTTGTCCGTCCCGAAAGGAAAGATAATGCTTGTCCTGCCGTTTGGAAAGTGTATAGGGGTTGTCTTTGTCTTTTCTGCGTTTTGGACGCTTCTCGTCCATAGTCGTTTCCTCCGATCAATCTGAAATTTGAGAAATTCAGATTGACGGAGGCGGTGAACGGCAACGTGGTAACGGGGTTTTGCTATATACAAAAACGCACCTGCATAACGGCAAAAATCGCCGTAACACAAGTGCATTATAGTTTATGTCATATAAAATATGGTCTGTGGGTTCAGGGTAAGAGCCATAATATCCCGATGCAAAATTTAGACTTTTTTTGACCGTGTACCATCGGGGCATAGGCGGTCTAAGTCATACAATTATACTCGCTGCTCATAATCAGCAGCGAAGCGTTGGCGGCAGTCCAGCGCATAAAAAACCTCCAAACCAAAACGCTGAATTGGAGGGATAGGCATAACTACACACCCCGGCAAAACCTCGTTTTTTTATTTGTCGGGGCTGTTATTCTATTCAGTTCAATAATTTACGAACTGCTCGTTCATTTATAATTGAATTACCATGCCATTATCAACATGACATAATTAGGTACAATTATATGTGGAGGTGAACCGACAGTGCATAAAGAACCTGAAACGCTTGGAGAAATCCTTAAAACTGCTCGTATGCGTGCCGATATTACAATGGAAACGCTGGCGGAAAGAGTTGATATTACCGAGCGATACTTATATCGGATTGAGAACGAGGGAAAGAAACCCAGTTTTGATGTCCTCTATAAACTCATCCGGGAACTTGCAATACCAGCGGATTCGATTTTCTATCCCGAAAAGCCGTCCAAAGATTCCGAAATAGAAAATCTTGTCCGTATGCTTTACGGCTGTAATGAGCGTTCAATGGAAATTATCAAAGCAACCGTAAAAGCCACATTGGAAAGTCAACCAAAAGAACAATCATAAAGCTGCTTTTCAAAAAACAGAGCCGATGATCTGCGAGGTATCCCACAGGTCATCGGCTCTGCGTCTATGCGTCCGGCTCTTTGATGACAACTATATTCAAATTTTCAACTTCGATCAAACTTTCCTGCTTGCATTTTGGACAGTAGAGAGGAAAATTCTTTAATACCGTGTCCTCTCTGATTTTGTCACGCGTTTTACTGCCGCAAGCAGGGCATAAAATCCAATGCTCATTTTTCATTGCGCCACCGCCTTTTCATACAATCATTTTTACATCATCACACAAAATCATTTCTGACATCCGCAATAATATCTCCATTTTTGATTTTCCATAATCCATATAGCGATGTAAGAAACATAATAAGGAACATAGCCAATGAAGATATTACAAATGCTCCAAGCGGAAATACAAAATCAATTACCGCTCCGACTACAATGCTTTTATATATCAGATAGCATAACGGCAAAGAAGAAATGCCGCCGATTAAGATCGCAAGCAAACCATTCCGCAGGTTTTCGATGCAGAGCATAGCAAACAGCTTATTTACCGTCATTCCTACCGAACGCAATACCGCAAATTCACGCTTACGCATATTGAGGCTCGTAGTTATGACATTGAAAACATTTGCACAGGATATTACGGTCAAGAGAATTAAAAAGGAAGTTGAAAACAGCTTTATCATTGCGGCAAAGTTTCTCTGCGATTCATAGCTTTCAGCAGAACTGAATATTGACACATCTTCGGCAAGACCAACGCTCGTTAAATAATCCGTTGTGTTTTTTTGAATGTTCGCATAGTTTGGGGATTGTATCATTATTTCCTTGCTTGTGATTTCTGCATTAAACTCAGGCATACGGCTTTCGGGAATCAAAATACTGATGCCTCCGTAATTCGGTCTGAATTCAAGCGGAAAGTCATAGTTGCCAACCGTAAAATTAACGCTGAAAAAGGTATCGTAATAATTCTCATAATCAAAGCGGTCATTTGGATTTGCGTTAATATCTTGGCTGAGCCGTTCACTCGCTGCTTCACTCATATAACGCACATCGGCGTGATAGCTTCCGTCTTTCAAGATAGGAAAACTCGTGCTTTTACTATCCTCGTCGATTTCATCATAAAAGGCACTCGCATAAACGGAATTATCATTTTTAAGTCCATTTTGCGAAAGGAACTCGGAATAGCGTTCATTTGAAATAATGAATATATAAAACGGAGCTTTATATAATTCGGAGCTTTCTTTAAGTGTAGCCCAATCCGAGCCTCGGTAGCTGTCAGTTATCCATTCCGAATCAAGTAAAACACTATGGAAATGTGAGGGACTTTCCGCAAACCAACCGACTTCATCAATGCCGTCCTGCGATTTTACAAAGCTGTATAGCTCATCAAATTCTTTCGTGCCAAACTCCATAGAATAGTTCATACGCAGATCGTAGCCTATGTTCTTCCGTTCTGCTTCTACAAATGAGAGCATATACAGGCTGAACGCATTTGCAGACACAAAAAGAAAGATACTGATTGCAAGCGAAAATGTTATTGCACGAAACGCTTTCTTTTCTCGTTTTATAGTACGCTTTGCAAGCAAATTTTCAGCAGAAGAAGTAAAGTTACTGCACTTTACTTTCATCACGCCTTTTTCACCTTTCAGATTGCCTATTATCGAAATTTTAGAAGCAGCGCGAGCAGGAACACCGGCGGATAGTAACACCAACAGATAACCGAAAATTGCTGTTATCATAAGCAGCCATCCGTTTATATGCAGCCGCATACCAATGTTCACATAGAGTACTTTCCCCATATATGCTCCGAAAATATCAAGCAACGCCCAAGAAGTCAAAAGACCGAGGACTATACCGATCGGTATCGCAACCGTCCCAAGTAAAAGAGCTTCGGAATATACAATCGTGCGAATATCTTTTTGGGTTGCACCAATCGAGGATAAAAGTCCGAGTTCTTTCGTCCTTTCGGAAACGGATATAGCAAAGGCATTGTATATCAAAGAAATTGCACCCACAGCGATGATAAGAAGCAAAGCGGCGGCAATCCCCATTATTAGGCTCTTAATACTCTCGCTTTGTGAAATCCCGAGATAGGAAAGCAATTCCGTGTGATACGAATATTCTGTTGTTTCACTTAAATATCGGCTTGCAAATTCGTACACCTCGTCTGGATTTTTAAGTGTAATGCGGAATACATCATTTTCGTCAATGGAGATCATTTGGGTGGATAAAACGCCCTCTGCCGCTTCAAGGTCTGCTATTTGTTCTGCGGTGGTGTTATACACGGCAATATGCCAATATCCGTCCTTTTCGATAATGGAATCTATCGCAGAATCGAGCATAGAATTTAACAGCGTAAAAATCGTACACACCATGAGGACGGACAATACAATTCCCATAAGTGTTATCAGCGTTCGCCCTTTATTTTTCCGCAAGCTCCTTGTTGCAAGTTTAATACAAACACCCATAGTTATCCCTCCGAGAGCTTACCGTCCTTGATGATAAGCATACGGTCTGCCAACTTTGCAAGCTCCAAATTGTGCGTAATCATAATGAGCGTTTGACCGTATTGTTTATTTGCACTCCCCAGAAGCTCCATTACCTCTGCTGCACTTTTGCTGTCAAGATTTCCTGTCGGTTCGTCGGCAAGCATAAGCGCAGGATTTGTAAATAAAACTCTGCCTATGGCACAGCGTTGTTGCTGACCGCCTGAAAGCTGGCTCGGCAGATGACTTCTTCGCTCTTTCATTCCAAGCGTATCCAGCAATCGGTCAAGCGTTTCTTTGTCGGTTTTCTTTTTATCAAGGCGGCAAGGGAGCGTTATGTTTTCCTCAACCGTCAAAGTGGGAACGAGATTATAAAACTGATAGATTAAGCCCGCCTTTCGTCTGCGATAATAGGCAAGCTCCTTTTCGCTCTTGGCATATATATCCTCACCATCTACATACACCTTGCCGGAGGTGGGGCGGTCAATACCGGCAAGGATATGTAACAAGGTCGATTTTCCCGATCCCGACGGACCGATGATAGAAACAAATTCGCCTTTTTCTACGGTAAAAGATACATTGTCAAGTGCTTTAACCTCTGCCTCTCCCGCTTGATATGTTTTGCATAGATTACAAACATTCAGTATCGGCATATAAATCATTCCTTTGTAAGGCTTTCTTGTATTTTAGCTTCTGCTTCATCAAGATTGGCAAAGCTGGTAATTGCACCGTCAAACAGATCAGCATTGAAACGAATAGCTCCGTCGGACAAGATAACAGCAAAATGATCTTCTCCGAACATAGAATATTCGCAAATATCGTCATAGTAAAAAGTTTTTCCGTTGATTTCCGCACAGCTCTGTTCTGTTACTTCTTTCAAAAGGAAAATGCCCTCTGTTCCATTCTCCAAATGCGAGATTACAACAGACGAGTCATTTGCAGAAGCGTTATCCACACATTTCGGCAGCAAAACCGTTACCGTGCTGTCTGCTTTTGCATTTCCCGAAATAACCTTTGTGATTTTTATGGTAGCAAGTGCTTTTTGAGCAATTTCACCTTTGCCGTAGTCGATTTGAATATTGCGTACTGTTTCTATTGTACCTCGTACAATCGTATCGCTGTAACTGTTAAAGATTTCTTCCGAGGTCAATGGGGCGGGCAAGATTGTTGTTTTTTCAAATTCGTCAATGTAGGTAATCTTAATTCCTTTGGAGCGCTCCAACTCAAAATCTCCTTTGGAAGAACAGCCCGTAAAAATAAGGGTAGCTGCGATCAGCAAGAGCGAGAGCGTAAAAATGGTCTTTTTCATAAGTTTTGCATCCTTTCATAATTTGTTTTAGGCTTTCATGCCTTACTTATATAAACACAAAAGGCGAAATATCGGATGCAAAAAAGCAGGCATTTTTCAAAAGAAAACTGCCTGCTTTGCGGTGCTGATTTCATATTGTTAATCAGTTACTATTTTTTCAAAATAGTAAAATTGCCCATCGCCCTGCAAAATGATAACCTCGTCACTATATGGATATATCTTGGCTCCGATGATACTGTCTTTGTCGATCACGCTATCTGTCTGTATAATGTCCGTTTCGGTTAAAATTCCCGTAAATAAATCCGGGTTCTGTTTTAAGTCCGAAATATTGTTAAGTCCGTATTTGTCAATAACCAAGCGATTTGAAAAATAACCGTATTGCTCATTTTCGTATGAAATAGTGATTGAATAAATCACTTCTTGAACTATATGTTCCGGTTCTTTATTGAGAACAAATACAGCAGTAATGCTTAAACTGATAATCAAAACAAAAGTGGCAGCTAACGCGCTTATCTTTCTAAAAGACCATACAGCAGCCGTTTTGTGTTTATTTTGATTTGTGCCGAGCGTTGCATAAACCTTTTCGTCAAGAGAAGTAAGGTCGTGCTTTTCTTCTGATTCAGACGAAATATTATCAGCCTGTGTTTCGATATACTGTTTCATTGCTTCTTTGATTTTTTTATCGTTCATATCCATCCTCCTTTAATCGAGCTTTCAGCAGCTTTTTTCCACGAGTGAGTTGTGATTTTACGGTGCCGTGCTTTCTGTTCAGAAAATCCGAAATCTGCGATGTGGATAATTCGTAATACAAATGGAGGATTAGCACATCCCGATATTCGGCAGGCATACTTTTTATATTCTGATAGATGATTTTACAGCTTTCGTCTATAATAACACTTTCAGCAATGCTTTCATCACTTGCAAATTCATACTCAATGTCTGACAAGGAGACCGTTTGAATATGTCTGTCCCGTATCATATTAAACGACATATGTTTTACCGCCATTGTCACATAATATATACAATCTTTGCTGTCAACATCTTTTATCGCATCTAAATTTCGCATAATCGGGGGGATTGTATTATGTACTGCGTCCTCTGCGTCCTGCGGATTTTTTAATATTTTCAATGCGACTGCATACATTGTGTTTTTATGCTTTTCATAAATGGCGGTCATTTTTTCAATTTCTTTACTCATACGACCTCCTAAATTATAAGACACTCTCTCAATAATCTATAACACGAAAAAAAGAATTTCGGATGCATTTTAGATAGTAGATTGAAAATTTATTTTTTCACTGTTTTTAATTCCTCAATAGCGTTCCTTTACTGCCGTATCGTATATTTTAACACATAAAAGTTAAGAAATATAGTCTGCGTTTTGTTTCCTGATAATTATGTACCAACCGCCCCAAAAAAGGCGGTTGATTTTTTAATACGCAGGCACTCCGTAACCGAGGAATTCATAATGCCCTACGGCATAATGATTTTCCCGGCAGGAATCCCCGGAATTGCCCTCTATGGTATAAATAATTCCGTCCTCAACTCGTTCGACAATTCCTACATGGTCGGATAGCCCGTCCTGCGGACCGGACGAACCCTTGTTGTTCCAATCGAAAAAGATAATCATACCCGGCGACGGCGTGGCGCTGTTGTCAATCCATTGACCTCTATCCTTAAACCATTGCACGCCGTTTGTGCAGCCTGCAAATTTCGGGATAATACCACTATCAATATACCCGCACTCATTCGCCGCCCACGAAACAAAACAGGCGCACCATTCCACACGGCTGTCAAAGCCATACCAACTCCAATACGGCTGACCGCCCACATTGCCAATCTGCGAGAGAGCAACGGAAACAATTTGTCCGTCCTCGGTGTAAATGCCATAAAGAACCGCGCTCCACATACTGCGGTTTTCTTCGGCAAGAAGTTCCGCAAGCTGCTTGCGCTGATCTGCATTGAATCCGAATTTATCTGCCATTTCTCCGGCGGTCTTATGAGCCACCGATATATACAGATAAGTCCGTGTGACCGTCGTTTTCGTTTCAACAATATTGCCGTGACCGTCATCCGTTTCGGTGATAATTTCCTCGGTCTTTGTTTCGGTTCGTGAGGATATGGTATTCATCTGCCAGAATATATCTTTTAGAATCGCTTTTTTTGAAGCGTCCATAGTGGCGACATCCTGCGGATTATTCGGATCGGTAGTAGTCTTAACCGCATAAACAGCCAAAACCTCCGGCCAGACGGCACGGGAGCCGGACATTTCCAAAACATCATAGGAGATATTCGTTTTGGTGGTGTCAAGCTGCGTTTGGTAATCGGTGTTGATTTCCTGTACCACGCTTTGCATTGTCATACTGCTTCCCGAATCCTCGCCCGAAAAAAAGATACCGAAACACGAGCCGACAATCAAGGCAATCAGGCATACCACAATGATAATCACAACGGCAACCCAACCGCCGGCGGCGATAGCGGAAATCAAGGCCTTTGTTCCGGCTATAATCGCCTTGACCGCCGCAACCGTGGCTTTGGCTGCCGCCTTTATCGTGGCAACGGTCGCTTTGGCGGTGGCTTTCGCCGCCTGTGCTGCCGTCCTTGCCGCTTTAGCCGAAGCCTGTGCGGTTTTTTGAGCGACTTTCGCTGCCTGTTCACTCGTTTTAATCGCAGTTCGGGCGGTCTGTTCGGCAGTCTTAACCGTTTTCTGTGCGGTCTTAACTGAACCCTTTGCCGTTTTAATTGTAGATTTACCCGTGGATTTTGCCGTCTGCTTGATCGTTTTTTCGCCACGCTCCAGCGTCTTAATGGATTTTTGAGCCTGCCGCTGCCGAAAATGCTCTTTTGCTTTGGAGATATTGTTTTTGGTAGATTGAACCCCACGGCGGCCTTGTTTGTCAAACTGCCGAACAGCCTCACGGGTGACGGTATCAGCACAGCCGGAAATACGGTCTGCGGCATATTCTTCGGCTGAACCCTCTGCAGAATAAACGCCGTGCTCCGCTTTGTCCTTTGTGCGGATATAGGCATCTTTCATCCGCTCTGCGGCAACCGCCGATTTATCAATCGTTTTTACTGTTCCTTTGACAACATTTTTTGTTTTGATGTCCGGCATAGCGTCACCTCCGATCCGAGCCGGGATAATTCTTTCCGTAAAGCAGCGTGAAACGCTTTGCTTCGGATATTGCCGCCTGCGGCCTGCCATTTAGCTTCAAAGACAAACCGGGCGGCAAGCTGACGGACAGAATAATTTTTGATAAAAGTCCTCCAAGTGCTTTCGTCCCATTCTTCAAGTTGCCGCCATAAATCCGGGAAATACCGATATAGCTTCCGCAGTTCTTCTAAACTTTGGAGCGGGCAGCACCAGCAGGAAACACGGCTGAAAATACGATATAAACCGCCCCAATCAAAACCTCTTGCATAGCAATAATCAAGGCAGTCCTTTTCGGACATTCCCCATTCCACAAGAGGATAGCAGGCAGTTTTTATGCGTTGGGTTTCGTCTGCGGCAATACCCACATACTCCATAATTTCATACTGTTCTTTCAGATCACGGAGATAAGCGTCAATGACACGGGTTTTGAGAATACCCGTACACCAGCGGTTGCGGGGGCCTGCCCAACTCATTCCCCGGTATTTTGAAAGAGCAGGATTTTTTCTTTTTGGGGTGTAATCGTAAAAGTAGTATTCAAAATCGTGTTCTGCTTTCAGACGGATAATCGGTCTGCCGATATATGCCTCCAAACGGTTCAGGTGTTCATACATCTGCGGGAATTCAAGCCCGGTATCACAGAAGATAATCAGATCAACCGGGCGCTGTTCTTCCAATAGCCGCAAAAGCATAGCCGTCGAATCCTTGCCGCCAGAAAGCGAAACAACATATTTTTTAGGTTTCATCGCCGTCCACCTCCACGGCGGGAGGAATAACCTGTTTTGCAACAACGACCATTCTGCCGTTTTGACGGCTGTATTCGCAGGTGGAAAGCGTAATCAGCTTATCGCCGTATTCGGCAGAAACGCCCGTATCGTATAAAGCAAGCTCCTTGCATTTTGCGATATAGGCGTCGAAATCCTCCGCGCTGTCCGCATTGACAAAGTGGTAATACTTGAACCCTTGCTCGGAATAGGCGGCGGTCTTGAACGCCGCCACAATTTCATACTCGCCAAAATCCGAAAGCGTATCAAATCGGATTGTTTTGTGCTGCCTGTAAAAATCTTCGTCGGCATACTTGCAGAGATCGGCAAACATACTGCCGTTGTTCATGTGGTGGCCGTAAATTACGCAGTTGTCGGATAAACCGAGGTCGCAGTTTTCCTGCACATAGGGCACGCCGTAATCACTGTACTGCTTTTCAAAGCTGTGTTTCAGGTAGTAGTTCGGGTTGTCAATCGTCTGCATAACGGGATAGTCGATGTTTGTCCTCTCTATCGAAATCCAGCCCACAAAATCGCTGTTCTGTTCATACACCACAGCGTACTTTTCAAAAGCGGTTTGTTCAGGCTGCGGAGGTTCAGATTCCTGCGGCTCGTCGGCGGACGGCGTTTCGGCCTCCACAAGCGCGGCGATCTTGTCAAAGGCTTCGGCGCTCTGCTTTTCGTCTGCATACTGCCGCCAGAGCATAACGCCGGAGAAAAGGAAAAGGGCGGAAAAAAATGCCGCCCCGATCATCAGATATTTGCTTTTCATATTCGATTGTCCTCCTGTCAGTTTGATGTGTTCCCGCCGAAAACACCCTCGCCGGGTTTCGTCGTCATAAGCTGATATAATTTTGTATCTCTTGGAAAGCGGTTGATAAAGGGTACAAGCGCCGAGCCGTATTTGATAAGTCCGCAGCCTGCGTCGGCATTGGTAACATAGCTCATCTGCTCGTCGGAGATATTGAGCAGCTTCGAGAGCTTGGCACGGTCGGAATACGCCTGATTGAGCATAACCACAAATTCCGAGTTGGAAAGCATGGTGCTCGCCTGTACGGAATCGAGCAGATATTCCACATTCTGCGTAATGGCCGTGGGATAACCGTTTCTCTTTCTGAACTGCCTCCATGCGGAGTTAAAGAAAATACCGCTTTGCTCGTTCTCAAAGACCACATGAAATTCGTCGATAAAAATATGGGTGCGCTTGCCCTTTTTCCAGTTGAGGGTAACGCGATTCAGAATGGTATCGGTAATAACCAAAAGTCCCGTGGGCTTTAACTGCGCACCCAAGCTGTGAATATCAAAGACAACAATGCGGTTGTCGAGATCGACGGTACTTTCATGTCCGAAAATATCCAGCGAACCCGTGGTGAACAGTTCCAGCGACAGGGCGATTTCCTTTGCTTTTTCTTCGGGCTGTTCCAACAGTTTGTTTCGCAGGTTGCAGAGAGTAGCGGTCGTGCCGTTTGCCTCTGCCTCCTGATACACAAGGGCGGTGCAGCGGTCGATAATGGATTTCTGCTGCGGGCCAACGCCTGTTTTATCAATCTGCTCTACAAGGGACATGATAAACTGCGATTTCTCCACAATGGGATTGTTCTCGCCGTAGCCGTCTACCATATACATTGCGTTCAAGCGATCCTTGCCGCCTGCCGCCATATGAATAACGGTTGCCGTTTCCTCGCCCAAAGCCGCCGCCAGTGCGCCGAACTCGTTTTCAGGGTCGCAGATCAGCACATCGTCCTCGGTGTTGAGAATCAGAAAAGCGATAAGCTCTTTTGCGGAAAAGGATTTGCCCGAACCGGGAACGCCCAGCAGGAAAGCAGACTGATTGAGAAGATTTGCTTTGTTGCACATAATGAGATTGTGAGAGATGGCGTTTTCTCCGAAATAAATACCGCCCTTGTCCTGCACCTCCTGTACCTTGAACGGCATAAACACCGCAAGGCTTTCGGTAGTGAGAGTACGAAACGCATTGATTTTTCTTGTACCGATAGGGAGAACCGTATTCAAGCCGTCGAACTGCTGGAACTTCAAAACGGCAAGCTGGCACATATGCTTTCTTGCAACGGACAGCACCGTTTCGGTGTCGCTGTCAAGCTGTTTCTTATCGTCTGCGGTAATTACCATCGTAATCACCGCAAACATCATGCGCTGATCCCTCGTTGTCAGGTCGTCCAAAAATTCCTTTGTTTCTTTTCTTTGCAATTCCATATCATAAGGCACGACCGCAGAAAAATTATTGTTGGCGTTCTGCCTGCGCTGCCAGTTGGTGATGTTCGTGTCAACGCCGAGCAGACGGTTTTCCACCTCCCGCACCGCCTCGTCGGTGGGAACGGGGACAACATCAATCGACAGCATCATATTGCGGTTAAAGTCGGTGAGCTCCGTTACCATGCTGTCCTTGATATAGCTGGCGTAGTCTTTCAGAAAAAGAACCCGGCAATATTTCTCGCCGAGCTTCAGATAATCGCTATTCTTTTCAATGGAATCGGGGCAGATATAATCTTTGAAATCGTGCCCCTTTTTCATCATATCCTGCGGGTCGAAATGAAACGCCGCTTCCTCTCCCTGACGGTAGAAGTCGTGGAGGACGCGCAGCTTTTCCCCGGCGTCCAGTTCGCTGCATTTTGAGCCGAGGGCGGCAAAGTGGGAGATCAGATCAGCGCCAACACGGGAAAAGTAAGTGCGGGCTTCCTCAATATCTTTTTTGGCAACGGAGATCGTAATATATTTCTCCTGCATAATGCTGTTTGCGCCCGTGACCTTGTCAAGCAGCATTTGATTGTATTCCCTGCGGTACACATCGCGGGAATCGCCCCGCATAGGCATTAAAATAGACTGCTCGAAATTTGCCTTGTTCAGCCTACGGTTATTGATTGTAATTTTCGTAGTCGCCCCGGAATCCAGACTGTTGAGCAGTTCAGAGTAGGCAAGAAACATAGATTCCTTGTCCTCACGGCTCGCCACAAGGTAGTTTATATCGGTGAATTTATAGGTCTTGGAAAAGCGGCTGCCCACCTGAAAGATACCGTCTTTCCAGATACGCTGAATGGGGATAACATCCTGCACCTTGCGTGGGACGGAATATCGCTCCTTGTCCTGTTTCAGCAGGTTTTTTAAGGTCTTAATCATGCTTTACCTCCTGTATCAATTTTGTCTTTGAGCGCTTCATAGTAGAAATTCGAGGATTCAAAACGAATCTCTTTCGGCTCTAAAAACTCCGAGCGAATCCACGCCCAGATGAATTTCTCTGCGGTCATGCCGTGGTAGGTGATAAATCCCATAGCCGCAAAGGGCGCGGCGCCGAGAACACACATCCACGACACCGTTTCCGTCCCGACATACGGCTTTAAGAGAAAATACAGTCCCACGGCGACAACGACCGCCAGCAAAGAAAAAACGAACTGCCGCATAGACAGTCCGAAAAACATGGATTCCGTATAGTTTCGGATTTCACGGTTGATCTTAACTTCCAAAATATCGCCTCCTTATCGTTCCTGTTCGTCTTTGGCTTTGGGCTTCGGCTGCAATTCACGGGGCGTTCTGCCGTCAAGGGGCTTTATAAAATCAATCTGCCCGGCGGCGTAGATGGCGTTACTGTTTAACTGCCTCTGCCACGCCTTATTGGACGGCGACCAGCGGAAACCCCAGCCTTTTAATTTGCTGCGCTGTTCTTCGCTGGGCTTTTCATCAAAAAGTAGCTGCAAGCGGTTTTCCTCCGTGTTGGCAACAGCTTCGCCGCCCTCAAACTGCCAGCCGACAAAGCCGGTTTCCTCCCGGCGTTCCAGACTTTCGATCCGCTTTTTCAGACGGTTAATTTCCGCATTGTTGTTCGACAACTCATAGGGCGCATAGGGGGCGTTAATCCACGAATAATCGCTTTTCACGGCCTCGTCGATTTCCGCCGCTTTTTCGTCGGAAATACCCTCAAAGCCTTTCATCGTACCGTTTTTGCGGTAGTAAGCGTTGACCTTTTTCATATAGCTTTGCTGTTCCTGCCGCTGCTGCAATTTTTCTTTCAGTTTCGTAACAGCTTCGGGATCGTCGCTGGAAATAGCGGAATTGTTTTCAGCGGCCTCGGCTTTGCTACGGTAGTAGTCCGCTTTTTGACCTGCCTCAACGGATTTCTCCATTTTGCCCCAAGCGCGATCACGGTAGTTCTTATCCGATTTGTAGGAATAGTGATCGGGCATAAGCGGCTGTCCCATAGGGATCGCCTCAACCATTTTGCTTGATTCGTGCGCAAGGCGGCTGCTTTCCTGTTCAAACTTTTCCGCTTTCTCGTTGTAGTAGTCGATTCGTCTTTGTTTCTTTTCTTCGTATGAGTTCATAGAATATCGCTCCTTTACATATAAAAATAGCCTCCTGCGAATATCCGCAGAAAGCAATTACAGTCCCATCATTTCACGCACAACACGGTCGGCCATTTTAACCGCGCCCACGAGGACTAACATATTAAATACAAGCTCCCCGATATAGCTCCATACCATAGAAACCGCCGCGGCGTTCGGGTCAACCACGGGCGGGGCAGAAGCGAATAAGGAAAAAACAATGCAAGCCAGTACAATAATCGCGCCTTCCAAGCAGACAGCGGCGTAGGATTTGATAAAGCTCTTTCCCACATTCTGCGAGGGTTCGCCCGCAAAAGCGGAGAGAGGAACCGGCGCAATCGCCGTGTAAAGATACAGCTTGAAAAATCTGCCGTATACGGTCATTATCATAATGAAAGACAGTACCGTAATGAACAGACCGCCGATCAGCGTAACCGCCCACAATGGGATAGATTCAAAAAATCCGCAGTCCTCAACCGCCGTCACGATTTCAGAGGGCAGAACCGTTCGCCCTGCCGTCCCGAATCCCGCGGCGGTCATGATGGTGGAGATAAGCCCCTGCACGATATTGAACAAAGCCATCATCAGTTCCAGACCGTAGGTGACGGCCGCCTTTGCCAATGCAAAGCGGATAAAGACCTTTAATGCGTGCTCCGGCTTTTTCAGTTCTGCAAACGATCCGCAGGTTTTCATCACGCCGACGACAAAGAACAGAACGAGTAGGGCAAGCCCTATCGCTTGTACTACGCCGTGAATGTTGACGATCACATTCCAGATCGTGCCGCCCTTAAATTGCGTGGGTGATTGCGTGATAAGCTGCCATATCTCGGCAAGTTTCTGATTCCAAGTTTCAAGGGCGTTTTCAAGATTTTGTACGACCCAGTTATCCGACAACAAAATCACCTCCCGTCTTTTCACAATAGCCCTCGATTTCAAGGTCGCAGTCAATCTCGTTGCCCCAAGCGTCCCAGCCGTCCGCTTTTTCTCTTGCGAAAAGCTCTACGCGGGGCAGATCGCCCACAAGCTCAATAATTTTATCCCTTGCCTCGTCGGGCTTCTGACTGTGCCCCCGCAAAGGGCTGATAATGAATTGGTGAACACGGTTTGATTTTCTTTTTGGATGGCCTTTTGTAGCAAGCAGACAGATTTCGGCGTTTCCTCTCGTCCAGAAGCCTAATCCGTAAAACCAGCCCTTGCCGCTTTTGTTGAGTTTGAGCCAGACAAAGGCAACGCTTTTATACTCAAATCCCCACGCCTTAATTACCCGCAGCGCTTCTCGTAGCTGCGGAAAAGTCGTCCAAAGAAAAAGAATAGAATCCTTTTCGGAGAGTTCGGAAACAGGCAGACGGCAAAGCTCGTCAATGCTCATCGTGGGATAGTGCTTTTCAGCCGCGCCCTGTACGCCGTTTCGTTCATACCGCCACGGCGGGTCTGCATAAATAATGCTGTATTTCTTCACAGCGTCCTCCTTTCAGGCATAGTAAGGGCAGGCCGCCTTTTGCAGCCTGCCCCGTATGCCGTATCGTTTCGTTATCTGCTGTCCCTGTCGGGCGCATTGCGTATAACGCCGTAGACATCATCCACAAAGTACCGTCCGGCAAAGGGATTGAATATGGCGTGACACTTCACGCCGTTATACTCCGCCAGATAGTCGTTGTCGCCCAAGCGCTTAATGATTGTCGCCTCACCGAGAACATGGGTTTCTCCCTGTTTCAGAGAGTGGATATAGCACTCGCATTTTTCCATATCGTTTTCCTTTCTGTCAGCCTGTAATCAGCGTCAAAATCTCTTTGGCAAAGGTAATGATAATGCCGCCCGCAATGGTGAGGAATCCGTTGGAACGCTGGCTGGGGTCGTGGGACTGAAAAGACAGCCCCACCTGCACGATACCCCAGCCGAGCAGGATCAGGCCGACCGCGCGTATCAATCCAAAGATAAAATCACTCAAATTGTTTACAACGGTAATCGGGTCGCCTGCGGCAAAGGCCGTTACCGAGCAGCAGAGAGTAAAGGCGAGAGCCAAAACTGCGGCGCAGTACAAGCGGAATCCCTTTTTGACCTTGCCGGGGACAGGTAGCTTTTTCGTGGTCTTATTTTTGTTGGTGTTTTTCATTTTTGCAATACCTCCTTAAATTGAAAACAGAGCTTCGATTTCCTCATCGGAAAGAAGCTCGTAATCGGGTTCTGTATCTTCCATATCGGGAATGTCCTCTGCGGGGATTCCCGCAAGGGAAAGTGTGGCGACGGCGTGTTCCGTCCCGCCGTGTTCATAAGGCGCTGCGCCGCCGTCTGTGGTAAGTGATACATTCGGATGTTTTAAGATGTTGTATTTCTCATCCATAATCGGCGGCTCTCCGCGGATAAATAAAAGAGCGTAACGGTTATCCAGCATACGCACCTCGTCGGGCGTCATCAGTTCGCGCCCGGAAATCTGATAGTTCGTACTGTAATTGCCGTTACGCCCCGACGATCTGCCGTAGGTGTTTGTGTCGATGGTCGCCTTGCCGAGAAGCTCCGATACATATTTGTGCGTAGATTGTTCGTTGCCGCCCAAGTAAAGAAACTCGTCGCAATTACCTAAAATGGATTCCCATTGCTTTTCAAACAAGGCCTTTAACTGCGCCAAATTTTGCAGGATAATCGAAACAAATACCTGCCTTGAACGCATAACGGACAGTATCTTGTCGAAATCATCCGGCAAGCTCACATTGGCGAACTCGTCCATCAGAAAATGGACGGGAACGGGCAGACTGCCGCCGTGCTTGTGGTCGGCAAGGTAAAAGAGCTGTTGGAATAGCTGCGTGTATAGGATTGATACAAGAAAGTTGAACGAGGTATCGTTATCGGGTATCAGCGCGAACAACGCCACTTTCTTTTCGCCTAAGCTGGGCAAATCCAACTCGTCCGCAGCGGTCAGCGCCGCAAGAGAGGACAGATTGAATTTCTCTAAGCGAGCCGCCAAAGTGATCTGAATACTTTTCAAGGTCTTTGCCGAACCGGAATGATAGTCCTTGTAATACTTCACGGCGATATGCTCCGGGTCGCGCATTTCCAGCCGTTCAAAGAGCTCGTCCAGCGGTGAAGCGTATTCGTCTATGTCCTCTCTGACATCTGCGGCGCGCAGCATTTCCATAACCATTGAAAAATTCTGTTCATCGGGCGGCGCCTCATATTTGAGATAGAACACAAGCGCCAACAGAAGCATACTCGCCGCTGTGTCCCAAAAGGGATCGTTGGATTGACTGCCTTTCGGCGTGGTACTCTTGAACAGATTTGTAACCAAGCGCTGCACATCGTTGTCGTCCCGCAAATAGACAAACGGATTGTAGCAATGGCTTTTCTCCATATTGAGCAAATCCAGCACCCGCACATCATAGCCCCTTTGAGCAAGCAGATAGCCCGTATCTCGCAGCATTTCGCCTTTCGGATCAAGCACCACATAACTTGTTCCGTGGCTTGCGGCATTGGCGGCTTGGCATAGGTTCGGTTTTGCATAGAACCTTGTTTTTCCTGCGCCGCTTCCTCCCACAACTACGGTATTCAGAGAACGGCGGTGCTTTTTGCCGTCAAATCCCATACGGACATTTTGTGTGAGAATCTTATTTTCCTCCGGGTTTGCCGCCTGATATTTTTTGTTCACGGCTCTTGCATTGCCCCATTTTGCCGAGCCGTGTTCCTCACCCCTGCGGTAGTTGCGGCGGGAGGAAAGATATACGCCGATAGCAAGCCCGTACACGCAAAGCAAAACGAGGACAGTTTTCAGACTGTCCCCGCAAAGCTCTATTTTGAAGGGGTCGTTCATTGCCGCAGGAAACCGGGCAAGGATTTCGGGCAGTCCCCCGCCTGCGGCCGGGGCAATCAAAAGTCCCAGCCACACCACGGGGAGAATCCCGAACAGGCAAAGCACAAGAGGATTATTCCCGCGCTTCATCGCGTCGTTTCTCCTTTTTTGTAGGCGCGTCGATTACTTTCAAAAGAACCTCGTCAAGAATATCGGTGGGGCGTTCTTCTTCCAGCAGATCGTTTCGCATTTCGTTAAGGGCATTGATAACAACGCCATGTTCGTAGCGGTCGAGGGTCAGCACTCGTTTTTCTGTTCTTTCCATATTCAGCGCTCCTGTTCCGTATGGCGGGGCGATTTTTCTTTTTCCAGCGCTCTTGCCATTCGTGCGGAAATGTCGTAGGCGGTATCTCGGATTTCGGAAAGCTCGGTGCGGATTTCCTGCGGATCGTCGGTGCGGAGAAAATCAGCGGGATTCTCAAAACTGTAATCGCTCACATCAACGCCGAACTCTTTGCCGAGAATATACGAAACGCAATGCGCCTTAAAGCTCGCAGTTTGCGGGTCGTATTCTTCGCCGGTTTGAGCAAGCTCTGCTTGTGCCAATGCCTTTGATACCTCGCAGAACAGATCGTTTGCCTCCATTCCGCGGCAGACAAAAATTGCCTCCTGTTCATGGTCGTACAGTGCGCCCAAACCGTCAGGCAATTCATCGACAGACTGAATCGGCACGGGCTTTTTGTAAATGAGCGCGCCGAGCAAAGCCCTTGCGTCGTGGGAAACGGGCGGCTGTGCTCTCATGCGGGAGGTGGTCTGTGAAATGTCATACACATGCTTGATGTTATACGACACGCCGATACTGCCGTCGTCGCGGGTGTATTCGCCGTTTGATTCTACGATCTTGATAGGATGGCCAAATTCCTGTCTTTTGATATACACGCCCTGATCGCGCCAAAAATCCTTGTCGCCCAGCCTGCGGGCGTCCGGCTTCGCCGCCAGAATCAACAAGGCGTTGGTAGCGGAATAGTGACGAAAATTCGCCTGCACATCCAGATATTCACGGAACTTGCCGCCATCTGCGCAGACTTCCTCGGCGGTGGCGTCGGCAAGGGCGTACACCTCGTCACGCTCCGCCTTTTTCTTTGCCGCCCAAGCCTCTTTGTCAAAATCCTCGGCTTGCGGGGCGGGTTCAAAAATATCGTCAAAATTGTTGCTCATAAATCATCGCTCCTTTACTTTTTTGCTCTTTTTTCGGGACGGCTGCTTGTGGGCAGTCGTCTGCTGCTTTGCTGGCTTTTGGGAAACGGTGGGTTCTTCGTTTTTGGTCGCCGCCTCTTGCTGTTTCGCCTTGATTTCCCGCAGTTCTTCACGGACAGAGGGGCGTTCTTCGGGCGGTTTAACAGTACCCTCGGCGGTTCTGCTTTGCTTCTTTGAGGTAGGCGCGGACGGATGGGATTTCTCCGCCGCTGTCCCAAAAGACGCGGTTTTTTCCGCTTCGGGATTTGCCGCTGTGCGCTCGCCCTTTTTCACGGGCGCACCCATCAGATCGTCAAGCAGTCTGTCGTCCGCTTCTTTGTCGGGTTTCTCCTGTTCGGGTACAGAGGGGGCAGCAGATTTTTCGGTTTTGGATTTTTCAATATCCCGTTTGATAGAAACGGTATCGACCGCAGCCAGCTTGAAGCGTTCTACAATGCGGTTGATCTTAGAAGCGTCCTCGGCACGCACCATAATATCCACCATGCCGTCTGCGGATTTTTCTTTGCCCCGCAGAGCGCAGTAAACTACGCCGTAGCGTTTCGCCTCGGTAGCAAACTGTTTCAAATGTTCCTCTCCGACGGTAAAAACTTTCAGTTCCTTTCCACTTTTGAGCATGGCGGTTAAACGCTGGCGACCTTTGGTCTTGTTTTTGTCCCTGTTTTTCAGCACAGCGTAAATCATGGCGGCGATATTCTTTGCCGCCGAGCCGGTCAGCTTTAAGGCGACTTCCGTACCCTCCAAGCTGATCCTTACGATCTGTTCCGCTGCGTCACCGGAATTGTACATGGTCGGTTTTCTCCTTTCTTTCAGGTTGATTGTCCTTGCGGACAGCTTTGATTTTTTCCTTGATAACGCCGGAGCGTTCGGCTATACCGTCACATAAAACCGCCTCCCGTCTAAGTGCGGCCAGTTCCTTTGACAATGCGGATATTTGTTCTTTTATCTCCGCCGCCTTTTCGGGGTCTGCTTTGACCGCCGCCGTCCGCTGTAATTTGTAAAGCTGTTTTCGCTCGTCGGTCAGGGCAGAAATTTTGTCTTTCACACCGTCACGGTATGAAAAAAGCTGCTCGGAGGTATCAATGCGATACTTTACAAGCAACCTTGTTTCGGCGGTGATGGTGTCCAGCTTTCGCAAGTCCTCACGCAAGAGGAAATGAAGCCGCCTGTTTTGTTTCGGTTTGTTTTCCGGGAAGATCCCCAGCAGATAGCAGTAGTGGAAATACAGCGCCCGAAACCCTGTAATCTTGCGGGTTTTATAAAAGCTGCCGATCAGCCGTACCCGCAAAACCGTTCGGGACGGTGCGGACGGTTTCCTTTCAGCTTTTGTCTGCGATAAAATCCGTCTGCGGATATTTTCAATCGAATAGTCCTCGCCGAAATTCCGTATCAGTCTTACAAAACGCTCTTTGCCCGGCGGTCTGACCGAAATATCCTTGCCGATTTTTACCTCATAGCCTTTCTTTCGGAGTGTATCGAAAAACTGCCGTTCGGTCATTGACTGACGGATTGCTTCGTCGATGTCGGCGCGTATCAGCCCCCGCCAAGTGGGGCGCTGTTCCTGCTCGGCGCGCCATTCGCCGTACTGCTTGGATTTCCCGTACTGCGGATTTTCAATCACCGATAGACGGTACTCACGGCAAAGCTCGTCGGAAACGGTCTGCATATCGTGATAATCCTTTTTAGTGCGGTGATACTTGATCCCGTCTACAAAGGACACCGTATTCAGCACAAAATGATTGTGCAGGTGATTTTCTTTGTCAAGGTGGGTCGCCACAATCACCTGATAACGGTCGCCCCACAAACGGGCGGCGAGCTTCATTCCGATCTCGTGCGCCGTTTCGGGCGTGACCTCGCCGGGAGCAAAGGATTGATACCCGTGGTAGGCCACCGTCCCGTTCTCCTTGCCGAACCGCTTTTTTACCGCAAGCATTTCGTCGCGGGCGGTAGCGGGAGAGCAGTTGATCCCCGATACAAAGCGGTGAACGACGGTACAATCCTCGTTTTCGGCCTGCTGTGTTTTTTCTGAATTGACGGCATATCGGATAACATCGGAAAGCTCCCGTCCGTCTCGCTCGGTCATATCTTCCTCCGTGTAAAATTTGGGATTGGTCGTTTTGTCGGGATTCTCCACATAGATAACGACTTTTCCAAGCCAGCCCTTTACACGCCAGATAGATGTTGTAGCCATCGTGTTACTTCATCGGGCGGGGCAGGATAACCGCCTCGGTGATTTTCTTAATAGCCGTATCGATCTTGCGGCAGGCCTCGTCATACCTCTGCACATCCAGCACATTCAGAGTGTGCGCCTTAACCGCAATCTGATTGAGATTGTTACCGATCCCGTGGAGCTCCCTCATCATAGCGTAGTAATCGGGCGGCGGAGCGTCCTGCGGTTCAAGACCGTTTACCAAGTGCCGCAAATACGCCTCACGGGAAAGACCGCTGCGTTTGACTTTTTTTTGAAACGCCTCGGCTTCCTTTTTATCCAGCCAGAATTGAATGTGAACATTGCGTTTTCTCATATGCCCTCCTTGTTCAGTTCATTTTGAATTTCGACGATCCGTTTGCCGACAGCGTACACAACGGGGATTGTCACGCCGTTGCCTGCCTGCTTGTAAAGCTGGGCGTCGGAATTGACGGCGGCCGCCTTATCAAACATTTCATCGGAAAAGCCTTGCAGCCGCCAGCACTCACGGGGCGTCAGCTTGCGGATTCGTCCGCAGCCAAGCGGTATTTTCGGTTTATTTTCGGATTTGCTTTTATCCGCGTTTGCCGCTTGCTTTACGGGTAAAGCGTGTTCGCAGGAATCGCAGGCGCAGAGGTAAACGCCGTGTTTGTCCTGCGTGTTCAGGCAAAAGGCGGGTTCGCCGCACTCCTTGAAACGGCGGCCGTTCTGTCTCTTATTCTCACGGTCGGGGGTGAGTACAGCGCGGCAGCCGTAAAAAACGCCGGAGCTTTCGCCACGGTTGCTTACCCCAATTTTGTTGTAGCCTGCGATCAGGCATTTGGTGTAATCCTGTTCCCGTATTTTCGCCTCGCCTCGTTTTAGCTGAATCAAAGCTGTTTTCTCGGTGCGGTCAGGACAATCGGCGCTCATACAAAGCACGCCCGAATTATCAGCGCTGCGGTTGCCGATCCCGCTGTCATACCTTGCTTTGATACAGCGGGCGTGTTCCGTCAGCTTGGGATTGCCTTTGCACAGATCGATGAAATACATTCCCGTCCTGCCTGCAAAACCGCCTCCTTCGCTCATCAGCGTGCAGCTTACTCCTGCAGGGTCGTAAACGCGCTTACCCTGTGTGCCACCGATTAACTGTATAAGAGCCTTGCCGTCGCCTGCGGTGACAGGAAATATTTTTCGTCCACCTCCGGCTCTAAAATGTCGATAAGCGACAAGGTAGATTCGTTCCCTGTTTTGCGGAACGCCGTGGAAGCGTGAATTAAGCAGTCCGTACTCGATATGATAGCCGATTTCGGCCAACGAATTGAGAACGGCCGCAAAGTCCCATCCCCGATTAACGGAGAGCAGATTTTTAACATTTTCAAGGACAAGCCATTCGGGTCTATCTTCGGTTTTTGTGCCTTTGAGCAGTCTAATGATTTCAAAAAAGAGAGAGCTTCGTTCTCCGGCAAGCCCTCTTTGCCGGCCAGATACAGAAATGTCCTGACACGGGAATCCGCCCGCCCAGAGGTTGACCCTCGGCAGATCGGCGGGGTCGATTTTGGTAATATCTTCTCCATACCATTCGTCCTCCTGTATATCGTGTATGGCGCGGTAGCTGCGGTCTGCGAATTTATCTATTTCGCAGTGGCCTTTACAAACCATTCCGCAAAGCTCAAAGCCCTTGCGGAAACCGCCCACGCCGCTGAAAAAATCCAGAAATGTCATCGGTTCATTCATTTGTAGTCGTCCTTTCCTTGCAGGCGGTTGATCTGCAACAGGCACATAATCACAATACCGATACAGCCGCCGAGCATAGTTCCGATGATAAAAAAGAGCAGTTCGCTCATACCATACGCCTCCTTTCAGCGCATAAAAATATCGCCCTCCGTTTGTAACGGGGACGAGCAAAATTAAGGGTTTCAGGGGCTACCCCTGACAAGGTTTTGCCTTTGTGGTATCACAAAGGCGATGCTTGCTGGTACATCGCATGGCGTTCGTCCCATCGGCCGAACATTTTGCCACCGACTGAAAAAATTCAGCGTTCATGCTCACGCTGCGGATTGAACGGGATTCCGATGAGCTTTCCGTTCAGCCTTGCCAAGTGTTCGGGATAGCGGAACATTTTAGTATAGCGGGCAATCTGTTCATCGGAAAGACTGTCAAAGCTCTCGCCCCGGCAGTCACATATAAAAGCGGGGCCGAAAATGAAATCGACCATAACGCCGTCCTTGTTTTTTACGCTTCGGTTTGGCAGCATACCGTTGATCTTTCCCTCGTCGTTGCAGACAATACACACCTGTTCCTCAAAGGGGTAAAAGGGTTCAATCAGTCCGTCAACGGCATTTTGCAAATCTTCAATAGAAGTGCCGATTTCAGCGGTGCGGGCAAGTTTACCCGGTTCCAGCAGTACAACCTTGATTTTCTTTTCCTCACTCATAGCGGAAATCTCCTTTCAGCGTTCATAATCACGGCTTCGCTCATTTGACCTTGCGGAGAAATCTACGCCGACAAAGGAATCCGCGTCGAGGATATATTCGCTGTCATTCCAGCGGGCTTCGACCATTGCTTCGGCTTCCGCTTTGGAATTTGCCTCAATCTCTACCGTCTTTTGCAATGTTTCGGTAATTGTTACTGCATAGGTTTTCATCGTTTGTTTCCTTTCTTCATTTAAAAATGTTGTTCCGTATTCATCTTCCAGCGCTGATAACAGGCTGCTCAATTCTTCGGCATTTCTAATACGAGGGACGGCAAGCGCCGAGGGAGTAATATCAAGCGCCTGCGCCATACGGCACAGCAATTCGTGTTTCGGCGTTCTCGTGCCGGATTCGTACTGCGCAATTCGTATGTCGGCGTTCTCCTGCGGGAAACCAACCGCCACGCCTAACGCCTTTTGCGTCAACCCGCACGAAATACGGAAACGCCGTATTCTCATGCCCGTATTCATTAAATCGCCCATTTCATCGTTCTTTGCTCCTTTCTTTTCGCTTGGTAACGGGAAGTCCGAGCCGCATACATAAACAATCGTTGTAATCCTTGCCCTGCGGGGGCGGTTGAATTGCCACCTTAACCGCGTATCTTTGGGACAGCAGCGTTTTAATCGTGTCTGCGGCGATCCGTCCCGTATAGTCGTTATCCAGCCGCAAGACCGCTTTTCGGATATGGGGATAGTCCGCAAGATACTGAACAAGGGCGGCGGGCAGGCTGCTTTCCTCAATCTTTGCTTTCGGCTTATACACGCCTGCAAGGGAGAGCAGGTTTTCTCGCCGCCAGTCCTTGCCGTCCAGCTTTTGCATTGTCCCGTAGGACAGCAAATCTACCGCCGATTCAAACAGATTCAGCGTGTCGCTCTGTGCTTCTGCGGAAATCCCAAAGGAATACCGCTTGTCGCTGCCGTTTGCGTCTCCGATAAAGTCTGTACCGATACCGCGCAGATTGGCATAGCGGGGCTTGCCGTCCAGATCCTGCCCGACGAACACAGCGTTGTAATGGGGATAGCTTTCATACAACCGTCCTGTGCTGATACAGAAGTCGATCAACTCATAGTCGATTCCCCGCCCATGCAGATATTCCACGGCGTGGGCGGCGCAGCGGTTCGCTTTTGGCAAAAGCAAAACTTTTTCTTTCGGCTTGCTCGGCGCGGGGGAATAGGTCGGCGGCAACACCGCGACATTTCCCATAATCGTTTCCACCGCCTGCGTAAAGGGCATTTCTTTGACCTTGATGAGATAGTCCAGCGCCGAATAACCGCCGATCCCACGGGAAAACCAGCACCATTTTCCGTTGGAAATCTTCAAGCTGTCATGCTCTCGGGTGCAGTAGGTGTTACCGCCGAAATGAACAAGCTCCTGCGGCTCATAATTTTTAAGATAGGTCAGCAAGTCCATTTCACGGGCTTTCTCCACCACCTCCGGCGGGATATATGGCATACTTTTTCACCTCCGTTCTAAATAGAAATAGCCGAGGGGCTTTCTAAGTGAAAACCTCTCGGCTATGTAAAAAACGGCACAGGTTATCTCTGTACCGCTTTCATCGGATATTCATTTTACAGTGCGCCGACCTTTTTCAGATAGGAAATGCAGTCGGTATGTCCTCTGAAATAGAGCCGTTGGCGCTCCATGTCGTCGAGCCTGAACCGCAAACGAAAATACTCGGTCAAAACTCCGTGTTCCTCGGCGCTCAAAGAAATTTCGCCGTTGCCGTCTATCACCTTTCGGATAAACGGATTATTTTCTTTCAGCCTCAAAATTTGCTGATACAGTGCATTGTATTCTTCGTCCGTTTCTCTGAAATCGGAAATCGCCTCGTCCTCAATCTCGGCAAAGGATTCTTCGATCCGCTGCGCCAAATCAGTATAAGAGCTGTTGTCGCTCACTTGTAATCACTTCCTTTTCCCATGATATATTATACTATACCCAACAGCCGAAACAATATCAAATGTGCAAATTATCGCTCCATATCTTTTTCCGTTCTCCCGACAACGGCGCGTTCATATAGCTTTGGACTTTTGATACGGTATTCTTCGGGGATATTCTCAACCTTGCCGTCGTAGATGTCAACAAATCGACCACCATTTGAACGCACATAGCCGTGATCGGCAAATACGCCGCTTTCATCAAAGCGAATATCCCTGCCGAAACTCTCATAGTCGATATAGTTTGAGAGTACGCCCAGCCTGCTCGTATCATAGCAGCCGCTTTGTTCAATCCAGTAATAGCCGAGGTCGTAATCGCTTTCCACACCCGACAGATAATCAAAGCAATCCATGTTTTCGGTGAGATTGATTAGCTCTTTTATGCTGCCCGTATTCTCGCCCAAATCTAAAACAGCCTGCCAAAATTCTTCACTTTCATCAAGCTCCATGATCTGCCCCGCAAGGTAATTGAGCTCGCTTAAACTTTCATACTCGCCGAGTAGGTCATAGATAGAGGAATCGGGACACTCGTAATCGGTGATAAACCATTCTTCATAGCGACGGTTAATGCCGATCCGCTGAAACACCGCCTGCAATTCTTCGTTGGTAACGGGAAATTTCACCCATTCGCCTATCAAATATCCCTCGTTGTATTTGCCGAGATTGGTTATAAAGGCTGAAAAAGCGCAGTCCCTTGAAGCGGATAAATCCTGCATAGCTTTGCCTCCTTACCGTTCCTGTTCAGCGGCACGCCTTTGACGGGGGATCGGAAACCCGTGTACTTTGGCAATCTCGTCGCCGAGCCTGCGGGTTATTCTTGTAATGTCCGCACGGGTCGCCGTACCGCGGTATATCTTTTCTTTCAGATTGTCGATTTGCGTTTCGGAAACGCCGTCCTTGTAGGCGCGGTAGAGGTAGTGGTTTGTGCCGTCGTGATGAATCGCCTCGCAGCGGAAATCGCCGTTTTTATCCACAAACCAAGTGGCGTTGTCAATGTCCCGTTCCGTATAAAGGCAATCGCTGATATTGCCGCTTTCAATTTCTTTGTACCCCATACGGCGGCCGTGCCAAAGTCCCAAGTCCCCGACAACGAGAATCGGACGGGAAAGCTGAATATCCAGATTCGTTTTCTCGTCCTGAAAATAAGTGCCGTTGATTTCATACATCAAATTCATACGCTCGTTTGCGGAAAGTTCGGGGTACTGCGCCTCTAAATCCTCTTTCCAGTCGTCGTAGTCAAGATAATCCGTCCAAATAATGTGCCTGCTGTCTTTCATCTTGCGTCACCTCGATCCTTTGATTTCGGTCGGCGTGGATTGCCGTTTTCGTCATAATTCTTTGCGTCTGCGGCGGGTACGCTCCAACCGAACATGGAACCGGCAAGCATAGCCGCCTCCTGCGCTTTGGAAACGCCGAGCCTGCGGTTCATATCGTCCGCATACTTTCGCGCGGTGGCAGAATCTATCGGCATTTTCAGTGGGATATAGCTGCGATCTCCGCGAAACACCTTGATAACCTCACCGCTTGACGGTAAAGTGGAATAGCACATTTCCGGGATAAGCGGTTCGGCAGGGGCATAGGTTGCCCCACAATCCTCCATATGCTGGGCAAATTCGCAGATGTGATAGGTGTTCTTTCCGATCTCTGCGTGGGTTTCGTCTATATAGCGGCAGTAGGCTTTGATTTTCTCACCGTCCGTATGGGTAATGATAATATTCCCGCCGTCAGGCAGACGGAAAAGCTCTTTATAGCGGCTGTCGATAAAGCGAATCCCTTGCGCTGCTTTTTCCATGTGACTGTTCAGCAGGTCGGAAACATAGGCATAGCAATAGAAATTGTTGTCGCCGGGCGCGGGAATACAACGCAGAAGATAGGTGTATTTGTCAGTATCAACCCGATACCCGTATTCGCGGCTGAAATTTCCCATAAACCGCCCGTCGGGACGGGCGCAGCAGTATTCGAGCATAGAATCACGGTCAGCCAAGATACCCACCTTGTAAAATTCCTTGATGACGGAATCAAACTCGGCGGCAAATTCATCGGTTCGGTATTGCTTGATCTGATCCTCATAGTCGGGATAAAAGGTTCTGCCGCCGTTTCCGAAATCGCCGCGCATAAGGGCAATGCAGCCGCTTTGCGACATAAGCTGATAGCTCTGCGTATAAGCGTAGTCCCGTTCTTTCGGGAGCATTTCACGGATATTCAGATTCATTTTGTCTGTCCCTCGCTTTCTGTCATAAGAAATTGTCCGAACTCGGTAAAGGCGTACCAGTTCGTGCGGTCAAAGCAGCTTTCGTTGAAACGCCCCTTTGTGAGAACACGCGCCCTTATCAGCCGTTTCAAGGCATAGCGGATTTCGTCGTAGGAGAGGAACGGAAAGAACCCCGTCATCATCTGCACCGAGCAGCGAACCCAAACCCTGCCCTCGTGAAGCTGCGGGGACTGCGTGCTTTTTTCTTCTGCACAGTCCCAAAGGAAACCCGCCAGTACCGCCGCATTGACCCCATATTTCTGCGCTATGTGTGAATCGAAAAAGTGTACCATAAAATAAGAACCTCCTTTTGTTTTGGATATGTAAAAGGGACGGCCTATTTCAGCCGCCCCGGTCGTTATTTCTTCTTGCCTCTGATTTTCAGGAAAATCAAAGCACCCACGATGAACACGACCAGTCCGATTGCAACGATTGTTTTCAGTTCCATTATTCAGCGTCCTCCTTTTTCTTCTTCATAGCATAAGCGATATACCCACCGCCGCAGGCGGCAAAGCCTAGCATGCCGATAGCGGTCAGCCACTTCCAGAGTGCGGGATTGCTGTCGTCGCCTGTTTTCGGGGTATCGCGCAGCTCGTTGTGCATTTCTACCTTTGTAACAGCGCCCTCAAACACGCTCGCCGTCTTGTCCGCGGGGAGAATATAGGCGACAGAAGCGCCGTCCGATACCTCGCTTACGGTGTAGTCGCCAATGCGGAGATTTTCAATGAGAATTTCGCCGTTTTTGTCGGTGGTAAAGACTTCGGAATACCCATTAGGCCCGGTCACACGGAACGAAAAGCCCTCAATCTTTCCGTCAGAAGATGTCTTGATGATTTTGAGCGATCCCACCTTTGCCGTGTTGACAAAGCCTTTGCCCGCCTCGTTTTCCACGGTGACGGTCTTGCCGTTTTCGGTGATTTCAAAATAATAGGCGTTTTCGTCGAGATAGAAACCCTCCGGCGCTTTCTGCTCCTTTACAAAATATCCGCCGTAAACAAGATCGGACATTTCATAAACGCCCACGCTTGTTTCGGTGAGCGTACCGAGCAATTCATCGTCGGCGTCAAGCGCCTTGTTCCCGTTGCTGTCACGGTAAACAAAAAATTCTGCGCCTGTCAGCTTGTTGTCGGGATAATCCTTATCAACCTTTGTGATTTGCACCGTACCACGGATTAGCGTATTTTTAATCTCAACCTCTATTACTGCGCCGTCCTCATTGACGGTTACAGCAAATGCTCCCTCGGACAGCACAAAGCCGGTCGGCGCTTCGATCTCACGGACGATCCAGTTCCCATAAGGCACATTGGCAAAAGAAAAACTGCCGTCCTCTGCGGAGGTGGCAGTCAGAATAGCGGTATCGGTTGTAAATTCTTCGGTATCAGGCTTAAACAGACCGATCACTGCGCCGCCAAGCGCATTTCCGTCCTCGTTCTTTTTCAGTCCGTGGATTTCGCCGTAAATCAGGTCGTTGCCGATGGGCTTGCCGTCGTTTGCCTTGATTTCCACAAGGGCGGTTTCCTGTCCGGCGTACTCAAAGACAATCGTGTACTTTTCGTCGGAGAGGATATAATGCTCGTCGGTGGAAAGTTCTTTGAGATAGAAGCTGCCAAGCGGCAAATCAGTCTTGCAGTCGGCGTGTCCGTTTTCGTCAACGGAAAGGATTTCAAGCAATCCGTCTGCAGGAATAACAGAGCCGTCCGCTGCGGTCAAATCCTCGGCAGCGAACAAGCCAAAGGTTACGGCAGACATTTCACCGTTTGCACCGATTCCGAACTGCTTGTTCTGTTCTAAAATCTTGTCAAGAGAAACAGCGGCTTTCTGTCGCTCGTTGTAGAAGCCGGCAGAGGTTTCGGTGATCTCGATTTCCTGTCCCGCATACACAAGCTCTGCGGTGCGGATTTCGGGATTCAGAATCATGCCGTAGGGTGCTGTGATTTCCCTGATCTCATATTTTCCAAGATACAGCGGCTTACTCTCGGCAAACCCTGTTTCGTCGGTCGTTACGGTATCAACCACTTCTCCGGCAGAAGTGCGCAGCGTGCCATCCGGCGTGATGATGTCCTCGGCGGCGGTGATTTCATAGACCGCGCCCGGCAAGCCCCGAACGGAGAAAACAGGCTGATACAGTCCGTCCGCTTCGATGACGGAGGAAAAGACCTCTCCGGATTTGCTGATCCTGATAACGCCTTTCTGCGCCATGTTCGGCTTGACAACCTCGATCACGGCAACGCCGCCCTCGTCGGTAGAGGCGTCCTGCACAACATCAAAATACATGGGATCGCTGTTGAGCGTGTAACCGTAGGGGGCAAATATTTCGACCAGCGAGTACCCCGAACCGTACTCAATCTTTTCGGGGGTAATCAAATATCCTTCGTCGTTGGTGTAGAATGTGTCGATGGTAACGGGGGTCGGATAGGTGAAAGACTGCGTAATCAGGCTGCCGTCCGGGCGGTAAAGCTGAAAGCCTGCGCCTGCATAGGGAATCGTTTTACCTGTTTCCGCGTCCACCTTGACGATCTTGATATACGATTCAAAGTTTGCGTTGTTAGCAAGGTAGCGGTAGGTTTGCCTATTCTTTGCGATATACACATCAAAATCAGGCAGCAGCTCTCGACCGTCCCAGCCTTTGACCTGATGAACAGTGTAAATGCCGTAGGGCAGGTCTTTTGTTTCAGCAAAGCCGTTTTCGTCGCAGGTGAGAATATCGCGCTCGGTATCTTTGGTAGCGGCATAGCTGCCTGCGGATTTCAAGAATACCTCAAATTTCGCACCCACTTCCGGGGTTTCAAGCTGCGTTTCGCCGTCGTCGGTATGCTTAATCAAAGCAATTTTGCCCTTAATAACCTGTTCGGTCACATCGTTTGCGGTGGAATTGTATTCCACGGTGTAGTTTTTGGCCTCCGCGCCGATATGGTGTGAGGATTCATCCAGCAAATAGCCCTCGCTTGGTGTGATCTCGCGCACGGACCAGTCATCGCCGCAGACATAGTATTTTGTGGTGAATTGCCCGTTTGCGTCGGTGGTGTAACGGTCGATAAGCTGTTCGCCTTTGTAGATACCGTAAACCGCGCCGCCGAGAGAAGCGTCGCCCTGCGGCGTTCCCGTTTCGCTGTCGCTCTTGGTAACGGTGACATTCCATTTTTTCAAAATGTTTGTAAAGCTCTTGCTTGTTACCTTGTTCCATTCAATCGCCGCCGTCTGATTTTCAGGAACGACATAGCGGATGGCGGTCTCGACTTCCTCCAGCGTGTAGCCTGTGCCGATCAGAACATCACGGAAATGCGCCTTACCTGTGCTGTCGGTAACGGCGTATTCGTCCACCGCAAGCCCCGAAAGCGAAGTGCCGAACAAATGAAATTTTACGCCCTCATTTAGTCCGTCCTCCGAGGTTTTGGTGACGGTGAGATCGCCGCGCTTCAGAACATTGCTGAAATTCACGGTAGCGACCTGACCGCTGACAACGGTAACGCGGCGAACCTCCTGCGGCTCGTATTTGTCATACGCCTGCTCGATCACGGTGTAAACGCCGGGAGTGAGATTATCAATCTGAATAACACCGCCTTCGCCTGTCTGAACGGTTTTATTCACGCCGTTTCCTGTAATGGTAAAAGAAATGCCCTCAACCTTGCCGTCCTCGCTGGTTTTCACGATCTTTGCCGAGCCGTAAGAGACCTTAATATTCAAATAGCCTTTCACGGGATCGTTGACTGACTGCGCATAGGTGACAATATCTTGCAGTTTTCCATTCGGGCCGTAAACGCCGTCCGTCCAAGTGATAACGCCGCGCCTCTGTGAATTTTTCTTTTCGGCTGTAATTCTGACGGTATCGCTCGGTGCGGTATCGGCTGTGATTACCAACTTTTTTCCATTTACAGAGAAACGGATTCCCGAAACGCTTGCCGAAAAAGTGTAATTGGAAAGGACATTGTTTGTGTCGGTGAGTGTGGCGGTGTACTTTTCGCCGTCCCATTCAAGTTCAATGTTTTTGGCCTTGCCTGTGGATTTTGCAAAGAAGCTCGGCACTTTGGAATGGGTTTGAACGCTGGCGGCAATGGAATTGTAGTAGCTCATAATTTGGCTATACAGCGGGTGGCCTGTGCTGACCTGATCGCAGATTGCGTCCTTACCGCCTGTGCCTACCTTGTTAAAATCGGCGTCGCGTTCGCCAACGATGGTTTCCCAAACTAAAAGCTGTGTGGCAACGGCGTGAGCCAGCTTGTCGCCGCCCTCATTCTGCGAACGCCAAGAGGTCGAAATTGTACCCGTATAGCCGTACTGAAAGATACGGCCGATAAACAGCTTAATATCATCGGGCGAAATGGTGTGGTTATAGGACGAGGGGTAATTATCCCAAAAGTTCTCGCCTTTTTTGGTGTAGCGGTCGCCCGATTCCTGCGGCACGCCGGGTTCAATGCAGTAACAGATATTGCCGTCATACGAACCCATTGCTCGGACGGTGGTATAGCGCGAAGTTTGTGCGAACCATCCGTTCATAAAATTAAAGCTGCCGTGCCCCCATTCGCCGCCGTAGTTGGCGTCCCCGTCACGGGGAAAGGAAACAAGGCATACCTCGTCGGTTTCCTCTGCGGCATAGGCAGTCGTTCCGAACCCGACAAGGGTAGTAACGCAAATCAAAGCCGCCAGAAACAGCGACATCATTCTTTTAAGTTTCTGCGTTTTCATTCTGTGAAATCCTCCTTGAAATGAAAAAACGCACCGTGTTATTACACAGTGCGCTCAAAGTGAAATATTCGGTTTTGATTTGGATTTAGGCGTAGCCGATATACAGATCGTAGCTCCCGTCGGAGCGAGCCTGCGCCCATATCCAGACATCGGTAATATCCTCGTCCCGGCTGTACCGATTCAGCCTGCTTTCAATGTCCCGGTCAAGGCAAGCGCTGTATGCTCCTGCGGTGATGGGATTGTCCCAGCAGTCAACCGCCGTACTTTCAAGCCGCAGTCCCACGCTTTCCGCATAGCTTCTCGCATAACCGATCCAATAGTCGATATTGAAGTCGGGTGCGGTAGGTTCTGCGGGCGGCGCGGTTTCCTGCGGTGATTCAGTCAGTGCAGGTTCCGGCGTTGGTTTTTCTTCTGCCTGTTGCTGTGTTGGCTGCTGCGTTGGCGTTGGCTTTGGTTCAGTGGTAGGCTCAACGGCTTTCGACGATTCGGGTTTCGGCGTATCGTTTGAAACGACTGTCTGCGGCGATTGTATCCCCAGCGCAGGGCTTTGTTCTGCGGTAGGCTGCGGCGTTTCTGCCTGTGACGATTCCGTTTCCGCCTTAACATCAATAACGCTATCGTCGGAACTCGTTTTACTTTCCGAAAAAGAATCGGTTAGCGTTTCCTTTGGCACAGCGTTTTCGTCAATCTCGCTTCTCAATGCCTCTATATCCGAACTTTCCCGTATTGCCTGCGGATGATTTGTATTCGCACATCCCGATACAGAAACGACAAGCGCTGCCAATAGCATGAATTGTATTGCTTTTTTCATATCGCAAGACCTCCTTTGCAGCTTCATTGTACGGATTTTTGCGTTCTGCTGCAAAGGTGTGAATTGACAGCCCCATAGACATCTCTTTTTTCGGGTAGTGCAGGTAGTTTTTGAGGGGGAGAGGTGTGGAGAGGGGGAACAAGCGAACACCGCCGCACCTTGCCTTATTTTAGGGTATAGATACCCCTTGTTAGGAAAATTTTATCGTCGTTCCATATCTCTTTGCCGTTCACGCTTTCGGTACATTTCCAACGCCTTAACAATGGTATCTTCGATCTTCTGCGCGGGCGTCCCCGGTGCAAAATATTTGCTGATACGCTCTTTCGGCATTTTGAATTGTTCTTTCTGATTTGGCTTTTCCTCCTGCATGATGGAGAGAATCACCTCGTCGGTCAGTCTGCCGTCCTTGCTGAACTCTTTCATTTTAATAGCTTGCGCCAAAGACGGGGTGCAGTCCTCACATTCCATTGTGTCGTGCAGAGATTGCTGCTGGTCTTTGGAAAGATAGGACAGCTCCACGGCAGGACGGAAAGCAATCTTTCCGTCATCCACCATTTGCAGGACAGGCGGGATCAGTTCGGTCAAGCGGATAAAGCGATAAATCTGCGGTTGGCTGTCTCCACTTTTCTGACTTAACTGTTGAGCAGATGTTGTTCCACTTAACTTATTATCCAATGGAGAAGAAGTTAAATCCGTCCTCTGACCCTGCCTTTTCATAGCTTCCAGCTTCATTTTATAGGCAAATGCTTTTTCGGACGGTAAGATCGTTTCCCTTTGAAGATTACTGTCTACCATAATAATGGTAGCTTCATCGTCAGATAGGTTGCGGACGATACATGGAATCTCCGTCAGCTCAGCCAGAGCAGCCGCAAACTTTCGCCTGTGACCTGCGACCATTTCATAGCCGCCGTTCTCTTTCGGTCGGACAAGAGCCGGAACTAACACACCGTATTTTCGGACGCTCTCGACCATTTCAGCCATAGCGTCATCCTGTTTGACCTTAAACGGATGATTCGGAAAGTCGGAGATTTCAGCGGGGTTCAGCGTCACGACCTTTTCAAACTGTGATTCGGCTCGGCTTTCGTCGGTAGAAAACAAATCATCTAACGGCGTCATTCCTAAATCTCTCGTTTTTACGCTCAATCTCCAACACCTCCTTTGTCAACGCGTGATAGGCAGCAGCCACCTTGCCGTTTTTGTCGTGGGCGTAGATACTCTTGCCCCTGCCGCTGGTTTCGGCGGCTCTCACGGAAAAGGGTATTTCCGCCCCAAACACACGGATTTTCTCACCGTAGTGGGCGCGCAGAGAAGCAATGATTTCCTTTGCCTCGTTGGTTCGGCTGTCTACCATCGTAAAAAGAATCCCGTCGATTTTCAGCTTGGGATTGATCTGCCGCTTGACCTGTGAAATGGAGTGCATAAGCAAATCCAGACCCTTTGCCGAGAGAAACGACGGCTGCGACGGTATGATAACGCTGTCCGCTGCCGCCAGTGAGTTCAGCGGCATAATACCGAGCGACGGCATACAGTCAATGAGGATATAGTCGTAGTGAGGTTTGACCTCACCCAGATATGTCCGCAGCGCCCGTTCACGGTTCATAGCGTTTATGAGCCGGATTTCCATACCCGATAGGGTAATGTTTGCCGGGAGCAGGTCAACGCCCTCGCCGTGGTGCAAAATACCGTGTCCGTCGGGAATCGGCGTGTCGTCGATTACACTCTGCATAATGTCCGTCAGGGTAACGGGCAACTCGTCGGGTTTGGCATAACCGAGGGAGAGCGTCAGAGAAGCCTGCGCGTCCGCGTCGATCAGTAGTACCCGTTTGTTTTCCTGCGCCAGACCGATACCGAGACTTGCGGTTGTTGTGGTTTTACCCACGCCGCCTTTTTGGTTCGTCACCGCTATTACTTTACAGTTCGCCATTTTGGGGTTTCCTCCTTTACATAGATTTAGCCGCCTGCGGCGAAGCAGACGGCTATGTACGGAAATGAAAAAGCCGCTTGATTTCTCAAACGGCTTGCAGTTCAGACCCTTGCTTTGAGTGTCTTGCTGTATTTTGCATAATCCTCGCTCAATACATAATCGATCACACAGGCTTTTGGAATCATGTATGTACTTCTTATATAGAAGTGTTTAACTTTGTTTGCCCTCATTATTTTTCGGGCGGTACTGTCACCGATACCTCCGAGCATTGATTGAAATTCGGGGAGGGTTACAACATCGGGAAAAGAAGAAAACAGTTTTTCATAATGTGCGCGTGATTTCATAGCGATACCTCTTTTTTTGAAAATATGTTGTCAATGGCAGAGAAATACGCTATAATATGTTTGCGATTTATAAATCTATTGCGTGTGCTGTTGTGCCCCGTTTTGGGGTTACATCCCTCCGATGTCCCTCCAAAATCCAAAATTCCCGTCAAAATTGAGAAATGCGGAAATGGCAGACGAAACGGAGCTTTTTAACACATCAGTTTCAAAATAATTAGTAATTGCGGGCTTTTAGGTGTCCGTTGACGACCTCCATAGGGGTTTGAGTTCGTTTGTATTCCGTATGAAGCAAATAACTCAAAATCCAGTGGTAGCGATACCGTACCGGTTCGACCCCGGTCACCGGCACCAAAAAAACGGCATTCTTTGTAAAAAGAGTGCCGTTTTTTTATTGTATTTTTTACAAATTTTTACATAAAGATTTTTATCCTATATTTTTGATTTTTACTTACTTTTTATTATTGTTTGTGATATAGTATTTATTAAAGTTAACTCTATTGGCTCTGTTTTGAGAGAGGAGAATTTATATGGGAAAAATCATAACAGTAGGTCGTGAATTCGGCAGCGGAGGGCGTGAAATAGGTCGTAAGCTGGCTGAAAAACTCAGGTTTGCTTATTATGACCACGAAATCGTTGTTGAGATTGCCAAACGTACTGATCTTGCAACTGAATACATACAAAGTGTTGAGGAAAAACGTCCGTTTCCGCTTATGAGTATTACAACCGGGCATACTTTTTGGGCTTCGCCGAATCCGGTAATGGATCAGCAGCTTGAAGTACTTAAAACAGAGAGCGTTATAATAAAAGAAGTTGCCGAAAAGTCTGACTGCGTTATCGTAGGAAGATGTGCAGACTATGTTTTGCGAGACGAAGAGCCGTTTCGCATATTCCTTTATGCGGAACTTGAGTTCAAAATGAAACGATGCCGCGAAAGAGGAGACGATGCTAAAAAAATGAGCGATCGAGAGCTTCAAAGACATATGGCTCAGATAGATAAAAAGCGCGCCGAATACTATGCGTTTCTCAGCGGACAAAAGTGGGGAGCAAAAGAGAATTACGATTTGTGTATCAATACCTCGACGGCTGATGAGGATAAAATTGTAAACAGTATAGCTGAGTTATATCGGTAAAATAACAACAATATTAAAAGGAGCTGTAAAGTTGTTTTTACAGCTCCTTCTGTTTTTTATAGGCCCGCCCGACCGTACACGGCAATAATTAACCTGCATTCAAAAGCAGGTGGGGATCTATCGTCAGCATTCGTGCTCCCAACATCCGCCGAATGGGCGGGAGGTCTGCTCCACAGCATCGGAATCCGAACCCCTAAAATATAGGTGTTGGGTCAATATTGTCCGTATATTTATCGCATCGGGCAGGTATTTATATTTTACGATTTTAATCAGCTTTTATTCTTGTCATCATCTTTAATAAAATAAAGATCTTGAAGTCTATCCTCAAAAATTTCGGCTATTTCGTCGTATTCTTTTTGATTTTCGATAGGCTCCAAATAAATGTCATCGCTTTCATCATTTACTTTGACAATAATAAGTTCACCGTCACCGTCAAGAATTTCTTCTGCGTCGTCATATACAGGTGTCAGCGCAAGGTATTTCCCGTCATCGGTTTCTATTCTGTCAAGCTCTTCAAAAGTATGCGTAACGCCGTCTTCATCTTCAATTGTTACAAGATCGGCAGTAAATTCGTTATCAGCCATATATTTCACCTCCGATTGCTTTATATTTTACCGCGAAACTATACTTTCGTCAACCTGAAAAGGCTTTTTGTTTCAAAAAACATAGATTTAATGTTGAATCATTTTTTATATTTCTCCCAACAGCAAGGCCATCACAGTATCGCTCTAATTGATGTTTTTTATTATTGCGAGATTATATTGTATGCGGTATGAAAGTTTAAGTATAAAGAGATAAAATTAATAAAAAATATAAAAAAATTACAAAAAAACTATTGACATTATATAGATATGGGTTATAATATAATCAGACAAGGGAAAGAAAAGAAAAGCAAAATAAATCCCTTGAATATTTTAAAGGAGGCGTTTCCGATGTACTGTTCAGAGGGCATAGAGCCGCAGACATCATGTTTCGCCGCTCATCCGATCTCGTAGAGACAGAGTTAATAAAGTGAGTACTTAAATATCGTATAGGCAAAATTATTGAATGTTCTACTTCGGTTGACCGGTACATAATAATAACGAATTTGCGTTACTGTAATGTGATCGGATGAGTGGCAAAGTAAAATTCAATATATATGTAAGACGAAAAGTAAACACAGTTTATAAAGTTAGAGGAACCGATTAAAAACCGGTTCCTCGTTTTTTAGTCTTCTTTAAACTCAGCACTCCACGAAAATTCAAATTTTTCATCCGAACTCAGCTTTTGAATACCTCGTTTTTTTGAAAAATCCGTAGTTTTTTCATAAGAGTCGTTTACACCGTACCACGGTTCTATGCAGACAAAGGGTGCAGCCGGCTTTGCCCATATTGCAAGGAACGGAGAATCGCCGAATGTGAACCTTATGTGCTTGCCCGCCTTTTTTTCGTTAAGTATAACGTAATTGGATTTTACATTTGAGAAAATCAGTGCGTCCTTATCAAACAGATGCTCCGTTAATTCTATTTTATTGCTATTTTGCAATATAAGATCCTTATCTCCCGTAATTACCGAATCGCGGTCGATTCTCTCGGAATAAAGAGTCTCATCATACTCGAAAGTTAATGTGTCACCGAGATTGCAGTTAAATGCAGGGTGAGCTCCGATTGAAAAATACATTTCTTCGTCGTTTGTATTTATGACCTTGTGAGTAACAGTCAGTTTATTATCGATAATTTTAAAAGTGATATAAAGCTCATATTTGTAAGGATAGCATTTCAGCGTATCCGCATTTTCCTTTTGTAAGAACACAATCTCGTTTTCTGTCAATACTACCGGTTCAAACTCTCTGTGCCTTGCAAGACCGTGACGGATTATGCTGTATGTTTTCCCGTTGATAATACATTTATCATTTAACAGCTTACCGATTATTGGAAACAGAATAGGGGACTGACCGTTCCACACCGTCGGATTGCCTTGCCATAAAAACTCATATCCGCTTTTTTTCGAAACGATACTTGTAAGGGTGGCACCGAAGCTTTTAACGCCGACTTTGATAATACCGTTGTCAATATAATTTGTCATATAATCAACTCCTTTTTGAGTGTTAATTAATATTATCATTACTGATTGAAAAAGTCCATAATATATAAAAAGACGCTGTATTTTTACAGCGTCTTTTTAGGAGCGTTTTAAATTAACTTATTTCGCAGCGGATATTTCCTTATCCTTTGGAAGGATTGAGTTGGTAATTATACCGAGGATAAGCGCACAAGCGATGGAAGTGAGCGTTACGCTGCCGAAGTTTATTGTGAGTCCGCCTATGCCGGCTATGAGAATGACCGCTACAACAAAAAGGTTGCGGTTTTCGTCAAGGTTTACCTTCTGTATCATCTTAAGACCGCTTACGGCAATGAAGCCGTAAAGAGTAATGCAAACACCGCCCATTACACAGTTGGGTATGGAGGCAAGAAATGTAACAAACGGGCCGAAGAATGAAATGATAATTGCCATTATAGCAGTAGCAAGAATTGTAACAACAGAAGCGTTGCCGGTAATTGCGACGCAGCCAACCGATTCACCATATGTTGTGTTCGGGCAGCCGCCGAAAACAGCACCTACCATTGAACCTACGCCGTCACCGAGAAGAGTTCTGTGAAGGCCGGGCTCCTCAAGAAGGTCTTTGTTAATAATGGATGAAAGGTTTTTGTGGTCGGCGATATGCTCGGCAAAAACAACAAATGCAACCGGAACATAAGCTACGGCGATGGTGGCTACATACTGTCCGGTTATTTCTTTTGTTCCTTTAAGAGCCTCAATAAATGTGAAGTCCGGAACAGCAAAGAGCTTCATATTTGAAAATACACTGAAATCAATTATTTGAAGAGCGGTATTGTTTGTTTTTATGCCGATAGCGGTAAATATGGCAGCGGCAACATAGCCTGCGAGAATGCCTATGATGAAGGGGATAAGCTTCATCATTTTTTTGCCGTATACGGAGCAAAGAATAACGGTGAAAAGGGTGACAAGTCCGCAAATGAGTGCAACATACGGGCTTGCGGTCGATACTTGAGTCACCTTATCAACAATAGTACCGTTTTCAACAACCTGCTCTACCGAGTCTGCCATAACCTTGCCCTGTGTAAGGTCGGAAATAGCATTGCCGGCAAGCGAAAGACCTATGATTGAAACTGTGGGACCGATGACAACTGCCGGCATAAGCTTGTTAATCCATTTTACGCCGGAAATCTTTACGGCAATGGCAATTACAACATAAACAAGGCCTGCGAAGAATGCACCTAATATAAGGCCTAAATATCCAAGCTGCATTGAGATGCTGCCTGCAAACGCCGCGAGCATTGATCCTATGAATGCAAATGAAGAACCAAGGAAAACCGGGCTTCTGAACTTTGTGAAGAGAAGGTATACGATTGTGCCTATGCCGGCACCGAAAAGTGCTGCCGATTGGCTCATATCGTGACCGATTATCGCCGGTACTGCAATTGTAGCTGCAAGAATCGCAAGCAACTGTTGAAATGCAAAAACGATTACTTGCCCGAATTTGGGTTTGTCTTTGATGTCGTAAATAAGTTTCATTTACTACGCCTCCTGAATATATTTAGGCTCGGATAAAATCACGAGACCTTATTAACTGTTTTTGTAAAGCTCAGCTCTGAATGCTCCGTCAATTTCATTTACCTTAACACTTACGAACTCATCACTTGATGTAGGTATGTTTTTACCGACGTAGTTTGCACATATCGGAAGTTCTCTGTGGCCTCGGTCTATTATTACTGCAAGTTGAATTTTAGCGGGTCTGCCGAGCTTGATTATTGCATCCATTGCGGCTCTTGCTGTGCGACCGGTGAAAAGCACATCGTCCACCAAAATGATATTTTTATTTGTTACATCAAAATCAATTTGAGTACCGTTTAGCTGTGGAGAGGAATATTTTTCTGACAAATCATCTCTGTATAAAGTTATGTCAAGCTCGCCGAGGTGCACTTTCAAATTTGAAAAACTCTCAATATTAGTTTTGAGCATTTTAGCAAGCGGTACGCCGCGTCGTTTAATTCCCACAAGATAGACCTCTTCATAGCCTTCACTGTGTTCAATTATTTCATGAGCAAGGCGGGCTAATGTTCTTGTCAAAGTTTGGGTGTCTATAATTATCTTTGAGCTCATCTTTAATACCATCCGCGCAACAAAAAATACCTTGACGCAATGCGACAAGGTACACCTACACAAATATTTCTTCGCGTTACCTTGTCGGCATCTCGTACCGAATTAAAGGACTGCTTTACTTTTTGGTATAATACCATATCAAAGTGTAAAAGTAAATAGGAAAAAGTCGTTTTTTGAAACTTTATGCAAACCTATTTTGCTTTTGGTCTTTATGCGCGATTGACAAAACCGATGTGTGTAATTATAATTAAAGGACTTTAAATAATCATTTGAACGGGAGGGTTTTTATGCAGCCCATAATCAATTATGCTATATGTGCCGTTTCGGCCTATCTTATAGGCTCACTGAGCTTCGGTATAATTATATCAAAACTGTTTTATCATAAGGATATTCGCAATTTTGGCTCTAAAAGCGCGGGTATGACCAATATGCTCAGAACCTTCGGAAAAGCCCCGGCAATAGCTACTTTTATATGTGATGTCGGAAAAGGGATAGTTGCTGTTGTTTTGGCAAAAAAACTGCTTTGCGGAGATGCTGACCCACTGGTCTGCGGATATATTGCTGCCGTCTTTTCAATACTCGGTCATATGTTTCCTATCTACTTTAAATTTAGAGGAGGAAAGGGTGTCGCTACTGCTCTCGGAGTTACAACAGCTCTCGCATGGCAAACATTTCCGATAGTGATGATTCCGTTTGTTATTATTGTTGCCGCCTCTAAAATGATTTCTCTCGGTTCAATTATTTCGGCGGCAATATTACCGATAGCGACTTACTTTGTATATTACTTTTGGTATCCCGAATGTTCTCCGGTTGTTCCGACCGTTGCAACTGCCGTTATAGCCTTGCTCATAATTTTTATGCATCGGACGAATATCAAGCGAATGGTTCGCGGTGAAGAAAACAAGCTCGGAGCCAAGAAGTCGGACGAACAATGATTTAATATAACAAAAAGCCTGTTCTTAAGAACAGGCTTTAACTATTAAGATTTACAATATGTAAACGCCGGATTCAAGCACGGCTATTTCTCTGCCGCAAACTCTGAGATAACGATAAATCGGTTCGTCAAAAAGGCGAAAATCATTTACCGAAAAATCTTTAAGGTTGATAGTTCTTATTTTGCAAGAGCCGGCATTGCAGATAAACAACTCGTTACCGTATATACTGAGCGAATAGGGATTATCAAAAGCCGTTGAAGAATCTCCGCCGATACGTAAACTGAATTTTTTGTGTGTAACAGAGTAATTTATAATTGCATTTTGCTCCGGTACGGTACACCAAATTAAAGGACCGTCGGCAGCGACGCCTTGAACAGGGGAGTCATGATAAAATAAATCCCCGCTCCATTTACTGTTGCCGTCCTTATCAAAAATTCCGGTTTCGCCACTCGGATAGACAACTGCAATATCCTTATTCCTCATTACGGCCGTGTCGCAGGAGATATAATCACCTATATTATCGCAAATTGCCTTAAAAGCATTGCCGAATTTATTAAGCTGATAAACGCTTTTTGTGACCGGAATCGGCTTCGCTCTTTTTATATCATAACCATAAAACGTAACCTTGCATCTGTTATCGTCAAGCATTTCTTTTTTAGCAAAAATAATTCCGTTTGAATACGGAACTATATCGCAGATTTCAAAATCCACTATTTTTTTCATTTTTATATCACCGTTATATGTAAAAAACTAATATTATATTTAATTACATAATATAATACTCGTTTTTTTTCCTTCGGTCAACCGCATTTGACTATTTTTGCGTAGTTTTTGAAAATTTGTAATATTTTAATCTCTCTATACTCTTGCAGTTGCTTTTACAATCGGTACAACCGCGACATTTTAAAATCCTTTTACCGTCATTCAGTATTCTTTCTTCAACAATTATATTTTTGTCAAGCTTTTTGCAAAATTGCTCGAATGTGTTTATTATTTCTCTCATAAAATCACCTACTTAAAATATAGCGGTATTTCACCGGTTGGGAAAAACGGCACTTTTGTCATAAAAGCATATGTTGTCCTCATAGTATAGCGTATGAAGGGGAGAATGTAATGACAACTGCAATATATATTGTTCTCGGTATATTCGGTTTTATCATAATTATTTCGATGTTCCGCACAAAGAAATTTTTATTATCGCTTTTCATGACGGCTTTACAGGGTATAGCCTCGCTTATAGCTGCAAATTTTATCGGGGGATTTTTCGGTGTGCATTTAAGTGTTAATGCTTTTTCACTCGGTGTGTGCGGCCTCGGCGGACTGCCTGGAACCGTAATGCTGCTTATAACCGATACACTTTTTAAAATATAGAAAAACCTCTTGATTTTTATTGATGCATATTGTATAATAACACCCGTCGCCGATATGGACGTTTAGCTCAGTTGGTAGAGCATTCGCTTGACGTGCGAAGGGTCAGCGGTTCGAGTCCGTTAACGTCCACCATTTTAAACAGGACTTTAATTTATTCGTAAGCAAAAAGTACCGTTTTTATAGCATCCGCTTTAGCCGGGTGTTATTTTTTTGCCTGATTTGTGTTGACTGTGATTATTTGAAATGGTATTATTTTCTTAATATTTTGTATATGAGGAGTAGCCTATGGGGCCAAAAAACAAGTTCAAAGCAATATTTTTGATAGTACTTGCTTTTGCGGTGTCTTTAATGCTTGTTTTCGGGACGATTGATTATATAGCAAATCACCGCACCTTTGAATCGGGTGTTATAGCCGGATGTTTGACAGAAGAATATAATTTTAATAAATGAAATTTACTTTAAATGTCTTTTCAAAATGAAAAGGCATTTTTCTTTTTTTGCTTTAATATACATTATCGGGTGATTTAAATGTATAACGCTTACGAGCAAGAGCCTAACGGTATCGCCTCCGGCAAAAAATACGATTATTGTGAATACCGAAGAGGACACGAGTCCGGGGAACCCAAAGTGAAAACAGATTTCTTGCTGCCTGTTTTGAAGGTGCAAATTATACTCTGCATTGCAATAGGAATTTTTATGATTATAATGTTTAAAACTCAATCGTCTGTCTTTTTATTTCTTCGTGAGTCCTATTATAATATTTCATCTACCGATATTCCGTTTGCGGAGGTTGTGAAAAGCATTAAAAAATCTGCCGATTTTGTTTTTGAGCCTATAAACGATACCGACAAAGTCAAAAAAAGTGACGAAACAGAATCGTATAGCCAAGAAGCTTTCTCACTTGCTTCGTATGATGATAACGAGCTTACCGGAATCGGCGGAGAGGATATATTGACCGCAAAAGAAAAAACATCATTTGCGCCGGTAAGCATGTCTCAAAAAGCTGTAATGCCGGTAGAAAATGCAAAAATCACATCAAAATTCGGCTATCGTGTAAATCCTGTTACGGAGGAATATGGCTTTCACACCGGACTCGATTTGGCGGTGCGGGAGGGTACGCCTATAAGAGCGACCTTCGGCGGAACCGTCATAAAAGCACAGGAATCTAAGCTTCGCGGCAACTATGTTGTCATTTCTCATTCAGATAATGTCGAAACTGTTTATTGCCACTGCAAAGAGCTTTTTGTTTCGGAAGGGGACATCGTTTCGGCAGGTGACATCATTGCGCTTGCAGGCATGACCGGGCAGGCTACAGGACCGCATCTCCATTTTGAACTCAAAATAAACGGGTTGTGGTGTAACCCTGTTTGGATACTTGATATCTAATGTCTTTTTTTATTAAAGATACCGAAATTAAAATCGGCTTTTTGTTCGCGGCATCTGTTGCAGCACTTTTGTGTTTTGATGTCGGACCGCAGGTGCAATTGTCCGTCCTCTCGGGAATTCTCCACGAGGGCGGACATGTTTTTTCACTTTTGCTTTTAGGAGAACGTCCGCAGAAAATCTGTTTTGGCCTTTTCGGTCTCACCGTTTTGCGTCGTAACGATATTAAGCTAAATTATAAAAACGAAATAATTACCGCTTTTTGCGGACCTTTTGTGAATATAGCGATTTGCGTATGTGCACTGTTGTTCTATCTTAATTACAGAGATAATCAAGCTTTGTTTTCGGTTGTTGCTATAAATGCTGCACTTGCTTTGTTTAACCTTTTGCCTGTGTCGGGGCTTGATGGCGGCAGAATACTCGAGTGTGTGCTTTTGAAAAGATTTTCTGTCGAAAAATCCGAAATAATATTATGTGTTACGTCGCTTGTTGTTTTAATTCCGCTTACGGTGGCGGGATTTTTGACGCTTGTAAAAAGCAGATATAATTTTTCGTTGTTATTGTTGTCTGTTTATCTTTTGATTCTTCTTGTTTTTAAAGGGTTAAAATAAGCTTAGCGGTTGCATAAAATCTGCATTTGTTGTATGATATCTCTACTAATTTTTATGAGGTATGGTATGCTGTCAAAAAAACAAGAGTTTCTTTTGCAAAAAGTGCAAAAGCCGGCACGATATATCGGCGGCGAAGTAAACAGCGTTGTAAAAGATAAAAGTAAAATTAAATTCAGGTATGCCTTTTGCTTTCCGGACAACTATGAAATAGGTATGTCACATCTCGGTATGAAAATACTTTACAGCCTTGTTAATGAACGCGAAGATGCATGGTGTGAGCGAGTCTTTGCTCCTTGGGTGGATATGGAAGAGGAGATGAGAAGGAACAATGTTCCTCTGTTCGCACTTGAAAGCGGCGACAGCTTGTCCGAATTTGATATGATAGGATTTACGCTGCAGTATGAGTTGAGTTATACTAATATTCTTAATATGTTGGATTTGGGCGGCATTTCGGTTAAAAGTAAGGACAGAAAAAGTCTCACTCCGCTTGTGGTGGCCGGGGGTCCCTGCGCCTGCAATCCGGAGCCTATAGCGGATTTTATTGATTTGTTTATGCTCGGAGAGGGCGAAGAGGTTACAAACGAGCTTATTGACCTTTTGGAAAAACACAAGGAAATGGGCTCGGATAAATATGAATTTTTATGTGAAGCGGCCAAAATACAGGGCGTATATGTACCGTCACTGTATGATGTAAGTTATAACGCCGATGGTACGGTTAAAAATATTGAAAATAAAGCCACTGCACCGAAACGAGTAAAAAAACGTATTATTAGTGATCTTGACAAGGTTTATTATCCTGACAGGTTTGTTGTGCCGTTTATTGATGTTGTGCACGATCGAGCTGTTTGCGAGATTTTTCGCGGATGTATTCGAGGTTGCAGATTTTGTCAGGCAGGGTTTATCTATCGTCCGATTCGTGAAAAAAACTACGAAACCGCAAACCGTCAGGCCAAAAGACTCTGCGACTCCACCGGATATGATGAAATATCACTTTGTTCGCTCAGTACAAGCGACTATACGGGAATAGACAAGTTGATACCGGAAATGTTTTCTTGGGCGCTAAAAGAAAATATAAATGTTTCGCTCCCTTCGCTCAGAGTCGATAATTTTTCTGATGAACTTATGGACGAGCTTAAAAAAATCCGTCGCAGCGGTCTTACGTTTGCGCCGGAAGCCGGTACGCAAAGATTGCGTGATGCCATTAACAAAAACGTAACGGAAAAAGAGGTTATAAACACTTGTGAAAAGGCTTTTGCAGGCGGATGGACTGCCGTAAAGCTGTATTTTATGATGGGCTTGCCAACGGAAACTCTTGACGATATCGCAGGAATAGCCGAGCTTGCTCAAAAGGTGGTTGAGCTTTATTACAGTAATCCAAATAAGCCTAAAGGCAAAGGTGTTACCGTCAGCATAAGTGTAGCCTCATTTGTTCCGAAGCCGCACACTCCTTTTCAGTGGGAACCGCAAGATACCATGGATATGCTCGTCGAAAAACAAAAGCATTTGTTGTCTTCTGTACATTCAAAAAAAATTCAGGTGTCATGGCATCAGTCTCCCACAAGTTTTCTTGAGGGCGTTTTGGCTCGCGGTGACCGAAAAATCTGTGACGTTATTTATTCCGCATGGAAAAAAGGTTGCAAATTCGACAGCTGGGATGAATTTTTCGATTTCGATAAATGGATGAAAGCGTTCGAAGAGTGCGGCGTCAATCCTTCGTTTTATGCTAATCGTAAACGTGAGTATGATGAGATCCTTCCATGGGATCATCTTGATTACGGTATAAGAAAAGAATTTCTTATTGATGAAAATAAGAAAGCGCATATGAGCGTTACAACTCCAAATTGCAGACAAAAGTGCGCCGCCTGCGGTGCAGCAAGGCTTAACGGAGGAAAATGCGATGCAAAATGTTAGAGTCTTTTTTGAAAAAACAGGTATGACGAAATACATATCGCATCTTGATCTTATGCGTTGTATGACGCGTGCCATAAAACGTGCGGCGATACCCGCATGGTATACGGAGGGCTTTAATCCGCACCTTTTTATTACGTTCGCTTTACCGTTGACTCTCGGAGTTGAAAGCTTGTGTGAATCCATGGATATCAGGCTAACGGAGGAAATGGGCTTTGAGGAGGTTAAAAACAGACTGAATGTTAATTTGCCTGATGGTATCAGAATAACTAATGTTGCCGTGCCGGTTTACAAAGCAAACGACATAGCTTTTGCCGAATATAAAATTACGTTCCACACAAGAAAAAACGAAAAGATAAAAAATGAAATAGAAGAGAAACTGTTATGCGATGAACTGCTTGCCGAAAAGATGGGAAAACAAGGGAAGAGAAAAGTGCTGAAAACAATCAATCTGAAAGAGTTCGTCAATTCTTACAGCGTTATTTCTTTAAATGATAAGACGGTGCTTACTGTAGTACTTACGGCAGGCAGTAAAAATAACATCAATCCAAATCTTTTTGTTGACGCGCTTAAGCTCGGAGATGATGTCGATTTTTGCGAAATATTAAAGCAAAAAATGATGACCGAAGATCTCAAAAGCTTTGAATAATATTTTTTAAACAATAAATTTTATAATCATTTAAAAAATGCTTGCTTTTAGAAAAACAATGTGATAATATATATAAGCATTTTGTGCGTTGGGTTTTTATAAACACTAACGGCAGTTAATGGCAACATTAAAGCTGACGGTCCTCTGCATTTGTATTTAGTGCACGAACGTCTGATAAAAATTAGGAGGACATTATGGACGCATTAAAAGTTATTACCGATGGTATGATTAAGGAAGAACGCCCTCATATCAAAGTAGGCGACGTTGTAAAGGTACACGTTAAGATTCGCGAGGGCGAAAGAGAAAGAATTCAGGTTTTTGAAGGTACTATAATAGCTCGCAAGGGCAGCGGTGTTTCTGAGACGTTTACCGTTCGTCGTATTTCTTACGGTGTTGGTATTGAGAGAGTATTCCCTGTAAATTCTCCCAACGTTGCTAAGGTAGAACTTGTCAGAACCGGTAAGGTACGCAGAAGCAAGCTTTATTATCTTCGTGACAGAGTCGGTAAGGCTGCTAAGGTTAAAGAGCGTATATAAGCTGATTGAAAAAGAGGGTGGCTTTTTGCCGCCCTTTATTTTTTTTAAAATGCTTTGCTTTTTCAGCGTTTTTGTTGTAAAATATTTGATAATGCTAAAATGTAAGTTGGTGAGTTTTTTGAGAAAAGTAGAGCAGTTCGAAGTCGATTATCGTGAGCTTTGCAGAGCTCCGGCGGCACACACAAAGCACATAAAGGCTGTATTTGATTGGTTCGATTCGGTTATATATGCTCTGCTTGCTATTTTTGTGATATTTGCTTTTCTTTTCAGACTCGTCGGTGTGAGTGGGCAATCTATGGAACCGACCTTACATAACGGCGATTGGCTTGCGGTGCGCGCTGTTAATACAAAAATAAACCGTGGGGAAATAGTGGTTGTGACGCAGCCAAACAAGCTGAATGAGCCTATTATAAAACGTGTGATAGCTGTTGCCGGTGATACAGTTGATATTGATTTTCGTACAGGTAAGGTTACTGTTAACGGAGTTGTCTCGGATGAGCCGTACATAGCGGAAAAAACCGAGAGATCATTTGATACATCTTTTCCGTTGACTGTTCCGCAAAACTGTGTTTTTGTGATGGGTGACAACAGAAATCACTCGCTTGACAGTCGATCATCCGTGATAGGATTTATAGACACGAGGTATATTCTCGGTGTTGCTGAGTTTAGATTAATCCCTGTGGGAGATTGGAAGATAGATAGCAATGGAAAATAACAAAAAAAGAGCAAGCGGTATTTATGATTTTGCTTCGGTGCTTGTAAGCGCAATTATCGCGGTAACGTTTATATTTACTTTTCTGTTTAAAATATCTTCGGTTAACGGCCCGTCGATGTTGGATTCGTTTCACAACGGAGACAGAGTCTTTATTACTGCTGCCGGATATCAGCCGAAGTACGGTGATGTTGTTATAATATCTCAGCCCAATCAATATAATGAGGTGCTTATTAAAAGAATCATAGCGGTTGGCGGTCAAACTGTTGATGTGGACGCGACTGCGGGTACTGTTACGGTTGACGGCAAAGTTTTATATGAACCGTATATAAGAGAGCAAACTTTAACGCAGGGCAATATGAATTTTCCGCTGACGGTTCCTGAGGGATATGTTTTTGTAATGGGTGATAACCGTAATCATTCTACGGACAGTCGCTATAAATCAATCGGACTTATTGATGAAAGATATATAATGGGCAAGGCTTTTTACAGGGTAGGGGATAAAACGCTTTTGCCGAGCTATGGTGTTAGTTATGAATGATACTATAAAACAAAATGTACAATGGTTTCCCGGGCATATGGCGAAAACGCGCCGAAAGATAAAGGAAAGCCTGCCGCTTGTTGATGCAGTCGTTGAAATACTTGATGCTCGCATTCCGCGAAGCAGCCAAAATCCGGAAATTGCTGAAATAATCGGAGAAAAGCCGCATATAGCAATACTTAATAAGTGTGATATCGCAGATGATGCGGCTACAAAAAAATGGCTTGAATATTTTCGGCAAAACGGTATATATGCTTTGGCACTTGATTGTAAAACCGGTAAGGGCTTAAATCGATTTGTTCCGCTTGTAAATGAAGTCCTCAAAGATAAAATACAGAGTAATATTGATAAAGGCATGGCCGGTAGACAAATACGTCTTATGGTAGTCGGTATTCCCAATACAGGCAAATCGTCATTTATAAACAAAATGGCCGGCAAAAAACGAGCCGAGGTTGCGGATAAAGCGGGAGTTACAAGGCATAACCAATGGTTTGCAATAGGCGGAGGGCTTGAGCTTCTGGATACTCCGGGCGTTTTGTGGCCTAAATTTGAAGATCCGGAAGTCGGCGATAAATTAGCTTTTGTCGGGTCGGTTAAAGATCAAGTTGTTGATATTGAAACGCTTGCTGTTCGTTTTCTTCGCGTTATGCGCGATTTTTATCCCGAAAGGCTCACCGAAAGATATAAAATTGAAAACTTTGAAGAGCTTGAACCGTATGAAATACTTGAGCTTATAGGCAAAAAGCGCGGTATGATTATGCGCGGCGGCGTCGTCGATACCGAGAGAGCTTCCGTAATGCTGCTCGACGAGTACCGTGGGGGTAAGCTCGGAAAAATTACTTTGGACGGAATTTATTGATGGTGAATTTTGAGATTGAAAAAGAATACATTTCCGATGGATTTAACTGTATTTGCGGAGTGGACGAAGCAGGACGCGGACCGCTTGCGGGACCTGTATGTGCTGCTGCGGTTATACTGCCTGTGGGAGCCGTGATACCCGGGCTTGACGACTCGAAAAAGCTGACCGAAAAAAAGCGCGAGGCACTCTATGACGTTATTAAAGAAACGGCTGTGTCTTACGGTATCGCTTTTGCAAGCGAAAAGGAAATTGACGAAATGAATATACTTAACGCAACTTTCCTTGCTATGAAACGCGCCGTGGAAAAACTTGGCGTGAAACCTGATTTGGCGCTGATAGACGGAAATCAAAAGCCGCATACGGGCATTAACGAAGTTACCGTTATTAAAGGCGACGGCAAGTCGATGTCAATAGCGGCAGCGTCGGTCCTTGCCAAGGTAACGCGTGACAGATATATGCTTGAACTTGATAAAAAGTATCCGCAATACGAGTTTAAAAAGCACAAGGGTTACGGGACCAAGCTCCATTATGAGAAGCTTTTAGAATACGGCATTTCGGATGTACACCGCAAGACTTTCCTTAAAAATTTGGAGGACAAAAGGTGAATAAGGCTGTTACGGGAAAGCTCGGTGAACTTGCGGCCGGCAGATATCTGCGTGAAAACGGATATGAAATAATTACCGCCAATTACCGATGCCGTCTTGGAGAAATTGACATAATTGCAAAGCAAAACAAATATATATGCTTTGTTGAGGTTAAGACGAGATCTGAAAATTATAAGTACGCACCTGCCGACGCCGTTACTTTTTCTAAAAGGAAAAAGATAATAGCGGCGGCAAAGCTATATATTGCGTCACACAATGTTGATTTGCAACCGAGATTTGATGTCGCTGAGGTGTTCGTTGAGAAAAATCAGGTTGCAAAGATTAACCTTATTACAAATGCTTTTGACGGAGAGGGAAAATGAATCTTATTGATTTCCATTGCGACACCTTAAGTGAATGTTATAACAGAAAGTCCGAGCTTTATAAAAATGACCTTCATATAGATTTAGAGCGCGGAAAAAGAGTATTCAATAAATATTGTCAGGTGTTTGCCGTTTGGATACCGGATGAAAAAAGAGGCGACGAGGCATACGACTATTTTAATAATGTTTACGCTTTCTTTGAAAAACAGCTTTTAAAGAATTATAATACTGTGGCATTCTGCTGTTCTTCCGGTGAAATGGACAATGCCTTTGGCGAAAATAAAATTGCTGCGTTTTTGTCTGTTGAGGGCGGTGCGGTTCTCGGCGGCGACATAGATGTGATCGATGCATTGTATGAAAAGGGCGTTAGAATTCTTACCCTTACATGGAACGGTCAAAACGAGCTCGGCGACGGCTGCTTTACCGAAAATGCAAAAGGACTCTCGCCGTTTGGTGTTAACTGCGTCAAGAAATTGCAGAAAAAAGGAATCATTGTTGACGTTTCGCATTTAAGTGAACGCGGCTTCTACGATGTGGCGGAGTATTCAGAAAAACCTTTTATTGCAACCCATTCGGATTGTGATATTGTTGATAATCCGTTTGCCGAAAAACGCAATCTTACAGACGCTCAGATTAGAATTATTACAGAGCAAAAGGGTATAATCGGACTTAATCTTTATGAGAAATTTCTCGGTGTGGAAAACGGAGCAGGCCTTTGTTCGGTTATCAGACAGATAGAGCATTTTTGCTCGCTTGGAGCTGAACACACTATTTGCCTTGGGTGCGATTTTGACGGATGCACAGTAAGCGATGACCTTTGCGGGATAGATAAACTGTACAAAATAGCTAACGGGCTTGCGAGAGAAAATTACAGCGATGAATTGATAAACGGCATTTTCTTTGATAATGCAAACGCTTTTATCGTTGCAAATATGTAATTTATATGTTAAAATACATCTGATTTTTCAGTTAGGAAGTGCAAATTTATGTATTACACAAGTACGAGAGACAAATCAATCAGGATTTCTTCGGCTGAGGCTATTACAAAAGGTATTTCGGCCGAGGGCGGACTTTTTGTTCCCACGGAAATTCCGCATATTACGCTTGATGATATAAAGAGAATAGGTACACTTCCGTATACCGGCAGGGCAAAAGAGATTTTGAAGCTCTATCTTACCGATTTTACCGAGGATGAGCTCAATTATTGCGTAGAGGGTGCATATAAAAAGTCGAGCTTCAGCTCCGAAAAAATTGCGCCGCTTTATAAGATATCTGATAAGGAAAGCATACTTGAGCTTTGGCGCGGTCCCACATGCGCTTTTAAGGATATGGCTTTGCAACTTTTACCGTATCTTCTTTCCGTATCTGCTTCCAAGACTCTCAAGGATACTAAGATTGTTATTCTTGTCGCAACCTCGGGTGACACAGGAAAAGCAGCACTTGAGGGCTTTAAAGATGTGGATAATACTCAAATACTTGTCTTTTACCCTGTTGACGGTGTGAGTCCTATGCAAAAGCTTCAGATGACTACACAAGAGGGTAATAATGTAAGCGTGTGTGCTATCAAAGGCAATTTCGATGATGCACAAAGCGGAGTTAAGTCTATATTTACAAATTCGGAAATTAAGAAGAAATTTGCAGAAAACCATCTCGCGTTTTCATCGGCTAACTCAATTAACTGGGGCAGGCTTGTTCCTCAGATAGTATATTATGTATCGGCATATTGTGATATGGTCGAGAACGGTTCGCTAAAGCTCGGTGAGGAAATGAATGTTGTAGTTCCTACCGGCAATTTCGGCAACATCCTTGCCGCTTATTATGCCAAGAGAATGGGCGTGCCGATAGGTAAGCTTATTTGTGCATCCAACTCTAATAATGTACTGACAGATTTCCTTAAAACAGGTACATACGACAAAAATCGTAATTTCTATTGCACGGCATCTCCGTCGATGGATATACTTATTTCAAGTAATCTTGAAAGGCTTTTGTTCCACCTTTCGGGTGAAAATGATGCTGAAGTAAGAGAATATATGAAATTGCTTGCAAACAGCGGTAAATATACTGTAGGGGAACAGCTCTTTGAAAAAATCAAAGAATTATTCAGAGCCGGCTATTGTGATGATACCTTGACAAAGGCGACTATCAAGGAAAACTTTGATAAATATCATTATCTTTGCGATACGCACACGGCTGTCGCTGTCAAAGTTTATGAGGATTATGTCAGCGAAAGCGGCGATAAAACGCCTACAGTAATAGCCTCTACTGCAAATCCGTATAAATTCTCCGCAAGTGTTTTGTCAGCTCTTACAAGTGATATTCAATCTACCGACGAATTCTCAATGGTTGATGAATTGCACACGCTTACAGGCGAACCCGTACCGCCGCAGCTTGCTACGCTTAAAGATAAGAAAGTAAGATTCGGTGATGTAACGACTAAAGACGATATGGCAAATGTAGTATTCAAAATGCTCAACATTTAATCTGTTCATTTCCGGATTTTTGTTGTCTGAACGGAGCTTTGGTATGTCATTATTTGCTATCGGCGATACCCATTTGTCGCTCGGCACAGATAAGCCGATGAATATTTTTCGCGGATGGGACAACTATGTTGAAAGACTCGTTTCAAATTGGAATAGGGTAGTTGACCCGGGTGATACTGTTGTTATAATGGGTGATGTGTCTTGGGGAATGTCTCTTTCCGAAGCATACAAGGACTTTGAACTGCTGAATTCTTTGCCCGGCAAAAAGATAATAATGAAGGGCAATCACGATTATTGGTGGAACACCAAGAAAAAAATGGACGAGTTTTTTTTCAAAAACAAATTTGAAACTCTGTCTGTTTTGCATAACAATGCATACAGGGTCGGTGACATCAGTATTTGCGGAACGAGAGGTTGGTTTTTTGACGCGGAGAGCGATCTCGACAAAAAAGTTGTAAAACGTGAAGCCGAAAGACTTCGCCGCTCAATAGAGTGCGGAGAAAAATTGGGCGGTGAGCCTGTTGTATTTTTACACTATCCGCCGATAAACAACTTGCAAATCTGCGACACGATTTATGATGTGCTGGTTGAAAAGAATATAAAGAGATGTTATTATGCACATCTTCACAGTGCCTCTGTTCATAATTCTTTTAACGGTGAAAAAGACGGTATTCATTTTCAACTTTTATCGGCAGATTATCTTAAATTCTGCCCTAAACTGATAGAAAAAATAAATTAATAAAAAAGTATGGTAATTTAAGGTCTTATCTGTTATAATACCATAGTTACTGTAAATATTCAGGAGGAATTTGTATGAGTTTAAAATCTTCAAACAAGGTGGATACCAATGTTTGGGAGCTTGAAGTAAGCGTAGATGGCGACACTTTTAAGGATGCCGTTACAAAGGCTTATCTTAAGCAGAGAAAGAACATTACCATTCCGGGATTTAGAAAAGGAAAGGCTCCGCGTGCTTTTATTGAAAAATATTACGGCGAGGGTGTGTTCTATGAGGACGCTCTTGAGGCTATATATCCCGATGCGGTAGCTTCCGCTATTGAGGAAGCGAAGCTTGAACCGGTTGATACACCTTATGACCTTGAAATTCCCGAGATGGGCAATGACGGTGTAACCATGAAGTTCAAAGTAACTGTTAAGCCTGAGGTTGAGCTCGGCGAGTATAAGGGCCTTAAGGCTACAAAGAAATCTACCAAGGTTACGGCAGATGAAGTTAAAGCTGAGCTTGCAAGGATGCAGGAGCAGAATTCAACTGTTTCGGATGTTGATGACAGAGCGGTTAAAAAGAACGATATAGTTGTTATCGACTTTGAGGGCTTTGTTGACGGCAAGGCGTTTGATGGCGGAAAGGCTGAAAAATATGAGCTTACCATAGGCTCAAATCAGTTTATTCCCGGCTTTGAAGATCAGATTATCGGCCACAAAATCGGGGACAAGTTTGATGTTAATGTTAAATTCCCTGAGGATTATCAGGCTGATCTCGCTTCTAAGGATGCTGTGTTCAAAATTAAGCTTCATGGTATAAAGGTTAAGGAAGTACCGGCACTTGATGATGAATTTGCTAAGGATGTCAGTGAATTCGATACTCTTGATGAGCTTAAAAAGGATATTAAGAAACAGCTTGAAAAGAGAAAAAATGATGATGCCGAAAACGAGCTTCATAATACACTCCTTGAGGAAGTTGCAAAGGGTATAAAAGCTGAAATTCCCGAGGCAATGATTGAAAAAACGATTGATGATGACGTTAATGAGTATTCATATCGTCTTCAGTCACAGGGCTTAAAGCTCGAAACATACCTCAAATATACCGGTATGGATATGAAGGGCTTCCGCGAAGGCTTCAAAGAGAGAGCAGAAACACAGGTAAGACTTAATTTGGCTCTTGAAAAAATAATTGAAAAAGAAAAAATAGAGGTTACCGAAGAGGATATCGAAGCGGAATACAAGAAATATGCAGATGCATATAATATGGATATAGACACTATCAAAAAGGCTGTTTCCGCTGAGTCTCTTAAGCCGGAGCTCGCTTCCAGAAAAGCAATTGATTTAATTGTTGACAGCGCTGTTGTCACAGAGGAAAAAGCTGCAAAGAAGACAGCTGAAAAGAAGCCGGCAACAAAAAAGACAACCGCAAAGAAACCGGCAGCCAAAAAGACTTCTGAAAAGGCTGATGATAAAAAGTCAGCTGATAAAGCGGAATAAGATTCGAATTTTATTCCAATAATCTAAATGCTATTTTATGCGGCGGGCGCTTTTGCGTTTCGCCGCAGGATTTTAGGAGGAAAAACCATGGCTTTAGTCCCCTATGTAATTGAACAGTCATCTCGCGGAGAGCGTTCGTATGATATTTTTTCCCGTCTTTTAAATGACAGGATAATAGTTTTATCCGATGAAGTAAATGATGCTACTGCAAGTCTTGTTGTTGCACAGCTTTTATACCTTGAGGGGCAGGATCCCGAAAAGGATATCAGTCTTTACATTAACAGCCCGGGTGGTTCTGTTACTGCCGGATTTGCCATATATGATACTATGCAGTATATTAAGTGTGACGTATCGACAATCTGCATGGGTATGGCTGCCAGCATGGGAGCATTTCTCCTTTCTTCCGGTGCAAAGGGAAAGAGATTTGCATTGCCCAACAGTGAAATAATGATTCATCAGCCCTCAGGCGGAGCTCAAGGGCAGGCTACCGAGATTGAAATTACCGCAAAGCAGATTCTTAAGATAAGAGAAAGACTTAATAAGATACTTGCCGATAATACAGGTAAGCCCATAGATATAATTGCTAAAGACACAGAGCGCGATAACTTTATGTCTGCTGATGAAGCACTTGATTACGGTCTTGTTGATAAAATACTTTACAAAAGATAATTTCGGAGGATTTTTTGATGTCAAGAGATAATGACAGCAAAGGTAAGACCATGCGTTGCTCTTTTTGCGGTAAAACGCAGGATGAAGTCGGTAAGCTTGTTGCCGGTCCCGGCGGTGTATGCATTTGTGATAACTGTATTGAACTTTGTCTCGAGATAATTGAAGACGGCGGCGGATTTAAACAAGTCAGAAAAAACAGAGCGCAAACCGATAAACCGCTTCCGAAGCCTCACGACATAAAAAAACTTCTCGACGAATACGTTGTAGGGCAGGACGACGCAAAAGTTGCATTGAGCGTTGCGGTATATAACCATTATAAAAGAATATATTATGGTGCTAAAAGTGACGTGGACATACAAAAGAGCAATGTTATTCTTTTGGGTCCCACAGGTGTAGGCAAAACAATGCTTGCCCAAACACTTGCTAAAATCCTGGATGTTCCGTTTGCAATTGCTGATGCCACGACTCTTACCGAAGCGGGCTATGTCGGCGAAGATGTTGAAAATATTTTGCTGCGTCTTATTCAGGCGGCCGACTACGATGTTGAAAAAGCCGAAAAGGGCATTATATATGTCGATGAAATCGACAAAATTGCAAGAAAGTCTGAAAATCCGTCTATTACACGTGATGTCAGCGGTGAGGGCGTTCAACAAGCCTTGCTGAAGATTCTTGAGGGAACTGTTTCCAATGTTCCGCCTCAAGGCGGCAGAAAGCATCCTCAGCAGGAGTTCATTCAAATAGACACAACTAACATCCTGTTTATCTGCGGCGGCGCTTTTGACGGAATAGAAAAAATCGTCGAAAACCGTACCGGCAAGTCTACTCTCGGCTTTGGCGGTAAAGTTTTGGATAAATCCAATTTGGAAACTGAAAAGATATATTCGAAGGTTATTCCTCAGGATTTGGTAAAATTCGGTCTTATACCGGAGCTTGTCGGCAGACTTCCCGTTATAACAACGCTCAACAATCTTGACAGAGAAGCACTTATAAGAATTTTAACCGAACCTAAGAACGCGCTTCTTAAACAGTTTAAGGAACTCTTTAAAATGGATGGAGTTGAGTTGGAGTTTTGCGATGACGCGCTGTCTGCGGTTGCGGATTTAACCCTTGAAAAAAAGACCGGAGCAAGAGGCCTTCGTTCGATAATTGAGAAAACTCTATTACCTATTATGTATGATATTCCGTCCGACAGCGATGTAAAAAAGGTCGTTATAACAAAGGAGTGCGTACTGAACGGTGAAAAGCCGCTCACCGAAACAGCTAAAACATCTGTTAAGGAAAAATTCAAAGCTAAAACTTCTGCCGGACCTAAAAATGTTGGTTGAATGTATGACCGGTTGCTTTTGCAGCCGGCCTTTTTTGTGTTAGCAGTTTCTTTACTCTTTACGGCAAAGACTAAATTGCCTCCATAACATCTTTAATTATTGCTGTATTTGTGTTATAATATAATAAATTATTATAGGGCGGTGAGAAGATGAAACCTAAGAAAAAAATACGTAATTTGGATTTTTCGAGTGAAAAACAAGCCAAACAGAAAAAAATGCGTTCTTTTATCATCGCCTTTTCTTCTTTTGTTATCATATTGGGAACAATTTCGGTATTTATATTTATGAAGTCGGTTGATTTTAATTTGAACAATTTAGTTCAAAGTACGACCGTCTCGGACGAATCAACTTCAGATTTGACAACCGCATCATATGCTTTATCGGGTAGGGTAGGTATTTTACTTGTGTTTACCGATGATTCCGGGGAATTGATCAGCGTTTCAGCTCTCGACTGTAATATGGACATCAAGTGTATTTCCGTGGTGCAATTGCCGGCTGAAACCTCAGTGGGTTCCGACAGTCTTAAAGCCATTTATCAAAAGGGCGGTGCTGCCGCACTTGAAAAGCCGCTTACGGATATATCGGGGCTCAGCTTTACTAAGTATATTAAAATGAGTCAGACACAGCTTAAAAAGGTTGTATCGAAAATAGGTGATGTTACTGTTCGAATCCCGTCTGACATTAATTATAAAGGTGCGGATTTTTCTCTGTTGCTTGATGCAGGTAATCAAAATCTTACTTCCGACTTGTTTTGTAAGTACTTTTTATATGCCGATAATTCAGGTAAGCGAGATGCAGCTGTCTCCTTACTGAATGCTTTAATGACAGCAAAGAATGTTACCGCGCAGGATACCTTATTTAACTTTATAATGAATAATACAGATACTGATATTTCCGTTGTGGATTATTCGAAGGTTTCCTCCGCTTTGACGCTGTTTGTGCAGGAAAAGAGCGGAAATGTTGCTTCTGCCGCAAATGAATTTCCGGAGGTAACAAAGAAAAATGAAAAGTAGAATCAGCTTTTTGTTACTGTTACCCTTGTGCTTGGCGTTGTTATTATCGTCGTGCGGATTTTCGATTTATAACCTTCCGACCGATTTTTCATCAGTCGAGTTAATATACGAAAATGACCCGTCAAGATATTACTATAATCAGCTTACTGATGACGGTAAGACAGCGTACACTCTTATTGTAAATAATATCAGCGAACATCCGGAAAAAATTGAAATTCCTCAAATTGATGAGGATGAATTCGGCAAAGTGTTTTATGCGGTTACATATGATAATCCGGGAATTTTATGTTTCGGTATGTCAAGTTCTGTTAAAGCCGACGGAAATAAATTCTTTTATGTGCCGGAATATTCGGCAAATAAGGAAGAATGTGACAAAAAAACAAATGAACTTAATACAGCTGTTTCGGAGTTCTTAAAGACTGTTCCGGAGAACAGCAGTGATTATGAAAAAGAATTGCTTACACATGATTATATCTGCGACAAGTGCATTTATGTATATAATGAGGGTGAAAGCTTAAAGGGTTCGTCTTATGATGCGATTATAAACGGCGAGGCTGTGTGTGAAGGCTATGCGCGGGCTGCAAAGCTGTTTCTTGATAAACTGTCTGTAATCAATTATTTGATTTGCGGTGATGCTACTAATTCGGATGGCAAAACCGAAAGTCATATGTGGAATATTGTAAATATTGACGGTAAAAACTATCATCTTGATTTAACCTGGGACGATTATGATAACGATAGTGCGGCAGTAAGTCATTCATATTTTAATTTATCCGATGATATGATTAAAGCAAATCATTTCAATCTTGCTCCGAGTGATAACAATTGTGTTTCAACTGATGCAAACTATTTTAAAGTAAATAATTTGATGTTCGAGAGTTTTACCAAAAACGAAAAGAAAGCTATGACTTCTACTGCGGTAAAAAATGTGAGAAACAGCTGTAACCAAGTAGAAGTGTGTTTCGTTAACGCTTACGCATTCAATAAGGCTATTACCGATTTAGCTGATAAAAGCGGTATTTATGATGTCTTAGATGATGTCAATAAGCAATGCGGTAAAAAGTTCTCTTCTGTTACATATGCCGAAGACGATGATATATATACGGTACAGTTTGTTTTTGAATAGAGGTTAATTAAATGGATAAAGCAAGAATCGAAAAAGCTGTCAGAGAAATTCTGATAGCAATAGGTGAGGACCCCGACAGGGAAGGCCTTGTTGAAACACCTAAACGTGTAGCTAATATGTATGAAGAGATATTTGCAGGACTTGACAGCGATCCTCATAGGCTGCTAAAGGTGTTTGATGAGGGCGATAATGATGAAATGGTTGTAGTTAGGGATATACCCATGTATTCCATGTGTGAGCACCACTTACTTCCTTTTATCGGCAAAGCTCATATCGCATATATTCCGGCAGACGGAAAGGTGATAGGGCTTTCAAAGCTTGCAAGGATTGTTTCGGATTTTGCTAAAAGGCCACAGCTGCAAGAACGTCTTACTTCGCAGATTGCCGACTTCCTCGAGGAAAATCTTTCTCCGAAGGGCGTTGCGGTGGTTGTTGAGGCAGAGCACCTTTGTATGACAATGCGCGGAGCGAGAGCGGCAGGAGCCACTACCTTTACGTCGGCACTGCGTGGTTCAATGCGAAAAGATGCCAGAACACGCGCAGAAGTAATGTCGCTTTTGAGAGGAGCAAAATAAAGTGTTCTTTTTTCGAGGAAAAAACTTCAGCTTTGAGTTAAATACACGTACATATGTAATGGGCATTTTAAATGTAACTCCGGATTCGTTTTATGACGGCGGTAAATGGAATTCGCCCGGTGCAGCACTTAGCCACGCTTTACAAATGCAAAACGACGGAGCCGATATAATAGATATAGGTGCGCAATCCACAAGACCGGGGCACAAAGAGCTTTCGGAGAAAGAGGAACTTTCAATTATTAAGGAGTATATTGATGCGATAATTCCGAAGCTCTCGGTACCGACTTCTGTTGACACTTTTTATCCGGCGGTAGCTGAATACTGCTTAATGCACGGAGTGGCTGTTGTAAATGACGTAAGCGGAAGATTCAATCCGGATATTGCTTCCTTAGTGAAAAATTACAATGCCGGTTGGATAGTCATGCATACAGGCGGCGGTGATGCCGACAGAATGACCGATTACGAAGAAAATGTTGTCGGAAATGTCAATGCTTTTTTTGACTATATGTTGGAAAAGAGTGAAAACTTCGGCATAAAAAGAGAACAGATATGTCTTGATATGGGCATCGGATTCGGTAAAGATTATGAGGATAATCTTACCCTTATAAAAAATATAAAGCGGTTGAAAAGGCAGGATGTTATGTTGCTTACCGCTCTTTCAAATAAACGTGTAATTAAAGCAGCATCACACTCCGACGCGGAAAACTGTTTGTTTGGAACGATAGCCGCAGATACAGCTGCTGTTTTCGGCGGAACGGATATGATACGTGTGCATGAAGTGAAGGAGTCGAAAATTGCGGCGGATATGGCTGATGCCGTTTTCAGAGGGTGATGCAATGGATAAAATAATCGTAAACGGATTAAAGCTTTATGCATATCACGGTGTAAATCCCGAAGAGAAGGAAGACGGACAGCTTTTTATTTTAGATATAACCGCATTTCTTTCTCTTTATGTTCCGTGCCAAACGGATATGGTAGAGAATACCGTGAGCTATGCTAAAATAATAAAAACGGCGCGTAGAGCTTTTTTAAGCGGAAAATTTGATTTGCTCGAAAAGGCGGCACAAACAGTTGCCGACGCTGTATTAAATGAGTTTTCCGAAATTAAAGCTTTGAAAATAACTGTTAAGAAACCTCAAGCGCCTATTAAGGCTGATTTTGATTATGTTGCGGTTGAAATTGAGCGCAACAGAAACGGAGTGGCAGTATGAAAGCAGTAATCGGTGTCGGAACAAATGTAGGAGACCGACTTCAAAATATCAGAGACGCAAAAAAAGCGTTTGGGCTTGTTCCCGAAACAAAAGTTACGGAGGTTTCTTTTGTTTACGAAACAGAACCTTGGGGATATGACCAACAGGATAATTTTTTAAATTGTGTTATGACTGTTGAAACAAATCTGTCTTCACGTGCTTTGCTTGGGGTCTGCCTCGGAATTGAAGCGGGGATAGGAAGAGTGCGCACAATTAAAAACGGGCCGCGTGTTATTGATCTTGATTTGCTGTTTTATGAAAATGAGACGGCGGATACACCGGAGTTGATGTTGCCGCATCCAGGAGTAAAAGAAAGAGCGTTTGTTCTTTATCCGCTGCATGATATTTTTCCGGATATGAAAATATTTGGATATGATTATTCGGAAAATTTCAAAAACTGTGATGGCAATACGGTTACTTTTTATTCGGAATTATAAGATGATTAAGGAGCATTAAAGCTATTTATGCAGTTTATTATAATGGACCTCGAATGGAATAATGCATATTGCAAAAAGCTAAAGGGGTATATCAATGAAATTATAGAATTCGGTGCCTGTAAGGTAGATAAAGATTTTAATGTGATTGATGAGTTTTCGGTAATTGTAAAAGCACAGGTCGGAAAGAAGCTACAGGGTAGGGTAAAGGCGCTTACGCATATTACTAATGAGGATATATCTAACGGAGTTCCGTTTTTTAAAGCCCTTTCAATGTTCAGAAATTGGGTCGGCGACGATGAAAATGTGTTCTTTTCTTGGGGAGACGGAGACATCAGAACTCTAATAAAAAACTATGAGTTCTTTTTAAAGAAAAATCGTATTCCGTTTGTCAATAACTATTGTGACGCACAAAAATATTGTCAGTCTTTTATAACCTCGGCTTCGTCTTCGCAACAAATCGGGCTTTCTGCCGCTGCTTTCGAGCTTGGAGTTAATCCGGATGAATTTCCGCATCACAGGGCACTTGATGACAGCTTGCTTACTGCAGCTTGTTTGAAAAGAGTAAACGACTCGGAGAGACTAAAGCGGTTCATTACCCCGTGCAATCGCGTGTTTTATGAAAAGCTTGCATATAAACCGCACATTATACGTGATATAGATAATCCGATAGTTGACCGCTCGGTGTTTAACTGCGTTTGTGATGTTTGCGGCGGAAAGGTTAAAAAAAAGAAGGACTGGCGTTTTGTCAATCAATCTTTCAGAGCGGATTTTTATTGTCCTAATTGCGATCGCAACTTTAAGCTGTGCGTAAGATTTAAGCAGTATTATGACCGCATTGATATTAAAAGAACTTTTTCCGAAATTGTCAAAGTAGATAAATCTCAAGAAAATGTTAAAGCTTAATAAGTGTTAAATAAAAAAAGAAACCGGCTTCAAAATGAAGTCGGTTTCTTTTTTGTATTTTTTTATTTAAAGTAGCTTTTATTTGATGACTCTTACTCTTATGGCGAAGTCCTGAGACGAAATTGCGGTTATTGCATCGTTTGAAACCTCCGTATCGGTATCAAGCATGGTATATGCATATTCTCCGCGTGATTTATTCACCATGTTATCAATGTTTATATTTTCTTCGGCGACGATTGCTGTAATGCGGCTGATAACGTTAGGGACATTTTTATGAATGATGGTAATTCTTGTTTTGCCGCTTCTCGGTACAGATACAGCGGGCATATTTACGGAATTTGTTATATTGCCGTTTTCTATATAGTCCTTTAATTCATCAACGGCCATAACGGCGCAATTGTCTTCGGATTCCGGTGTAGAAGCTCCGAGATGCGGGATTGTTATCACACCGGTTGCGTCAATTAACTCATCTTTAAGAAAATCTGTGGCGTATGCGGCAACTTTACCGTCAGCGAGAGCGTTAATAATATCCCCGGTATTGACGAGTTCTCCTCTGGCAAAATTAAGTATGCGTACCGAGTTCTTCATTTTGGCGATTGTTTCGGCATTTATAAAGCCGCGAGTTTCGTCAGTCAGCGGAACATGAAGCGTTATATAGTCGCAATTTGCATAAATATCATCAAGGGTAGCGGCGTGCTTTACGGCACGGGAAAGCTTCCATGCCGCATCAACAGAAAGAAAAGGATCGTAACCGTAAACTTCCATTCCGAGAGAATGAGCTGCGTTTGCTACAAGCACCCCGATTGCGCCAAGACCGATAACGCCGAGCTTTTTACCCTTGATTTCCGGTCCTGAAAAAGCGGATTTTCCTTTTTCGACAAGCTTGGAAACTGCATCTCCCTCACCCTTGAGCGTTTTTGACCATTCGATTGCGGGCACGATTTTTCTTGATGATAAAAACAGCGCACACAAAACAAGTTCTTTAACAGCATTCGCGTTAGCACCGGGAGTATTAAAAACTACTATTCCCTGTTCGCTGCATTTTTCAAGGGGAATGTTGTTGACTCCGGCTCCGGCTCTTGCTATTGCAAGAGTATTTTCTGAAAAATCATATTCGTGCATTGATGCCGAACGGACAAGTATCGCATCCGGGTCTTTGACGTCATTCGAGCATACATAGCGTTCACCGAATCTGTCAAGTCCGTTTTTTGAAATTTTATTTAGTGTTAAAATATTGTTCATTGTGAATTTCTCCTGAGTTATGAATTAGCTTTTTCGAAATCGGACATAAAATTAACCAGCTTTTCTACGCCATCGTAAGGCATGGCATTATAAATTGACGCTCTCATACCGCCCACTGTTCGATGTCCTTTAAGATTAACAAGACCGTTTTTGGTTGCTTCTTCAATAAATTTTGCGTTGAGTTCGTCACTGTCGGTAACAAAAGGTACATTCATTAAAGAACGATCCTCCGGAACAACCGTACCTCTGAACATTTTACTGTTATCGAGGAAATCATAGAGAAGCTTTGCCTTTTTATCATTGCGTTCTTTCATTTTTTCAAGACCACCGAGCTTTTCTATCCATTCAAGAACAAGCTTACATATATATATTGTGTAGCAGGGCGGTGTATTGTAAAGCGAATTTGCGTCTGCGTGAATTTTATAGTTGAGCATTGTTGGTGTTATGTCTCGTGCATTGCCAAGCATATCTTCTCGTATTATGCAAATCGTAAGACCTGCGGGGGCAACATTTTTTTGTGCTCCGCCGTAAAGCATGGCGAATTTTGTTACATCTATAGGCTCCGAAAGGAAACAAGATGAAATATCCGCGATGAGAGGAATGTTACCCGTATCCGGAATTTCGTGATAAACGGTTCCGTAAATAGTATTATTCATACAAATATATACATAATCCGCATCGCTTCTGAACATCGATTTATCGAGCTTTGGTATATATGAGAACGTTTTGTCAGCAGAAGAAGCAACGGCTTTTGCATCACCGTATTTTTGAGCCTCGGCAAATGCCTTTTTAGCCCACTGACCGGTGATAACATAATCGGCTTTGTTTGAACCGTTCATAAAGTTCAGCGGTATTGCCGCAAATTGCGTTGAAGCTCCGCCTTGCAAAAACAGAACTTTGTAGTTGTCGGGTATATTCATAAGCTCCCTGAGAAGCCTTTCAGCTGTTTTTATGATATTGTCATAAACTTTGGATCTGTGGCTCATCTCCATTACCGATTGACCCGAACCCTCATAGTCAAGCATTTCGGATGCAGCCTTTTTTAAGACCTCTTCCGGTAACATAGACGGACCTGCTGAAAAATTGTAAACTCTGGACATGTTGATATTGCCTCCAAAAATTATTTCCGCTACATTATATCAATCTGTGTTAATAAAAGTCAACGAATTGACAAAAAAATAACAAAGAAAAATGCATATTCTGCATTTTGTACATAAAAGTTGTTGCAAAAATTAACAATCTTACTAAAATTTTAGCTTATTCTTTATTTGTTGACACTTTTTTATTGCAGATAAATCTTATTCATTGTATAATAAACTCTAATTAATTAAGTAGGAGATTACATAAATGGACCTTTTTGACAATAATGCTCTTAATATGCCTATGGTTGCATTGAGAGGATTGGTTGTTTTCCCTAATATTACATTGCACTTTGATGTTGGCAGGAAAAAAAGTATTTCTGCCGTCAAAACAGCAATGATAACAAAGCAGGACATATTTCTTTCTACACAAAAGGATATGTCGGATGAGGCCGAAAATATTGATGCGGTGTACGATATAGGTGTTGTTTGCGAAATAAAGCAAATTGTAAGAATACCCTCAAGCGATTGCTTAAGAGTAATAGTTGAAGGAAAGTACAGAGCAGAATTATTAGCTTTTTCGGATGTGAATCCATATCTTACGGCTGTTGTCAAACGAATAGACAGTATTCCTTATTCGGAAAAGTACAATTTGAGAGCAGAAGCACTTGTCAGATATGCCAAAGGGTTGTTTAACGAGTATTCTATTATAGCTCAGAAACTCCCAAATGATATAAATATGGGTGTTGCCAAGCTGTCTGAGCCCGGTGCGCTTGCCGATTATATTGTCGGCAATATTCCTCTTGATTATCCGCAGAAGCAGGAGGTTTTATCCGAAATTGATTCGCTTAAGAGAATACAAAAACTTGTAGATATACTCGGCAAAGAGGTTAAGCTTCTTCAGCTTGAAGAGGATATAAATGACCGAGTACAGAGCCAAATAGATGAAAATCAAAAGGAATATTACCTTCATGAGCAGTTAAAGGCTATTAACGCCGAACTCGGCGAAGGAGACAATCCCGCTTCCGAGGCTGACGGCTATCGCGAAAAAATACTCAAGCTGCATCTTGATGCCGACAGCGAAAAGAAGCTGCTAAATGAGTGCGACAGGCTTAAATATGTGCAGCCGAGCAGCCCCGAAAGTGCAGTATCAAGAAATTATCTTGATAAGATTTTGGAGCTTCCGTGGCATATTTACTCAAAAGAAAATCTTAATATCGATAATGCTCGAAGAATACTTGACAGAGATCATTACGGACTTAAAGACGTTAAAGAGCGAATTCTTGAATTTATTGCTGTGAGAAAACTGTCGCCAAATATTAAGGGGCAGATAATATGTCTTGTCGGCCCTCCCGGTGTTGGCAAAACCTCTGTTGCAAAGTCTCTTGCCAAGGCGCTGAACAGAAAGTATGAGAGAATATCTCTCGGCGGTGTTCACGACGAGGCAGAGATAAGAGGTCACAGAAAGACTTATATCGGTGCAATGCCGGGCAGTATAATTGAAGCTGTTATCAGGACTAAAACCTCTAATCCTTTGATTTTACTTGATGAAATTGATAAGCTCGCCAGCGACTATAAAGGTGATCCGTCAAGTGCTTTATTAGAAGCTCTTGATCCCGAGCAGAACAATACATTCCGTGATCACTATATTGAAATCCCGTTTGATTTGAGCAAGGTGCTTTTTGTTACAACTGCTAACGATAAGAACGAAATACCAGCTCCCTTATTGGATAGAATGGAAGTTATCGAACTTTTCAGTTACACACACGAGGAAAAGTTCAATATAGCCAAAAAACATCTTATACCGAAACAACTCAAGGAAAACGGCATCAAAGCGTCACAGCTTCACTTTACCGATAATGCCATACACAGTATAATAGACGGTTATACAAGAGAAGCCGGAGTCAGAACGCTTGAACGCACTTTTGCAAAGGTAATGCGTAAAGCTGCTGTTAAAATAACCGAAGGCTATACCGGAAAAATCTCTGTGAAGCCGACCGGCCTTGAGGCCTATCTCGGTCCAAAAAAATATAAGCCGGAATCTCAGGGTCATAAGGATGAAGTCGGTGTTGTAAACGGTCTTGCATGGACTTCTGTAGGCGGAGAAATGCTGAAGGTTGAGGCAGTTAAGATGCCGGGAACGGGAAAGCTTGAGCTTACCGGTTCTTTGGGCGATGTTATGAAAGAATCCGCAAGGACGGCATACAGTTATATCCGGAGTATTTCGGAAGCATTGCCTCTTGATATGGATTTTTATAAAAACACTGACATTCATATTCATTTCCCCGAGGGAGCTGTTCCTAAAGACGGCCCTTCTGCCGGAATAGCAATAACAACTGCGGTTGTTTCCGCACTCACGGGTATACCGGTAAGAGCCGATATTGCTATGACGGGTGAAGTTACTTTGACCGGTAATGTATTGCCGATCGGCGGATTGAAAGAAAAAACAATGGCAGCATACAGAAACGGAATTAAAACCGTTCTTATTCCGGAGGAAAATGTTTCGGATTTGAAAGAAATCGATGATGCTGTTAAAGAAAATGTCGATTTCATATCGGTGTCAAAAGCCGACGAGGTATTGTCTCTAGCGCTATCCAAAAATGTAGTCGTCAAAGATAATAAACAAAGGAGCATAAAGCTCAAACAGGACAGAAGCCAAACGGCCTCTGTATGCCAACAGAACTAAGAGGTAAAAAATGAATTTGAATAAAGCTGAATTTGAAGCGGCATTTGGAACATCGTCGCAGCTGCCGTCTTCCGATTTGCCGGAAATAGCCTTTGCGGGTAGATCAAATGTTGGAAAATCATCTTTGCTTAATCGCCTTTTTAACAGAAAGGCACTTGCAAGAGTGAGCTCAGTTCCGGGAAAAACCGCTACGATAAACTTTTACAAGGTTGACGATGCCAGATTTGTGGATTTACCTGGATACGGATATGCAAAAGTATCGAAATCCGAGAAAATAAGATGGGCTGAAATGCTTGAAGGCTATTTTAAGACGGGTCGTAACATAAGACTTGTCGTTCAGCTTATCGATATGAGGCACAAACCGAGCGCAGACGATCTTATGATGATTGACTTTTTGCGCTCAACCGGTTATCCGTTTGTTATTGTTATGACTAAGAGTGATAAACTTAACAAAACGCAGTTTGCCGAAAGATCAGCGGCAATTTACGATGAAATACCGGATTCTGAAAATGTTACTATTATTCCTTTTTCTGCAACTAACGGATTGGGCAGGGAAGAGATAACCGAGTATATAAATAATGCACTTTAAAAGGAGAGAACCAAATGTTTGTATCAGACGGATTAGGAGTTAATGAGAGCGGCCATTTGACCGTCGGCGGTTGCGATACCGTATCTCTTGCAAAAAAATACGGGACACCGTATATGTGCTATGATGAGAATATGATAAGAAAAAACTGCCGTGAATTTGTAAAATCAATGGAAGAAAACTACGACGGTAACGGGCTTGTATGCTATGCGAGCAAGGCTTTTTCCTGCCTTGAAATGTGCAGAATATGCAAAGAAGAAAAAATGGGATTAGACGTTGTTTCGGGCGGAGAAATTTTTACCGCCGTTAAGGCCGGCTTCCCGTCAGAACGTATTTGTTTCCACGGCAACAATAAGACTAATGATGAGCTTACAATGGCTCTTGACAATAATGTCGGCAGAATAGTTGTCGATAATGTGGAGGAGCTTAAAAGGCTGAGCACGTTGGCTTCGAAAATCGGTAAGGTTGCAAAGATAATGCTGAGAATCAAACCCGGTATAGATGCGCATACACATTCTTTTATAAGAACCGGTCAGATTGATTCTAAATTCGGCTTTGCTCTTGAGACGGGCGAAGCTATGACCGCAGTTAAGCTTGCGGTTGAAACCGACAGCATTGACCTCTGCGGACTTCACTGCCATATCGGTTCGCAGATATTTGATATTGCGCCGTTTGAACTTGCTGCAAAGGTTATGATTGATTTTATTTCTGAAATCAAAGAAACCGTAGGATATGAAATCAGAGAACTCAACCTCGGCGGAGGATTCGGCATTAAGTATCTTGAATCGGATACCCCGAAGCCGTTTTCGGAATATATGAAGAGAGTTTCTGTTGTTGTCAAGAATGAAGCAGAGAAGAAAAATGTTAAGCTTCCGTTTATACTTATTGAGCCCGGTCGTTCTGTGGTCGGAGCAGAAGGCGTTACCGTTTATACAGTCGGAGCCGTTAAGCATATTCCGAATATCAGAACCTATATTTCGGTAGACGGAGGAATGACAGACAATCCGCGCTATATTCTCTATCAATCGGATTATGATGTAATGTGCGCCAATAAAGCAAACGAGCCTAAGACTGAAAAAGTAACCGTTGCCGGTAAATGCTGCGAAAGCGGTGACCTTATACAGGAAAATGCTCCAATACAAAAAGTTGAGGCAGGAGACCTTTTAGCTGTGCTTTCAACAGGTGCTTACAACTACTCAATGGCTTCAAATTATAACAGAATTCCGCGTCCTATAGTAATAATGGCAAAGGATGGAGAATCGCGTATAATTATAAGACGTGAAACATACGAAGATATTACACGTAATGATGTTTAAAATGAAAGGAATTTAAATGTCTTTTACTCATTTGCATCTTCATACAGAATACAGTCTGCTCGACGGCACCTGCCGTATAGGACAGCTTGTTGATGCTGCAAAAGAGCTCAACATGGATTCTTTAGCCATAACAGACCACGGAAATATGTTCGGTGCCGTTGAGTTTTATAAAGCAGCTAAAGAGAATGGGATAAAGCCCATTATCGGTTGTGAAGTTTATGTTGCTCCACGTTCGCGCCTTGATAAAGTTCACGGTATTGATAACGAGCGTTTTCATCTTGTTTTGCTCTGTAAAAATAATACGGGATATGAAAATCTTATCAAAATTGTGTCTGAATCGTGGGTGACAGGATTTTATACAAAGCCGCGTATTGATAAACAGCTCCTCGAGAAATATCACGAGGGGCTTATTGCTCTGTCTGCCTGTCTTGCGGGAGAAATTCCGAGAAAACTGTTGCAAGACGATTATGACGGAGCTAAGGAAGCTGCACTTTGGTATGACAAGACTTTTGGTCGCGGCAATTATTATCTCGAAATACAGAATCACGGAATTGCCGAGCAACTCAGGGTTTTGCCTCAGATAGTTAAAATTTCGCGTGAAACCGGTATACCGCTTGTCGCTACAAACGATGTCCATTATATAAAAAAAGAAAACGCAAAAGTACAAAAAGTTCTTATCTGTATTCAAACTAACCATACAATAGATGAAGATACTGGTTTGGAATTTGGAACCGATGATTTTTATCTCAAATCCGAAGATGAAATGCGTGAATTATTCGAAGATTATCCAGATGCGGTTGATAATACTTCTGTTATAGCTGATATGTGCAACGTTGAGTTTGAGTTTCACAAAACTAAACTACCGCATTTTGATGTTCCCGATAATATGGACCATTTTGAATATTTTCGTAATGAGTGCTATAAGGGCTTGCGCAGAAATTACGGAATTGCTCCGGAGCAGAAATATATCGACAGACTCGAATACGAACTTTCGGTTATCAATAAAATGGGCTATGTTGACTATTTCCTTATTGTTGCCGATTTTATCAGCTATGCAAAACGCCATGGTATTCCCGTAGGTCCCGGCAGGGGATCAGGAGCCGGCAGTATAGCCGCTTATTGTATGGGAATTACGGGTATAGACCCAATTAAATATAATCTGCTGTTTGAGCGTTTTTTAAATCCGGAGCGTGTAAGTATGCCGGATATTGATGTTGATTTTTGTTATGAACGCCGCGAAGAAGTAATTGATTACGTTATAAGAAAATATGGCTCGGATCACGTTGCGCAAATAGTGACTTTCGGTACTTTGGCCGCAAGAGCGTCTATTCGCGATGTCGGCAGAGCACTCGGGATACCGTACAATACAGTTGATACGGTTTCCAAAATGATTCCGCGCGAGCTCGGCATGACAATAGAAAAGGCTCTTACGAAAAATCAGGAGCTTAAAGCGCTTTATGATAAGGACGCCAAAATCAGGGAGCTTGTCGATACGGCAAAATCAGTTGAGGGTATGCCAAGGCACACCTCAACCCATGCGGCGGGCGTTGTTATAACCGATAAACCTGTTGATCGATATGTTCCGTTAGCAAGAAATGATGAGTCCGTGGTTACGCAGTATACCATGACTACCATTGAAGAACTCGGACTGCTTAAAATGGACTTTCTCGGTCTCAGAACACTTACGGTAATAAGTGATACCGTAAAATCGGTAAGAGAAAACAATATTCCCGATTTTGATATCGAAAAAATTCCGCTTGACGATAAGGCGACATATGATATGCTGTCGGCAGGGTATACTTATGGTGTATTTCAATGTGAGTCGGCGGGAATAAGAAATGTTATAACCCGTCTGAAACCGCAGAATATAGAGGATATAATTGCTGTTATTTCTTTGTACAGACCCGGCCCTATGGATTCGATTGATATGTATATAAATAACAGACATAATCCGAAAAGCATCAGATATAAGACGCCGCAACTTAAAAATATTCTTGATGTTACTTACGGCTGTATGGTATATCAAGAGCAGGTTATGCAAATATTCCGGGAACTTGCGGGATATTCTTTCGGACGAGCAGACGTTGTAAGACGAGCTATGTCAAAGAAAAAGCACAAGGTAATGGAGCAGGAGAGGGAGTATTTTGTAAACGGATTGAAAAATTCCGACGGTACTTATGCGTGCGACGGATGCGTAAGGCGCGGAATACCTGCCGAAGTTGCCAACAGCATTTTCGACGATATGTCATCTTTCGCTTCATATGCGTTCAATAAGTCTCATTCTGCCGCATATGCTGTCATTGCATATCGTACGGCATATCTGAAATGCCATTTCCCGGCGCAATTCACTGCCGCACTTCTCACGAGTGTTATTGATGATTCAACAAAAATAGCACTTTATATAGACGATTTGGCAAGGCTGAAAATAAACGTTCTGTCGCCGAGCGTCAACGAGAGTTTCAGAGCATTTACCTCTGACGGCAAGAGCGTTCGTTTTGGGCTACTTGCTATTAAAAATCTCGGCTACAATTTTATTGATACTATTGTCAAAGAAAGAAGCTCTAACGGAAAATACAAATCACTTTATGATTTTTGTAAGAGAACATATGGCAAGGATTTTAATAAACGAGCTGTTGAGGGCTTAATTAAAAGCGGAGCACTTGACGGACTCGGACTTAATCGTCGTGAAATGCTTACAAATTTACCTCTGATTGTTGAGAATATCGAGCGTGACAAGAGAAATAATGTTGACGGACAACTCGGCTTGTTTGATTTGAGTGGAGTGGCTTCTGGCGGCAATGAACCGCAATGTAAGCATTGTGATGAATTTCCGGCACTTGAACTTTTATCGATGGAAAAGGAAATGACCGGTTTGTATCTTACGGGGCATCCTATGGTTCAGTACGAGACGCTTTCTAAAAAGCTTCATTCCGACAGCGTTCTTGAAATGGTGAATACGGAAGAAAATGTTTCGGGAAAATATACGGATAATAGCCCTGTACGTGTCCTCGGAATAATAACTTCTATAAAGAAAAAAGTTACAAAATCAGACAGTACCATGGCTTTTTTAGGTTTTGAAGATGTTCATGCAGCTATTGAAGTAATAGTGTTTCCCAAACTTTTGCTCAAGTATTCAGAGCTTTTAAATGTCGGAAGCGTTGTATTGCTGTGCGGCAGATTGTCTCTCAGAGAGGACGAAGAACCGAAAATAGTTATGGACAGCGTTTCTTTACCTCCGGATGAAAACAGTATTGTTACCGCCGACACAGCTTCCAAAAATTCCGACAAGCCGAAAAAATCGGTGAGAAAGGGCCTTTTTGTGAGATTTTGCACAAAGAACTGTGAGGAGGTTAAAAAGAGTACAAATCTGATTACTATTTTTGAGGGGATGTTACCCGTATATTACTATTTTGATGATGCTAAAAGCTACGAGAGACAGCAATTTTCGACGACTGCCAATGACCCTATGATTTCAGAGTTGAAAAGAATTAACGGTGAAAAAAATGTTGTTGTACAACTCTAAGAAAAATGTCAAAATTGCTTGACAATATTTTTCATTTGTGTATCATTATATTTTGAATGTATTTATTTGAGGTGATTTTTAATGAAAACGATTGGCGTATTGACAAGCGGCGGAGATGCTCCGGGCATGAATGCCGCAATCAGAGCCGTTGTAAGATCGGGTTGTGAAAACGGCTTCCGTGTAATGGGAATCAGAAGAGGCTGGAACGGTCTTATGCATGGTGATATGTATGAAATGAATCTTCGCAGTGTTTCTAATATTATTAACCGAGGCGGTACAATTCTTTATTCTGCAAGAAGTCCAGAATTCAAGACCGAAGAAGGTATGAAAAAGGCAATTGAAATATGCAAAGAGCATAATATGGAGGGCGTAGTTGTTATAGGCGGAGACGGTTCTTTCCGCGGCGCTCGTGACCTTTCGCTCAGAGGCATCCCTTGTGTGGGTATTCCCGGAACGATTGACAATGATATTGCTTGCTGTGATTACACAATAGGTTATGATACCGCAATGAACACGGCTATGGAAATGGTTGACAGACTTCGTGACACGACAGAGTCTCATGATCGTTGCTCGGTTGTTGAAGTTATGGGAAGACGTGCGGGCTATATAGCACTCAACGCCGGTATAGCTTGCGGTGCAACAACAATTCTTATTCCGGAAGTTGATTTCGATTTTGAGCGTGACGTTATCGACAGAATGAAGAAAACTCAAAAAACAGGAAAAAGACACTTTATAATCATTGTTGCCGAAGGTGTCGGCGGCGTAGAAGAAATGGCGAAAAAAATCGAAGCGGAAATGGGCGTAGAATCCCGTGCAACTGTTTTAGGCCATGTGCAGCGCGGCGGCTCGCCGACAGTTCGCGACAGAGTTGTTGCAAGCCAAATGGGTTATAAAGCGGTTGAGCTTTTAAAGCAGGGGATAGGTAATCGTGTGGTAGCTATGCAAAAGGATGAAATTGTTGACTTTGACATATTCGAAGCTCTCAATATGAAAAAGTCGATTGATCTTGACCTTTATAAGATGGCTCATGAGATATCTATTTGATGAAAAATATTGTTTTAATCGGAATGCCGGCTTCGGGCAAAAGCACAGTCGGCGTTATCCTTGCAAAGACTCTTGGTATTGGCTTTGTAGATACTGATCTTGTAATACAGCAACGTGAAAATGCACTTTTGCAGGACATTATAAACGAAAAAGGGCTTCAATGCTTTCTTGATAAAGAAAGAGACGCAATATTGTCGCTTGAGTGTGAAAATTGTGTTGTTGCGACCGGCGGAAGCGTTGTTTTTCGCGATGAAGCTATGCAAAAGCTTAAGCGTAATTCCGTGATTGTCTTTATAGATGTTCCGCTTGAAAATGTAAAGGCAAGGCTTAAAAATATCAAAACGCGAGGCGTTGCTGCGCCTAAAAATCAGACAATAGACGATATTTTTTTTGAGAGACTTCCTCTTTATAAAAAGTATGCCGATATTACCGTTGATACAGCGGATTTATCTCCGGAAGAAACGGTTTCAAGGATTATTTTTTCATTAAAAAATTAAATATATTATATGCAGGCTTTACGGTTTATTCGGAAATAATATTTCCGTGTAAATTAACCGTAAAGCCTTATTTTTTCATAACATAAAATCCGTAAAAAAGTAAAAATTATAAATGCAGTGATCACTGTATATACGGAGGTGAAAAATGAAAAAATTTTTTAAAGTTCTCAGCATTTTCGGATTGTTAGCTGCCTCTGTTATATTTGCATTTGTAATTTACGGTATAAAAAGCATTCCGGACAGTATTCACCTGGTGAGTGACGAAAAGCTGAAATTTAACGAGATATATTCATACCGGATATCAAGCGGTGACGTTTCGGTTTCCGTTAATTCCGAGAATGCGGCAAAGGGCACTCTGCTTAGTGAATACACTGTGGATATTTCCGCTCTGAAGGTTATTCCGGTAAAATCCGCCGATGTTATTGTTTCTGAGAGAAAATATGTAATTCCCTCAGGCGATGTATTTGGCATACGCATGTTTACAAAAGGCGTTGTGGTTGTCGGTTCTGATGATGTCTATACTGAAGAAGGAATTTCAAATCCCTCTAAAACAGCGGGCCTTAATGCCGGGGATATAATATTGACTGTAAACGGAAACAATGTGAACTCAACATTGGAAATTGAAAAAGCGGTACAGGAAAACGGCGGTAATGAATTGAAGTTGTCGGTAAAGCGCGGAAAAAAAGTTCTGAATCTGAAATTGACGCCTGCTCTGTCAAAAAATGATAATTGTTATAAAGCCGGTATATGGGTCAGGGACAGTATGGCGGGGGTAGGCACAATAACTTTTGTTGACTCCGCCAGCAAAGTGTTCGGCGGACTCGGACATGCGGTATGTGATGTTGATACAGGTATAGTTATGCCGCTTGCCGACGGCGATGCCGTCAAAACAAAGATAACCGGTTGCTATAAAGGTTCTTGCGGTTCAACAGGTGAGCTTTGCGGCGTATTTCAGGATACTAATATAGGAACACTTTCGTTGAATACAGCTTGCGGAGTATACGGGTTTTTGAATAATATAGTTTCAACAAATGAGGCCGTACCCATTGCAACAAAGCAAGAGGTTAAAACCGGTTCGGCAAAAATAATATCCACTGTTGATGAAAAAGGTCCGCAGTACTATGATGTAAGAATCGTGAGAATTTGTAATAACGACAGCAGCTCATCTAAAAATATGATAATTGAAATTACAGACAGCTCTTTAATAGAAAAAACAGGCGGTATAATTCAAGGTATGAGCGGCAGTCCCATTATTCAAGACGGTATGCTTGTCGGTGCTGTAACGCATGTGTTTGTTAATGATCCGATTCGCGGATATGCTGTTTTTGCCGATAATATGCTAAAAGTATCCGAAGCCTTAAATGCTGAGAGGCTGCTTGAAAAAGCATCGTGAAAGGTGCCGGAACGGTATTTGCCGTTCCGGTACTTTAATAACGGTATGATATTGCGTAAAAAATAACAGCTACCTTTATTGCACTTTTTCTGTTGTTATGGCGATAATAGAATTAATTTGAAAAAAATATTTGCTTTTTATAAAAAAGCTCTTGTCAAGATATAACTAATATGGTAAAATATGTCAGAAATAAAAAATTTGGAGGTATACAAAATGAAAAGCGGTTTAAAAGTAATGATGGTGTCAGAGGGCAATGATTTCGGGCAGACTTGTGCGGGAGTTCTGCGCTCTTACGGTTGCGATGTGAAAATGGTGCCGAAAAACGGTGCTGAAATATTACATAAAACCGAGACCGAAAAGCCTGATGTCGTTGTTATGGACGCATTTATGACAGCAATCGATGCTTTAGGTGTGCTGAAAGAAATGCCGAAGATGAAACTCGAAAAGAAGCCTTTAATGATGGTTATGTCAAGTGTCGACAATCAAAGATTTGAGCAGGAATTATTATCTGCCGGGGCAGATTATTATTTCTTGAAACCTTTTGATATGAATATGATGGCTGAAAGAATAACTCAGTTGACAGGCTGGAGAGACAATTCGAAGTTCGGGAAACTTCACCCTGCTGACAGCTCTGCTGATTTGGAAGTCGTTGTCAGCGATATTATGCATCAAATTGGTGTTCCGGCTCATATAAAAGGTTATCAGTATTTGCGAGAGGCAATTATTTTATCAATAAACGACAGCGAAATGATGAACTCTGTAACAAAAGTTTTGTATCCAACTGTTGCTAAAACTTTTTCAACAACTTCTTCAAGAGTTGAACGTGCCATACGCCACGCAATAGAAGTTGCATGGGATAGAGGCGACGTTGATGTTCTTAGTTCTTACTTCGGCTATACAATACAAAACTCTCGCGGAAAGCCCACTAACTCTGAGTTTATTGCCATGATAAGCGATAAATTAAGACTTAGTATGAAAATATCATAAACAGTTAATTAAAATGACCGCCCGGATTAATTTGCCGAGCGGTCATTTTTTTATAAATATTTGATTAAACCTTTGCTTTTTTCCACACGCCTGAGAGATACAGCGCAAGAGAAGCTAAGCTTGCGACTATCCAACCTATCGGCCACGACCACCAAATTCCGAGTTGCCCGATATGCGGGGTGAGAATAAATGCGAATATCACGCGAAGTATGAGGTCGGTGAAGGTTGAAACCATAAAGCTTAGCATAGCTCCGGATCCACGTAATATGCCGTCAACAATTATTTTAACTGTTGCTAAGAAATAGAACGGTGATACGATTTTTAAAAATTGGACGCCGGCTGTTATAACATCGGTATTATTGTGTGTGACAAATATCATCATCATATATTTCGGAAAAATGAAAAATGCTATAAAAAACGGAATAGCAACCAATAATGCGATTTTCAGGCCCGATCCGAACCCTTTCTTTACTCTTTCGGTGTTATGTGCTCCGATATTTTGCGCTGTGTAGCTTGAAATGCCGTTGCTTAATGTGACAAGTGTTGTTATTGTAAATGTATTCAGCTTCATTGCTGCAGCGAAACCTGCAACAACGGCAGCACCGAAACTATTAATAAGGCCTTGTATGAATACATTGCCTACCGAGACGAAGCTTTGCTGCAATATGCTGGGTACGGCAACCTTTGTAATTCTCAGCAACATTCTTCCCGAAAAAAATTTAGGTTTTTCACTTTCGATATTACGTATCTTTTTCAGTAATGCAATAAAAGCTAAAATGCCGGACACTCCTTGCGCAATGAACGTTGCCCAAGCAACTCCGGCAACTCCCATTTTCATAGGACCGGCAAATATTAAATCGAGCGCAATATTAGTAAGAGAAGAAAAAATTAAAAAGTACAATGGTGTTTTTGAATCACCGAGAGCCGTAAAAACAGCTGTACTTATATTGTATATAAACAGAAACGCCATTCCGGCGGCGTAAATATTAAGATAAGTAACCGAATCAGCCATTATATTATCCGGTGTTCCCATTGCCTTTAAAAGCACTTTTGATGATGAAAGACCGACTGCAGTCAGTATAAGAGATAAAATAAGAGATGAGATAATAGAGGTATTGACAGCCGTTTTCATATGCGTAATGCGTTTCCCGCCGAACAACTGCGAGATTACAACAGAGCATCCGATATTTGAACCGTTTGCGACAGCGATAAAAAGCATTGTGATGGGATATGACGCGCCGACAGCGGCAAGTGCGTTAACGCCGGCAAACTGACCTGCCACTATACTGTCAACAGTGCTGTAAAGCTGCTGAAACATAACGCTGATTATCATTGGTAATGTAAATTTCCAAAGTGTTTTATCAGGATTTCCCTTAGTCAGATCTGTGACCATTTTTTTCCCCCGTTGCTTTTGTATTAGTAATTATACCTAAAAGAAAGCGATTTGTGAACATAAAATGATAAATTCAGACAGATTTACAGTTTTCTCGAGTTTTAGTTGAAATGTTTGTAAAGTTAATGTATAATAATGATATATTTTTACGTGGGGCGATTTTATTGAAACTGCTTGAAGACAGAATTGTAAAAGACGGTATTGTTAAGCCCGGCAATGTACTCAAAGTTGATTCTTTTTTGAATCATCAGATGGACATTTCTCTGTTTAATGATATGGGCAAGGAATTTAAACGTCTTTTCAATGATACCCCTATAAATAAAATACTGACCATTGAAGCCTCTGGTATCGGTATAGCTTGTGTTGCGGCGCAGTATTTTGATAATGTTCCTGTGGTTTTTGCAAAAAAATCTCAGACTGTTAATATTGACGGAGAGGTTTATTCCACTAAAATTGAATCATTTACTCATAAAAGGGTGTATGATGTTATAATTTCAAAGAAATATCTTTCTTCAAAAGATCACGTCCTTATTATTGATGACTTTTTAGCTAACGGGTGCGCTTTGAATGGGCTTTTGGATATTGCACAAAAAGCCGGTGCTACTGTTGAAGGCGTCGGTATTGCGGTTGAAAAGGGTTTTCAACGCGGTGGCGAACTTATTAGGCAAAAAGGTATACGTGTCGAGTCTCTTGCCATTATTGAGAGCATGGATGCGGATAGTGGAAACATCGTATTTAAGGAACAGTGACCTTTTATTTTGTATGATACAGGGGGAGAGCTTCTGTTCATAATATTATGTCAAAAAACTGGAGGAAACACAAATGAAAAAGGTTCTCAGCATTCTTTTGTCAGTTGCTATGATCGTTCTTTGTTTTGCAGCGTGCGGCAAGACAGACGGCGATAAAAGCTCGACTGGCAAAGCAGCAAATGTCAAAGTAGGATTCATATTCCTGCATGACGAAAACTCAACATATGACAAGAACTTTATTACTGCAGCTGAAGAGGCTTGCAAAAAAGCCGGTGTTGAAATTCTTAAAAAGACCAACATCAGCGAAACACAGGCTTGCTATGATGCAGCAGCAGAGCTTGTTGACGAAGGATGCAATGTCATCTTCGCGGACAGCTTCGGCCATGAGCCTTATGTAATTCAAGCAGCTAAAAAGTTCCCGGAGGTTCAGTTCTTACATGCAACAGGAACTAAAGCTCATACCGAAGGCCTTTCTAATTATCATAATGCTTTTGCTTCAATATATGAAGGCAGATACCTTGCGGGTGTTGCTGCCGGAATGAAGCTTAACGAAATGATTTCTTCCGGTAAGATTACAGCTGACAAAGCCAAGATGGGTTATGTCGGTGCTTATACTTACGCAGAAGTTATTTCTGGCTACACTTCTTTCTATCTCGGTGCTAAGAGCGTTTGCCCGTCAGTTACCATGGAGGTTACCTTTACCGGTTCTTGGTATGATGAGACTGCCGAGAAAGAAGCCGCTCAGAAGCTTATAAACAATGGTTGCGTACTTATCAGCCAGCATGCTGACTCAATGGGTGCTCCGACTGCTTGCGAAGCTGCAGGTGTTCCCAATGTTTCATACAATGGTTCAACAGTAAGTGCTTGCCCCAACACATTTATTGTATCTTCAAGAATAGATTGGGCTCCTTATCTTGAGTATGCTATTGATTGCGTTAAAAACGGCAAAGCAATTGACACCGATTGGACGGGTACTCTCAGCACAGGATCTGTTGTTCTTACCGATGTTAACACTAAGGCAGCTGCCGAAGGTACACAGGCTAAGATTGATGAAGTTAAGGCAGAGCTTGAAAGCGGTAAGCTTCACGTATTTGATACCTCTGCATTCACTGTAACCGTATCTGACAGCAAAAACAAGAATGCTACTGTTGATGCTGACGGTCATCTTACCGGATACAAGGCTGATATTGACTCCGATGCAGATAACACCGGTGATACCGAGGTTGTTTCTGACGGTTACTTCCATGAGTCAGAAAAGCGTTCTGCTCCTTGCTTCGATGTACAGATAGACGGTATCACTCTTCTTGATACAAAGTTCTAAGATTAAATACACAGATTTATACTGTATCCGTGGCCGATGAAAATCGGCCACGGTATAGTTATTTATTGGGAAATAGTTTTTCAACTGTTTTCAATTATTTTACAGGACCTTATTCTCGAATGAGCATGGTTTTGAATTTTAAATTTGCGTGAGAAAGGCTGTGTGGATATTTATGGGTTCTCCTTTTGCCTTGGAGTTGAAAGGGATAACTAAGACATTCGGCAGTACAATAGCTAACAAAGACGTTGACTTACAAGTAAAAAACGGTGAAATACTATCTATACTCGGAGAAAACGGCTCCGGTAAGACAACACTTATGAATATGGTTTCGGGAATATATTACCCGGATTCCGGCGAGATTTATGTAGGCGGTAAGGAAGTTGTTATTAAATCTCCGAAAGATGCTTTTGATTTAAAGATTGGAATGATACATCAACATTTTAAGCTTGTTGATGTTTTTAACGCTGTCCAAAATATTGTTTTGGGTGTAAAAGACGGAAACAAATATAATCTGAAAGAGGCCGAAAAGAGAGTTAAGGCTATATGTGATAAATACGGTTTCGTCATTGACTTCGATAAGAAAATTTATGAAATGTCTGTTTCGGAAAAGCAGACAGTGGAAATAATTAAGGTGCTTTACAGAGGTGCTGATATACTAATTCTTGATGAACCGACCGCTGTTTTAACACCGCAGGAAACTGAAAAATTATTCGACGTTCTCAGAAGAATGCGTGAGGATAATAAGTCGATTATAATAATTACACACAAGCTGCATGAGGTGCTTGAAATATCCGATAGGGTAACAATTCTCAGAAAAGGTATGTATGTCGGAACGGTTGAGACGAAAGATGCAACGGAACAATCCCTTACGGAAATGATGATGGGTGAAAAAGTCACTCTCAATATAAAGAGAACTGAGCCTAAGAATACCGAACTACGTATTGATGTTAAGAATCTTTCCGTTAAAAATCACGAGGGCAAGCTTGTGCTTGATAACATCAACTTTACTGCTAACAGCGGCGAAATACTCGGTATTGCCGGTATTTCCGGATGCGGGCAAAAAGAATTACTTGAGTCAATAGCGGGATTACAGCAGACTGTAAAGGGCTCAAGCATATTGTACAAGTCTAAAGACGGAGAAGAAAGTCAGTTAGTCGGGAAATCTCCCAAAGAAATCAGAAAGCTTGGAGTTGCTCTTTCTTTTGTTCCGGAGGATAGGCTCGGAATGGGTCTTGTCGGCAATATGGATATTATTGATAATATGATGTTGAGATCTTATAAGGGCGGTCATACGGCTTTTCTTGAACGCAAAGCCCCTAAGGATCTCGCGAATGCGATTATCAAAGATCTTGAAGTTGTTACGCCGAGTGCAGAAACTCCGGTTCGTCGGCTTTCCGGCGGTAATGTTCAAAAGGTTCTTGTTGGTAGAGAAATTGCGTCAAATCCGACAGTTTTAATGGTTGCATATCCCGTCCGCGGACTTGACGTAAATTCTTCATATCTGATATATGACCTTCTCAACAAACAAAAAGAGCACGGGACATCCGTTATATTTGTAGGAGAGGATCTTGATGTTCTTATTGAACTCTGCGACAGAATAATGGTTATGAACAGCGGAAAAGTAACAGGTATAGTTGACGGCAGAACTGCGAAAAAAGATGAGATTGGCATTCTTATGACGAAAAATACTGACGTGGAGGGAAAAGCATGAGTAATAAAAGTGTTCGTGAACCTCTTTTTCACGTTGCAAAAAGAGGCTATGTTCCTAAATATAAATCTTGGGCTATACGCCTAGGTTCAATTGTTGCTGCTCTTTTGGTATGTGCTGTTGTTACTATGCTTTTAACCGGTGAAAATCCGATAAGTGTTTACAAAACTATGTTTGAGGGCGCATTCGGAACCGAAAGAAAAATTTGGAAGCTTTTACAAAGTCTTGCAATGCTTCTGTGCGTTTCGCTTGCAATTACGCCGGCGTTTAAAATGCGATTTTGGAATATCGGCGGTGAAGGGCAAGTGCTTATCGGAGGTCTTGCTACCGCGGCATGTATGATTTTGCTCGGCGGCAAAGTCCCCAATGCATTTTTGATTATTATAATGCTTGTTGCAAGCATTATTGCAGGTGCCGTTTGGGCTTTGATTCCCGCGGTATTTAAAGCTAAGTTTAATACAAATGAAACTTTATTTACATTAATGATGAACTATGTTGCAATTCAGATTGTTTCGTATTTCTGTATGTATTGGGAAAATCCCAAGGGCTCTGGCAAGATTGGTGTTATTAACAGCAATACCATGGACGGTTGGCTTCCCACAATCGGTAAGTATGATTATCTTCTGAATATAATAATTGTTTTGGTAATAATGATTGCTATGTATGTATATCTCAAGTACAGTAAGCACGGCTATGAGATTTCGGTTGTAGGTGAATCTGAAAATACGGCAAGATACATAGGTATCAATGTAAAAAAGGTTATTATGAGAACTTTATTTCTTTCGGGTGCTATTTGCGGTATAGCCGGATTTTTACTTGTTGGCGGAACCGATCATACCATTTCGTCGACAACGGCAGACGGTAGGGGATTTACTGCAATAATGGTATCCTGGCTTGCAAAGTTTAATCCGATTTATATGATTTTGACATCCTTCCTACTTGTTTTCCTCGATGCGGGTGCCAGTCAGATTTCAATGGTGTTTAATCTCAACGAATCATTTTCTGATATATTGACCGGTATAATTCTGTTCTTTATCATAGGTAGTGAATTCTTTATTAACTACGAATTGAAGTTCAGAAAAACGAAAAAGGAGGTAAAGTAAAATGTTTTCATTGATTACTTTTCTCCATAGAGCTATAATGCAGGGTATACCGCTCCTTTTTGGTTCGACGGGCGAAATTATGACTGAAAAGTCCGGAAACCTTAATCTCGGTATCCCGGGTGTTATGTACATCGGCGGTATGAGCGGTGTTATAGGTGCGTTTCTTTATGAAAATTCGCTCTCGTCTCCATCCGATGCAGTCGGATTTCTTGCGGTTATGATTCCGCTTTTGTGCTGCGCTTTGGGTTCTTTACTCGCAGGTTTGATTTATTGTTTCCTCACAGTTACTTTACGAGCCAATCAGAATGTAACGGGTCTTGCACTTACTACTTTTGGTACGGGCTTTGGTAACTTTTTCGGAGGATCTCTTATTAAACTTGTAGGTTCAGACGTTCCGTCGGTAGCACTTACAACAACAAGCAATTACTTCAGAACAACATTACCGGGAGCAGAAACCACCGGATGGTTCGGTAAGCTGTTTTTATCGTACGGATTTTTGGCATATGCAGCTGTAATAATAGCAATTATCTGTTCATATTTCCTGAATCATACCCGTCACGGATTAAATCTTCGTGCGGTAGGCGAAAATCCTGCAACAGCAGATGCTGCAGGAATAAACGTAAACAGAGCCAAGTATCTCTCTACCTGTATAGGAAGTGTTATTGCGGGCTTCGGAGGTCTTTATTATGTAATGGATTACGCCAACGGCGTTTGGTCAAATGACGGCTTCGGCGACAGAGGCTGGCTTGCAATTGCGCTTGTTATATTCGCTATTTGGCGTCCGAATCTCAGCATACTCGGTTCTATAGTATTCGGCGGACTCTATATTGTTTATCTTTATGTTCCGGGTGCACTCCGCACACAGGAGCTTTACAAGATGATACCCTATGTAGTCACCATAGTTGTTCTTATTCTTGTAAGTGTAAGAGATAAGAAAGAAAACCAGGGACCGGCATCACTCGGACTTTCATATTTCAGAGAGGACCGATAATTCAAGTAATTATACTTTCTAAACCGTCTGTTGTTTTAAAAAGACGGATTACAGCAAAATATTAATCAAAAAAGACAGCATAAAGAGTAATTTTTACTCTCTATGCTGTCTTTTGCTATCTGAAAAAATATTTTATTTGCATCTTTTAATTTAAGGTTGTTTACGGTCGGGGAAAAACAAAAAAATTAAGTTGCATCAACATGGTTTTTACCAAATCTTTACTATTTTGTTATTAAAAAGTAATACGAAAGACCTATAATCAATGTATGTAAAATAATAAATACCGGTAAACCTATCATAAATTTTTTGTGAAGAGTTTTATGCCTTATTGCCTTCATAGTTACATACATTGCGGCAGCTCCTCCGAGGGCGGCAAAAGTCATTAGAGTCCTTTCGGGAATTCTCACGGCTTTTTTTATTGCAGCTATTTTGTCGTAAACGGTTATAATTACCGACGGGATTGAAATAGAAATGTAGTAGACAAGTATGTATTGCCAAGCATCCATAATATCACCGCTACTATAATATAATTTAATCATTTGCTTGTCAATGCGAAAAGGAAGGCTTTAAATGTTTAAAAAAGTTACTGTTATTTTATTTGTGTTGCTGCTTCTATCGTCATGCAGCCTGAAGAACTTAAATCTTTCTGAACCCGAAAGCGCATCATTTGACAGCGGTAACGACAACTGCCCTAACACCGATGATATTATCGCTGATGAATATCGCGGCGTGTGGATAAACTACAATGAATTGTCAATGAAATCAGTCGGTGGCGGAACTGCCGAAGAGTTTAAAAATAAGATCGATACAATGTTTGAAAATATCAAAGCATTCGGGCTTAATACTGTTATTTTTCAGGTCAGACCCTTTTCTGACAGCTTCTGCTCCTCCGAAATTTTTCCATGGTCATCTTATATAACAGGCGAGCAGGGAAAGAATCCCGGATATGATCCGTTTCTTATAGCAACAAATGAAGCAGAAAAATACGGATTGAAAATTGAGGCGTGGATAAATCCGTACCGCGTAAGCTATAAAGATAATTTTGACGACTTAAGCGAATTAAACCCGGCTAAACAATGGTACACAGATAATCCTTTGACAGATGATCTGATAATAACGGGCAGCGGAATTTATTATAATCCATCATCAAAAAGAGCACAGAAAATAATCATCGACGGCGTTCGCGAAATAGTGAAAAATTACAATATATCGGCTATACATATGGATGATTATTTTTATCCGACCGTCGATGAAGGAATTGATGTTGATTTATATACAAATTATCGCAATGAAGGGGGTGAGCTGTCTCTTGATGATTGGCGCAGGGAAAATGTTAATACTTTTATAAGCGGGCTGTATTCCTCCGTTAAGTCAATAAAACAAGACGTGAAAGTTGTGATAAGTCCTGCAGGGGATATAGAAAAAAATTACTCAATGTTGTACGCGGACGTTTTAAAGTGGTGCTCACAAAGGGGATACGCGGACATTATTATGCCACAGCTTTATTATGGTTTTAAAAACAGCAGTAAGCCGTTTTTAAAAATGTTAAATCTATGGTCGGAGGCGGTTAAAAGCGGTAATGTTAAGCTGTGTGTAGGTCTGGCATATTATAAAAGCGGAAAAACGGACGACAATGCGGGGGACGGAATAAATGAATGGTGTGAAAACGGCAATATATGTTCAGAAGAAATAAGATATTCAAGAAGGAAGGATAATTACTGCGGTTTTTCCGTGTACTCCTATTCTTATTTATTTGCGGAAAACAAGTCGGAAAATGCCGAAAAAGAATACCTAAACATGAAAAATGTGTTATAATAATTAAAATTGATGTGGGATGTTAAGATGCAAGGATTAAAAGAATTGTTTAATAAACAACGTGTAATACTCATATTGTGTCTCGTTATTTTAACGGCGGCAATTGCACTGTTTGCCGTCAGTTCAAATAGTGCTGAGTCACTATCTGTTTTTCATTATACCGATAATAATTCCGCTGCGAAAAATATTTCTTATACTGATAATTATGGATTGGGACAGGCAAAGCTGTGTATAATAAACGTTCCTTATTCCGAAACTATACCTGCCGACAGCGTGAGTGATAAATCGGATCCGCATTGTTCACCGCTTCCGGACGGTACGATTGATTACTATGTTGATGAAAAAATCATTGATAATAAAGAATATGTGTTTCTCGGTTCAGGCAAAATAATAAAAAAAGATGAGTGCAATGTTGTTGACGGCTTTGTTTTGCCTGAAAATTCAATAAGCGTTGCCTCCGTAAACACAGAAAATCAGACAGTTTTATTGCTTAAAACTGATTGGAAAGTACCGTTTAATACAGATTTTCCCGATCAACAATACTATACCGGTTATCTTGAACGTGCATATAATGTTAAATCTTTTAATGCATCGTATTTGGATTTTACTTTTTACTACACAGACAGTGCTGTCGGAAAACTCAATTTTAACGGCAGCAAAATAATAGAACGCGGCGAATGGCTAAAAGGTGATAACGGAACTTATGTATTACGACTGTATCTTAAGACACCGGGCGTGTTTTACGGGTACACCGCTTCCTATACGGCAGACGGCAAGCTGTCAATTGTTTTCAAGGATGCGCCGGACAAACTGTCAGATGCAATCGTAGCACTTGATGCCGGCCATGGAGGTAAGGATTGCGGAACTATCGGTGTGAACGGTATATATGAGTCGGAGGTTAACCTCAATATAACTCTTTCGGTTAAGGAAAAATTGGAAAAAGCAGGAGTAAATGTTGTATTGACACGTTCCGATAATACTTTTTTGTCTGTTGATAAAAGACAGTCTATGGCTCGTTACAGCGGCGCTGATTTGTTTGTTTCGGTACATAACAATTTTTCCGAGAGTGTTTCGTCTCTTTCGGGTCCCGAAGTGTATTATTACAGATCAAATTCTGAATTGCCTGCACGTCTTATTTTAAACGGACTTGAAGAGAGTTGGAAAAATATTTATGCAGATAACCCCGGTATGAGAGCTAAAATTATACAGCCGGACGGCAGTAAGCGCTTCTTTCCGTATAAGGTTACAAGAATTGAGGAATGTCCGTCGGTTCTTGTGGAGTGTGGTTATTTTTCAAATCCTACAGAGTGTACCGTACTCAGTAACCGTAATTCACAAGAAGTTATAGCTGACGGTATAGCAAAAGGTATAATTTACTATTTGAATGATGTGATATCTGAAAATAAGACTTGATTATTTGTCGATATTTTGTTATTTTATTGTTATAAACAATAAAAGGACAGTATTATGAAAAGCCGCAGAATTTTTAAAATAATATTAATTTCAGCCGTATTGGTGATTATTCTGTCTATTCCGGCTTTTGCGACTGCAAAAAACGGTGTAGTTAAAAGTAAAGCAAACGTCAGAAGCGGGCCCGGAACTTCGTATTCATTGGTTTACAAAGATCTTCCGGCGAACACCCAAATAATTATTATCGACAGGGTCAAGTGTAACGACGGAACAACTTCTAAAGATTGGTACAGAGTTGAATTTAATTACGGCGGTAAGTTTTACGAAAACTGTTATGTTTCAACAGGACTTGTTACCGTTACAAGCGACAGCGGTATCTCGGACGAAGTCCCCGAACTCTATAAAAGCTATATAGATAAGCTTAAAAAAGCACATCCGAATTGGAATTTTAAGTTTTTATACACCGGTCTTTCGTGGGATGAGGTGCTTGAAAATGAAAACGTTAGCGGCAGAAGTGCTCTTCAAGTCCCTCCGTACGATAAAAAATACTTATCCACGACAGATAAAACATATAATCCGTCAACAGGCACTTGGACACCGATTGACGGCAAGACTTGGTTTCAAGCGTCAAGCGATGTTGTCTCATATTATCTTGATCCGAGAAACTTTTTGACAAAAGAAAGCGACATTTTCCAATTCGAAACATTGTCCTATGATAAAAATGCACAAACGCTTTCCGGCGTCGAATCAATGTTAAAAGGTACTTTTATGGAAAAATCCAAAATCAGTACCGGAGAAAAAGAGAATGTCGGAGGCTCTTGTGATTTAAATTCGGACAATAAAACCGACATAGCGGACGCCATGATGCTGTTTCAGTATTCTGCAGGCAACCTTGCTGACTTAGGCAGTAGCAAAGACATTGCCGACCTTAACGGAGACGGCGTAATTGATGTTGCCGATGCTATGATATTATTTCAATATGTAGGCGGTTCAAGAAAAACGATCGGCAATAATGCAGAGACTGATGTTACGGTAACATATGCACAGGCGTTTATGAATGCCGCTGAATCGTATGACGTCAGCCCATATCATTTGGTATCGCGAGTTATTCAGGAGGTTGGCTCTAACGGCAGTCGCTCCGTAAGCGGTACAGAGCCCGGTTATGAGGGAATATATAATTATTATAATATCGGTGCTTATCAAAGCAGCGATCCGGTAATAAATGCGCTTAAATGGGCTTCAACGCCATCATCCAATGAAAAATACTTGCGTCCTTGGAACAGCAGATATAAAGCGATACTCGGTGGGGCTAAATACATAGCTACGGGCTATATCAGTGTCGGTCAAAATACTCTGTATCTTCAAAAGTTTGATGTGGTTGCAAACGGCGGTCTGTATTCACACCAGTACATGTCAAACATAATGGCCGCAAGCTCAGAAGGAATAAGAACATATAATAAGTACAGTAATATGGGGCAGCTTTCAAATTCATTTACTTTTCTTATTCCGGTTTATGATAATATGCCGAATCTTCCTGCCGGAGTTAAGCCGACAAGATAATATTAAAAAGCTCTGAGATATCTCAGAGCTTTTTTTCGTAAAGCGTATAATCTTGATTTGCCAGAGTGTCTAAAAGTATTTTATTCGAAGTAATTTCACGTCTGCTGATAATTCCGGCAAGACCCTCATTTCCTTTCTGATGGTGGTCTGATCCGGCTGTCTTTTTTAGCCCGAATTTTTCCGCCCAAAGAGCAGCAATGTCGTTGTGTGAGTCATGTTCAATATTTCTGTTGCACACTTCAATACCGTCAAGATATTTGACATTTGTTATTTTCATTCCGAATCTGAACGGATGAGCCTGATATATCATTAAGCCGTTTTTTCGCGCAAGCGCGGAAAAGCTTGATATATTCATATTTAAAAGATCTTTATTATCTCTCAAAAAACTCTCTTCTACGCCGTAAACGAGATAATCATTCGGGTCACTATCGGAATCAAAACGAAGCTCCATGCCCAGTAATATGTTTATTCGACCATTTGCCGCTTCTTTGGCTGAATTAAAGCCCTTCAAAAAAATGTCAACTTTATCCTGCCAATTAAGACTGTCATAATTATATTTGTAATAAGTGTGTGTGCTGAAATGATCGGTTACGACTATTGTATTATATCCGAGAGATATATAGCTTTCAACTGTTTCCGCCGCCGGCATTTTACCGCAATTACTGGTTTCTTTTGTGTGCAAATGCATTTCAGTTAAATATTTATTTATCATATATACACCTCTGAAAAAACTTATTTTATTTTACAACTTTTTCGTCTGTGTGTCGATAGTTAACAGATTTTTCTGCTAAAGTTACAATATTTTTAAATTGCTTTTTTTGTGATTGTATATTATTATATTTTTAAGTTTAACTGACCTTGGAGGAAGAAATCATGAGTCCATGTAATTGCGATAAGAATAAAATCAATCTTTCGCTGATTGACGATGTGTTGGATGAATATGCAGCCGTTCCCGGCAGCCTTATTACAATACTGCAAAAAGCACAAGATATTTACGGCTATCTGCCGACCGACGTAATAAAATACATTTCAGATAAAACGGGTATAAAACCCGCTAAGATAATGGGCGTTGCGACTTTTTATACTCAATTCAGATTAAAACCCGTCGGCAAATACCTTATTATGTTGTGTAAGGGTACTGCGTGTCACGTAAACAATTCCGATCTGATTGAAAAAACTATTATAGAAACCCTCGGCATACACGACGGTGAAACAACCGACGACGGTCTGTTTTCGCTTAAAAATGTTGCGTGCCTCGGCTGCTGCAGTCTTTCTCCGGTTATGATGATTAACGGTGAAACATACGGTTCACTTACCCCGGATAAGACAAAAAAAATAATCAACGATATCAGAGATAAGGAGTGCGCCTTATGAAAATTGTAGTTGGAGAAGGCAGCTGCGGTATAGCTGCAGGAGCAGCTAAGGTCTATGACAAGCTTGCGTCTGCTTTGGACAAGAGTAACGAACTTACCATAACAGGATGTATAGGTATGTGCTTCTTGGAGCCGATTGTTGACATTTACGATAACGGCACTCTTACGCGGCTTGTAAAGGTTTCGGAAAACGACTGCGAGAGAATAGCAAAGGCAGTTAACTCCGATGATTTGTCAACGGTAGAGGACCTTAAAATATCCGAGGACGACGAGCTCTTTTTAAAAAAGCAGACTCGAATTGCTTTGAGGCATTGCGGCATTATAAATCCCGAAAAGATCAGCGACTACGAAAATACAGACGGATATAAGGCTGTAAGAAAAGTTCTTTCCGAAATGACGCCTGAGCAGGTCATTGAGGAAATCAAAATTTCCGGCCTTGCCGGTCGCGGCGGTGCCGGGTTCCCGACGTGGTTTAAATGGAATGCCGCGCGTTCTTCGGACGGTACGGAAAAATATTTGATTTGTAATGCTGATGAGGGCGACCCGGGCGCATTTATGGACAGGGCAGTTATTGAGGGCGATCCGCATAACTTGATAGAGGGTATGCTTATAGGCGCATATGCCATAGGTGCGAAAGAAGCAATTGTTTATGTAAGGGCGGAATATCCGCTTGCTATAAAACGACTCGAAAAAGCCATAAAGCAGGCAACCGAAAAAGGTTATCTCGGCAACAATATTTTCGGCAGCGGATTTTCTTGTAAAATGCGAATTAAGGCAGGAGCCGGTGCTTTTGTGTGCGGAGAAGAAACCGCGCTTATTGAGTCTCTTGAAGGTTCACGCGGTATGCCGCGCCTCAAGCCTCCTTTTCCGGCACAGGCCGGTTACTGGCACAAGCCGTCTAATATAAATAATGTTGAAACCTTTGCCAATGTTTCGTGGATAATATTAAACAGCGGAGCCGCTTTTGCCTCTATGGGAACCGCCGACAGTAAGGGTACAAAGGTATTTGCGCTTACAGGTAAAATTAAAAAAGGCGGTCTTGTTGAGATTCCGATGGGAAAAACCTTACGTGATGTTATCTTTGACATCGGTGGAGGAATTAAATCAGATAAAAAATTTAAAGCCGTTCAGATGGGCGGTCCTTCCGGCGGATGTATTCCGAATGACTTACTTGATACCGTTATTGATTATAAAGCACTCGGTGCTACTGGGGCAATTATGGGCTCGGGCGGTATGGTTGTTATGGATGAGAGCACGTGTATGGTCGGTATGGCGAAATTCTTCCTTGATTTTACCGCTAAAGAGTCATGCGGTAAATGTGTGCACTGCCGTCTCGGAACAAAGCGTATGCTTGAAATCCTTACGCGAATAGTTGACGGTAAAGGGGATGAAGGCGATATAGAGCTACTTGAGGAGCTTTGCTATGCCGTTAAAGATGGTGCGCTTTGCGGCCTTGGGCAAACTGCGCCTAACCCGGTGCTTACGACGCTTAAATATTTCAGGAATGAATATGAAGCGCATATTAAAGATAAAAAATGCCCTGCCGGCGAATGCACAGCGTTGGTTACTTATAAAATAGATAAAAATAAATGTGTCGGATGTACATTATGTGCAAGGAACTGTCCTGTATCTGCAATAAGCGGTACTGTGAAAAAACCGCACGAAATAGATTCGCTTAAATGCATTAAGTGTGGTAAATGTAAAGAAAACTGTCGTTTCGGTGCGATAGAGGTGTTATGATGAAAGAAATCAGTGTTATTATTGACGGTAAAAAAATAAAAGTACCCGAAGGCACTACCGTGTTACGGGCTGCTGCCGACAACGGCATAGAAATACCGAATCTCTGTTTTGACGGAAGAGTTGAGCTGTACGGTGCCTGCGGACTTTGTGTTGTTGAGGCTGAGGGAATACCGAAGCTTTTACGTGCTTGCTCAACAAAGCTTAATGACGGTATGATTATACATACTGAAAGTGAGCGAATCCTGCGTGCCCGTAAAACGGCTTTAGAGCTTCTTTTATCGGATCATGACGGAGACTGTAAAGCACCGTGTACACTCGCTTGCCCGGCTAATACGGACTGTCAAGGGTATGTGGGGCTTATTGCAAACGGGGAATATAAAGAAGCGGTTAAGCTGATAAAAGATAAAATTCCTCTGCCGTCATCCATAGGTAGAATCTGTCCGCATCCTTGTGAAAAAAAGTGCAGAAGACAATTTGTTGACGAACCTATTTCAATAGCCGGTCTCAAAGCTTTTGCTTCGGATATGGATATGGCAAGCAACGACAAGTATGTGCCTTACGTCGAGCCTGACACAGGCAAACGTGTTGCAATTGTCGGCGGCGGGCCGGGAGGACTGACAGCCGCCTATTTTCTCAGGAGGCTGGGGCACAGCGTCAGTGTGTTTGATATGATGCCGAAAATGGGCGGAATGCTCCGATACGGTATACCTGAGTACAGACTGCCTAAAAAGCTTCTTGACAGAGAAATTTCACAGATAGAAGCTCTCGGAGTTAATTTAAAAAATAATGTTAAGCTCGGCCGCGACATTGAACTTGAAGAATTACGACACGATTTTGATGCCGTAGTTGTAGCTGCCGGAGCTTGGAAAAGCAGCTCAATGAGAATTCCCGGTGAAGAATTGAACGGTGTTTTTGGTGGTATTGATTTCTTGCGAGAAGTGTCGCTTGGGAATGCTCCGGTAATAGGCAAAACTGTTGCCGTTATAGGCGGCGGAAACACCGCAATGGATGCGTGTCGCACCGCAGTTCGTCTCGGGGCTGAAAAGGTTTATGTTATTTATCGCCGTACAAGAAATGAAATGCCTGCCGAAGAGCTTGAGATAACTGAAGCAACCGAAGAGGGTGTTGAGTTTAAATTTCTTAATAACCCCATTGAATTTATTGGCGAAAACGGAAAGCTAAAAGCTGTGAATCTGCAAAAAATGAAGCTCGGCGAGCCGGATTCTGGCGGAAGGCGCAGGCCTGAACCGATTGTCGGTGACACGGAAATGTTATATCTGGACTCTGCTGTTATGGCTATCGGTCAACATCCGGATTTATCAGGTCTTGACGGTTTGGATACGACAAAACGTAATACTATATTTGCCGATGAGGGAACATTCAGAACGTCACTTGACGGAGTTTTTGCAGTAGGTGACATTACAAATAAAGGCGCTGATATTGCAATTTCGGCTATCGGAGAAGCACAAAAAGCAGCCGTGGTCATTGACAGATTTTTAAATGGCGAAAGCGTAAAATACAAAAAGCCTTTCCGAGTTGAAAGAGAATTGCCATCGGATTATTTTGTCCGATTTGAAAAAGCAAAACGCCAGACTGCAGATGTTTTACCTGCACTCGAGAGGAAAAACAGCTTTAAGGAAGTCTCTAAGGGATTTACCGAGGAGCAGGCCAAAGCCGAGGCGATGCGCTGCCTTGAATGCGGTTGCCATGATTTCTTTGATTGTAAGCTTATAAAGTATGCAAATAAATACAATGTTAAGCCGGAAAAATTTAATGGAACGAAGCACAGCAGAAACAATGAAAACAAATCTTCGCTAATAATAAGAAATGTTGACAAGTGCATTCTTTGCGGACTTTGCGTCAGAGTCTGTGACGAAGCAATGGGCAATACGGCATTAGGTCTTATCGGTCGCGGATTTGATACTGTTGTTTCGCCTGAGTTTGGACTGCCACTCGAAAAAACGGATTGCTCTTTTTGCGGTCAGTGCGCGGTTGTTTGTCCGACGGGTGCAATTATCGAAAAGCAGCCGTGTGTCAAAAACCTTACCGTTAAGGAAGAAATCGTAAATTCTGTGTGTAATCTTTGCTCCGCACTTTGCAAAACCGAAATCCACAAAATCGGAAATACTGTAATTCGAATTAAACCGTCAGGGGAAAACGGTCTGCTGTGCAAAGCGGGTAAGTTCTCTGTGTTTGCCCTTAACGACTTAAAAGCCCAGGCGTTAACTAACCAAAGAAAAATGCTGCAAGCGGTCAAAAAGATTGTTTCGGAGGCTGACAGAAGTAATATTTCGGTTGTTCTCGGTCCATCTGTCACCGTGGAAGAAATCAAGTCTGCATTTAATATTACAGATAATGTTTTTGCAGAGCTTAATCCGTCTGCCGCTGCATTCAGAGCTTTTGAAAAATACGGGGTAAAATCAGTTGATGATATGCCTTATAATGATGTATGTATTCTTGTAAAGAGCACATTCGATAATGTTAAAAAAAGCACTTTAATTGCAATTGACTTTAAACAAAATGCGGAAGCCGATATTTCAATAGTGTGCACGCCTTTTGTCTCAGACAGCGGAACATATATTGATACTGATGGTATTAAGCATTTGAATTGTGCGGTAAACAGTGCTCTGCCGACGGCTTTGTCGGTTATGAAGGCACTTGTAATCAAAAACTTTGATGAAAAATCCGAAGATGTTCATGAAAGCTCAGCGATTCACAAAGAAATAATCAGAAAGGGCGGAGCGTACAGGCAGAACCTAAGCGATTCGTTTGTAAAGACTTTTACAGATATTTACTAAAATATTTATCTGTGAGATTTATAAAGGAGTTTTCACTATGAAAAGAAAAACAAGTAAATTTTTTGCAGCGTTAATATCGGTAATTGTTGCCGTTTCGGTATTGACTGTTACTGGTTTTGCTGCGGACACAAAGGGCCTTTCGTCGGGTCTTAAAAAATATCTTTCAAATCCCGAAAACACACAATTTGATTTTTCGGATACCTCGGTTGTTGACAATGACGCCGATTGGACTGTTTTTGTACTTTCAAGATGCGGTGAAAAAGATGTATATCCGGAATATTCGGAATACATAAATAACGCAGTCAAAGAAAATTATGCGTCATTAAAGCCGAGTGATTTAGCAAGAATTGCGCTCTCGGTTAAAGCGTATGGATTGGATCCTGAAAATATCGGAGGAAAAGACCTCATTTCCGCACTGAAGTCAGTTGATTATTCCTCTCAAACCTATATGAGCAGCATTACTTATCCTCTTACGGCTCTTAACTTTGCAGAAGAAAATATAAGTGCCGAGATGCTTGATACAATGCTTAAAACAATAATAGCCGGTCAGCAAAGCGACGGTGGATTCCCTTATTGCACCGTAGATATGGGATACGGAATATCATCGGACGTTGATACAACCGCTATGACCGTTCAGGCCTTGGCTAAATACTATAATACCGATGAAAGAGTTAAAGACTCTGTTGACAAAGCCCTCGCTTATATCAAAACCCAACAGTTTGATGACGGTTCTTTTGGATATGTGGCTTGGAACTCTAAAAGCGGTGAGAGCACATCTCAGGTGATAATCGCACTTTGCATGCTTGGAATTGATCCCACGGGAAGCGAATATTCTAAAGCCGACGGCAACCCCGTGTCTGCATTGGCTCAGTTCGTCGATTCTTCTACGGGTGCGGCGCTTGACTACAGCAATCAGCCGAATACACTTTCTTCTTATCAAATGCTTATGGCTCTTAATTCATACGAGAGATTAAAAAACGGCGAGGCCAACATTTACACATTTGAGCATGCTCCGACTCCGGAACCCGGCTCTGATAAGACGTCAGGTACTACATCGGTTACCAAAACCGAAACGGCTGAAGCAACAACCGTTAAGACTGTCGACATTCCGAGAACAGGCAGTTCAAACATAATTTTAATGTCTTCTGCCGCTTTAATGGTACTTTCGGGTGTCATTATTGCTTCAAAAAAGAATAATGAAGAGCAGTAATCTCAAAAGGCTCTGTTATGTTGTTTTAGTCTTTATATTAGCATTTTCAATGTCTTCATGTAAACGTGAAGACATTGTTTCTGATACAGTTGTTGACAGCACAGAAAGTACGTCGCTGTGTGAAACAGAATCCGCAACCGAAAATGTCGATGAAAGCTTTAGTGCTGATTCGGAACCGGCGAGTGAATTACGCTCTATCGAAAAAAATTCAGCCAAACAGAAGCACATAAAAAATGATAACGGCACTGTTAAGGAGACTGACGACAACAATAACGTCGGCACCGATGCGGAACAAATTGAAAACAATACAGCTAACACTTATACATTATCAATAACCTGCATTAATGCGGTTAACTATGCGAACAGCCATAATATGTCTTTGCCTGCCGCAATTCCGTCTGACGGTGTAATACTAAAATCTGTTACAGACGAATTTAACACCGGAGATTCTGTTATGAGAGTGTTAAAAAGCACATTAAAGGCTAACGGCATTTCTTATCAGATTACATCAGGAGGATATGTAAGAAGTATAAGCGGTCTTGCAGAATTTGATTGCGGTCAGGGAAGCGGATGGATGTATAAGGTTAACGGTGTGCTGCCAAATGTTTCATGCAAAAGCTACAAGCTGACGAACGGTGACAAAATAGAGTTCGTTTTTACATGTAACCTCGGTAATGATGTTTGATTTTTACTATAAAAAGCTTCGGGTGATATTCTTTTCACCCGAGGTTTTTCTTTTTTTATCCATTGTTTTGTTAACAAAGTGTAAATTTCGTTGATAAATCAGTGTTTTTACTTGTCTATTATTTTTTGCTATGCTATTATATTAAAATATAAAAGTAAATTTGGAGTGACCGTTTTTGTTAATAACCGAGACATTTAAGGACAACGGATTGTCAACGTCATTTGAAGTTTTTCCGCCTAAAAATAATGCACCTTATAAGCCGGTAGAGGACGCCGTTGATAAGCTTGCCGTTTATCGTCCCGACTTCATCAGCGTTACATACGGGGCAGGCGGGGGTACATCTGTTAATACTCCGAAAATAGCCGCTCATATACAAAATGACCTCTCTATTCCTGCACTTGCTCACCTTACGTGTGCTTCTTCTACCAAAAAAGAGCTTGACAAAATTATAAACGATCTCGGTGCTGCCGGCGTTAATAATATACTTGCTCTTCGCGGAGATCTTCCGGACGGATATGACCCTGATAATCCCGATTATTATCATTACGCATATGAATTGATTGAAGCTATTAAATCAAAAGGTGACTTTTGCATAGGTGCTGCATGCTATCCGGAATGTCACCCGGAAGCCGAAAGTCTGCAAAAGGATATTGAAAATTTAAAAATAAAAGTTGACAGCGGCGTCGATTTTTTAGTTACACAAATGTTTTTTGATAACAATGTAATGTACAGCTTTCTTTACAGAGCATTGAAAGCGGGCATAGATGTTCCGGTTATAGCAGGCGTTATGCCTGTAATTAACGCTAAACAAATTAAGCGTTCCTGCGCTCTTTCTCAGACCTCATTACCGCCGCGATTCAGACGTATGATGGACAGATTTATTGATAATCCGGAAGCTTTAAAGCAAGCCGGTATAGCATACGCCACGGAGCAAATAATAGATTTGATATCTAACGGCGTAAGTGGCATACACATATATACAATGAATAAACCGGAGGTTGCCGGAAAGATAATGGAGAACTTGTCCTCGGTACTTTCTGCGAGGTGATTTACATGTTCGGCTACGTAAGGATTTATAAGCCTGAGCTTAAGATTAAAGATTACGAAATCTATAAAGCCGCTTATTGCTCGGTATGTCGTGCGCTCGGAAGACATTACGGCGTTATTGCAAGAGGTCTTTTGAGCTATGATGCAACTTTTCTTTATTTGTACAGAGCTGCAATTTCCGAAGTTGCGGATTGCAAATACGAAAAAGGTGTGTGTCCGTTTAATCCTCTCAAGAAATGCGGCTATATATGCGGGCAAGACAAAGCGTTTGAGTTTGTTGCGTCGGTTACAGTAATTTTATCGTATTTTAAATTGATTGACAGTATTAACGACAGCGGCTTTTTCAAAAGATCTTTTTGTCGACTCGCATTACTGTATATGAAAAGAAAATATAAAAAAGCAAAAGCTCTTTATCCGAATTTGTGTGCCGTTATAGAAAAAACTATGAACGAACAAGCTCAAATTGAAAATGAAAAGACCTTATCAACAGATCTTGCGGCCGATCCAAGTGCAAAGGCTTTGGCTGCTATAATGACTTACGGCATACAAAACGAAGAAAAGAGACTCATATCGAAAAGAGTCGGTTATTGCCTCGGCAGATGGGTATATCTGACCGATGCATACGATGATATTACAAAAGATTTAAAGAGTCATAATTACAATCCGTTCATTGAGAAATATAAGATTGAAAGCAAAGCGTTTGATCGTGAACCTATAATCAAATCATTGCGGCTTACCGCAAATGAAGCTGCGCTTGCTTTTAATTTGCTCGATATAAAATGCTATAAAGAAATTCTTGAAAACATTATTTTTGATGGTCTTGAGAATCAACAAAAAATGATTACTGAAAAAGATAAAGAGGTGAGCAGATAAATGAATACAGATCCGTACAGAGTTCTTGGTGTCGGCAGAAATGCCTCAAACGATGAAATAAAAGAAGCATACCGAACGTTATCCAGAAAGTATCAGTCGGACAATTATTCAAGCAGTCCGCTCTCCGATATTGCCGAGAAAAAAATGGATGAACTTGACAGAGCATACGATGCCATCATGGCCGAACGCTATGGAGACAACGCTGCATCTTATGGTCCTTCTTACAACACTTCCGCTCAACACAACGGTTATTACGGTGCTGATAACGGCTATGGAAATTCACAGTATCCGGATGTAAGAGCGCAAATTCGGTCCGGAAGAATTGATGATGCTGAAACGATTCTTGACGGTATTCCGAAGGATATCAGAAATGCCGAGTGGTATTTTTTAAAAGGTCAGGTTCAGCAGAGGCGCGGTTGGTTTGATGAAGCATATAAAAATTACTCCACCGCTTGCAGTATGGAACCTCAGAATCGAGAATACACAGATGCTTTTAACAATTTGAATAATAACGCATCAGGCGGATACCGTACTTCTCATGAAAAAGGAACAGGGTGTAGTGCTTGTGACATTTGTTCGGGACTTATGTGTGCCGATTGCTGTTGCGAATGTATGGGCGGCGATTTAATCCCATGGTGCTGAGCTATGAATAAGAGCTTTTATAAAAATTCGACGAAAACCGCAATCGGCGGTATTATTGCTGCTTTGTCAATTGTTCTTATGCTTTTGACTTCGGCGATACCGACACTTACGTATGCCATACCTGCTATTGCCGGCCTTTTGCTTGTTATAATAGTTATTGAAGTTAACAAAAAATGGGCTTTCGGTGTTTATTTCGTAGTCGGCTTGCTCTCGATGTTGCTTGTTGCCGATAAAGAGGCGGCCGTTATGTATGTGATGTTTTTCGGCTACTATCCGATTATTAAGGCTATGGTTGAGAAAAAACTCAACAAAGCACTGTCTTGGACCGTTAAATTTATAATATTTAATATCTCAATGATATTGGCGTTTTTGATTGTCACCTATGTATTCAAGGTGCCGTTTGAAGAGATGAAAAAGTATGGTGCCGCGGCCGCTTGGATTTTGTTGGCTCTCGGCAATGTTGTGTTTTTAATCTATGATATAGCTCTTACGCGACTCATTACTTTATATATGCTGAAGTGGCGTAAAAGCTTTAAAAGGATATTTAAATCATAAACGGAACTTTTTTTACGCTTGTTTCTCTTTTCAAAAGAGAAAATATGAGTTATAATATAAAAAAACATTTCGGAGGTTAATTATGCTTTCTAAAGAAAGAGTACTTGAGGTATTAAAAGAAGCAGGTGTTTTACAGGAAGGACATTTCCTTTTAACATCAGGCAGACACTCAAATAAATATCTTCAGTGTGCAAAGATTTTCTGTAATACAAAGTACAGCGAAGAGCTCTGCGCAGATCTTGCTAATAAGTTCAAAAATGACGATGTGGAAGTAGTAATCGGCCCCGCCATGGGAGCAGTCCAAATGGCGTATGAAGTCAGCCGCGCTCTCAAATGTAAAAACTTTTTTACCGAACGTGACGAAAACGGCAAGATGACTCTCAGACGAGGCTTTGTTATTGAGAAGGGTCAGCGTGTTCTTGTTGTAGAGGATGTTGTGACCACAGGCGGCTCTGTTCGAGAAGTAATAAATCTTGTCAAAGAAGCAGGCGGTGTTGTTGTCGGTGTTGGTTCTATTGTAGACAGAACCGACGGAAAAATTGATTTCGGCGTTCCGTATAAGGCTGTATATTCGGCTGACGTTGTTTCGTGGGAAGCTGATAATTGTCCGCTTTGCCGTGAAAGCGGATTACCGCTTGTCAAGCCCGGCAGCAGAAAGATAAAATAAAATGTCCGACTCAAGCCGTAATTTGCACGAAAACCATCGAGCAAGAGTAAGGAAAAGATTTGAACACGAAGGTTTGAAAACTTTTGCCGACCATAATGTGCTTGAACTTTTACTTTTTTATTCCATTCCGCAAAAGGATACAAATGATATTGCTCACAGATTGCTTGACGAATTCGGCTCTCTTTCGGCTGTGTTTGATGCACCTAAAGATGTGCTTATGAATGTTGTCGGTGTAGGAGAGAATACAGCTACCTTAATTAAGCTTATGCCGGAACTGTTTTCTCGTTATGAGCAGGATAAAATCAAAAACGAAAGTATTGTTCTTGATTCTGCTGAGGCTGCCGGTAAATATTTTATGTCGCGGTTCATCGGGGCTAATACCGAAAAGCTTTATGCTGTTTGTCTTGATAATAATTGCAAAGTGAAAAAGTTTATTGAAGTTTCGGAAGGTAATCCTGATTACACCGATCTTAATATGCGAAAGCTTGTAAGTGAGGCTATCAACACAAATTCCTCTTCGGTAATTATATCGCATAATCATCCGTCAGGAGTTGCGGCTCCTTCTGCTGCCGACGTTGATGCGACGCGAGCCCTTATTTTGATGCTTAAAAAGCTTGGAATTAGGGTAAATGACCATATAATAGTTGCAGGAAAAAATTACTTTTCAATGGCAACCAGCCGAAAATTCGAGTATTTGTTTATGTAATAAAAAACGCTCTCAAATGAGAGCGTTTTTTAATTGTTGATTTTGAATCGATATTAAATATATTTTTTTATTTTCTGATTTATTTTTTCGCGATTTTCAAGCAGCCAAGAATTACTGTGCGGATATTCGGAAAAGGTTATAGGCTTGTCTGTAGAATCCTCCATAAGCTTAACAACGGCTTCTTTTCCGATTTTTGTTTCTAAAAGCTGCAACGCCATCATATCCTGCAGTCCGTCATAAAACACATTTAGCCTCAGGGAATTTAATGGCGTAAAGTTATCTCCCGGATAAACTACGAAAGAATCTCCCGAAGCAAAAGCTTTTCCGGCATCGGTCACCTTGTATGGGTCAATAGGCTTTCTGGAATACTGACTGAAGTAAAAATTGTAGCCCCAGTGAAGAAATCCTTTGACTGAGTATTTGTACATTTGGTAACCGAGAATTCTGTTCCTGACAGACGGCATTGAAAAAAATCTGTTAGAAACATTTTTTGACGATTGTGCGCTGCAATAATATGTCCAAAGCTCTTCGGTTTTTCCTATAAAGCTATCAATATAGTCATTAGCAGGTATCGGGTAGCGAACATTGCAAATTTTAGCAAGCGGATAAGAAGACATAGCATCTATTATTTTGTATTCCGGGAAAAGATGATGGATTATTCTGCTTGCTTTTTTATATGACATAAGACAACTGAACGGGGGCTCATCAGATACATGAACCAATATATTGTTTTCAAGATTTTCTTTTCGCAAAAAACTTTTTAACGCAAAGGCAAATTGACGTAAAAAGTGTTTGTATTCAATTCCGGTTGCTTTTGTGTTCCACCCGAAGATTTTCTCCTCTTTCCCATTTACGCAAGCTTCTATTTTAGGCGCGTGTTTCGCTCCCCATTGTGTGAAAAAGTGTGACAACTCAAAGTATTCGATTCCACACTCTTTAGAGATGCTTATCCACTTTTTCAATAGCGAAAAATCAAAAGAGTAAGCACCGTTTCCGGCAGTATTTATCTTAACGAGTTGAACGGTAGGACGTTCCTTGCCGATTTCGGTATCAAGCGGCGGTGTGAAAATCGGTGTTAAAACGCAGTTCATACCGTATTTTACGGCTTTATTTAAATAATTACGCAATGTTTCCCAATATTCATCGGTAAATGCTTTGAAGCCGTAATACGTCATAAGGCAGTCGGTGTGAATCCAATTTGTGTAAATAAGAGTTTGCTTTGGCAAAAGTGCGTCAATTACTTCAACAGATAACTCTGTTTTATATGAGATGCTCTTTGTTCTTGCTGTTACTACTATATTGTGGTTGCCGCTCGGTAAAAGTTTTTCCCCGCTAGGAGAAATTTCAATCCAAAAGGCGAAGGTTCCGGAAGAGTCAAAAGAACAGCCTTCGGAAACAGGAAGTAAAAGATCTGGATATAGTCCCGGTACTTTTTTTATGTAAAAGTTATCGGTTCTTTTCGGTGCCGCCAAGTCGCTAGGCACGTTTTTGACAACTGAGATGTTAAGAAAATCATTTAGCGAGGAGGCTATATCAATATTTGTAAATTCACTATCAGTTATATCTAAAGCTATTTGAAAAGACTTTTTTTCATTTTTCAGCATTGAAAAATGCTTTAACTCCGTGAGGTCCGATACATCTGAATCGATAAAAATTTTTTCAAGTGATGAGACTGCTTTAATTGATTTTAACAAAATTAACACATCCGGATACTTTTTTGTCTATTTTACAAAAAATTGAGTCGTTTGTAAAGCCGCAATTGTGTTATAATTTGCTTGCACATATTAAACAGTAATGGTAAAATATATGTCTGTGAAAAAATTTGTGAGGGTGAATAGTTTGAAATACAGAGAAAATCTCAGAAACGTAGCCATTATAGCTCACGTTGACCACGGTAAAACTACACTTGTGGATCAGCTCTTAAGACAGAGCGGTACATTTAGGGATAATGAGGTGGTTCAGGAGCGCGTTATGGATTCAAATGATATTGAACGCGAGCGCGGAATTACCATTCTTTCCAAAAATACATCTGTTCATTATAAAGGAATAAAAATCAATATTGTCGATACTCCCGGTCATGCCGATTTCGGCGGTGAGGTTGAACGTATACTCACAATGGTTGACGGTGTTCTTTTGCTTGTTGATGCCTTTGAGGGCTGTATGCCGCAGACAAGGTTTGTTTTAAAAAAGGCACTTGCACTTAATAAAAAAGTAGTAGTTGTTGTTAATAAGATTGACAGGCCGGGGGCTCGTCCTGCCGAAGTTATAGACGAGGTCCTTGATTTGTTTATTGAACTCGGCGCGAATGACGATCAGCTTGAGTTCCCGGTTATATATGCTTCCGCTAAAGACGGATATGCATCGCATAATCCCGATGACAGAAGCGGTGATATGCGACCGCTTTTTGAAGAAATTATCAGTGAAATTCAGCCGCCTGAGGGCGATGTTGACGATCCGCTTCAGTGTCTTTTCTCAAGCTTGGATTATGATGATTATATCGGACGTATAGGTGTCGGCAGAGTCCAGCGCGGCAGAATAACGGTTAATGATAAAGTCGTGCTCTGCAGAACCGACGGTACGCAGGAAAACGTCAAAATCTCTCGCCTTTATCAGTTTGAAGGCCTTAAAAGAGTTGAAGTTAATGAGGCTGCTGCAGGAGATATTATTTGTGTTTCCGGTATAGCGGACCTCAATATCGGGGAGACTATATGTGACCCCGAATGTGTAGAACCATTGCCTTTTGTTAAAATAGACGAGCCTACTCTTTCAATGAACTTTATGGTAAATGACAGTCCGTTTGCAGGCAGAGAAGGAAAATTTGTTACTTCTCGCAATCTTCGTGACAGATTGTTTAAAGAAGTTGAAACTAATGTCAGCATGAAGGTTGAGGAGACTGATTCCACAGACTGCTTTAAGGTTTCCGGCAGAGGCGAACTACATCTTTCTATTCTTATTGAGACAATGAGACGTCAGGGATATGAGTTTCAGGTTTCTCGTCCGCAGGTTATCACAAAGGTTGAAAACGGGCAGCTTTTAGAGCCTATTGAACTTTTGATAATTGAGGTACCCGAGGAATATGTAGGGACTGTAATGCAGAAAATAGGCTCCAGAAGAGGCGAACTCGAGAATATGGGAACGCGCGACGGCGGTTCAACACATCTGGAATTTAAAATACCTGCAAGAGGTCTTATCGGTTATCGTTCCGAGTTTATGACAGATACCAACGGTAACGGCATTATGAATAACGTGTTTTCGGGATATGAGCCTTACAAGGGCGATATTGAAACCCGTGAGCGTGGTTCGATAATCGCTCATGAAACAGGCGAGAGCACAGGCTACGGTCTGTTTAATACGCAGGACAGAGGTCGACTTTTCATAGGTCCCGGTGTTGAAGTTTACGAGGGTATGATTGTCGGCGAAAGCTCACGAAACGAGGATATTGTTTGTAATGTTTGCAAAAAGAAGCAAATGACCAATACCCGTGCGGCAGGCTCTGACGATGCACTTCGTCTTGTTCCTCATACCGTGCTCAGCCTTGAACAGTGTATGGAGTTTATCAAAGATGATGAACTTTTGGAGGTCACTCCCGAATCTTTAAGGCTCCGTAAACGTATACTCGCAAAGGATCAGCGACTTAAACAGCAATTCAGAAAGAAGTGATTGTTTGATTATAGATTTCCATACTCATGTTTTTCCCGACAAAGTTGCGGCTAAGGCACTTCCTAAGCTTGCTGCGGGTTCAGGTGGTATGGAGCCTGTTTATGATGCAACCGTTGACGGTCTTGAATCGTTTCTTAGTAAAAACTGTATAGACAAAGCGGTTGCCCTCAACATTTCTACTAATACGCATCAGCAAAAAAGTGTCAACGACTTTGCTGTTTCGCTTCTTAAAAGTGACAGAATAATTCCCTTCGGAAGCGTCCATCCCGACAGCCCCGATGTTTTCGACGAATTGGAAAGGTTAAAAGCGGCCGGTATAAAAGGAATTAAACTTCATCCCGACTATCAAGGCTTTTTCGTGGACGAAAAACGTATGCTGCCGATTTATAAAAAGATTTCGGAGCTTGGCTTTATTACCGTATTTCACGCCGGTGTTGACATAGGATTTCCGGAGCCGGTGCATTGCACACCTACGATGCTTTTGAGAGTCTTAGACGCTTTCGGTGACGCACCGGTTGTTGCCGCGCATTTCGGCGGATATCTTCTGTGGAAAGAAGTTTATGATGTTCTCTGCGGCACCGATATTTATCTTGATACCGCGTTTTCATCGGGCAAAATGCCTCCGCGATACGCAAAAGAAATTATCGACAAACATTCTCCCGATAGGATTTTGTTCGGCAGTGATATGCCTTGGAGTTCTTCTGTTAATGAAGTTAACTTTATTAAAAGTCTTGGATTAAATGCTCGGGATGAAGAGAAAATATTGTCGGGTAACGCTGAAAGGCTGTTAAATTTATAATAAATAAAATAACCTCTTGACTAATTTCGGTTAAGAGGTTACAATTATGCCATTACGCTTTAACAGATAAAAGCTTTAAAGCACAAAATCATTAAAGAGGAATGAAGAGATGGAAAATAACACCGTTTTATGGATTACCATTGCAGCATACATAATTTGTCTTGTTGTAATAGGTATTGTGGAAGGCAAAAAGGCAAAAAGCATTGCCGATTTGACGGTAGGCGGCAGAAATGCAGGCGCATGGCTTTCGGCATTGTCTTACGGAACAGCTTATTTTTCGGCTGTAATGTTTGTAGGATATGCGGGCAAAACAGGCCTTAGCTTTGGACTTTGGGGCGTTCTTGCAGGTCTCGGAAATGCTGTTTTCGGCTCATTACTCGCATGGCTCGTATTAGCGAGAAGAACGCGCGAGATTTCCGGAAGACTTAAAATACATACAATGCCCGATTTCTTTGAAAAAAGATATAACAGCAGAGCCATGAGAATTTTTTCGGCTGTGGTTATCTTTGTATTTCTTATTCCGTATTCGGCATCAGTTTACAGCGGTCTTGCCAGCGTTGCTGATGTTTTACTCGGAATAGACGATACGATTTTCCTTATAATAATTGCCGTTCTTGCAATACTTTTGGTAACTCTCGGCGGCTATCTTGTACAGGCACGTGCCGATTTTGTGCAGGGTATTGTTATGATGTTCGGTGTTGTTTTCCTGATAGTTGCAATTGTAAGATGTGATAAGGTCGGCGGAATTGACGGCCTAATTGAATATGCGCATACAGACGCAGGTCTGCCGAAATTAAACGGTTCGCAATGGGTTTCGCTTATGGCAACGGTTCTTATGACAAGCTTCGGTACATGGGGTCTTCCGCAAATGATACAGAAATACTTTGGTATAAAGGACGACAAACAGGCGAAAAGGGGAGTTGTTATATCAACCTTTTTTGCATTGCTTGTTGCGGGCGGTGGATACTTTATCGGTTCCCTTTGCCATCGCTTCTTCACGGTAGGGGTAGATATGCCGTCAGCCGATTACATTGTACCTAATATGCTTAAAGCCGCTAATCTTTCTTCAATACTTCTCGGAATAATAGTTGTGCTTTTGCTGTCGGCTTCGGTTTCGACGCTTTGTTCCATAACTCTTTCGGCAAGCTCTACGCTTACCATTGATCTTGTTGCGACGAAAATAAAGCCTGATATTGACGATAAAGGGAAAAGCAGGCTTACAAAAATTTTCTGTGTGCTGTTTATTATACTTTCTTACGTGGTCGCAAATACGAAGACCCCGATACTTGATATGATGAGCTATTCTTGGGGCATAATCTCCGGCTCGTTCCTTGCTCCGTATGTACTCGCTCTGTACAGTAAAAAGCTTAATAAGCAGGGCGCGTGGGCAGGCATTATAGCCGGATTTGTAATTGCGATAATTCCTGCCGGATGCAAAATACTTAACCTCTGCGGTGTAAATAGCAGTCTTGTTTTAAAATTACTTGCACAAGGGCCGCTTTATGCGTGCATAGCTATGATAGCTTCAATAATTATGTGCCTTGTTGTAAGCTTTGTCACAAAAAACAAAACAGATAAAGAAAATGTCGAATTCTTTTATAATGGTGTTGTAGACAATGAATAATTATGCTATAATTATTTAAATTTATATATTCTGCCGCAGCTGATAACTGCGGCTTGTTGTCTGTATAAATTCAGAAGATTGGAAATGGTAAAATGTTTTTTCAAAAAGATGTCGAAACAATGAAAAGAAAGGATATTGAGGCTCTTCAGCTCGAAAAGCTTCGTCATATGGTAGATTATTGTTATCGTAATGTTCCTTTCTACACAAAAAAGCTTGATGAAGCTCATGTTACGGCTGATAAAATCAAGTCCCTTTCTGACATTAAGTACATACCTCCTACAACCAAGGCAGATTTGCGAGACAATTATCCGTTTGGGATGTTTGCAGTGCCCATGAGCGATATTGTCAGAATCCATGCTTCATCCGGCACTACCGGTAAACCGACCGTTGTAGGGTATACAAAAAAAGACCTTGATATGTGGTCGGATTGTGTTGCTCGTATCGCCGTAGCGGCAGGGGCAACAAAAGAAGATATAGTTCAGATTTCTTTCGGTTATGGTATGTTTACCGGTGCTCTTGGGCTTCATTGCGGTCTTGAAAAAATAGGATGTGCCGTTGTTCCGAATTCGAGCGGCAATACGGAAAAAGCTCTAATGTTTATGCGCGATTTTAAGACCACCGCGCTTGTAGCTACACCTTCGTATGCCCTTTATATGGCAGAAACCGCAAAAAAACTCGAATATCCAATGAGTGATTATCATCTGCGTCTCGGTCTTTTCGGTTCCGAAGGATGCACACCTGAAATGAGAACACAAATCGAAAAAGGCTGGGGACTTTTTGCAACCGATAACTACGGAATGAGTGAGCTTATAGGTCCGGGTGTTTCGGGTGAATGTACCGAGAGATGCGGCCTTCACATTAACGAGGACCATTTCCTTGTTGAGGTTGTTGACCCGGAAACTCTTGAACCCGTTGACGAGGGTGAGGACGGTGAACTTATTGTAACGCCGCTTTCCAAGGAGGCTTTCCCGTTATTGAGGTACAGAACAAGAGACATTTCCAATGTTATATATGAACCTTGCAAATGCGGAAGAACATTTGCGAGGATGGAAAAAATTAAGGGCAGAAGCGACGATATGCTTAAAATACGCGGAGTTAACGTATTCCCGTCACAAATTGAGAGCGTACTTGTCGGAATGAAAAATGTCAGTCCGCATTATCAGCTTATCGTCAGAAGAGAAGGCTTTGCGGATACTCTTGAAGTTCAGGTTGAGCTTTCCGATAATTCTCTTCTTGAAAGTTTCGGTATGATTCAGGATCTCCAGAATTCCATAAAACATAATCTTCATACGGTTCTCGGCATTCAGTGTAAGGTCAGCATTGTAGAGCCGATGACAATTGAGAGATTTGTCGGCAAAGCAAAAAGAGTGATAGATTTAAGACACGAAAAAGACTAATTTGGGGTGAAATAATGAGTAAAAAACTTTTAATCGGTAATGAGGCAGTCGCCCGCGGACTTTATGAGGGCGGCCTTAGGGTAGCTTCAAGTTATCCCGGTACGCCAAGCACAGAAATAACGGAATGCATCGCAAAATATGATGATGTTTACAGTGAATGGGCTCCTAATGAAAAAGTAGCCATGGAGGTTGCTATCGGTTCATCTATCGCCGGTGCGCGTTCTTTCTGCGGTATGAAACACGTTGGGCTTAATGTGGCTGCTGATCCGTTGTTTACCGCTTCTTATACAGGTGTTAATGCAGGTATGGTTATAGCTGTTGCCGATGATCCGGGGATGCATTCCTCACAGAATGAACAGGACAGCCGTCATTACGCAAAAGCTGCTAAGATGTTGATGCTTGAGCCGTCGGACTCCGAGGAATGTCTTGAGTATGCCAAAGCGGCTTATGAGCTTTCGGAAAAGTTTGATACTCCCGTCATATTAAGATTGACAACAAGAGTCGCCCATTCAAGAAGCATAGTTAATATCGGTGAAAGAAACGATATAGGCGTTAAGGAATATGTTAAAAATCCGGGTAAATATGTTATGATGCCTGCCATGGCAAAGAAAAGACATATTGTTGTAGAGGACAGAATGGTTGCAGAGCGCGAATGGGCTGAAACCGCCTCTATAAATACCGTTGAATATAACGATAAGAAAATCGGTGTTATCTCTTCCGGTATTTGCTATCAATATGCAAAAGAGGCATTGGGCGACCGCGTTTCGTATCTTAAACTCGGCTGTGTAAATCCGCTTCCGATTGAACTTATTAAGAACTTTGCCGCTAACTGTGACAAGGTCTATGTTCTTGAAGAGCTTGACCCGTTTATTGAGGAGCATTGTAAGCAGATAGGAATAGATGTTATAGGTAAAGACGCTTTCACATTACAAGGTGAATACTCACAGAACCTTATAGCAAAAGTCATTTTCGGTGAAACAAAGCCGACTATGAAAGCGGATATTGATATTCCCGCACGTCCGCCCGTGCTTTGTGCCGGTTGTCCTCATAGAGGTCTTTATTATGCGCTGAAAAAATTAAAATTGACGGTAAGCGGCGATATAGGCTGCTATACTCTCGGTGCACTTCCACCTATCGGTATGATGGATACCTGTGTTTGTATGGGCGCTTCGGTATCTGCGCTTCACGGCAGGAATAAGGCTGATGAAAACAACTGCAAGAACTCTGTAGCGGTTATCGGCGATTCAACGTTTATTCATTCCGGTATTACAGGACTTATTGATATTGCTTATAATCAAAGTAACTCAACCGTTATCATACTTGATAACAGCATTACGGGTATGACCGGTCACCAGGACAATCCGACTACAGGAAAGACAATTAAGGGCGATCCAACTACCGCAGTCAGCTTAGAGCTTCTTGCAAAGGCTGTCGGTATCGACAGAGTCAGAGTAGTAGACCCGTATAACCTTAAAGAGTGTGAAGATGTAATCCGTGAAGAAGTTGCTGCAGACGAGCCGTCGGTTGTAATTTCGAGAAGACCTTGTGCTCTTTTAAAATATGTTAAACATAATCCTCCGCTTAAGATAAACAAAGATAAATGCGTCGGTTGTAAAATGTGCATGAAGATAGGCTGCCCGGCTATCAGCATGAGAGACGGAAAGTCGGAGATTGATTTTACACAATGTGTCGGCTGTAATGTATGCAGTCAGCTCTGCAAATTTGACGCAATAGAGGAGGGCAAATAACATGGAAACAAAAAGTATCATGATTGTCGGGGTCGGCGGACAGGGCACTCTTCTTGCCAGCAGAATACTTGGCGCGGCGCTTATAAGTAACGGCTTCGACGTTAAGGTCTCGGAAGTACACGGTATGAGTCAGCGCGGCGGATCGGTTGTTACTTATGTAAAATACGGTTCAAAAGTTAATTCGCCCATAGTTAATGAGGGCGAAGCCGATTTGATTCTTGCATTTGAGCAGCTTGAAGCTGCAAGATGGCTTCAGTATCTTAAAAAAGACGGAACACTTATAATAAACACGCAAAAAATCGACCCGATGTCGGTAATAATCGGCAATTCGATTTATCCTGACGGTGTACTTGATGCTATTAATAAAGCAGGAGCAAAAACTACAAATCTTGATGCACTTTCTCTGGCTGTCTCGGCAGGCTCTGCCAAAGCCGTAAATGTCGTTCTTATCGGTGTTATGGCCTCACATATGGATTTGAATCGTGATGTTTGGATTAACGCTATTAAGAATACTGTACCTGAGAAATTCCTTGAGATGAATCTCAAAGCATTTGACCTCGGTTACAATTATAATAAGTAAAAAAGAACGGAGATATTCAAATGCAAAACTATTTTACCCCGGACATTGAAACCGCTTCAAGAGATTATCTTACTGCTATACAGTCTGCAAGACTGATTAAAATGGTTGAAAACTGCTACAAGCACGTGCCCTTTTATAAGCAGAAGTTTGATGAGATCGGTCTTCTGCCCGGTGATATTAAATCAATAGCGGATATAACTAAGCTGCCTTTTACGATTAAACAGGATCTTCGCGATAATTATCCGTTCGGCCTTTTTGCCGTTCCAAAAGAAAAGCTTGTACGAGTTCATGCTTCTTCGGGAACAACAGGTAAACAGACTGTTGTAGGTTATACCAAGCATGACATTTCCATTTGGAGCGAAAGTGCTGCACGAGCTTTATCTGCAGCAGGTGCTACAAAAGGAGACTATATACATATATCTTATGGTTACGGCCTTTTTACGGGCGGCCTCGGACTGCATTATGCCGCTGAAAAACTCGGAGCAACCGCCATTCCCGTGTCATCCGGCAATACTAACAGACAAATGCAAATTTTGCAGGATTTCGGTTCAGACATTATTTGCTGTACTCCGTCGTATGCCATGTATATCGGCGAATCACTGAAAGCTGCCGGTGTCGATTCCACGAAGCTGCCTTTAAGAGTGGGAATTTTCGGTGCGGAAGCATGGAGTGAAAATATGCGCAAGGAAATCGAAAGGTCACTTAATATCAAAGCTTATGATATTTACGGTCTTTCAGAAATTGCAGGACCCGGCGTCGCTTTTGAATGCTCTGAGCAAAACGGTATGCATATTAACGAAGATTATTTTTATCCAGAGATTGTTAATCCTGATACGCTTGAAGTTTTGCCGGACGGAGTATTCGGCGAGCTTGTGTTTACGTGCATTGGGAAAGAAGCCCTTCCTTTAGTGAGGTACAGAACACATGATATTTCCGCCCTTACTCACGAAAAATGTGATTGCGGAAGAACGCTTGTAAAAATGCTTAAACCCAAGGGCAGATGCGATGATATGCTCATAATCAGAGGCGTTAATGTTTTCCCGTCACAAATTGAGCATGTAATTCTGTCTCTCGGCATGGAGCCGAATTATCAAATAGTTGTTGATCGAAAGAATAATCTTGATATAATGACGGTCAAAATTGAAATGTCGGATGCTCTTTTCTCTGACTCGGTTCGTGTGATTGAAGAACAGGAGAAAAGGATTAAAGACGCAATGCATGCAACTCTCGGTCTCTCTGCAATTATTAAGCTTGTTGAACCTCGCTCTCTTCCTCGTTCGGAGGGCAAGGCAGCAAGAGTAATAGATAATAGACACATTTAAGGAGGCAAATGTTATGGCAATTAAGCAGATCTCAGTTTTTGTTGAAAACAAACCCGGCAGGCTTGCCGATATTACGGGCTTTTTGGCTGACGGCGGAATAAGCATACGTGCTTTTTCAATTGCCGATACAACGGATTTCGGCATTTTGAGACTTATTGTGTCGGATACCGATAAGGCTGCAAAAGTATTGAAGGAACACGGTGTTGCCGTTTCCATAACAGAGGTTGTCGGGATTTCTATTCCGGATGTTACCGGTGCTTTTGCCAAAGTTGTCAAGCTTCTTTCCGATGCAGGAGAAAATGTTGAATATGCTTATGCTTTCTTAACTCCAGAAGAAGGGCATGCCTATGTTATTTTCAGAGTTGATAATAACGAAAAAGCTTGCGAGCACCTTAAGGAAAACGGCGTCGATGTTATCGAAGAAAACTCTCTGCTGTAATTTAATCAGTTTGAAGCCCGGTGCTGTTGCATCGGGCTTTTTCTGCGAATTTGCGGACGTTTTTAATTTACTTTTTTTATTCGCTGTGATAAAATATTTAATAATAAAATTGTAGGTAGGTGATTAAGAATGATAGGAACAAATATAGCAATTGACTTTGGTTCTTCCTCAACGGAATTATATGTTCAGGGGAAAGGTGTCATTCTTGATGAGCCTACTATGATTGCTGTTGATGTTGAAACCGGTATGCCGATAGCAATAGGCAATGCGGCATACACTATAAATGGTAGAACAGATGATAGTATTGAGGTTATAAGTCCGATTGTAGGAGGTATTATCTCTAATTATACTATGGCAGAGCATATACTGAAGTATTATTTGCAAAAGATTTTAAAAAACAGCGTTATAAAGCCGAATGTCGTAATATCGATACCGAGCGGAGCTACGGGGCTTGAAAGACGTACTTTCCTGGATGTTGTTACGGCAGCCGGTGCCGGGCGAGCTTGCCTGATTGAAGAGTCACTTGCTTCTGCCGTCGGCATCGGAATAAAAAATGACTCTCTTTCCGGCAGATTGCTTGTAAATATGGGCGGCGGCTCAATCGATGTTTCGGTTGTAACCATGGGCAGTATTGCTGTGGCTAAGTCGCTGAAAATAGGCGGAATTTCAATTGATGAGGCAATAATGCGTTATTTAAAGAAAAATCGTGATATTTTAATCGGTCCTCAAACTGCTGAAAGACTGAAAATATGCTTGGGTAGTGCTGTTCCGCGTGAAGAGGAGCTTGCGGTTATAGCCTCCGGCAAAAGCTGCCTTGACAATATGCCTATATCCTTTGAAGTTACTTCCACTGAGATTTTTGACTCAATAAGCGAGCAAATAAATATGATGATACAAGGTATAAAAGATGTGTTAGAAAAAACACCTCCTGAGCTTGTTGGAGACATTTCGGATAACGGAGTTACTTTGACAGGCGGCACTTCTCTTTTGTGGGGAATGGATAAGCTTGTTGAAAACGAAACCGGTATAGAAACAAAAATTGCCGAGGACGCCATGTACTCAACAGTTAACGGCGCCGCTGCGGCAATCAATGATATTGAATATTTAACCAATAACGGTTATACATTTCAAACGGTACGCGAAGTATAATCAGATTTTGATGCCTTCGCTTGCATTTTTGAGAAGCTCACAGGATTCTTTAAGCTTCTTTTCTTCTTCAGCTGTTATGTCAAGAGTAACTATTTCTCTGACTCCGTCTCTTCCTATAATGCTCGGGATACCGGCATATACTCCGTTGATGTCATATTCTCCGCGGAACATTGAAGAAACGGTTAATACGCTTTTTTCATCGCCGAATATAGCTTTTACGATTCTTACCAAAGCCATTCCTATTCCGTAATAGGTGGCTTTTTTTGCTTCTATTATTTTTTGTGCAGCTCCTGTAACATCTTTTGCTATTTCATCAAGGTCGGTAAGCTTGAATCTATCCGGATTGTTTTCAACAATGCTCATTATGCTTTTTGTGCCGACGAAAGCTTGCGACCAAGGTACCATCTCGCTGTCTCCGTGCTCGCCGATAACGTATGCGTGAACATTTTTCGGGTCGACGTTAAAATAATCGCCGAGAAGATAACGAAGTCTTGCCGTATCTAGCGTAGTACCGGTGCCTATAACTTTTTTGCAGTCGAATCCCGAAAGCTGCCATGTAATCTTTGTCATAATGTCAACGGGATTGGTTGCAACAAGGAAAATTCCGTTGAAACCCGAATATATTATAGGAGAAATTATTGTTTTGAAAACCTCTGTGTTTCGTTGAAGTAACGACAGCCTGTCTTCTCCGGGCTTTTGACCTACGCCGGCGCATATAACTACTATGTCCGCATCTCTGCAATCGGTATAAGAACCTGCATATATCTTCATATTTGTTTTAGCAAAGGATAAACCGTGATTAAGGTCCATGGCCTCTCCTTCAGCTTTTTGTTTGTTTACATCAATCAACACAAGCTCATCGCAAACACTTTCGCAAAGCATAGCGTATGCAAAACTCATTCCTACAAAACCTGTGCCGACCAAAGCTATTTTCTTTGTAAATCCGTATGTGTTCATTTGTTTCATCCTTTCTTTGCTTGTTGCTGTACGTATTTTGTACGCGTTGCATTTTTAGTATATCATTAAGCCTGTAAAAAATAAACAAAATTCACTTGTTTAGGAAAAGTTTCAGCATATTATTCATATGCAAGAGAAAAAAACAATTTATACTATTGAATATTATGAATAAATGATGTAAAATCCGCGGATTTTTTATCGCCGCTATTCTTTTATATTGAAATCCGGCATCGCTTGTGATATAATTAACAAAATGTTGATGCTGAGCAAGTGTAATTTATATAATTTGCTGCAATTAACGCAAGAATATAAAAAGGGGTTGTTATTTATGGTCTTAACAAAAGAGCAACAAGCACTTTTGGACGGCGAAAAAGGCGAAACCATGGCAAAGGTTATGAAAACTCTTGTTATGTACGGTGAAGCCTTCGGCGCAGAGCGTATGGTTCCCGTTACAAGCAAGTATGGGCATACAGTTATCAGCTTCGGAATAGGGGTTATGAAGCCGATATATGAGCTGTATGATACTCTTCTTGAAGCCGGTGCTGTCAGTAAGCAGCCATTTTCGGCCGACCCGAGACCGCTTGATAAAAACGTGCCGTCATCATTTTTGCAGGACATTGTATTTAAGTTTATGTACAGTCAGCAAGAGAGGTATGAGTCACAGCTCAAACACTTCGGACTGATGGGTGATAAGGCGTATACGTGCGCCTGTTATCTTCCAGAGGTTGGTAATACTCCTAAACGCGGCGAAATTCTGTCCTGGGCTGAGTCCTCGGCTGTTGTATATGCCAACAGCGTTCTCGGAGCGAGGTGCAACAGAAATTCAGGTATTATTGAGTTGATGGGTTCAATAGCAGGATTTGTTCCTGAATTTGGATTGCTTACCGATGAAGGCAGAAAAGCAGATTGGATAATAGAAATCAAAACAACCAAAAAGCCTGAGGCCCAGATACTCGGTTCTGCCATAGGAATGAAGGTAATGGAAAAAGTACCTTATATAAGGGGCCTTGATAAATGGATAGGAACCGAATTGAATGACGAGGCTTGTGCCTATCTCAAGGATTTCGGTGCCGCGACAGCATCCAACGGCTCTGTGGGTCTGTATCATATAGAAAACCTGACGCCGGAAGCCGTTGACTACGGTAAAAAGCTTTTAAGGGATAACGCGCCTACATACATTATTGATGACGCCGAGCTCGAACGTGTTAAAAACAGTTATCCTTGTATTTGGAAAGACCCGAATGCAACGCCTAAGCTTTGCTTTATGGGCTGTCCGCATATGACATTGAAACAACTTGAAATTTGGACGGAACGCGTTGAAAACGGCTTAAAGGAGTCAGGTAATAAAAAGGTTCTTGTTCCGACGGTATTTACATCCGCTCCGGATATAATAGAAGAGTTTAACAAAACCGAGTATGCCGAGCGACTTAAAAATACCGGCGTTATATTGAGCTATATTTGCCCGCTTATGTATATGAATAATCCGTTATCAAAGAAGATGCCTGTTATTACTTCATCAAATAAGCTTCGTACATATACAAGTGCAAAGTTTTATTCTGATGACGAAATTGTACGTATTATAACAAAGGAGGGCAAATAAGATGAGTAAATCATTTAAAGGTCGCGTTGTTACTCCAGGCAGAGTTAAAGCTGAAGCCCTCGTTTCACACGGTGGTTTTAATACGCTTGCAAGCTTTCAAATGGCTTTGATGTTCGGCGATAAACAGGTTAAGTGCGGTGACCAAAATAACAGTGATATTTATAAAAAGCCCATGATAGGCAAAGCGCTTTGCTTACCGGAGACCATCGGCTCAACAACCGGCGGAATGGTACTTTACGCAGCCTGTGCTCTTTCAAAGCAACCTGCTTGCATGTTGTTCTCTAAGCCGATTGATTCGCTTGCTGCCTCGGGTGCGATACTTGCGGCAAATTGGACAAATGCGTCTATGCCAGTAGTCGATATGCTCGGTGATGAATTTCTTGACTATGTCAAGGACGGTATGACGGTCTCAATCGGGGATGACGGACTCGTCACGGTAGAATAACGATTGCAAAATTTTATAGGACGGTGATAATATGAAACAAGAATATGAGGCGTTGTTTACGCCGTGGCGCATAGGTAATGTAGAAATTAAAAACCGTATTGTTCAATGCTCAATGGGCGGTACTTCTATATTCGGCTGGATGGAGCCTAACCATTTTGACAAAGAAGCCGCAAATTTTTTACTTGAAAGAGCTAAAAACAATGTCGGTTTGATTTTGCCGGGTATAGCACCTATACGTGACACCTTCGGTGGTAAATGGTTATATCAGAATACGGGGAAATTCAAGCAGCTTAAAGCTTTTATGGAAGAGTACCATAAAACCGGTGCAAAGCTTTTTATACAGTTAACGGCAGGCTTTGGTCGTTCTATGGCAGTAAATGACCTTATGGAAAAGGTATATTGCAACAAAGCTTTACGTGTGCTTGCAAAGCCTATTCTTGATGTTGAGTACCTTTGCGCAAGCGCATCTCCCAATCCGAACAGATGGAGCGATAAAGTCCCGTCGAGAGCCTTAACAATCAAGGAAATCGACGAAATGATTGACGCTTTTGCGAAAACCGCTAAATTATGTAAGGAAGCAGGAGTGGATGGCATTGAAATTCACGCTGTGCATGAGGGCTATTTGCTTGACCAGTTTACGATGAAATATACCAATCAGCGTACAGACGAATACGGCGGTTCTTTTGAAAACCGTTACCGTTTCCCTGTTGAAATAGTAAAAGCCGTAAAAAAGGCGTGCGGAAAAGAATTCCCGGTTTCCCTCAGATATTCGGTTGTTTCAAAGACGAAGGGCTTCCGCCAAGGGGCATTGCCCGGCGAAGAGTATACGGAAGTCGGCAGAGATATGGAAGAATCTGAGCGCGCCGCAAAATACTTGCAGGACGCAGGTTATGATATGCTCAACTGCGACAACGGTACATATGATGCTTGGTATTGGGCTCATCCTCCCGGATATATGCCGGAGAACTGTAACCTTAAAGATGTGGAACACATAAAAAAGTTTGTCGACATACCTGTTGTTTGTGCCGGCAGAATGACTCCTCAAGAGGGAGCGAGCGCCGTTAAAGAAAATAAAATTGACGCTGTCGGATTTGCAAGACAGTTTCTTACCGATCCCGCATGGGTTACAAAACTGATGGAAGACAGAGAAGAAGATATCAAGCCGTGTATTTGCTGTCATAACGCCTGCTTTAATATGGCACATTATGAGGGTGTGCCGAATATTCAAGATATGGATGACACTTCGAATATGTCTCGCTGCGCGCTTAATCCGATGACAATGCAGTCAAAGAAGTATAAGATTGTCACGGCAAGAGTTTCAAAATCCGTTGCTGTTATCGGTGGCGGTATCGGAGGTATGGAGACTGCTTTAGTTGCCGCTGCACGCGGTCATGCCGTTACTCTTTATGAAAAGACCGATAGACTCGGAGGTATATTTATTGAAGCTGCCGCTCCTTCATTTAAGGAGAAAGACCGTGATTTAATTGAATGGTACAGGCGAGCAATAAATAATTCGTCCGTAACAGTTAAGCTTAACAGTGAGATTAAAAGATTTTCGGATATTTCTGCAGACGAGATTATTGTTGCTACCGGCTCGGCAGCTAATAAACCTCCGATTCCGGGAATTGAGTATGCAATGGACGCAACAACATATCTTGACGGCATAGATGTAGGGGAGGATGTTGCAATTATCGGCGGCGGTTTAACCGGCTGCGAAATTGCTTACGACTTAATCCTCAAAGGCAAAAAGCCGACTGTTATCGAAATGAAAAATGACCTTATAGCAGTTAAGGGCGTTTGCCTTGCCAATTCATCGTTTCTCAGAGAAATGTTAAAATACAAAAAAGCTCCTGTTTATCTTAATACAAAGGTTAAAGAGATATTAAAGGACGGAGTAATTGTTGAAACAAGCGACGGTAAAACACAAAAAATATCTGCCGATTCAGTTATTTTGTCTGTAGGTTATCATTCAATGCCTTTGTTCCCTGAGAGCAAAAATGTCCATTTGGTTGGCGACGCGGATCACGTCGGTAACTTGCGTACCGTTATATGGCGTGCTTGGGACGTAGCTATGAAACTTTGATTTTATAATACTATAAAAACATTAAATCCCGACAGAGCTGTTATCTGTCGGGATTTTTATCGGTACGTTATTGATTTATTTGCACTTTTATTATAAAATGTGGAAAGATTTTTTATGAGGTTCCGAACGATGAAAAAAAGCTATAAATCAACAATGTGTGCTTGCTTTACAGGGTATATTGTGCAAGCAATTATTAATAATTTTGCGCCGCTTTTATTTGTAACATTTCAAAAAACATTTGATATACCGTTATCGCAGATAACCGCTCTGATTACGGTTAACTTTGTCATACAGCTGCTGATTGACCTCTTATCGGCAGGATTTATCGATAAAATAGGTTATCGGGCATCGGCTGTATTATCGCACGTATTTGCCGCGGTCGGTCTGATTTTGTTAACGGTACTTCCTGAGGTATTTGCATCGCCTTTTGTCGGGCTTTTAATAGCTGTTATCATATATGCCGTCGGCGGCGGTTTACTTGAGGTTTTGGTAAGCCCGATTATGGAGGCGTGCCCTACCGAAAACAAAGAAAAAGCTATGAGCTTACTTCATTCATTTTACTGTTGGGGACATATGGCGGTAGTTTTGCTCTCAACGCTGTTTTTTACGGCTTTCGGTATATCAAATTGGAGAATATTAGCGATATTTTGGGCTTTAATCCCAATAGTAAACGCCATATTTTTTACACAGGTACCTATATATTCTTTGCAGGAGGAAGGGGAAAGAGGATTAACGCTAAAGGAACTTTTCCGTAACAAGGTTTTTTGGCTAATGATGATAATGATGGTGTGCTCCGGAGCCAGCGAACAGGCAGTAAGTCAATGGGCGTCAACATTTGCGGAGCAAGGTCTCGGAGTCAGCAAAACCGTCGGTGATCTCGCAGGACCGCTTGCTTTCGCCGCTCTTATGGGAACTTCACGTTTGTTATACGGCAAATTCGGTGATAAATTAAATCTCAATAAGTGTATGTTTTTTTCAGCGTGTCTTTGCGTTATTTCATATCTATGTATTGCGTTGATTCCCGTTCCTGCAATAGGTCTTATAGGCTGCGCTTTATGCGGATTTTCTGTCGGCGTATTATGGCCGGGCACGTTCAGCAAATCTTCTGCAGCAATCAAAAGAGGCGGAACTGTTATGTTTGCAATGTTGGCTCTTGCGGGAGATCTCGGATGCTCCGGCGGTCCTACTCTTGCCGGTTTGGTTTCGGGAAACTTTAACAATAATCTCCATATTGGTATTTTGTCGGCAATTATCTTCCCGGCGATTATGCTTTTATGCTTATTGATAAGCAAGTATAAATTGTCAAAATCATAATATTTTTCTATACAGTAGTTGAATAACGTGTAAATCCTGTCACAATGAGATTCCGTAAATAGAAAATAGAGAATATCAAAAAGGAGTAATGTTCATAATATAAAGGAACGACAATCTTACGTTGAAGATTGTCGTTCCTTTTTTGGTAGAGACAGGGGGATTTGAACCCTCGACCTCACGGATGTGAACCGTGCGCTCTAACCAACTGAGCTATGCCTCCGAATAATATATAATTATAGCACGAAAATAAAAAAGTGCAAGAAAAAAATCAACTGTTAAAGAGAGCACAATTAACTAAAATATTGAACATAATGTAATTTTATGTTATCTTATTTATTAGAAAATCCAAGCAGGATAAAATGAAAACTTTGCGGATTATATCGACGGATTTATGACTGGTGCAGTAAAATATAAGCCGTATGTTTTGCTTTCGGCAACCTCTCTTAACGGTGAGCTTACCTTATCAATGTGTGTCAGAGGAAATGAAAAAGACAAAACTGTAGCATAAAAGTTCTTTGATCTTATGGAAAAGAACATAAAAATGATTGCTGAAGAAAAAACACAAACAATTTTTTGCTAAATGATTAAAATAAGCGGTTGTTTTGTTATACAATCGCTTGTTTTTTATAATCAGCAATTGTGTGTTGCGTTTTTTTGTGTTATAATACAAAAGAGGTTTTGAAAATGGTTTTAATTTTATATGGTTTTGTTGTTTTTTTGGCGACACTTTTAGGGTCGTTTGTAGGACTCGGCGGCGGAGTTATAATCAAGCCGGTCCTCGATGTTATCAATGCACACTCCCTAACCGAAATTTCTTTCTTTTCGTCTTGTGCTGTTTTTGCGATGTCGATAACATCAACTACACGTCACATCATTAAAAAAACGCCGATAAAGCCGTCTATTGTGTTGTTGGTTGCTTTGGGCTCGGTCGGCGGCGGTCTGCTTGGAAATTATCTTTTTAATTATGCGTTAAGTGTTTCTTCAACTCCGAATACCGTAAGAGGCATACAGTCTGCAATATTGGCTGTTCTTTTAGTGTGCGTTATTATTTTTGTGTCCGGTAATTTCAAAACATTTAATGTTAAAAATCCCATAGCAATTTTGCTGTCCGGATTACTGCTCGGTACCGCGGCGGCATTTCTGGGTATTGGCGGCGGACCGATAAATGTTGCTTTTTTAACTCTTATGTTTTCGTTTACGATGAGAGATGCAGCGGTGTATTCGGTGGCTGTTATTTTCTTTTCCCAATGCGCAAACATTATATCCACATATATAAAAACGGGATTTTCCGGATTCGATATGAAGGTATTGCTTGTGATTATCCCTGTTGCGGTTATCGGAGGGTTCATAGGTTCGATTTTAAATAGGAAATGCAATGAAAAAGCAATTAAAGTCACGTTTACAATTGCCGTATCTTCGGTTGCGGCACTATCTTTATACAATGCTGTAATGTCATTTATATAATATAACGGAGGAACATAATGAGGCCAAATATTATTTTTTATTTCAGCGATCAACAGAGATGGGACACTGTTAATGAAACCGTTACTCCAAATCTTATGAAGCTTGCCGAAAACGGTGTGAATTTTACAAATTCATATACGTGTCAACCGGTTTGTGGACCGGCTCGCGCTTGCCTTCAAACCGGTCTTTATGCGACGCAAAACCAATGCTATTGGAATGGAATTCCGCTTCCGCAAAACATTAAGCCGTTAGCGGAATACTTCAACGAAGCAGGATACGAAACAGCTTATGTCGGGAAGTGGCACTTAGCCTCCGACAGACTGCCTAACGTAGGCTTCCACTGCGAAAAAAGCGCAATTCCTGAGAACCTGCGCGGCGGTTATAAAGACTGGTGGCGTGCATCCGATGTACTTGAGTTTACATCACACGGATATGATGGATATGTCTTTGACAATGAAAACAGAAAAGTTGATTTCAAGGGCTACCGCGCTGATTGCATAAACGATTTCGCCCTTCAATATCTTGAGCAAAAGACATCGGATAAGCCGTTTTTTATGTTTGTATCTCATATTGAACCACATCATCAAAATGATCATCATTGTTATGAAGGCCCTAAGGATACTGTAGATAAATTTAAAGACTATCCTATACCACCCGACTTGTCGTTTTTACCCGGCGATTATAATAAAATGTATCCGGATTACATAGCTGCAATAAACAGACTTGATGATAATGTCGGTAAGCTCGTTAAAAAGCTGAAGGAAAAGGGACTCTACGATAACACAATTATTATTTATACAAGCGATCACGGCTCTCATTTTAAGACCCGCAATCTTGAGTATAAGAGAAGTTGCCACGACAGCGCAACGCATACGCCGTTGATTATCAGCGGAGGGATGTTCAAAGGCGGTGTAGTTGATGACAGGCTTGTTAGTCTTATAGATCTTCCTCCGACATTGCTTGATATGGCAGGAATACCGATACCGAAAAGCTATTCGGGCATATCACTGCTCAAGGAAATGCGTGAAAATAAGGAACGCGACTGCGTATTTATTCAAATAAGCGAAAGTCAGTGCGGAAGAGCTATACGCACCAAAAAGTACAAGTATTCCGTAAGGACTCTTGCTCCTACCGGATATGTTGCCCACAACTCAGATGTATATTTTGAAGATTATTTATATGATCTATCAGTTGATCCGATTGAGAAAAACAACCTAATAAAATCTCCAGAATATGCTTCCGTAAGGGCTGAACTCAAAGATATGCTGATAAACGAAATGGTCAAAGCGGGGGAGCGCAAGCCAAAAATTTTACCGGCTTTATTTGTAAGAAAAAAATAACAAGGAGTTAAGGGAATGGAAAAGAAATATTTAACTTTAAAAGAAAAAATATGTTTTCCGCTTTCTGCTTTCGGCAGAAGCGGAATATATACTATAATGACAATGTTCTATCTTGTCTTTTTGGTTGACGTTGCTAAACTAAACGCTGTTACAGCAAGTGCTATTATACTCGGCGGTCGTATTTTTGATGCGCTTAACGATCCGATAATGGGAATGATAGTGGATAAGACGAGAAGTAAATGGGGAAAAATGCGTCCGTATTTGCTTTTCTCTCCGATACCGGTTTGTGTGTCGACCATCCTTTTGTTTATTGCTCCTTTTCAAAGCAGCGCGGCGGCTACTGTATATGCTGCGTGTACATATGTGCTTTGGGGTGTTTGCTTTACGATACAAGACGTTCCTTTTTGGGGACTGACTTCGGTTATAACACCAAACGAAAAAGAACGTACACAGTTTATTTCAAACGGACGTTTGGGTTCTACATTTGGCGGTATTCTTCCGGCACTTCTTATTCCTATTTTACGTCAGTCTTCTCTCGGATTGCGCGGCGGTTATCTTTTCGGCGCAATTCTTTTTGGTGTCATGGGCGCGCTTCTTTCAAGTCTTGCGTTCTTTACTACTAAAGAGCGAATAGAGCCGTCAACAACGACACCTACTTTTAAAGAGACTGTTCATGTTGTCGGTCAAAACAAACTGCTTTTACTTGTAATCGCAGCGGCTATACTCGGTTCTACAATGGTTATTGCCAATATATCTGCCGACTATATAGCTAACTATTTAATAATTCAAGGTTACACGGACTTTGATGTTCTTGCTTCTACAAACGATGTTGTAGCCGCTTATAAAGCGGGCGGATTTTGGATACCGCGCGGAACTATCCTCACGACTTTAACTGTTGCCATTGGTGCCGGTATGGTGCCGGCCATGGTCGTATTCCCGATGCTTCGCAAGAAATTTGATTTGAAGCAGATTTACATCGGCTCGTCTATTTTCGGAGTCATTGCACACTGTGTTTGCTATTTGCTCTTTATGAATGATCCGGGACATATTAATATTTATATTCTTTGGGTATGTCTGTTCTTAATGGGCTTCCCTCTCGGAATTTATAATGTAATTACATATGCTTTCATAGCTGACTCGGTTGATTATATGCAATGGAAAACAGGCAAACGATCTGAAGGTGTGTGTTTTGCTTTCCAGACCTTCCTTTCAAAGGTTACAGCAGGTATAGCCGGAGTTGTAACAGGTTGGGTTCTCGAAATAGGCAAGTATCAAAAGCCGATTGACGGTAATCTTGACATAAACGGCAAACAGATTTTGGCTCAGCAAACACCTTTCACTCAAAAATGGCTTCTGATTATGGTAACTCTTCTTCCTGCTCTTGGCTTCCTTTTAACTATGATACCGATGTTTTTCAATGATTATACCGGAAAGAAGAAAGAAAAAATACAAAATGAACTTGAAGAGATACGTAAAAAAGAGCATGAGTTGAGTTCCGCTGTAAAAGACTGAACTATTATTTATTTAAAATAGACAAAAAGACAGGCTGTATTTTTAGCAGCTTGTCTTTTTTTATAATTATTGCAAGAATTTAAAACAAATATTGCAAAATCGAGTAAAATATTATAAAATCTATAAGGTTAAAAAAGTATTTTTAAATCTTGGAGGCAAGAATAATGCAATACTGCAAAATGAAAAAGGAAGAACTTGAGGATTTAAAATGTGAGCTTAAGAAGCAATACGATGACGTTAAGTCACAAAATCTTAAACTCAATATGGCGAGAGGTAAGCCGTCGCCCGAGCAGTTGGCGCTTTCCATGGATATGCTTAATTCATCGCTTTCAGCTTCTGATTGGATATCAGAAGACGGTACGGACGTGCGCAATTACGGTGGCCTTGACGGTATTCCGGAATGCAAAAAGCTTTTTGCGGATGAGCTCGGTGTCGCTCCGGAAAACATTATTGTCGGCGGCACATCAAGTTTGAATCTTATGTATGACTATATTTCACAGTGTTATACGCATGGTGCAGGTGCCGAGCCATGGTGCCGTCAGGGCGATGTTAAATTCATATGTAATGTTCCCGGATATGACAGACATTTCGGTATATGCGAGCATTTCGGCATTAAAATGATAAATGTCAGAATGACAGAAACAGGACCTGATGTTGCAAAAATTGCCGAGCTTGTTAAAGATCCTTCGGTAAAAGGTATGTTCTGCGTACCGAAGTATTCCAATCCCGACGGAATAACGTATTCGGATGAAACAGTTCGTGCGTTGGCCGCTTTAAAACCGTCTGCGCCAGATTTCCGTGTAATATGGGACAACGCTTATATTGTGCACGACCTTTGCGATGATGCTGATACTTTGCTCAATATTTTTGATGCCTGCAAGGAATTCGGAACAGAGGATAATTTCATTGAATTTACTTCAACATCAAAAATAACCTTCCCCGGAGCAGGTATTTCGGCAATAGCTGCTTCACCGAAGAACATTGCGATGATTAAAGACAGATTAAAGTCGCAGACAATAAGCTATGATAAGATGAATCAGTTAAGACACGTTAAATACTTCAAAAATGCCGATGGTATTAAGGCACATATGAAGAAACACGCTAAACTTCTTGCACCTAAATTCAATATAGTGCTTGAAACGCTTGAAAAAGAGCTTAAAGACAATGATCTTGCATCCTGGTCATCTCCTAAAGGCGGATATTTTATAAGTCTTGACGTTAACCATTGCAGCGCAAAACGCGTGGGTGAAATTTGTAAAGAACTCGGTGTCGTTCTTACTACCGTAGGTGCAACCTTCCCGTACGGAATAGATCCCGATGACAGAAATATCAGAATTGCACCTTCTTATCCTTCAACCGATGAGCTTCAAAAAGCAGCCGATATTCTTTGCCTTGCAGTTAAGCTTGCAACTATAGAGGCTTTGGTGTAAAATATACTCATAAAATCTATTTGTTTGCCCTAAGTATTACAAAGGGGTTATGAGTATGCTAAGAACAAAAAAATATAATAATGAGGCAGCTTCTTATCCGTATGTTTCCGCGATTATTGTAGCTGCCGGAAATTCAACAAGAATGGGCGGCGTCAATAAGCAGTTTTTGCTAATTGACGGCGTCCCTGTGCTTATCAGGACTTTGAAGGCATTTGAAAATTCGGATCTTATTAAGGAAATAATTATATCGGCACGCGAAGAGGACATTCCTCAAATTTTTGCTATGGTAAAAGATTATTCGGTTAATAAGGTAAGTAATATCGTTAAAGGCGGCTGTACGCGCCAGGAAAGCGTTTTTAATGCTGTTAGGTGTTGTATGACAGAGTCCGATTATATTGCCATACACGACGGTGCAAGGCCTCTTGTGGACAGAGAAACGATTGAAAAAACGATTTTTGCGGCTTTTGATTTTAATGCCGCTGCGCCCGGTATCCCGGTTAAAGATACAATAAAAACCGTTAGTGATGAAGGAATAGTAACTTCAACGCCGGCGAGGGATTCGCTAAGGGCAATTCAAACGCCGCAGGTATTTAATAAAAAAATGTACTTAAACGCTATGCAGGGCGTTCCGAACAGTGAACTTTTTACGGATGATTGCGGCTTAATCGAAGCATACGGTAAACTTGTCAAAATTGTTGATGGAGATAATACAAACATCAAAATTACGACTCCTGAGGATTTAATCATTGCCGAAGCAATTATCAACAAAGGAGAAAAAGATGAATTATAGAATCGGGCATGGATATGATGTTCATAAGCTTCAAAAGGGTAGAGAACTAATATTAGGCGGAGTTCATATTGAAAATGGTGGGATTGGTCTTTTAGGCCATTCAGACGCAGATGTACTTGCCCACGCTGTCTGTGACGCTTTACTCGGGGCAGCTGCGCTCGGTGATATCGGAAAACATTTTCCAGATACAGATGAAGCCTATAAAAATGCCGACAGTATGGTTCTTTTATCTAAAGTGTGTGATTTGCTTAAGAAGAACGGTTATTCTGTCGGAAATATAGATGCCACGGTTTTGGCTCAAAGCCCGAAGCTTGCGCCGTATATTGCAGCGATGCGCACAAACATTGCAAAAGCATGTAAAATACCGTTGTCTGATGTCAGCGTAAAAGCGACAACAGAAGAGGGGCTTGGCTTTACAGGAGCAAAGGAAGGAATTGCGGCGCATAGTGTGTGTATTATAATAAAAGAGAAGGAGATAAAATTTATATAATATGCAAACTCAAAAAACATTGATGTTGATATTGAACTTTACCATAATATGTTGTGTTTTATTCAGCGCTGTTTTATTAAAAATTCTTTATAAAAAAACCAAAAGAGAAAATGCAACATCTCCGGACGATAAAAACGTAAAAAAATATCTGCGTTTTCTTATGGTAATTTTGATAATTCTGATTGTTTTAAGTGTTATCGCAATGATGTTAGGCATATTCAGTAATATTCACATTTATAGCTAAAACCACTCGTTTATGACGAGTGGTTTTGTATTTTATTGACAAATATTTGCTCTTTTGTTAATATGTTTATAAAGAATTTATTGGGGAGAATTATATGGATAAAATCATTGAAATATCTCATTTGAGCAAGTCGTATGGAGACATAAAGGCTGTTAATGATTTATCCTTTAGTGTTTATCACGGTGAATTGTTTGCATTTCTCGGCGTAAATGGCGCAGGAAAGTCCACAACCATTTCAATTATGTGTGGGCAGATAAAAAAGGACAGCGGAAAAATAGTAATCTGCGGCAAAGATACTGAGAAAAATTTCAACAGTGTTTCATCGGATATCGGTGTAGTTTTTCAAAACTCCGTACTTGATAAAGCGTTGTCGGTAAAAGATAATCTGCGCAGTCGTGCCGCTCTGTATGGCATAACGGGCAAAGAATTTAATAAACGTCTTGATGAGTTATCGGAACTTCTCGGTTTTGAAGATATTCTTAACAGAACTGTCGGAAAACTGTCCGGAGGGCAAAGACGACGTATTGATATAGCAAGAGCTTTGCTTCACAATCCAAAAATACTGATCCTTGATGAGCCGACAACAGGACTTGACCCTCAAACAAGACAGCTTTTATGGTCGGTTATAACAATGCTTCGCAAAACTCATGGGCTTACCGTCTTTCTCACAACACATTACATGGAAGAGTCGGCGGACTCCGATTATGTAGTGATACTTGATGCCGGGAAAATTTCGGCAGAGGGGACTCCGTTAGAACTGAAAAATAAATATACAGGTGACTTTATTACTCTGTATGGGGAATCAGCCGCTCTTGCCGAGAGTCTTAATCTGCCGTCGGAAAAATTGAACGGCGCCGTTCGCATTGCTGTTCCGAATTCCGAAAAAGCAACCGAACTGATAATTAAAAATCCTGATATCTTTAAAGACTATGAGGTAGTTAAAGGAAAAATGGATGATGTTTTTATGGCGGTTACAGGTAAAAAACTGAGCGGAGGTGACGTAAAATGATGGGTCTCGGCAATCTTATCAGAAGAAACAGCAAACTGTTTTTCAAAGATAAGGCAATGTTTTTTACTTCGCTTATAACTCCGATTATATTGCTCATTTTATATACAACTTTTCTCGGAAATGTTTACAAGCAAAGCTTTTTATCCGCAATACCTACAGGCTTTGAGTTGTCGGAAAAACTCATAAATGCGGTCGTTGCAGGCCAGCTTGTGTCATCACTTCTTGCCGTATGCTGCGTAACTGTTTCGTTTTGTTCAAATATGCTCATGGTTCAGGATAAGGTCAGCGGTGCGCGTGCAGATTTAACCGTAACTCCTGTAAAAAAATCAACGCTTGCCGTAAGTTATTATATCTCGACGCTTATTTCTACACTTACAATATGTATTGCGGCTTCAGTTATTTGTTTTATTTATTTGTCAAATATTGGCTGGTATCTTTCATTTAAAGAGACGGTTTTATTCTTACTCGATGTGATATTACTTGTAATGTTCGGAACAGCGCTTAGCTCTATAATCAACTTCTTTTTAAACTCACAAGGTCAGATTTCCGCAGTAGGGACCATAGTCAGCGCAGGATATGGATTTATCTGTGGCGCATATATGCCCGTCTCAAGCTTTTCTGCCGGACTGCAAAAAGTTATTTCTTTTTTGCCGGGTACATACGGCACGGGACTTTTACGCAATCACGCTTTAAACGGTGTTTTCAGTGAACTGTCCGAAATGGGTATGCCGAAGGAATTTGTCACCGTATTTAAAGACAGTATTGACTGTAACTTGTACTTTTTCGATAAATGCGTCAGTATAGAAGCGATGTATGCTGTTCTGTGTTGTTCGGTGGTTGTGCTGGTGTTAGCATATATTATATTAAATGTTGCAGTCAAGAAAAGATAAATAAGTTTTCAATTGTTATATCAGAATATATAAAAAGGTCACGGTAACAAAATTTGTTACCGTGACCTTTTCTATAACTTAATAATTATTTACCAAAAGTAAGAAGTAAATATCCGGCTGCAACAGCAGAACCGATAACTCCTGCAACATTCGGACCCATAGCGTGCATTAAAAGGAAGTTAGAGGGATTGTATTTTCTTCCCTCAACCTGAGATACACGAGCCGCCATAGGAACAGCCGAAACACCTGCGGAACCTATAAGTGGATTAACTTTACCATGAGTTACGAGGTTCATAAGTTTGCCGAACAATACGCCGCCTGCGGTTGAGAAAGCAAATGCGACAAGACCGATTACTATTACAAGTATAGTTTTGGTAGCGAGGAATGTTTTGCCTTCTGCTGTGGCGCCTACGGTGGTACCGAGCATTATTGTTACGATATTGCAAAGAGAATTCTGAGCAGTATCACTGAGGCGTTCGGTTACGCCACATTCTTTGAAAAGATTGCCGAGCATAAACATACCGATAAGCGGAGCGACCGACGGAAGAACAAGTACACAAAGAACAGTAACAACAATCGGGAAAATGATTTTTTCTGTTTTGCTTACGGTTCTAAGCTGATCCATCTTGATTTCGCGCTCTTTTTTGGTAGTTAAAAGCTTCATAATCGGGGGCTGAATCAGCGGTATAAGAGCCATATAAGAGTATGCCGCTACTGCAATGGGTCCTAATAGCTGCGGAGCGAGCTTACTCGTTAAATAAATAGCTGTCGGTCCGTCTGCACCACCGATGATAGCTATTGAAGCTGCCTCCTGAGGCGTAAAGCCCTCAAAACCGGGGATAAGGTTGGTTGCGATTGAAATAAGAAAAGCAACATAAATACCAAGCTGAGCAGCAGCGCCGAGAAGAAGACTTGAAGGATTCGCAAGAAGCGGTCCGAAGTCGGTCATAGCGCCTACACCCATAAAGATAAGGCAGGGGAATATACTCGATTTAACACCTGCGTAAATCAGTCGCAAAACGCCAGTATCATACCAATGGGCACCTTCAACAACTTGGCCGCTGTATGACGACATCATAAGCGGATCATACATAATATCAGGATATATGTTAACAAGTAACATACCGAAAGCAATCGGAACTAAGAGAAGCGGTTCAAATTTTTTGACAATAGCCAAATATAAAAGAACAAAGGAGACTAAAATCATAACCCAGTTTTGCCATGACAACGATACAAAACCGGAGCTTTGAAATATCTCCACCAAAGCATTTACAACAGACATTTATTGACCTCCTCAGTTCAAATAAGCAAGGACGTCATCAGTTGCAACCGAGCTGCCTTTTGCGGCTACAACCTGTGAAACTGTACCATCCGAGGGAGCTACAATTTCGTTTTCCATCTTCATTGCTTCAAGAATAAACATAATGTCGCCGGCCTTAACGCTCTGACCTGCGGTAACATTTACTTTAAGTATTGTTCCGGGCATGGGAGCTTTAACAGCGGTTCCGCTTCCTGAAACAGGAGCAGGTGCGGGAGTAGCAGGTGCCGAGGGCTGTGTAGCCACAGGTGCTGCCGGAGCAGAAGCTGCGGTAGGCGCAACGCTTGTTACTATTGCCTCACTTAACTCGTCAACTTCGACTTCATAGTCTTTTCCGTTTAAAGTAACTACATATTTCATATTGTTAACCCCTTACTTGTTTTCTATAAGCTTAATTGAATTGAATTTTAATCTGTTCAAAGGAACTCCGCTTTCTTTGCTGACTATTGCCATAATTACAGCCGCAGTCTTTTCATCGGTTTTATAAAGATTCAACGTTCCCAATGTTTGATTTTCCGGAAGAGCAACACCGTCTTGGGGTTTTACAACCTCTTTAACGGCATCGGATTTTTTTGCGTTCTTTGCATTCGGCTCCTTTACAAACAATCTGATGAGCTTAGAAAGAAGCTGAACAAGAACTGCCAAAACAACAAGGACAATGAACACAACTACAATGCCGGTTATTGAAACATTAAGAGCTTCACCTATGGACATAACACTGTCTAATAAATACATCTTAACACCCCTTAGTCAATTCTTTTTATTGAATATTTAAAAGTATTTTTTTCTTTTTCTTCGCGTTTATCAAAAAATGCTTCAGCTTGAGTCGGGAATGCAATATAAGAAAGAACATCTTCGTCACTCTTTGCCTTTTCTCCGATTTCTTTTTTAGCCTTTTCAAAACCGGGTTCGAGAGAGTCGGCAAATCTGCCCTTAATAGGCTCTTCGTCGCCGAGAACCTTTTTCATAAGGTCCTTATCGATTTCGCCGGGAGCGCGACCGTATTCACCCTTAATATAAGCTTTTACTTCTTTGGAAATATTCTTATATCTCTCTCCGACAAGAACGTTAACAGTTGCCTGAACGCCGACCATCTGACTCATAGGTGTTACAAGCGGGGGATAACCGAGATCCTTTCTAACCTTGGGGGTTTCAAGGAGAACATCATTAAACTTATCCATTTTGTTCTGTGCGGTAAGCTGTGCAACAAGGTTAGAGAGCATTCCACCGGGAATCTGATAATTGAGTGCATTTGTGTCGGTTGAAAGCACAAGAGGATTTAAAGAGCCTTTTTTTAAGTATTCATCTTTTATAGGCTTAAAGAAGTCGTTGATATCTTTAAGGACAGAAAGGTCAAGGTCAATATCATAACCTTCCTGTTTTAAAGCATAAGCCATAGTTTCCGTAGGAGCCTGTGAAGTGCCGCCGGAGAATGAGGATATAGCAGTATCTATTACATCACATCCTGCTTCAACGGCTTTCTGAAGAGTAAGCATACCGAGTCCTGTGGTACAGTGTGTATGAAGAATAATGGGAGTTTTTACATTTTCCTTAAGAGCCTTTACCATATCATAAGCTTCTTTCGGACCTAAAATGCCTGCCATATCCTTAATGCATATAGTCTGGCAACCGAGCTCTTCCATCTGCTTGGCAAGCTTGATGTATGATTCAAGATTGTGTATTGGGCTTTGAGTATAGCAAATTGCGCCGGATGCAATGGCACCATTCTTTAAAGTCTCGTCAACTGCAACTTCAATATTTCTAACGTCGTTAAGAGCATCGAATATTCTTATGATATCAATGCCGTTTTCAATTGATTTTTTGACGAACATTCTTACTACATCATCAGGGTAATGATGGTATCCGAGCAAATTTTGACCTCTTAAAAGCATTTGAAGTTTTGTATTGGGGCATTTTGCTCTGATTTTACGGAGTCTTTCCCACGGATCTTCGTCGAGGTAGCGAAGGCAGGAGTCAAATGTTGCACCGCCCCAGCATTCAAGTGAATAATAACCCGCTTTGTCCATTGTTTCAAGAATGCCGTCAAATTCGGAGTAAGGCAATCTCGTTGCAATAAGAGACTGATTTGCGTCTCTTAAAACGGTTTCAGTAAACTGTACTTTCATATATATTACCTCCAAAAAAGTAACAAAATAATATCAAACACAATATAAAATCCAAATTGCTCCAATTTAATATTAATTATACAATATATAGTTTTGTTTATCAACATAAAAAATACATCAAAAATAAATTTGGTCAAAAAGAAAAAAAGAGAGACTTTACGGCCTCCCTTTTTTGTTAATTTTATAACGATATGTTTTTGGTTAAATATTTTTGCAAAGCTCATACGCCTGAGAGGTTGCATCTGCAATTCGGCCTGTTTTTTCCGCATCGCCAATGAGATAAACATTTTTAAGTTTGCCGTTTATATCATCGTAAAGCTTATTTTCAGGTCTTACGCCGAGAGACAGAACAACATAGTCCGCATCGACCAAAAGTATGTTCTCCGTATCCACCTTATTAAGCTCTATTCCTCTGTCGGTAATTTCCGTAAGCTTATGACCTACAATAAACTTAACGCCGTGTGCTTTAAGTCTCGGCATACAATCATCAATGTGCTGCATCCAAGTGCCGGGAGCTATCGAATCAGCCATTTCAACCACGGTAATATCATTGCCGTTTTCAGCCAACATTTCAGATGTTTCAAGGCCTGTCATGCCGGAGCCTATGACCGCAACCTTCTTATTTTTTAGCACTACCGAACCATCAAGAATATCGGTTGTCGTGAAAACGTTATCTTTATCGGAGCCCTTAATTGATTTAGGCTTAATTGCTTTACCGCCTGTAGCTATTATAACAGCATATGGATTGTATGACTTTATAATACTTTCGTCGGCAATTACATTATATTTAATTTCGGCACCGTAATGTGTTGCGTTTGTAACCAAGTCCTCAATGCACCAATTGATTTTTTCCTTAAGAGGCGGCTTATTAGCGAGTTGTAGTTGCCCACCGGGGAAAGCGTTCTTTTCAAGAACTATCGGTTTAAATCCTCGCTTAGCTAAAACTTCCGCGCTCATTAGACCGGCAGGACCGGCTCCGACAATTACAACAGTTCTGCCGTTGCCGTTGGCAATTGGATGCTCCGATTCTTTGCCCAATTTAGGATTCACAGAACAATGAGCATGTGTTCCTTTATATGCGTTTTTCTGCATACTTTCCATACAATACAGGCAACAGATGCATCTTTTGATTTCATCCTCTTTGCCCGCCTTAACCTTGTTTACCCAGTGCGGATCGGCTATGTGAGTTCTGCCGAGGCTGACAAAATCTTGAATACCTTCCTCGAGCTGTTCTTCCGCTTGCTTAGGAGAGCGAATTAGGTTAGCAGCCAATACCGGGATTTTTACTTCCTTTTTTACTGCTGCGGCCATATATTTTCTCCAGCCGGGCTCAAAAGAGGTAGGCTCCAACCAATAATTATATGTATCATAACCGGCACAGGAGACATCAATGGCATCAATCCCTTCTTTTTCAAGAACTTTCGCCATCCTAACTCCGTCTTCAAGCTTATAGCCGATTTCGGGTTTACCGATCATAGAATAACATTCATCAACAGATAAACGAACAACAATCGGGAAATCATTGCCGCATGCAGCTTTAATTCCATTGATAATATCAATTAAGAATTTCATTCTTTTTTCAAAGCTTCCGCCGTACTCGTCATTCCGCGTATTCGTGTAAGGACTCAAAAACTGCTGAATCAAATAGCCGTGTGCCGCATGTAATTCTACACCGTCCGCACCGGCCTTCTGCGCACGAACCGCACCGTTTATAAACTCTGAAATTATCTTTTTGATTTCCTTAACGGACATTTCCCTGTTTAAACTCTCAGCAGAGTATGCTCTGTCACATTTTGACGGAGAAAATGTACGAAGCACAAGGTCTTTCTGCATGAGCATTTTGCCGGCAGGAGCAACCTTATAAAACATTTTATCATAGAGCTTACCCATTATTCTTTCGGCACCTATCGATACCGGTACGGTACCCATAAGTAAGCCCAGATTTTGTCTGCCGGGGTGGTGAAGCTGAATGAACATTTTGCAACCATGTGAGTGAACTCTGCTTATCATTTCCGCAAGAGGTTTAATGTGATAGTCGTGGCTTATTGCAAGTTGGGCGAAAGCCGATGCTCCACTGAAATCATCAACTCTCGTAATCTCGGTAATAATAAGCCCGGCTCCTCCGATAGCACGTTCCTCATAATAATCCATCATTTCCTTTGTCGGACAACCGTTAAACTGACCGAAACCAAGCATCATAGGGGGCATAACAACACGGTTTTTAATTTGAACCGTACCGATATTCATAGGGGTGAATAGCATCTTATATTCCATTTTGGCAATCTCCTAATCTTTTTTCGGGAAATGTTTTGCCTTTATCTTAACATAAAAACGGACACTTAACAATGATTTATTCTTTTTTTACAGACTTTATGAGGGAAAAGATGCCGGACAGCAATAAAAAAGCTGCAAACATCTTTCTAACAATCGCGCTGCTAATATGAGATAATGCTGTGTAGCCGACAATAACCCCAGCAATTCCGCCTAAAACAATCGGCCAAATATATTTAAAGCTGATAATTTTCTTTCCGGCATAAACTATCACAGATATAACAGCGCATGGAAGAAAAAGCAATAAATTATAGCCTTGAGCAGTAAATTGCTCAGTGTCAGTAAAAAATGTTAGATATAAAATGTAAAAACTACCGCCGCCGAGACCCATCGAAGTTATTACCGAAGATACGAAAACGGCAAGCAAATTCACAAAATCGTTCATTTAAATAACAACCTTATTCCGGCATAGATCATAAAAAAAGAAAATGCGACCGATAAGAATCTGTTTGAAAGCTTAGAGAAAACAACCGTACCTATAATCGCTCCCAAAGCCGAAGCGGGAAGAATTGTAATTATACTGTTAAAGCTTGTAAATCCCTTTTTAATATACATATAAAATGATATTACGGAGAGAGGCAGAATAATAGCAATCGTATTTGCCTGAGCCTGTTTTTGCGACATACCGGCAGCTTTAAGAATCGGAACCGATATGATTCCACCGCCTGCGCCGAGGGTAACGTTTATGATACCTATCGGAATGCCGATCAGGAATTTCTTTATCGTACTAATATTTATCACCGATGTTATGTTTTACCGCAAAAAATATTATATTCATAAAAAACAGCGAAGTGAAAAATCACTTCGCTGAAAAATTATTATTTTACTATTTATTTTTTTTGCAGAACAAGGCATCTCTGATAACACTATTCGGGTCCTTTATCAGCAATATAATTATCCAAACAATGAGACCCAATGCAATAATCGAAAAACCTAAAAACGCATCGTTCAGCATATCCTCCGGAGCAGGAGTAAAATATGCTGCCTTCAACTCGGAGTATTCAAAAACCGCATCAACGAACCACATAACGGAAGCACCCCAAAAGATATAGCACGGAACGTTAAGCAGATATTTTTTTCGTTCAGCACAAAAGTACCAAACAGCAGTTGAAATAATTGCGGCAAATACGCTGATAAGTAATGTCATTATTCCATTAATTCCTTTTCTTTGGAAATTTTTGTTTCTTTAATCTTAACGACCAAAAGCATAATTCCCCAAACGGCAGTAACCAAAAGAGACATTGCAACACCGACGGTTGCCATTTCATGAAGCATTGTAGCTGTATCCTCGGCGTTTGATGCGCCTGTAAGGAAGGGGAAATAAGGAGTTAACTCTCCATGCCAAAGGTGTTCAAAGGCAAGAAGTAAAACACCGCCCCAAAGTAAATTGCGAAGCCAAGAAAGCTTTCTTGAAACCGAAATTTTATACTCAGGAGCCTGGACAGCACCCTCAGGCAGCTTACATTCAAGCTTCTCCTGTGAAATTTCATGCTTTTTTGCGATTTGCACAGCTACGGTTGCAATAACAGCTTCTGCAGCCGGTACTACGAAACAAGCCATAATTTACCTCCGGTAAAGTAAAATTTGAATGATAAAAGTTTATCAATACTAATAATATAATAATTCTTTAATAGAAGTTTGTCAATTGAAAATTGTCTAAAATTTCATAAATAAACAGATTTTTTTGTTTTGACTTATTTTCTTATGATTATTGACAATTGTATGAATAAAAGCGTAAAATATATTCATATAAATTTTATCGGGAGATTATTATGGATAAAGTAAGAGTAATTGAAATAAAACAAAGTGTTTTTAAAAATAATGACGAACAAGCCGAAAAGCTGAGAGGCGAGCTTAAATCCAAAGGTGTATTTTTATTAAACCTTATGTCCTCTCCCGGTTCAGGTAAAACCACCACACTGAAAGCTACAATAAATGCGCTTAAAGATAAGCTGAAAATCGGTGTTATGGAAGCTGATATTGACAGCGATGTTGATGCAATAAAAATTGCCGAAACAGGTGTAAAATCAATTCAGCTGCACACAGGAGGGATGTGCCACCTTGATGCAGCCATGACTAAGCAAGGTGTTGAGGCTCTCGGCACAGATGGGGTTGAACTTGCAATTCTCGAAAATGTCGGAAATCTTGTTTGTCCCGCAGAATTTGACACAGGTGCCGTTAAAAATGTAATGATATTATCTGTTCCCGAGGGTGACGATAAACCGCTTAAATATCCTCTTATGTTTAAGGTAAGCGATGTTGTGCTTATCAACAAAATCGATGTTTTACCTTATTTTGATTTCGATGTTGAAAAATGCAAGGAATATATCAAGCACAGAAACCCAAACGCAAAAATCTTTCTCATCTGCGCCAAAACAGGCGAGGGGATTGATGAATGGGCTACTTGGCTTAATGATGAAGTCAGAGAATGGATTGACAAATAAAATAAATGATAATAAAAAACGCTTGATGAAAATCAAGCGTTTTTTTATGTCTGTAACAATTTAATTGTTAAAAGCGCCTTTAATTGACTCCAACGTTGCTGTAAGGTCACTCTGAGGAACAAGCATTGATATATCTACTTCCGAAGTAGTTATCATTATTATGTCTGTATTAGCTTTTGCGGCAGCCGCAAACACCTTGGCGGCTACACCGGGTTGACCTTTCATAGCTTCTCCGAAGACAGATATTTTGCAGTTCCCGTTGCTTACCGAAAGTTTAACATCGGGATACAAATCTCTTATTTTAGCGGAAAGCTCCAAAATTTTTCCCAAATCGTCACCGCTGACGGTAAATGACAAATGCGGCTTGTTGCTGTGCGGCGGTGTTTGAGAAATCATATCAACATCAATATTATTTGTCGAAATCATATCGAAAATTTTTGATATGGTATTCATATCGGCAGGTGAATCGTTGAGTGAAACAAGCGTCACATCTTCGACTACTGATATATTTTGAATGGTTTTCATACAAACGACCTCCTTATTTAGCATCAACAAGCTGACGCATATTGTATAGTCCTGCAGGTTTTCCCTCTAAGAAGAGAGCGGCATTTATTGCACCTGTTGCAAAAAGCTCCTTGGAACGCGCTGAATGAGAAATTGTAATTATCTCATCATGACCCGCAAAAATTATTTCATGCTCACCGACTATTGTTCCGCCGCGAATCGAATGAATGCCGATTTCGTTTTTGCTGCGCTTTGCTCTTTTCGAGTGTCTGTCAAACTCATATTTCGGTTTAACCGACAATGCATCGGATATGCTGTCTGCAAGCATAAGAGCTGTTCCTGAGGGCGCGTCAATCTTTTGATTATGGTGCGCTTCGACAATTTCAATATCAAAAGAGCCTTCAAGTACACGTGCAGCCTTGGCGGCAAGCTCCGATATTAAATTTACGCCGATAGACATATTCGCCGAGAAAAACATAGGGACTGTTTTTGAGCACTCATTTATATCGGCAATTTGATCTTCGCTGAGGCCTGTGGTAGCTACAACCGCAGGGCACTTTTTTGCAGAAGCATATTCCAAAAGTCCGCTCAAAACAGACGGGTGAGAGAAATCAATTATCACATCGGCATCAACACCGCTGGTTGAGTCAAAAGATTTAAACACCGGAAATTCCGCTTTTCCGTCACCTATATCTACGCCGGCAACTATTTCACAGTCGTTTCTCGAGGAAACACAGTCTCGTATAACATGGCCCATTTTGCCGAAGCAACCGCTTAAGATTATTCTTATCATTTTTTCACATCCGTAAATCTTAATAATTACTTAATAAGTCCGTACTTTGCCAAAACTTTTCTCAAGTGTTCGGTCTTTTCCTCGGACATATCGCATAACGGCAGTCTGAGAGGACCGACGTCAAAGCCCATCATACGCATTGCAACCTTGACGGGGATGGGATTAACATCCATAAACAGAGCGTTGCAAAGCTCAAGATACTTAAGCTGAAGCTCGGCACTCTTTTTAAAGTCACCGTCAAGTGCGGTAGCGGCAATATCATGAGCCTCCTGCGGCATAACATTTGAAAGAACCGAGATAACGCCCTTGCCGCCGAGAGACATAATCGGAGTTATTTGATCATCATTACCTGAATAAACGGCAAAATCATCGCTGCAAAGGGAAATGGTTTTTGCTATTGAAGACAAATTTCCCGTAGCCTCTTTAGCGGCATAAATGTTTTTATGCTTTGAAAGTTCGGCATAAGTTTCCGGTTTAATTTCACAACCGGTTCTACTCGGTACATTGTACAAAATAATCGGTGTGGAGACACGATCGGCTACATAAGTAAAGTGTTTAATAAGACCTTCCTGAGAAGCCTTGTTATAGTAAGGAGTTACCATAAGCAGACCGTCAACGCCGGCTTTTTCGGCCTCATTTGACAAATTCAAAGCATATGCCGTGTCATTGCTTCCAGTTCCTGCTACTACGGGAATTCTTCCGGCAACAACATCAACTGTGTACTTGATTACTTCTGTGTGCTCCTCATGAGAAAGTGTGGCACTTTCACCTGTGGTACCGCATATAACGATACAATCGGTTGAATTAGCTATTTGGTATTCAAGAATTTCTTTAAGTGCCGGATAGTTCACCTTACCGTCAGAAGTAAACGGGGTAATTATCGCAACACCTGCACCTGTAAAAATGGGCTTTTTCATTGTTATCCCTCCGAATAAAATCAGTCCATGTAGCCTTCGGCACAAAGAAGTTCCGCAAGGAGAACAGCTCCGCCTGCAGCGCCTCTCAGCGTGTTATGAGAAAGGCATACAAATTTATAGTCGTACTGGGTATCTTCACGAAGTCTGCCAATTGATATAGCCATACCGTGTTCAAGCCCTCTCTGCAGTTTCGTTTGAGGAAGATTATCCTCGGTAAAATAGTTAAGGAACTGTTTGGGAGCACTGGGGAGCTCGAGCTCCTGAGGTCTGCCTTTGAAATTCTTCCAAATTTCAAGCATTTGCTCCTTGGTGGGCTTATCTTCAAATCTTACGAAAACCGCGCCCATATGACCGTTTGAAACGGGAACACGAAGACACTGAGCAGTAAAATTGGGGGAGGTGGCGTCAACAATTTTGTCGCCCTCAATGTGACCCCAAATTTTAAGCGGTTCTTTTTCGGATTTTTCTTCCTCGCCGCCGATAAAAGGTATTACGTTATCAACCATCTCGGGCCACGTATCAAACGTTTTTCCTGCTCCGGAAATAGCTTGATAAGTGCAAACCAAAACATCTTTTACACCGAATTTCGAGAGCGGGAACAAGGCGGGAACATAACCCTGAAGCGAGCAGTTAGGCTTAACGGCAATAAAACCGCGCTTTGTACCGAGACGCTTTCTCTGCGACGGTATAATTTCTATGTGTTCGGGATTAAGCTCGGGAAGAACCATAGGAACATCGGGGGTGTGTCTGTGAGCACTGTTGTTTGAGACAACGGGGCACTCGGCCTTTGCATATCTCTCTTCCAATGCTTTTATCTCATCTTTTTTCATATCTACGGCACAGAAAACAAAATCAACCATAGAAGCGATTTTTTCAACATCTTCCGTAGCATTCATTACTACCATATCTTTAACGGCGTCGGGAATATCCTCATCCATGCACCATTTGGCTCCTACAGCCTCTTTATACGGTTTGCCGGCTGATCTTGAGCTTGCGGCAAGTACCTTTATGTTGAACCAAGGATGTTCGCTCAGCAATGTGATAAATCTTTGTCCTACCATGCCGGTCGCACCGATAATACCAACATTATAATTTTTTCCCACTTGTATTTACCTCCAAAAAATGTTATTCTATTGTCTGCAAAAAAAGACCGGTTAAAAAACCGGTCATCATTTGTCAAAATAAGGCTTGCATTATCAGGAAAGATAATGTCGATAGCTCTCCATCACAACAAAATGATGACAGTCGCATTGCTGTTAACAATGTGCCCAAAAAGCATTGCCCGGAGCAATTGCTTTTTTCGGCAAAAATCCCTTTCACATATCGGTTATCAACGTCCGGCGTCTGTCAAAATGCTACTGATGATTTCTGCACCTCTATCGCAGTTTTACTTATAATATCATTTTTATTATATATAGTCAAATATTTTTGAAAAATTTATATACATATCGGAGATAAGCCATGAAAAAGCATGATTTTTATTATGATTTACCAAACGAACTTATTGCGCAGACTCCTATTGAGCCTCGTGATGCGTCAAGAATGATGGTTGTCAACAGGCAAACAGGGGAAATTGAGCACAAGCATTTTTATGATGTTGTAGACTATTTAAATCCCGGCGACTGCCTTATTTTAAATGACACCAAGGTTTTGCCGGCACGACTTTACGGTATTAAAGATGAAACCGGCGCAAAGGTTGAATTTCTGCTTTTAATGCAAAAAGAAAAAGACGTATGGGAAGTAATTACCGGCCCCGGAAAGAAAGCAAAGACCGGCTCCAAATTTACATTTAACGACGGTATATTATATGCCGAAATAACCGCTGTGCTTGACAACGGAGACAGAATCGCTAAATTTACGTACGATACCGACAAATTCGGTAATTTCTTTGAGGTACTTGACAAAATCGGTGAAATGCCGCTTCCGCATTACATCACGCACAAGCTCGAGAATGCAGACCGTTATCAAACGGTATATGCTAAGGAACTCGGATCTGCCGCAGCTCCTACGGCGGGTCTTCATTTTACGCCGGAGGTTTTACAAAAGATAAAGGATAAAGGCGTAAAAATCGGCTATGTAACCTTACACGTAGGCATAGGCACTTTCAGACCGGTTAAAACCGAAAATATCGAAGAACATAAAATGCATTCGGAGCACTATCATCTTCCAAAAGAGACGGCAGATCTCATAAACGAAACACACAATAACGGCGGAAGAGTGGTAGCGGTCGGAACTACCTGCTGCCGTACTCTCGAAAGCGTGGCAACATACTGCGGTGAAATATGTGAAAAGGATGATTGGACAAGCATTTTCATATATCCGGGGTATAAATTCAAATGCATTGATGCGCTTATTACAAATTTTCATCTACCGGAAAGTACGCTTATAATGCTTGTATCGGCTTTTTATAACAGAGACGACATTTTGAAGGCATACGAAGAAGCAGTTAAAGAGAAATACAGATTTTTCAGTTTTGGCGACTGTATGCTCATTGTTTGATTTAAGGAGATTTTATGTTAAAAGTTATTAAAAAGGTCGGCAATGCAAGGCTTTGCGATTTTGAAACAGTACACGGAACCATACACACCCCGGCATTTATGAACGTAGCAACGGCGGGCGCAATAAAAGGCGGTCTTTCTGCCGTTGATCTTGAAAATATCGAAACACAGGTTATGCTGTGCAACACATACCACCTTCACGTAAGACCGGGGGATGATTTAATTCACGACCTCGGCGGTCTTCACAAATTTACGGGGTGGAGCGGTCCTATTCTTACAGACAGCGGCGGATTTCAGGTCTTTTCGCTTGCTAAACTCCGCAAAATAAAAGAAGAGGGCGTCAGCTTTAATTCTCATGTAGACGGTCGCCGTATTTTTATGGGACCGGAAGAAAGCATGCAAATACAATCTCATTTGGGCTCTACCATTGCCATGGCTTTTGACGAGTGTGTTGAAAATCCTGCCGAATATTCATACTCCAAACAGTCATGCGCACGAACTGTAAGATGGCTTAAAAGATGTAAGGCTGAAATGGAAAGACTAAATTCTCTGCCTGACACCATAAATAAAAACCAACTCTTATTCGGAATCAATCAAGGGTGCACTTTTGATGATTTGCGCATAGAAAATATGAAAGAGATTGCCGATTTGGATCTTGACGGATATGCCATAGGCGGGCTTGCCGTCGGCGAACCCAAGGAAGATATGTATCGTATAATTTCGGCTGTTGAGCCGTATATGCCTGCGCAAAAACCGCGGTATCTTATGGGTGTAGGCACGCCCGGCAATATAATCGAAGGTGTAAGCAGAGGTGTTGACCTTTTTGACTGCGTAATGCCGAGCCGCAATGCAAGGCACGGTCATCTTTTTACTCATGCCGGTATTATAAATCTCAATAATGAAAAATATAAAAGAGATGATACCCCGATTGAGCCGGGCTGTAACTGTCCGACCTGTCGGAATCACTCAAAGGCCTATATAAGACATTTGTTTAAAGCAGGGGAAATGCTTGCATTCAGACTTGCCGTAACACACAATCTTTATTTCTATAATAAATTGATGGCCGACATCAGATTATCTTTAGAAAATGATACATTCCCCGAGTTTAAGAAGCAATATGTTGATATACTTGACACAAGAATATAATTCGGCTTATTTTATATCTATGTTGTATTTATCTATAATATAAACATAAAAGATAATTCGTATCTGCTGTTCGTTTTGAATGGCAGATTTTTTCTTTAGAACCAAAACCGAGCATTAAAAAGATATTTAACGCTTAATATAATCAGTAAAACACCCTCCACTTTCATTAAAAAAGTAGAGAGTGCTTTAGTTGTTGCGTTAAGAGTTAAGTATATTAACGATTAAATTATTTCAACTTCTTTTCTTGTTAATATATCCTGTAATACATATTATAACAAACCATATGCCACCGATTGTTAAAGTTACAGCAACGCTGACATTATGTAAATGAGTATACGGTGCGTATTCCTTTATAACTCTGTTTATGGCCATAGCAATCAATGTAACCGGTTGTAAATATACTGGCACTTTCCAAAGAGCCTTTACTTTCCTGTACTTTATAAGACCGTAAACATCCATTCCGAAAATTACCAACAACATAATCATGTATGTCGGCATATCCATAGAATTTATTAAGGTCAATATATAGTCCTCCTTTTAATAGCCAATCCATGCTTTTTTCCAATATTTTTCTCCGGCAGTTAGCAGAGCTCCAGTTGAGATTGTTAATGCAGCGCCGAGAACAACCGGAAGATTGAAGCATACATTTCCAAACACTTATGTTTTTAGTTTGACTGTTTCATCACTATTTTATAGTTAAACAGAGGTACTTGCTTGAATAGCAC